>Ga0207873_1003051_pt1 | contig 12733 bp, 12 predicted proteins | sample BGWIniCompost_FD_187373 | JGI IMG/M metagenome (GOLD analysis project Ga0207873, IMG submission 187373) | Cellulose adapted compost microbial communities from Newby Island Compost Facility, Milpitas, CA, USA - BGW Initial Compost (SPAdes)... ... | reverse complement strand
GCGCTGCCCGGCTACGCCGAGTACCGGGAGCGCGTGCCGATGCTGGTGCCGCGCCTGTTCCGCTGAGGAAGACGATGTTCATCCACCGCAGCATCACCGACACCATCGGCAACACGCCGGTCGTGTCCCTGCGCCGGCTGGCGCCGGGCGGCGGCCTGCACGCCAAGCTCGAATCGGCCAATCCCGGCGGTTCGGTCAAGGACCGCATGGCCCTGGCCATGATCGAGGCGGCCGAACGCAGCGGTGCCCTGCACCCCGGCCAGACCGTGGTCGAGGCCAGCAGCGGCAATGCCGGCATTTCCCTGGCCATGGTCTGCGCCGCCCGCGGCTATCCGCTGGTGATCGTCATGGGCGAGCAATTCAGCGTCGAACGCCGGCGCCTGATGCGCTTCCTCGGCGCCCGCGTGGTGCTGACGCCGGCCCACCTCAAGGGCAGCGGCATGGTGGAAAAGGCGCGCGAGCTGGCCGCCACCCATGGCTGGTTCTGGCCGCGCCAGTTCGAGAACCAGGCCAATGCCGAGGTGCACGAACGGCATACCGGCCCTGAGATCGCCGCCGCCTTCGCCGGCCGCAGGCTCGATTACGTGGTGCTGGGCACCGGCACCGGCGGCAGCCTGCGCGGCATCGGCCACGCCCTGCGCCGGCTGCGTCCGGACGTGCGCCTCGTCGTCGCCGAACCGGACAACGCGCCCCTGCTGTCCGGCGGCCGGCCGCAGCCCGAGCATGGCAGCCATCCGGATTTCCGCCCGCACCCGATGCAGGGCTGGACGCCCGACTTCATCCCCCTGCACACCGCCGCCGCCCTCACCGAGGACCTGGTGCACCGGGTCATGCCGGTCGGCGGCGACCAGGCCCTGGCGACCTCGCGCGACCTGGCGCGGCGCGAAGGCATCCTCGCCGGCATCACCTCCGGCGCCACCGTCGCCGCCGGCCTGCGCCTGCTGGCCGAGGAGCCGGCGGCGGAAGTGCTCTGCCTGCTGCCGGACACCGGCGAGCGCTACCTGAGCACGCCGCTGTTCGACGACATCGGCCAGGACATGGATGCCGGCGAGTGGGAGATCTCCCGCTCCAGCCCGACCGCCCGCTTCGACGCGCCCGGGCGCGGCGCCGCGCCGACGGTGCCGCTGCCGCCGGCTTCCTCGGTGGACGAATCGGTGCTGCGCTGGTTCGAAGGCGTGGTGCGCGACCCGGCGCAACCGGTGGTCGCCTTCACCCTGGCCTGGTGCGAGTTCAGCTGGTCGCTGCGGCGGCTGTTCGAACGCATCGGCCTGCCCTTCCGCGTGGTCGAGCTGGACGCGCCGCCGCTGCGCGAGGCCGGCCTGGACCTGCAGCTGCGGGCGCTGCTGCACATCCGCACCGGCCAGCCGACCCTGCCGCAGGTCTTCGTCGGCGGCCGCTACCTGGGCGGCTGCACCGAGACGATGGCGGCCTTCCGCAACGGCGAACTGGCCCGCCGCGTCGAAGCCACCGGCCTGGATCCCAGCCGCTGGCCCTCCCTGGATCCCGAACAGTTCCTGCCGCGCTGGCGGCAGCACCGCGAGGCCCTCGCATGATCAACATGCCCACTTCCTCCTCCCTCTCGCAGTGGCCGCGCCGGCCCGCCCGCTGGCGGCGCTGGGCGGCGCATCCCGCCCTGCACCGCGTGCTCGGGCACATCGCACCCGAGGCCAGCGGCCGTCTGGCCCAGCGCCTGGTGCTCTGGCCCAACACCACCGCGCCGGCGACCTGGGAGCTGCCCGCCCTGCAGATGGCGCAGCCGGTGACCTTCCGCTTCGGCCAGCGCGCCCTGCGCTGGGGCGACAGCGGCCCGGTGGTGCTGGCCATGCACGGCTGGGAAGGCCGGCCCAGCCAGTTCGCGGCACTGCTGCCGGCGCTGCTGGCCGCCGGCCGCCAGGTCATCGCCCCGTACGGGCCCGAGCACCAGCCAGGCCATCGCGGCTTCGCGCACGTGCTGGTCTTCCGCCAGTTCCTGCTGGAGGCGGCGGCGGAGCTGCGCGGCGTGGAATCGGTGATCGGCCATTCCATGGGCGGCGCCGCAGGTCGCGGGCCTGCCGGTGCCGGCCATGCTGGTGCACGACCACGACGATGGGGTGGTGCCGGTCAGCGAGGCGCGGCGCCTGCGCGCTGCCCTGCCCAATGCCCGCCTGCTGCTCACCCGTGGCCTGCGCCATGGCCGGGTGCTGACCGACCCCAATGTCCTGGTTCCGGCCGTGGATTTCCTGCTGGGGCGTGGTTATTGACTCAATTGCAACAATACAGGCCAATAACACCCCTTTGTTGCGGCTCCGCGTGGGCGCATGCTGGCCGCCCGGTCCACCGCAAGGCATCCCGCCCCGGCCCCGGTTACGCGGAGACCCCTCATGAACAATCTCGCCATCCTCCTGGGACGGGTCGGCCTGTCCCTCATCTTCATCCTTTCCGGCTGGGCCAAGATCGGCGGCTACGCCGGCACCCAGCAGTACATGGAAGCCATGGGCGTGCCCGGCGCGCTGCTGCCGCTGGTGATCCTGCTCGAGCTCGGGGGTGGCCTCGCCATCCTGGCCGGCCTGTTCACCCGCTGGATCTCCCTGGCCTTCGTGCTGTTCTCGCTGGCCAGCGCCTTCATCTTCCACGCCAGCCCGGACGATCAGATCAACCTGCTGAAGAACATCGCCATGGCCGGCGGCTTCCTGGTGCTGGCCGCGCAGGGTGCCGGCGGCTTCAGCCTGGATGCGCTGATCGGCCGTCGTCGCGAGGCGGGCAAGGACGCCTGAGCCGGGAGCGCCGCCGCGTCCAGGGCGCCCGCGGCGCTCAACGGGGACCGGGCGCCGCCGGTTCGCGGGCTGCCCCGGAAGGATCGGCCGCAGGCGGTTCGGGCGGCGAAAGCGCCCGCACCCGGTCCGCCATCTGCCGCAGCCGTGCCGGCACGTCCGCGCCGGCAAACAATGCCGGGATGGCATCCAACCGCGCTTGCGCCGTTTCGGCATCGCCCGCCAGCCGCGCCTGGGCGGCCAGGGCCAGGTGCAGGTCGGCGCGGTTGAAATCGTCCAGCGCCGGATCCCCGGCCATCTCCCGCGCCGCCTGCAGATCCTTCTGCTCCGCCCGCCGGCCGGCCAGACTCAGCGCCAGCAGGCCGTAGGCCTGTTGCTGGGCGGCGGCGCGCAGGGCGGCGGCACCGACCGGCTGCGCGTTCACCGCCCCTGCCCGGAGCAGCAGGTCCAGCGCCCGGTCCGGCTGCCCGAGCAGCAGGCGGGCCAGCGCCAGGCGGCGCAGCGCCGTGGCGGCATGCGCTGGCCAGTCCGCCGGCTTGCCGCCCAGCACGGCCAACTCTTCCAGGCCATGCCGCTCGCAATCGAGGGTCGCCTCCGCATCGCCCGACTGCGCCAGGGCGAGGCATTGCAGCGAGCGCTGCTGCAGGCCGTACTCGGCGGGCATGTGCGCCTCGGCGCCGAGTTCCCCGGCGCGCGACAGTTCGGCCAGGGCATGATCGGCATCGCCGCGCACCGTGGCGATCCAGCCGAGATACAGGTGCACGAGGGCGAGGTCGGCGCGGGCGGCAGGTTCGTTCAGCGGTTCCAGTTGCTGGCGCGCCTGCGCCAGCCAGCGGTCCGCCTCGTCCAGCTCGCCGGCCTCGACGCCGCGCTGGCCGAGCAGCAGCAGGGTGGCACCGTGCTGGGCCGCCGGCAGCTGGTGCGCCAGCGCCAGTTCGTGCGCCATCAGCAATTGCCGGCGGCTGTTGCCGTAGTCGCCCAGGTGCAGCTGGACGCGGCCGATCAGGTGCAGCAGTTCCGCCGCCAGGGCCGGATGCCCCGCCAGTTCCTCGTTGACCCGCTCGGCACCACGGGCCAGCACGCTCAAGGTGTCGGGCGAGCGGCCGCCATGGCGCTCCGGATCGGCCGATTCGAACAGCTCGACCAGGAACTCCTTGACCGCGTTGGCACGCTCGGCTTCGACGCGGGCCCGCTCGGCCTGCCAGAAGATGGCGGTCAGGCCGGTGCCGAGCACGCCCGCCAGCAACACCGCCGCGACGGCGGCGACGCGATGCCGGCGCAGGAAACAGCGCAGGCGGTAGAGGTTGCCGGCGCCACGTGCGCGCACCGGCCGGTTGCGCAGCCAGGCCTTGAGGTCGCGGGCGAGCGCGTCGGGCGAGCGGTAGCGATCCTCGGGATCCGGCGCCAGCGCCTTGAGCAGCACCGCATCGAGATCGCCGCGCAGCGCCTTGGCGGCGACGCGGCGCAGCGGCGCCAACCCGCTCTCGTCCTCCAGGCAGGCGCGCGAGGGCAGCATCAGCGGCTCGTCCTCGGGCTGGCCTTCGCGCGGCGGCCGGCCGGTCAGCAGGCGATACAGCAGGGCGCCCAGGCCATAGACATCCATGGCGGTGGAAGCCGGCGCCAGCCGGAACTGTTCCGGCGCGGCGTACTGCGGCGTCCAGGCCAGCATGCGGGTCATGGTCATGCCGGCCTGGCGGCTTTCCAGCAGGCCGCCGATGCCGAAGTCGAGCAGGCGCACATAGCCGTCGCGGTCGACCAGCACGTTGCTCGGCTTGATGTCGCGGTGGATGACCAGGTTGCGATGCGCGTAGGCGACGGCGTCGCAGACATCCAGCATCAGGGTGACGCGGTCGGCCACGCCGAGGCCGCGGCGGTCGCACCAGTCGTCGATGGGTTCGCCGTCCACCAGCGGCATGGCCAGCCAGGGCGTGCCGTCCTCGGCCACGCCGCAGTCGATCAGGCTGGCGATGTGCGGATGCTGCAGCCGCGCCAGGATGGCCTGTTCGCGCTTGAAGCGCTGGGTGCCGCCGGCCACCAGGGCGCCCAGGGTCAGCATCTTCACCGCCGCCACCCGGGTCTCGCCGCTTTCCTCGCAGTGGGCGCGGTAGACCACCGACATGCCGCCGCGGCCGATCTCCTCGTCCAGGATCCAGCGGCCGAGCTGGCGGCCTTCCGCCGGCGCGTCGGGGCCGGCGATGTCGAGCGGGCCGTCCTCGCGCTCGTGCGCGTCCAGCAGGCGCTGCACGCAGGCGGCCAGGCGCGGCTCCAGGGCCATGGAGGCCAGGGCGGCCTCGCGTTCTTCCTCGGGGATGTCCAGCAGGCGGTCCAGAACCTCGTCCGCGGCCCGCCACAGGGCCAGATCCTCGCCGCCGGTCATGGTCAGGGCGTTTCTTCGGCCAGCCGGGTGTAAAGGAAGGCGCGGGCGCGCTCCCACTCGCGCTTGACGGTGCGGGTGGAGCAGCCGAGCAGTTCGGCCAGTTCCTCGAATTCCAGGCCGGCGAAGAAGCGCAGCTCCACCACCTGCTTCTGCCGCGGGTTGATCTCGCCGAGCAGGTCCAGGGCCTGACTGACCGCCAGCAGGTCGGAATTGGCGGCGGCGGTCAGCTCCGACAGGTTGTCGTCCAGGGTCACGGCGATCGCGCCACCGCCGCGCTTGGCGGCCAGGCTGCGGCGCAGCTCGTCGATGGCGATGTGGCGCATGGCCTTGGCGGCACAGGCGAAGAAATGGCCGCGGTCGCTGATGGACAGGCCCTGGTTGCCGACCAGGCGCAGGTAGACCTCGTGCACCAGCACGGTCGGACTGAGGCTGCCGTTCTCGCCGGCCAGCCGCGCCTGGGCCAGGCGCCGAAGCTCCGGATAGAGCGCGTCGAATACCTGATCGAGCGCTGCGGTGTCGCCGTCGCCGGCACGCTGCAGCAGTTCGGTTATTTCTCCCATCGTAACCGGCCTCCCCGCCAGTCCAGCGCGCATCTTACCGCCGCCGGGCGGACGCGTCGGCTAGAGCCCCTCGCCCAGGGCCAGGTCCTCGACCCGGACCTGGTCCAGGCGAATGCGGTTGGCGAACAGCGAAAACGCCAGCACTCCGGCCAGGCCATTGGCCCGGCGCATCCAGGGCGGCAGGTAGAGCGGCGGCGCCACCGCGCCGGTCCCGAAGGCCGGGGCCAGCCGGCCGACGTCCTCCAGGGCCATCTTGCCGGCGAACAGCCGTCGCGCCCGCGCCAGTTCGCGATGACGCAGGCACCAGCGGAAGAACGTGTGCACCGCCAGCAGGCCGTGCAGGTAAACCGTGTCCTTGGTGAAGGCGGCGCCACCGCCCAGGGGCACGCCGCGGAACACCCGCTGCGCCGAGGCGAAGCTTTCGCCAGGCGGCTGCCCGGCTTCGAGGAAGAAGCGGAAGACCTCGACGAAATCGGCGCCGTGGATGGCCATGTCGATGGCGAGGATGCGCAGGCTGATCCGCTTCATCCGCTCGATGTCCATGGCGCCGGAAATCAGCTCGGCGAAGGTGGCCAGGCCTTCCTGGGTGGCGGTGGTGCGCGGCGAGCCGCGGGCCATGGATTTCAGGTAGGGCTGCTCGCGGCCGTTGAGGCCGGTCAGCGAATGCACGAAGGCTTCGTGCACCAGCAACTGGTTGCGGTCGTACTCGGAGAAGCCGGTGTGGCTGCGCAGGCGGATGCGGGTCGGGCCGGCGGCGGCCTTGGCGATCAGGTCGGGGTCGAGCTCGATGCGCACCTTGTGGCCGGTGAACAGGCCGTTCACCGCCGCCTGCAGTTCATCGCGCACGGTGTCGGCCGGCAGCACGTAGTCGGGTTCGACGTCGCGCAGTTCCTGGTCCAGCTCGTCGGCGATGGCGACGAAGTGGCGGGCCGCTTCGACATTGGTCGGGCCGCCGCCCGGCAGCGCTTCCACCGGCCGGCCGAACAGCCGCGCCGACCAGGCGGTGACGCGGTGGCTGCCGACGGCATCGAGCAGGCGGGTGGCCAGGTGCCAGCTTTCGGCGGTGTCGCGCAGGTAGCGGCCGATCGGGTCATCGGGATCGGCGGCGGCGCGCACCGCGTCCAGTTCGGCGCGGACGGCGCTCCAGTCCTCGCGCTCGTATTCCGGCCGCGGCAGGCGCACGCGGCCCTGCTGCCAACCGGCCAGGAACTCGTCCTGCAATCGCGCCGGCCAGCTCACCGCCTGCAGCAGGCGGATGCCGCGCACCGCCGCCACCAGTCGCGCGTCGAGGGCGGCGTGGTGCTGCAGCGAGCGGTCCGGGCTGTCCATCAGCGGCGCCCGTACTTGTCCTTGAGCCGCCTGTTCAATGCCTTGTTCATCACCCGTTCCTCGGCGCGGCGCTGGGCCAGGGTGGTGGCGGCGGCATCGCGCTCGTCGCGCAGCTTGGCGTAGCTGGCGAAGCGGCCGGCATCCAGCCGGCCCTCGGCGATCGCCGCCTGCACGGCGCAGCCGGGTTCGTTGCCGTGGCTGCAGTCGCGGAAGCGGCATTCGGCGGCGATCTGCTCGACGTCCTCGAAGCTGTCGGCCACGTCCTCGTCGCCGGAGAGCTTCAGCTCGCGCATGCCGGGCGTGTCGATGATGCAGCCGCCCTGCGGCAGCGGCGTCAGCACCCGGAAGGTGGTGGTGTGGCGGCCACGGGAATCGCGCTCGCGCACCGCGCCGGTCTTCATCTTCTCGATGCCGAGCAGGGTGTTGGTGAGGGTGGACTTGCCGGCACCGGAGCTGCCCACCAGCACCACGGTGCGGCCGGGCGCCAGGTAGGGATGCAGCACGCGCAGCGATCCGGCGTCCTTGGCGTTGACGGCGTGGATGGGCACGCCGCTGTCGCGCACTTCCTCCAGCACGGCCAGGCAGTCCTCGACGATGGGGCACTGGTCGGCCTTGGTCAGCACCAGCACCGGCTCGGCGCCGCTGGCGCGCACCACCACCAGGTAGCGCTCGATGCGGCGCGGGTTGAAGTCCTGGTCCAGGCCGACCACCACCAGCACGTGGTCGACGTTGGCGGCGATCGGCTGCTGCCGGTAGTGCTCGCCGGCGGCGGCACGCTTGAGCAGGGCGCGGCGCGGCAGCAGCGAGAGGATCTGCTTGCCGGCGGCATCGAGGGTGACCCAGTCGCCGACCACGGCCCGCTGCTCGGGCGGGAAGCGCGGCCGCGTCCAGGGCGCCGGCGGCTGCACCCGCAGCACCGGCTCGCCCGGACCGGGCAGCACGTCGTAACCGGTGCGGTGCTGGCCGACCACCCGGGCCAGGCGCTCGCCTTCGGCCTCGGCCAGGGCCTGCCGGGCCGCGTCGTCGTCGGGCCAGCCGATGGCGCGCAGTCGGGTCAGGACGTCGTCGTGGGCATGCATCGGCCGGGATGATACGCCGGGCCGGACCGGCTGAAAGCCCGGCGCGCTTCCGTTACTCTCGCCGCCAGTCCCAGCCGAGCCCGAGGCAATGCCCCACCCGACCCTGGCGACCCGCGCGAGCCTGCGCGAGGTGCGCTACGACATCCGCGGCGAGCTGTCCCGCCGCGCCCGCGAACTCGAGGCACAGGGCCGCCAGCTGGTCCGCCTCAACATCGGCAATCCCGGCGCCTTCGGCTTCCGCGCTCCGCCGCACCTGCAGGAGGCGGTGGCGGCGCACGTGCCGCAGTCCGATCCCTACACGCACCAGCAGGGCCTGCCCCTGGCCCGCGAGGCCGTGGCCGAACGCCACCGCGGCCGCGGCACGCCCAATGCCAGCGCCGAGCGCGTGTTCATCGGCAATGGCGTCAGCGAGCTGATCGACATCGCCCTGCGCGCGCTGCTCAACCCCGGCGAGGAAGTGCTGCTGCCCAGCCCGGACTATCCGCTCTGGAGCGCCGCCACCATCCTCAACGGCGGCCGGCCGGTGTACTACGCCTGCCGGCCGGAGAACGGCTTCCTGCCGGACCCGGCCGAGATCGAGGCGCTGGTGACGCCGCGCACCCGCGCCCTGGTGGTGATCAACCCGAACAACCCCACCGGCGCCAACTACCCGCCGGAACTGCTGCGGGCCCTGGCCGACATCGCCGCCCGGCACGGCCTGCTGCTGATGGCCGACGAGATCTACGACGGCATCCTCTACGACGGCGCGCAGTTCACGGCGCTGGCGCCGCTGGCCGGCGATGCGCCCTGCCTGAGCTTCGGCGGCCTGTCCAAGGTCTGGCGCGCCTGCGGCTGGCGCGTGGGCTGGGCGGTGCTGTCGGGCGATCCGCTGCGGGTGGGCGATTTCCACCACGCCATGGACCTGCTCTCGGCCATGCGCCTGTGCGCCAACGTGCCGGCGCAGTTCGCGGTGCCGGCGGCGCTGTCCGGTCCCGACACCATCCGCGAACTGACCGCGCCCGGCGGCCGCCTGCATGCCTCGCGCCAGGCGGTGATCGAGGGCTGTGCCGCCAGCCCGCACCTGCAGCTGGTGGCGCCGGCCGGCGCGCTCTACGCCTTCCCGCAGGTGGTGGGCCCGGCGGCCCAGGAGTTCGACGACCAGGCCTTCGCCCTGGAGCTGCTGGAAACCGAGGACCTGCTGGTGGTGCCGGGCAGCGGCTTCAACGTGCCGGCCTCGCGGCATTTCCGCGTGACCCTGCTGCCGGAGGCGGAGACCCTCCGCGACGTGTTCGCCCGCATCCACCGGGTGCTGGAGCGTCACGCCGAGCGCAATGCCGCCCGCCATGTCGCCTGAACCGCTGCGCTACCTCGCCCTCGGCGATTCCTACACCATCGGCGAGGCCGTGGCCGAGCACGAGCGCTGGCCGGCACAGCTGGTCGCCGGCCTGGCCGGACGCGGCATCGCCCTGGCGCCGCCGCGCTACATCGCCACCACCGGCTGGACCACCGACGAGCTGTGGGCGGCCATGGACGAGGCCGAGCCGCTGGGCCAGTGGGATTTCGTTTCCCTGCTGATCGGCGTGAACAACCAGTACCGGCGCCGGCCGGTGGAGACCTACGTGCCGGAACTCGCCCGCCTGCTCGAACGCGCCATCGTCCTGGCCGGCGGGCGTGCCGACCGGGTGCTGGTGCTGTCGATTCCCGACTGGGGCGTCACCCCCTTCGGCCAGGACAGCGGCCGCGACCGCCGCCGCATCGCCGAGGAGCTGGACGCCTACAACGCCGCCGCCGCGGAGCAGTGCGCCGGCCGCGGCGTCGCCTTCGTCGACATCACCGGCGTCTCCCGCAGCCTGGGCCTGCGCCCGGACCGGGTGGCCGGCGACGGCCTGCACCCCTCCGGCCTGGCCTACGCCGACTGGACCGCGCTGGCCCTGCCGGTGGCCGAGCGCTTGCTGCGCGTCGGCTGAAGCCGCTTCTGCGGGTCGGAACACGGCGTCCGGTAACGGCCGCTTCAGGGGCGGCCGGGTCAGGCGGCGTAGAATGGCGGCTTCTTCACGGAGCCCCGCCATGTCCCTCTCCCCCGATACCCGCGCCCGCATCGAACACCTGCTGACGGCCCACCCGGTCGTGCTGTTCATGAAGGGCAACCCGCAGGCGCCGCAGTGCGGCTTCTCGGCCAAGGCCGCCGGCATCCTCAACGGCCTGGTCGACAGCTACGCGCACGTGGACGTGCTGCAGGACCCGGAGATCCGCGAGGGCATCAAGGCCTACGGCCAGTGGCCGACCATCCCGCAGCTGTACGTGCGCGGCGAGCTGGTCGGCGGCAGCGACATCATCGAGCAGCTGCTCAACAGCGGCGAGCTGCACGCCCTGCTCGGCCTGCCCGAGCCGGACCGCACGCCGCCGGAGATCCACATCTCCGAGCGCGCCGCCGAGGCCATCCGCGGCGCCCTGGAGAACGCCGAGGAAGGCCTGGTGCTGCACATGTCGGTGGATCCGCGCTTCAACGCCCGCTTCGAACTGCGCCCGGCCAGTGGCCACGAGGTGGTGTCCGAGAGCAACGGCATCCGCGTCCACTTCGACCTGGCCAGCGCGGCGCGCGCCCGCGGCCTGAAGGTGGACTGGGTCGAGGACGCCCGCGGCGCCGGCCTGGCCATCGACAACCCGAACGCGCCGCCGCCGGTGAAGCCGCTGACCGTGCAGGAGCTGCACGACCGCATGCTCGCCGGCGCCATCGACGTGGTCGACGTGCGCCCGGCCGCCGACCGTGCCCTGGCCCCCTTCCCGCACCCGCACGAGGTGCTGGACGAGGAAAGCCGCGAGCGCCTGGAGGCCCTGCCCAGGGACGTGCCGCTGGCCTTCCTCTGCCACCACGGCAATGCCAGCCAGCGCGCCGCCGAATACTTCCGCGGCCTCGGCTTCCACGACCTGTACAACGTGGTCGGCGGCATCGACGCCTGGTCGCGGGAAATCGACCCCTCCGTCCCGCGCTACTGAGAAAACCCAACGCGCCATGAAGGGCTGACCCCCGGGTCAGCCCTTTCGCTTGGCGGATTTAGAGTAATTGCGCTAGTTTGGCCCCGGACGCAGGCCTGCCCGGCCGGTTCCCCCCCACCAGACACGGGCCAGGCCGCCTAAAGCAAAGGAGGGGTGGGATGGACATGAGACGAGCACTTCCGCTGGGCCTGATCTGTCTCGGCCTGGCGGCCTGCGGCGGCGACGGCGGCACCGGCGCGGGCAGCGGTCCCGGCGGAGTGGCGGCCGAGGCCTGCCGGGTGGCGGCCGAGTCCCGTCTGGACGGCAAGCTCTACGAGCTGGACCTGGCCGCCCTGGCCGCCAGCATGAAGGACGCCCCCAACGGCGAGAAGTTCCTCACCGCGCCCATCACCATCGAGCCCGGCCTGACCTCGGAAACCCGCCAGATCGTCGAATGCACGGTCCGCTTCACCGGTGACCGGGCCGACGTGGTCGGCTTCGTCTTCAACTGGTAACCGGCCGACGCCAGGGAGGGCGTGTGGGCAAGGGCCACGACCATCACCTCGATACCCGGCGGCACGAGCGGCCGCTGCGCTGGGCCCTGCTGCTGACCTTCGGCTTCCTGGTCGCGGAGGTGGTCGGCGCCCTGGTCAGCGGCAGCCTGGCGCTGCTGTCCGATGCCGCGCACATGGCCTCCGACAGCTTCTCCCTGCTGGTGGCGCTGCTGGCGGTACGCCTGGCCCGACGCCCGCCCGACAGCCACCGCACCTATGGCTATGCCCGCGCCGAGGCCCTGGGTGCCCTGGCCAACGGCTGCCTGCTGTTCCTGGTCGCCGGTGGCATCTTCTGGGAAGCCGTGCAGCGCTTCCTGTCACCGGAACCGGTGGCCGCCGGCACCATGCTGGCAGTGGCCGTGGCGGGCCTGGTGGTGAACCTGATCGCGATGCGCCTGCTGCAGGCCGGCGCCGGCGAGAACCTCAACATGCGCGGCGCCTACCTGGAGGTCATGGCCGACCTGCTGGGTTCGGTGGCGGTGATCATCGGCGCGGTGGTCATCCGCTACACCGGCGTCGTCTGGGTGGACCCGCTGCTGGCGGTGCTGCTGGCCCTGTGGGTGCTGCCGCGCACCTGGCACCTGGTGTCCGAAGCCGTGCACCTGCTGCTGGAGGGCGCGCCGCGCAACATCCCGGTGAACGACGTGCGCGCGGCCATGCTGGCCGAGCCGGGCGTGGCCTCCATCCACGACCTGCACCTGTGGTCGCTGTCCAGCCAGCAGCCCATGCTCACCGCCCACGTGGACGTGCGCGAAGGCGTCGATACCGACACCCTGCGCCGACGCCTGGCGCAGCTGGTGCGGGAGAAGTTCGGCATCGGCCACTCGACCATCCAGATGGAGGTCGAGCGGCCGGGTGGCGGCGACTGCGGCCACGTGCCGCATGACGAAAGCGGCCCGCGCCACCATCACCATCACCACCACTGAGGGCGGCGCCATCGCGGAGCGGCTGCCGCCCTCGCGGCCATGACCGCGCCGCGCCGGCGCCGGCGCCTCAGTGGAAACGCAGGTGCTTGACCGACTTGCCGTTGCGGCGGATCAGCCGCAGCGCCTCGATGCCGATCTGGATGTGGGTGTCGACGAAGTGCTCGGTGACCTTGCGGTCCGAGGCCTCGGTCTTCACGCCCTCG
>Ga0207873_1003049_pt1 | contig 12738 bp, 16 predicted proteins | sample BGWIniCompost_FD_187373 | JGI IMG/M metagenome (GOLD analysis project Ga0207873, IMG submission 187373) | Cellulose adapted compost microbial communities from Newby Island Compost Facility, Milpitas, CA, USA - BGW Initial Compost (SPAdes)... ... | reverse complement strand
AAAACAATGTTCTATACTGTATCATCGAGAGCATAGTAGCTGTAGCCTGTGCCGTAACTCGGCCAAGATCGGACTACCTAATGAAAGCCTTAATCAATAAGTAACTTGGGATCAAATAGATACCATCATACAGCAAAGGGTATTAAAGCCTATTTTGAGAAGTTCAAGACTTGCGACTGGGAAAACAAGTCCGGAAAGTTCAAAGAAGTTTTCTGGATTTTTGACCCCGCTTCCTCCTTTTCAGATGAACAATTTCTTATACGAATAATTTTAGCTAAGTCAAAGAGGAAGATGTCGATATACTTGGGAGCCCGAGTAGCCTAACGCGGTGGACTAAGTGATACCATTACAAACCTGGCGAATGGCTATTCTTTTACGGTGAACGCGGATGTGCCAACTATATCTTTTACAGTAGCCGGGAAGGTGGAGGTACAAATCCAATCTCCAAGGATTGACAAAATAACGCAACGTTTTGTTTTCTACTAAAACTATTGCGAGTCAGCCGTTTGATTCCATAGCTATTTTTTTGTCTCCCCATTCTTTTAAGTATTTTATAAAAGGGATCAACTCGCGCCCCGTCTCCGAGAGCGAATATTCCACCATCGGAGGCACCTGGTGATAAACTTTGCGGTTAACAATGCCATCGGCCTCTAATTCTCTTAATGTCTGTGTCAGCATTTTCGTTGTGATATCTGGCAATGTGCGTTTAAGTCCACCATAACGCAAAACGGGGTCCATGTGCAAAGCCCATAGGATCCTTCCCTTGTACTTGCCCCCGATACGTCGGAATGCATAATCTACGGAACAGGTTGGCTCACTTGAACATTCTATTCCTTTTTTTGCCATTTTTTTTAATTATAAAATGTTAATAATCAGTATTAGATACCAAATTGTATGTAGGATACCAATTGGTATATACTTGTTACAAAGATATATATATTTTAGTTTTGCACCTACAAAAAATTAAAATTTCAAAACTTAAAATAAGGCAGCTATGGACAAAAAGCTAAATAACAAAGTAGCGCTAGTCACCGGATCATCACAAGGAATCGGTGCGGGCATTGCAAAGGCGTTTGCAGAACATGGCGCAAAGGTCGTGATCAATTATGCGACCCATCCGGATCGTGCCGATCGGTTAGTTCAGGAAATTACAGAGAAGGGCGGAAAGGCTATAAAAATTCAGGCTGACATTTCAAATCCTGATGAGATCGAATCGCTTTTTGAGCAAACGATAGCTGTTTTCGGAAGGTTTGATATTTTGGTGAACAATGTAGGGATATTGGAGTTTGAAATGCTGGAGAATGTTTCTTTACCCAACCTTCATAAGCAGATAAATGCGAACCTGATTGGGACAATTCTGAGCACACAACATGCTGTAGAACTAATGAAGGAGAACGAGGGTGGTAGCATCATTAATATAAGCGCCACTACAAGTATTAACCCAATGCCAGGATCCCTTGTTTTTTCGGCCACAAAAGCAGCCATTGACAATGTGACCAAAACACTCGCTAAAGAATTGGGCCCTAGAAATATAAGAGTGAATACCCTTGCGCCAGGCATGACCGAAACCGAAGGCTCCCATGAGAAAGGTTTTATCGGTAGTGAGTTTGAACTGCAAAACAGGAAAAATACACCTTTAGGACGTATTGCTAAACCTGATGATATCGCTAAGGTGGCAGTTTTCCTGGCATCAGACGATGCGGCCTGGGTCACGGGAGAACGAATTCAAGTTGCCGGCGGTGCAATGTAAGATCGCCGGCGGTTATCAATTAAATGGGAACGTAAGCCACGCGACATGTAATTTGGCACCATGGTTATTAAGGTTCGTTGATCAATACCGACGTAATGAAAATAATGACATAAACGTAATTGCTCATCCCATTTTCTTGAAGTACCTTTATAATAATCGAAATCGACGCACTAAAACGGAATTATAATAGTGAATTATTGAAAGGACCTAACCTGCACTTTGAACGGGACTATGAAAAGGATTTATATTTTACGTTGTATCGTAATATAGCAATAAATGGTGTCTTGTTCAGAAGTATTTGAGGAACGGTCAACGATGAATTAATCATACTGCTCTCACCAGGTGATCAAGTCCGGATGAACTCTTATTTACAGACATTTTTTGGGGAACCCTTAAAGTTGCCTAGCATTATCGTTTGCAGATTGCATCGCCCGGTTTCTTATTCGGCTAGTTTTTTTGCCGCTGACACTTGATGGAGGGTAGGAGATTTTACTATTACTCTGAAGCCGGGAAAATATGTGTGGAGAGTGCAGGCGTTAATTGGAAGTAACAAAGTGTGAAAAATCTTAGCTCATGACGTATCATAGATTTCTAAAAGAATCAAGCTTTACAAAGAAACACCTAATACGAATGATAAAACAGAACATTGATAATTTAAAGTTGAAAATGCGTCCAGCTTTATCTGTAAAGAAATTGCTATTAATGTGTTTTTTAGCAACTACCATTTATAATTTGACTGCTCAAAACCAAGTTATTCAGGGCGATTTACATGTGGGGGCCGATTCAGGTGCTTTGGTCGGCGAAGGAAAGAGACTATATCTTGGCGGGACCAACCTTAAATTGCGAGATATAACCAAGCGCAAAATAGAACTGACTTGCGGATTAATATCGGAGATGATTACGGAAAACCTGGCGATCGCTTAGTGGTTGGAACGCGAAACTATTTGGACGCGGAATGGTATACACATATGATAGTTCAGGGAAACGGTAAAATCGGACTTGGAACGGAAGAGATTGGAAGTGAGCGACTGGCAGTAAACGGAAGTATACGAGCCAAAGAAATCAAGGTTGAAGCCAATTCTTGGCCGGATTATGTTTTTGAAGAGGGGTACGACTTAATTTCTATAGAGGAGCTCGATAAGTATGTACAAACCCATGGACATCTTCCAGGTATTCCGAATGCTGCAACGGCGAAAAGAGAAGGTATAAATTTAGGAGACTTTAATGCAAAGTTACTTGAAAAGATTGAGGAGCTTACCTTGCATATGATTCGGTATCAACAAACAGTTGAACAACAAGCAGAGCGTATCGATAAGCTCGAGGGTCAACTGACTAAGATTCTTAACGAATAATTACCGCAGCTTTCCTTGCTATCGTCACACACGACATGCAGTAGGTATAAGATTACAAACGTTAAGTTTTTGAGTACGTTTTCATGTTCCAAAATTTAAATAGACGAATCAAAATGAAGAAACGATTACCTCTTTTTGTTCTTCTTGGCGTTTTCTTTATCCACGTGGCTAATTCACAAACGCCATACCCAGAGAACGTGCCGATTACTGACCTTCCACCCGGAGTCTCTTACCAAAGAGGACCCGGAAATAATAACTCGATTGGGTGGACATATCCTTTTGGGACTAAGCTTGTAGTTAATTCAGGCGCTGCCAGAAATTTTGAGTTCTTGGTCACCGATAAAAGCTCTTCATTTAGTAAGTTAATGTTTCGCCAATTTTATCAAATTACGTCTTCTTGGGGAAACTGGAGGGAAATTATTGTAGCTAACGAATCCGGGCATGTGGGAATAGGGATCCAACACCCGACACATTCATTTCACCTAGAGTCCGTTCTTGGTCAACGAGCCCGGTTTAAGTTTGGAGCAACAATCATTGATCTTCCTTCCTACGGAAGTGGATCGACGGCATATGCTAATTCCGCCGGTTTATTTGTTACAGGCACCGATGGGTTGGTGATGAGCGGTCAGGGGCACCATTTGCGCTTTATAACGAACAATGGTGACTATGTGGAAAGAATGCGAATTACTGATGATGGAAATATCGGCATCGGCACAACTACCCCAAACGAAAAGTTATCAGTAAACGGGCATATTCGTGCTAAAGCGGTAAAAGTAGAAGCCTCTAATTGGCCGGACTATGTTTTCGCGGACGATTACGAACTTTCTACATTGAAAGAAGTAAAAAATTATATCCAGGCACACAAGCATCTGCCAGGAATCCCTACCGAGGCGGACGTATTGAAAGACGGTGTCAATCTTGGCGAAATAAATGCCAAGTTATTGGAAAAAATAGAGGAGCTCACACTATATCTCATTACGCAAGATGAAGAGCTAACTAAACTTCAAAATGAACTTCAGGCTTTAAAGAAACTTTTCAATACACGCAAAAGTTTATAACAAGAAGAAGCAGATTTGGCTTCGAATCAGCTAGTCATATCGCGCAGGATGGCCGCGATGGAAGGTAACCCATGCTCCGGGCGAATCTCGCCATCTGTATGTAAAAAGCAATTTTTCATGTACCTTTGAGGTTTATTTTACCTTCTGAATATGACCTTAGATATAGATCACAAAGACCTGGATAAAATAACCATGGTGGGCGACAAGATTCTTGTCAAACCCAAATCTCCGACGGAAAAAACCAAATCAGGGTTGTTTTTGCCCCCTGGGGTGCACGAAAAGGAGCCCATCCACAGTGGCTATGTATTGAAGGTGGGGCCGGGCTACCCCATTCCGAATCTGAGTGAAGACGACCCCTATCTCAACAAAAGTGAAGTTAAATATCTTCCGCTGCAGCCGCGGGAGGGCGATCTGGCTGTGTATTTGCCGAAAAGTGGGTTCGAGATTGTATTCAACGACGAAAAATACCTTATTATTCCGCATTCGGCGATCCTGATGTTGATCCGGGACGAAGGTTTGTTTGAATAACAGATTTCTTGAATAACCGGAGCTACCAGATCAGCGCTTCCAGGTAATACCAGGCAAACACGAAGCACAGGACTACCTTAACGCCGGTTCCCACCAGGGAGCCGATAAAGGAGCCCCAGGCTGCCCGCAGCGCCCTGGACCGGTTCCCCGGATCATGGAGCAGTTCCCCGATGAACGCACCCAGGAAGGGTCCCAGAATGATTCCCGCCGGTCCGGCAAATAAGCCGATGATGATGCCTGCAACGGCCCCGTATTGACCGGCTTTGGAGCCGCCGTGTTTTTTGGTGCCCCAAACCGGTATAATGTAATCCAACGCCACCACCGCAATAGTAATAATGGCCGTAATGATCAGGAATCGCTGACTGAACTGCGCGTAATCAGAATAGTGGAGCAGCAGCAGACCCGCCCAGGCTAGCGGCGGGCCGGGCAATACGGGTAGCAGACTGCCTATAATCCCTGTTATAATGGCGATGGCCGCTAAAACTACCAGGAGTACATCCATTGGCTCGCGTTATTCGGGAATCACCACACCGGTCGCGGTAAACTTCAGTTCTTTTTTCGGCTCCGTGATCGCTGCGATCTCTTCGCGCGATTTGCCGGCATCTTCCGCGTAATGCTGCAGCTCTTTTACCGGTGTCTCGTTGTGGAATGCGATTCCTTCAATAATGACCTCGCGTCCCTCGATATCGGTGGGGACGAAGAAAGCATAATCCTTGAAATTAACATGCATGGTTTCTTCTCCCGGGAGTTCCAAGGTCATCCAGCAGCCCTTCTTAGTACAAACTTCCAACACCTTACCCTTGATTTTAGCGGGCATTTTTGCGGTGACATCCATTTTTTCTGCGAGCGCGGCTAACTCCTGGGTGGTAAGTATATTTCCGCTTAAAATCGAATCGCCTGCAACAATTCCGGCCAGGTATTCCTGGGCTTGTCCACGGCTGACCATGGCGAACAGAATTATCAAACTACAAATAAATTGTTTCAATATCATACATCGAAATTAATACTTCAACCAAATAAATGTCCAATAACTTCCTCAATTTTTCCGACCGGAATAACCTCCATTTTATAGCGGGACACATCCAGTTCCTTTCGATTGTACCGCGAGATGTAAAGCGTCTCGAAACCCAGCTTTTCCGCCTCGGCAATCCGTTGTTCAACCCGGTTAACCGCTCTGATTTCGCCCGATAAACCTACCTCGGCAGCGAAACAGCAATGCGGAGAAAGGGGCATATCTTCATGCGAGGAAATGATTGAGCAAACCAGGCCGAGGTCAATGGCCGGGTCGTCGATCCGGATTCCCCCGGTGATATTCAAAAAGACGTCTTTCATGCCCAGACGGAAGCCGCAGCGTTTTTCAAGGACGGCCAGCAGCATATTCATCCGCCTGCTGTCGAAGCCCGTGGCTGAGCGTTGGGGTGTGCCATACACCGAGGGACTCACCAGCGCCTGGGTTTCCACCAGCATGGGCCGGACGCCTTCCAATGTAACCGAAACCGCCACGCCGCTCAGCGCCTCGTCCCGCTGGGACAGCAAAACTTCCGATGGATTGTTCACCCCCCGCATGCCGGTGCCCCGCATTTCATACACACCCAGTTCGGAAGCAGCCCCAAACCGGTTTTTGATCGCCCGGAGTATGCGGTAGGTATGATGGCGGTCGCCTTCGAACTGAAGTACGGTGTCCACCATGTGCTCCAATATTTTGGGACCTGCAATCAGACCGTCTTTTGTAATATGCCCGATCATCAGCACCGGGATGTGACTTTCCTTTGCAAACCGCAGAAGCTCCGCGGTGCATTCCCTTACCTGCGACACACTACCCGGAGTAGAATCCATATGAGCCGAATAAAGCGTCTGTACAGAGTCAATGATCACCAGATGAGGTTCCAGTTGCTCGGCCTGCTTCAGGATATGCTGGGTGGAAGTTTCAGTCAGTATGAACAGTTCAGAGGCGACGGCTCCGGGATGGGAAGAGGTATCAAGCCGGTTCGCCCGGAGCTTGATCTGTTGCTGACTTTCTTCCCCCGATACATAGAGAACACGTAAGGGGAGCTGCATGGCCACCTGAAGGAGCAGGGTGGATTTGCCAATTCCCGGCTCACCCCCCAGCAGGACCAACGAACCCGGAACGATGCCGCCGCCCAGCACGCGGTCCAGTTCGGTATCGCCGGTTGTGATGCGGTACTGCGGCGAGAATTCGATTTCGCTAATGCGTACCGGCTGGTTTTTCCTTTTGGAATCAGCCCCGCCTGCAGACTTTGCACCGCCCTTGACAACGACCTCTTCGACAAAGGAATTCCAGGACTGGCAGGAAGGGCACTTCCCCAGCCACTTGAGAGATTCATAACCGCAGCTTTGACAGAAATATGAAGTTTTGGTTTTTGCGGTTCTGTTCATTCTTGTTGATTCTATCCGGTGCTGTTGTCTTCCGGGTCGGTTTCCTCCGGACCGCTCGCCGGCAGACCGTTCAGTCTTCTCAGAAGCTGGTTGTTTTCCCGCTGCAGTTCCAGTTCCTCCTCCTTAAGCTCCATGTAATTCCTGACAGAGCGCCGGATAAAGGTCCATACGAAGTATGGAATAAGTAGTATGATTACTACCATGAGAATTTGGGAGATATTGGCGAGCCAGCTCATATCTCCCAAACTTAAGAAAAATAAGACTTAAATCTTGATCTCTTCGTCCTTGTCGGAATAGAAGTGGTATTCGGTATAATGGTAGGAGGAAACCGCCTTGATACGGATCCATTTTTTGTAGCGGAAATACCATTTTACCTGGCGCGAAACGAGGCCTTTCTTAAGATACGCTTCAATGTAGGGGTGAACGCAAAGCGTGATGTGGTTTTCATTCTGTTCACGAAGGATGTACTCGAGGTTGTTCTCAATCTCATCCATCAGCAGAATGCTGGCTTTTATTTCGCCGGTGCCGCCGCATGTGGGACACTGCTCCACCGTTACGATATTCATTTCAGGCCGTACGCGTTGCCGGGTGATCTGTACCAGACCGAATTTGCTGGGCGGAAGAATGGTGTGTTTGGCCCGGTCATCCTTCATTTCTTCCCGGAGCGCATTGTACAGCTGTTTCCGGTTGACTGCTTTGTGCATGTCAATGAAGTCGATCACGATAATACCGCCCATATCGCGCAGCCGCAGCTGCCGGGCTATTTCCCTGGCGGCCTCCACGTTTACCTGCAAGGCATTATCTTCCTGATTGATCTGGCTATTGGTCCGGTTGCCACTATTGACGTCAATGACGTGCATGGCTTCGGTATGCTCAATGATCAGGTAGGCCCCGCCCTGCATATTGACGGTGCGGCCGAAGAGCGCTTTGATCTGCTTATCGATCCCGAAATTCTCAAACAAGGGCGCCCTTCCTTTGTACAGCTTGACGATCTTCTCCTGGGATGGCGCGATATTGCGTATATACGCGACAATTTCCGAATAGGTTACCGGATCATCCACGTAAATATTCTGGAAATCCGGATTCAGAATATCACGCAATATGCTGGAGGTCCGGTCAATCTCCCCGAGGATCTTCTGGGAAGGTTCCGTGACTTTCAGCCGCTTTGCAAAGGCCTCCCATTTTTCAATCAATTCCTTGAGGTCGTTATGCAATTCAGCCACACTAACCCCTTCGGAAACCGTACGGATAATCACGCCGAAATTCTTCGGACGGATATTCTCCACCAGTTTCCTCAACCGGGTGCGTTCCGCGTTCCCTTTGATCTTCTTAGACAGGGAGATTACATTTGAGAACGGAACAAGGACCAGGTAACGGCCTGCCAGAGAAATATCGGAACTCAGCCGGGGGCCTTTGTTGGAAATGGGCTCTTTTGCGATCTGAACCGGGATAAGCTGATTCTTGTTCAGCACCTCGGTGATCTTGCCTCCCTTATTGATATCCTCTTCCGACTTGAAATTATTCAGAAGATGATATCGTTTTCCATTCCGGATGTCCTTGGAGACTTTCAGAAGCGACCGGACCTGTGGACCCAGGTCAAGGTAATGCAGAAACGCGTCCCGCTCATAGCCGACATCTACAAAGGCAGCATTCAGGCCGGGCATAATTTTTTTTATGCGGCCCAAATAAATGTCCCCTACAACATAGTTGTTCGTGCCCTGCTCCTGATGAAGCTCAATAAGCTGCTTGTCTTTAAGCAGGGCAATGGTAACACCAGAAGGCGTACCGTTGATCAGTAATTCCTTTACCACCGCTGGAAATAACCTTCCTCACCTGCATCCGCACTAAAAAAGCTGGATGACGGTGTCAATTTATTTCTTCTTGTGTCTGTTTTTTCTGAGGCGTTTTTTTCGCTTGTGGGTGGCCATTTTATGTCTTTTTCTCTTCTTACCGCTTGGCATAATTCAATTTTTTTATGTTGATAAATTCTAATTACTTCATTTCCCTGATGATATTGTCGATCATCGTTGTAAACTGAGGATCCACAATATATCGCTTTGTATTCTCATAAGCCGAGATGGCTTTTTCCTTCTCGCCCAACTGACGGTACGCTTCCCCCAGATAAAAGTAAACCTCTCCTCCCGGTTGATTTTCCACCACGGTCAGGAACCGGTCCCGGGCTTTGTCGTATTGCCCGGTTTGCATGGAGAACTTACCCAAGGTAAGATTCGCCGCCGGGTTATCCGGATCTTTTTCCACTACCCCCAGAAGCAATTGAATGCCTTTCATGGGCTGGGGTGTGCCTTCCACCGTCACGGCCCCCAAGCCGGTCTGCGCATCCAGGTTCTCCGGATCCAATTCCAAAGCCTGTTCGTATGCGGCGATTGTCTGATTTACCAGGAAGGATTCCTGAACGGTATCTTTAACCGACTTGTATCCTTTTCTGAGCTCGTCTCCAGCTTTGATCCAATTTGCCGCAGTAGGTTGTTTCTCAGCAAGCTCTTTGTAGTATAGGCCACTTACCGTGCTGACGTTCAGCTGTTCCCACTGGAAAGCAAGTTCTTTCAACAAAGACGTGTCACCGGGGTTTGCATCCAGCTGCTGTTCGATTTCTTTAATTTCAACAAGCAAAGAAGGATTTATGTTTTGTTTCGCAGTTTCAGCCAGCTCACCCGCGCTGAACACCATCTCCGTGGCCGTCTGTTCGGGGCTGCTTTCCTCTTCTGGATTCACCAGTCCCTTTACCGGCAGCAGATACAATGCTACGATCAGTATCCCTACCGATAAGATGACTCCTATTTGTTTTCCTGAAAGCAAGTTCTATTTGATTAATTCCGCTTGGGCAGTTCTCTTTTTACTGGCGTTTTTCACTTTTTCAACAAATACTTTTGCCGGTTTGAAGCTGGGGATGTAATGTTCCGGAATAATAATAGCAGTATTCTTTGAAATGTTCCTTGCAGTTTTTTGAGCGCGTTTTTTAACAACAAAGCTTCCGAAACCTCTTACATAAATGTTGTTACCTTCAATCATAGAGTTTTTAACCACTTTGAAAAAGGCTTCGATGGTCTCGGCAACATCAACTTTTTCGATTCCTGTTTTGTTTGCAATTTCTGCAATCACTTCTGCTTTCGTCATATTAATATTCGTTTATCCATGATGTAAAATCTTCATTATTTAGGGGTTGCGAAATTAGCTCTTTTTATTGAAAACAAAAAGAACTACCAGGTTTTTGTTTTGGTATTCATTTTCTTTCCAGAGATTTGGGCCATGATGGACCCCACAAAGATAATCGGAAAATGGTATCAGGCGAATAAAAGAGAGATGCCGTGGCGGACCACCAAAGACCCCTATCTTATCTGGTTGTCTGAGGTTATTCTGCAACAGACCAGGGTACAGCAAGGACTTCCCTATTATTTGAAGTTCAGCGCCGCCTACCCCTCGGTGGCAGACCTCGCTGCCGCAGAAGAGGATCAGGTCATGAAGCTTTGGCAAGGGCTGGGTTATTATTCCAGAGCGCGTAACATGCTTGCAACCGCCCGCACGGTAACCCGTCAATGGGGACGGGAGTTCCCATCGGACTATGAAACCCTGATTCAGTTGAAGGGTATCGGGGAGTACACGGCCTCGGCCATCTCGTCCATTGCCGCAAACGAGCCCCGGGCCGTGGTTGACGGGAATGTGTACCGGCTTTTGTCGCGCTATTTCGGCCTGAGCACGCCCATTGACACGGCGGCAGGGAAAAGGGAATTCGCATCACTGGCCCATGATCTGCTCGATAGGCAGCGGCCCGGAGAACACAATCAGGGAATGATGGAATTCGGTGCGCTGCAGTGCCGCCCGGTCCGCCCCGGTTGCGATACCTGTCCGTTGGCCTCCGCTTGTGTAGCCCTGCGGGAGGGGAATGTAGAACGGCTACCGGTGAAATCAAGCCGTCCACGTATCCGGCACCGCTATTTCAACTACCTGGTCCTACGGGAAAATGGTCGCATCTGGCTGAAAAGACGCGGCACCGGGGATATCTGGCAAAGCCTGTATGATTTCCCCCTGGTGGAAACATCCGGACCGGTAGATGAAGCCGGTTTGCTGTCCCGGGACGATTTCAGGGAAATTTTGAAAGGGAAATTATTTTCCGTAAAATACGTTTCAAAGGTAACAAAGCATGTGCTTTCGCATCAGGTAATCCATGCCCGTTTCTGGGAATTAAGATTTCCCCATGCGCCGGTTCCGGAACACAACGGCTTCCTTCGGGTGGAGGAACAGAAAATGGAAAGCTATGCCTTCCCGAAATTAATTAGCAACTATCTTGAAAATAATCTATAAATTGTAATCATCTAATCTTTACGTATGTCAGGCGTCAATAAAGTAATATTAGTAGGCCACTTGGGCAAGGATCCCGAGATCAGGCACATGGAAGGGGGAGTTACCAAAGCTTCCTTTCCCTTGGCTACATCTGAATTTTACACCAAGGACGGACAACGGGTTGAACTGACCGAATGGCATAATATTGTTGTTTGGCGGGGATTGGCCGATGTCGCGGAAAAATACCTGCACAAGGGCAAGTTGGTGTACGTGGAAGGCAAACTACGTACCCGCTCGTGGGACGACAAGGATGGAAATAAACGCTACATTACCGAAGTGGTAGCCGATAACTTTACCATGTTGGGCCGGCGCAGCGATTACGATAATTCGGGAGGGAGTGACGGTTATTCCGGTGGCGGAAACCGCGGAAGCAATCCACAGGACGCCCATCAGGCAGGAGGGATGGGCAGTGCGAATGTGGCTGCAGACGACAATCCCGAAGACGATTTGCCTTTTTAAGCGGTATCAGGCAGTAATGGCCTGCATCAGGCCGACAAACCCGGTATCAGCCAATGCCTGCAGGCAGGCTGCAGGTCCTCTTACGATTTGCTGCTGATTGATATTCCCAGCTCATGAAGCTGCTCGGCAGAGATAACCGAGGGGGAGTCAATCATCACATCGCGGCCGGAGTTGTTTTTCGGGAAAGCAATCACATCCCGGATGGAATCCAATCCGGAGAATATCGCGCAAAGCCGGTCAAAGCCGAAGGCAATTCCGCCATGGGGAGGCGCACCGAATTCAAAAGCATCCATTAGGAATCCGAATTGCGCCTGCGCTTCTTCCGGACTGAAACCAAGCACCTTGAACATCTTCTGTTGCAGCTCCTTGTTGTGAATCCGGATGGAACCGCCGCCGACTTCGTTGCCGTTGATGACCATGTCGTAGGCGTTGGCCCGGACGCGTCCGGGGTCCGAATCCAGCAGAGGCAGGTCTTCCGGCACGGGCGAAGTAAAGGGGTGGTGCATGGCATGCCAGCGTGCGGATTCTTCATCCCATTCCAATAGGGGAAAATCCACTACCCACAATGCCTGAAACGTATCCATGGGACGGAGTCCCTGCCGGTTACCCATTTCCAGGCGCAGCTCGGAAAGCGCCTTTCGGGTTTTGGACGGCTCGCCAGCCAGAATCAACAGCAGGTCGCCCTCGCGGGCACCGAAAGCGGCTGCCCACTGCTTCAGATCGTTTTCATCGTAGAATTTGTCAACAGAGGATTTGATTGTGCCGTCTGTGTTATAGCGGGCGTAAACCATGCCCGAGGCCCCGATTTGCGGCCGCTTAACCCAGGCAGTCAGTT
>Ga0207873_1003047_pt1 | contig 12744 bp, 9 predicted proteins | sample BGWIniCompost_FD_187373 | JGI IMG/M metagenome (GOLD analysis project Ga0207873, IMG submission 187373) | Cellulose adapted compost microbial communities from Newby Island Compost Facility, Milpitas, CA, USA - BGW Initial Compost (SPAdes)... ... | reverse complement strand
GGAGAGCACGTCCTTTTCGGGGTCGATCCCCTCGGCCACCTCCGTCAGGGTCACCACCCCGTCGATCAGCTCGAACACCGCCCGCTCGGTGATGTACTTGACCTGCTGGCCGCGTTCTCTCGCCATCCGACCACTGAAGCTGATCTCGGCGACGTCGTCGACGAACTTGGACACGCTGCCCTCTTCGACGATCTGGAGGCGGCCGTCCTCGATCGCCACCCGCAAGCCGCCGGTGGTGAACGTCCCCACGAAACAGATCCGGGGGGTGTGGGCGCTGATGTTGGGGAACCCGCCCGGGCCCCGGAGGCGGTCGTCGAACCGGTGGACGTTGACGTTGCCGTTTCGGTCCACCTGGGCGAACGACAGGCTGGCGATGTCGAGGCCACCGCCTTCGTAGAAGTCGAACATGTATGGCTGGTCGATCACGGCCTGGTAGTTGAAGCCGGCGCCGCCTTCCATGCCCCCCACCGGGACGCCGCCGAAGATTCCCTGCTCCACGGTGAGGACGAGGCGGTCGTCGATGCCCTCCTCCCAGGCGATCGCCCCGATGCTCTGGCTGATTCCAAAGCCGAGATTGCAGATGTACCCCGGTCCGAACTCGAGCAGCGCCCGCCGGGCGATCACCTTGCGGATGTCCAGGGGGAGCGGCGAGCCCCCGGTCGGCGGGCGCCGCACGGTACCGGCGTAGTAGGGCGAGTAGTCGGTGTAGTACGTCTGGGCCTGGTCGGGGTCGAGGTAGGCGATGTCGATCAGCGCTCCCGGGACCACCACGTCCCGGGGGCGCAGGCTCTTCGCCTGGGCGAGACGCTTCGCCTGGGCGACCACGATCCCGCCCGAGTTGTGGGCGGCCATGGCCATGGCGAGCATCTCGCCGCGGATCGCCTCGTCTTCCATCGTCAGGTTGCCGTCCTCGTCGATGGTCGAGCCACGGATGACGGCGACGTCGATAGGGAACGCCTTGAAGAACAGCCACTCCCGCCCGTCGAGCTCCACCACTTCGACCAGGTCCTCGGTGGCGGCGCCCTGCTTACCGCCGGTCTGGCGGGGGTCGACGTAGGTGTGGAGGCCGACGCTCGTCACCAACCCGGGCCGGCCGGCGGCGATCTCCCGGCACAGGAGCGACAGCACTCCCTGCGGGAACGAATACGCCTCGATCTGGCCTGCCTTGACCAGCTCCCCCAGGCGCGGCTCGTTGCCGATGTTGGAGCCGATCGTCCGCTTCATGAGCCCGGGGAGGGCGAGCTGGGAGAACCCCCGCTCGGCGAAGTCGCCGATGCCGACGACCCGCACCGTGGTCAGGTCTCGGGGATGCCCGTCGCGCTCGAAGACCTCGGCCAAGGTGTCGATGAAGAGCTGCGGCACGGCGTGGCCTGCCCCGGACCCGCCGATGAGCACAGTCGCCCCGTCGGCGACCTGACGGACTGCCTCCTCGACGCTCATCAACTGCACGACCGACTCCTCATCCGAGCTCCGGCAAACGTTTTCCGCAACCTACCTCGGCCGCGTTCGAGGTTCAAGTCGTGAAGGTGGCCGTCACCTCGCCGAGACGGTCGAAGGAAGCCCGATAGACCGAACCGGGTGTCACCCGATGGTGGCCGGTGAGCGAGCCGGTGAGCACCACCGCTCCCGCCTCGAGGACCAGGCCGCGCCCGGCGAGGTGGTCGGCGAGCCAGGCGATCGCCCGGAGCGGCTCACCCATGACGAGTGATCCGGCGCCGGTAGCCAGGGATTCAGCCCCGCTGAAGAGCTCGACACCGATCGACGTCAGCGGAGCGACTTCGGCGAGAGCACGTGGTTCTCCCATCACCGCGTAGGCGACGGTGGAGTTGTCGGCCACCCAGTCGACGACCCCGTCGGAGTCGACGGTGCGGTAGTCGATCACCTCCAGGCCGGCCGCCACCCGATGGTCGCCACGGGCGATGTCGTCGATGCCGGAGCCGGCGGGGATCGTCTCCCCCACCACGAAGACGAGTTCGGCCTCGACGAGCGGCGCCACCATGCCGGCGGGATCGAGGACCACGCCCGATGGAACCACCATGTCGTCCAGCAGGGTGCCGACGATGGGCTGCGAGTCGGGTGAGGAAGTGAGGCCCATCTTCCAACCGGCCATCCTTCTCCCCGCCGCCATCCTCTGGCCGACGACCATCTCCTGGATGCGATAGGCGTCTTCCAGGTCGGTCTCGGGTCGGAGCCGACTGGGAGCCGGCACGGCCTCGGCTCTCTCCCACGCCCCCGCCAACATGGCGGCGAGATCGTCCAGGCCGGGCACTGGCTCCGTCATCAGTCGATCCCGGCCCGCTGGAGGCCGCCGCTGTAGTCGATGAACACCGTCTTGATCTCGGTGAACTGCTCGATCGCCGACTTGCCGGACTCCCGGTGCCCGTTGCCCGTGCTCTTCACGCCGCCGAACGGCAGATGGATCTCGCTGCCGATGGTGGGAGCGTTGACATAGGCGATACCCGACTCGAACTCGGCGATGGCGTTCATCGCCCGAGCGATGTTCGTGGAGTAGACGGAGGCCGAGAGGCCGTAGTCGGTGCCGTTGGCCACCTCGATGGCCTCTTCATCGCTCGACACCCGGAGGACGACGACAGTCGGCCCAAAGATCTCTTCCTGAGCGATGCGCATGTCGGGAGTGACGTGGTCGAAGAGTGTCGGCGCATAGAAGTAGCCGCCGTCCAGCTCTTCGTCCTCCAGCTTCTCACCGCCGACGACGAGCTCGGCGCCCTCGTCGAGGCCGATCTGGGTGTAGGAGTGGACCCGGTCGAGCTGCTTCTGGTTGATGATCGGGCCGACGTTCACCGACTCGTCGAGGCCGTCGCCGACCACCAACTCCTCCATGCGCTTGGCGAGACGATCGACGAAGTCGTCGGCGATCTTCTCGTCGACGACGAGGCGACTGCTGGCCGTGCACCTCTGGCCGGCGGTCGAGAAGCCGCCCCAGAGGACGCCGTCGACTGCGGCATCGAGGTCGGCGTCGTCGAAGACGACGATGGCGTTCTTTCCGCCCATCTCCAGGGAGACATGCTTGAGGTCGCGGCCGGCGGTGGCGGCGATCTGGCGTCCCACCTCCTGGGAGCCGGTGAACGAGATCATGTCGACATCGGGATGCTCGACGAGCGCCTGGCCGGCCGTATGACCGTAGCCCGTCACGAGGTTGGCGACGCCGGGCGGCACCCCCGCCTCCTCCAGGATCTCGAAGAGACGGACGGCACAGAGCGGAGTGTCTTCGGCGGGCTTGACGACGACGGTGTTGCCACAGACGAGAGCCGGGAACAGCTTCCAGGCCGGCATCAGCATCGGCAGGTTCCAGGGGGTGATGATGCCCACGACCCCAACCGGCTCCCGCCGGGTCATCGCCATGCGATTGGGCAGGCCACTGGGGACGGTCTCGCCGAACATCCGGAACCCTTCGCCCGCCATGTACTTGCCAGAGGTGATCGCCCCCTGGACGTCGTATCCCGAGTCGACGAGGACCTTGCCCATCTCTGTCGTGACGAGGCGGGCCAACTCGGGCTTCTGCGCCTCGAGCATGAGCGCCGCCCGCTCGATGATCTCGGCGCGCTTCGGCGCGGGAGTCCTCCGCCAGGCCTTCTGCGCCCGGCGAGCCGCCCCGACGGCGGCGTCGATGTCGGCGGCGCCACTCGACTGGAACTCGCCCAGAACTCGGGATGGGTGAGCGGGGTTGCGACTCTCGAACCTCTCCCCCGTGACTGACGGCACCCACTCGCCGTCGATGTAGTTCAGGAAGGTGTCCATGGCCTCGACTCCTCGATCGGGCGGCGATCGTCGCCGCACGTCGTTTCGATTGCCCAGTTTGATGGCCGTGCACGGTAAACGATTTCTACGATCGCCGCTACTACAGTCACACGATCCATGTCGAACCGCCGTACGCCGTTGGCTCGGGAGAGGGTTTCACTACGGGCGGTGGCCGAACTGGCCGAAGTCTCGGTCGCCACCGTGTCCCGGGTGATGTCCCAGTCGAGTCACCCAGTCGCCGAGGAAACACGCAAACGGGTCTTGGCCGCCGCCGAGCGCCTCGGCTTCCAGCCCAACCAGCTCGCCCGAGCCCTCGTCACCGCCCGCTCCCAAACGGTGGGGGTGATCGTGCACGACATCTCCGACCCATACTTCGGGGAGTTGGTCAAGGGGCTGGAAGACGAGATCCGCGCCGACGGTTATCGGCTGTTCGTCGCCAGCTCGGACCGTGACCCGGAGCGGGAGCTCGAGTACCTGCGCGCTTTCGAGGCGTACCAGGTCGATGCCCTGGTGTTCGCGGCCAGCGCGCTGGAGGATGCGGCCTACCGGCACGACGTGGAAACCCTCGTCGATCGATTCGAGTCACGGGGCGGGATCACCCTGGTGCTCTCCGACCATTTCGTCGGCGGGCACAAGGTCCACTTCGACAACCGGGCCGCCACTGCCGCCATGGTCGACTATCTCGCCGACCTCGGCCACCGCCACATCGGATTCATCACCGGCCCTCCCGACTTGACCGTGAGCCGCCACCGCGAGAACGCCTTCAGGGAGGCGATGGAACAGCGCGGGCTCAGCTACGACACGGATTTGGTGGCAGAAGGATCCTTCTCGATCGAGGGCGGGAAGCGGGCGGCGATGCAGATCGTCGACACCGGCGCGCCGACTGCGATCTTCGCCGCCAACGACCTGATGGCGATCGGCGCCACCCGGGCGCTTCTCGATGCCGGATATCGGATTCCCGATGACATCTCGGTCGCCGGCTTCGACGACATGCCGCTGGCCGAATACGCCCCGGTACCGCTCACCACCGTACGTGTTCCCACCTACGACATCGGTAGGGAAGGAGCCGTCCTGTTGCGGCAGATCCTCGCCGGCCAGGATCCCGACGATGCCTACCTGACCGGCGAGATCATCGAGCGCCGCTCCGTGGCGCGCCCTCGCTAGGTCTCAGGCGATCCGCCGGGTGGCGGGAATCCGGTAGATCTCCTCCCACGGCCGCGCCTGCTCGAACGCCGCCGCCGCTCGCAGCACGTCGACGTCGGCCCGCTGGCGACCGATGATCTGCATCCCGACGGGCATGTCTCCGGACAACCCGGCGGGGGCGGAAGCCGCCGGATGGCCGGTGAAGTTCGTGAAATAGGTCATGCACCACCCGATCACTGGGTCGACCTCGACGCCTTCGATCACCGTCGGCCCCCGGGTCTCGCCGTCGGTCTGGTTCTGCGGCGGCATGCAAGCCAGCGTGGGCGTGACGAGGATGCGGTGCTCGGCGAACACGGCCTGCAGGGCGTCGTACACCCGGGTGCGCTTGGAGTTGTCGTCGAAGTACTCCATCACCGACATCTGAGCCACGTGGTCGTACCAGCGCAGGAACTCGGGCGGCAGGTCGCTGCGATGCTCCCCGATGATGTCGAGACCGCCCAGCTTCAAATTTGCAAAGGCGTCGAGGCTGAGCGGCATGATCAGCCGGCACCACAGGTCGGCCAGCTCCCTCTGATCCAGGTCGATCGAGATGTCGACTTCGGTCACCTCGGCCCCGCACTCCTCGAAGGCGCGCACCGCCTCCCCCACGACCTTCCGTATCTCCGGTGCCACCGGGTACACGCCGAAGTCGGGTGAGTAGGCGATCTTCCAGCCGGCGATGTCGCCGTCTATGACCGAAGCGAAGTCGGGTTCGTCGTGGTACGTGAACGGGTCTTGTGGGTGGTGTCCGGAAAGCACCTCCATCGCCAGGGCGGCGTCGGCGACGTTGCGAGTGATGGGCCCCTCATAGATGTATGGAGACACACCGGCAAAAGCGTTGGGACGCAGCACGGTCGGCACCCGGCTGGGCGACGGCTGGAACCCGAACACGCCGCACCACGCCGAGGGGATGCGAATCGACCCGCCACCGTCGGTGCCCTCGGCGATCGGCACCCAACCGTCGGCCACGGCGGCGGCCGAGCCTCCCGACGACCCGCCAGAGTTGCGGGTCACGTCGAAGGGGTTGCTCGTCGGCCCGAACAGGTAGTTGTCGCAGGCGCCGCGGTAGCCCATCGCTGGGCTGTTGGTCTTGCCGACGATGATCGCCCCCGCTGCCTCCATCCGCTCGGCCCACACGCAGTAGCCGTCGACCGTGAAGTCCTTCATCGCCGGGATCCCACCGAAGGTGGCGGGCCACCCCGGTTTGAAGTCGAACAGGTCCTTCATCACGACGGGCACCCCGGCGAGCGAGCCCACGGCTTCGCCTCTGGCCAGAGCCTCCTCCGTTTCTCTGGCCCGCGCCCGCGCTTCCTCGAATCCCTTGTAGACGATGGCGTTGAGACTCGGATTGCGCGCCTCGATGCGATCGATCGTGGCGTCCATCACTTCTGTGGGCGACAGTTTCTTGTCCCTGATGGCGCGCGCCAGATCGCCCGCCCCCATGTACGAGATGTCCATGCCCGACCCCTTTCGTGACACACCGGCCGGCCAAGCGGCCTCTCGCGGCGGATCATACGACGGCGCTCCCAGGCCCGGCGCCGGGAGGGTCGGAGAAGATCGGGGCTCAGCCGCCGGCGGCGGTGAGGACCTGGGAGGCGTCGGCGAAGACCGTGGCGATAGCGGGGAAGATCCCGATGATCACGGTCAGCGCCGTGGTCAGTCCGAGCGCGAGCGAGAGGGATCCGGCGGGGGCGGTCTGCTCGCGGACCTCCACGCCGTCGGGGACCGGATCGAGCCACACCGCCTTGACCACCCGGGCGTAGTAGTAGAAGGCGACCACCGTGTTGACGGCGGCGATGATGGCCAGGACGATCGGACCGGAGCCTCCGGTGAGGATCACCGACCGGAACATCACGAACTTGGCGAACCAGCCGGCGAGCGGGGGAATGCCGGCCAAGGACAGGAAGAAGATGGCGGCGAGCAGTCCGAGCCGCGGGTTGTAGCGGCCGAGCCCAGCCCAGTCGTCGATGTCGCCGCTCCCCGTTGCCCGGGCACCGGCGATGACGACGGCGAAGGCTCCCAGGTTCATGAGGGCGTAGATGGCGATGTAGATGATCGTCGCCGAGAACCCTTCGGCCAGGTCGGCATCGGCCACCGCGGCGGCGGCGAACGGCACCAGCATGAACCCGGCCTGGGCGATCGACGAATAGGCGAGCAGCCGCACGATGTTCCGCTGACGGAGGGCGGACAGGTTGGCGAGAGTCATCGACAGCGCCGAAAGCGCCCAGATGGCCGGAGCCCAGATGTCGGACAGATCGGGCAGCGCCAGGTACAACACGACGAGCATGGCGATGAACCCGGCGATCTTCGAGTTCACCGACAGGTAGGCGGTGACCGGCGTGGGAGCGCCTTCGTAGGTGTCGGGTGCCCAGAAGTGGAAGGGCACCGCCGAGACCTTGAACCCGAAGCCGACGAAGAGGAACAGGACGGCGAGGATCATCGCCGGCTCGGCGGCGTAGTCCCCGGCGACGGCGGCCAGTTCGCTGAAGCCCACCACTCCGGTGATCCCGAAGAGGAGGGACATTCCGAAGAGCATCATCGCCGTGGACAGGACCCCGAGGATGAAGTACTTGAGGGACGCCTCGTTGGAGCGGATATCGCCCTTCCTCCACCCGGCGAGCAGATACAGCGGGCCGGTCGTGAGCTCGAGGCCGATGAAGAGGACGATCAGGTCGCGACCCGAGGCCATCACCATCGAGCCGAGGAGAGACGACAGGATCATGAGGTAGTACTCGCCCTGCCAGTAGCGGTCCGACTCGATGTAGGACACCGACATCAGGAGGACGATGTAGGCGCCCACGAGTAGCAGGCCCTTCAAGGCGAGGGCGAAGCTGTCGACTACGAACGAGTCGTCGAACATCGACCGGGTCGAGCCGTCGACGGCGAGGAAGATCAGCGGGACGGCGGCCAGCGCCGTGCCCGCCACCGCCAGCGTCGCCACCCAGAACTTCTTCTGACGGGGCAGGAACAGGTCGAGTGACAGCACCCCGAGCAGGGTGACGACGATGACGATCTCAGGTGCGATGGCGAGGTAGTCGACCGTCTGGTTCATCCACCCAGTCCTGCCGTGATCGACCCGCCCTGGAACGCCATCTCCACGAGCGAAGTGACGACGTCATTGGTGACCCCGAAGATCAGATTCGGGTAGAAGCCGACGACGACGGTGAAGATGATGAGCGGCACCCAGGCGGTCATCTCGTAGCGGTCGACGTCGTGGAAGTGGTGGCCCACCCACTCGTCGCCCGGTTCGCCGAAGTTGACCTGCTGGAGCATGTACAACATGTAGGCGGCGGTGAGGACCGTGCCGATGGCGCCGGCGACCATCGCCGACCGGAACACGGTCAGGCTGAGCCCGTCGAGCGGGTTGTAGGAACTGACGAGCGACATGAATTCGCCCCAGAACCCCGCCAGACCGGGCAGGCCCAGCGAGGCCATCGCCGTGAACCCGAGGATTCCGCCCATGATCGGCATGATCTTCATCTGGCCGCCGAGACGGGCCATCTCCCGCGTGTGGTAGCGGTGGGCCATCGACCCGGCGATGAAGAACAGGAGGCCGGTGATGAGGCCGTGAGCGACCATGCCGATGATGGAGGCGTTGATGCCGACGTCGGTGAGGGTGGAGATGCCGAGCATCACGAAGCCCATGTGGCCCACCGAGGAGAAGGCGATCAGCCGCTTCATGTCCGTCTGGGCCAGGCAGGCGAGGGAGCCGTAGATGATGCCGATGGCGGCGAGGATGGCGATGACCGGCGCCCAGCGCACGGCCTCGTTGGGAAGGATCGGCAGCGAGATCCGCACGAAGCCGTAGGTGCCGAGCTTCAGGAGGATCGCCGCCAGGATGACCGACCCCACGGTGGGAGCGGCGGTGTGGGCGTCGGGGAGCCACGTGTGGAGGGGCCACATCGGCACCTTGACCGCAAAGCCCAGGAACAGGCCGAAGAACACGAGGAAGGCGAAAGTACCGGTGAACGCCCCGCTGGCTCCGAGATCGGTCAACTCGACGATGTCGAAGGTGCGAGCGCCGAACTCACCGGACCGGAAGTAGAGGGCCAGGAAACCGAGGAGCATGAAAGCGGAGCCGAACAAGGTGAAGAGGAAGAACTTGATGGCGGCATAGAGCCGAGTCTCCACGATCCGGCTGAACCCGGGGATCTTGCGAGGGGCCTTGTCGCCCCAGATGCCGATCATGAAGTACATCGGGACGAGCACGACCTCGAAGAAGATGAAGAAGAGCACGAGGTCCAAAGCGACGAACGTGCCGTTCATGCCCGTGAGGAGGATCAGCGTCAGCATGAGGAAGGCCCGCGGATTGCGCGGCTCCTCCCAGTGGTCCCACGAATAGATGATCGACAAGAGGACCACGAAGCAGGACAGGACCAGGAGCGGCAGGCTGATCCCGTCGACCCCGACGTGGAAGTTGGAGTCGATGGCCGGGATCCACCTCGTGTTCACCTCGAATTGATACGTGTTGTAGGTGTCGGCGCCGAAGTCGAACAGCCCGATGGCCACCAGGGAGAGCCCGAAGGTGACGAGCGAGAACAGAAGGGCGGTGCCCTTTATGGCATCTTCCTTCTCCTTGGGGATCAGGCCCAGGACCAGTGCTCCCACCAGCGGCAGGAACACGATCAGGGGAAGACCCCAAGTGTCAAACCATTCCATCGGAATCAGCCCTCTCTATCGCACCAGTACGAACACGATCACCAACACGATCGCCCCCATTACGAAGGACGCCGCGTACTGCTGTACACGCCCGGTCTGGAGCTTGCGCAAACCAGACCCGGCGGCGTCGGCTACGGCCGACAAACCGTTGACGATCCCGTCGATGCCGCGCTGGTCGACACCGCCATAGATGAACCGGGCGAGATGGTAGACCACTCCGCCGACCCCATTGACGATGCCGTCGATGATGTAGGTGTTGGTCCAGTTCACGAACCGGGCGAACGGGCCCATCGTGAACCGGGAGATGCCCATGGCCAGGTCGTCCATGTAGTACTTGCGGCGGAACAGCGGGTAGAGCACGGGGACCTCGAAACGGTCCCGTTCCTGCTGGGTGTCGCGGTCGGGAGCGAATATCAACCAGCCCAGGACGATGCCGGCCACCGCAGCGAGGGTGCCGACCCCGGCGAGGAAGAAGTCGATCGCCTCGGCGTGATGGTCGCCCATGGGCACGACCCGCACCGCCAGCCACTCCGTGAAGTTGCCGATGCCCGGCCACTCGACGCCGGGAATGTTGAGCAATCCGGCGAGCACCGAAGGGATGGCTAGAGCGATGAGGGGCACGGTCATGACCGCCGGCGACTCGTGCGGATGGCCGTGGCCCTTGTAGGTTCCGTGGAACGTGAGAGCGACCGCCCGGGTCATGTAGAAGGCTGTGACGAAGGCCCCGGCGATGGCGATCCACATCACCGCCGTGTAGCCCTCGTGGCCGAGAGTGGCGAGGATCTCGTCCTTCGACCAGAACCCGGACAGCGGGAAGATGCCGGCGAGGGCGAGGGCACCGATGACGAATGTGGCGTAGGTGCGGGGCATGTACTTCCGCAGTCCGCCCATGTCGGACATGTTGTTCGAGTGCACGGCGTGGATCACCGACCCCGCCCCGAGGAAGAGAAGGGCCTTGAAGAAGGCGTGGGTGAAGAGGTGGAACAGGCCGGCGGTGTAACCGCCCGCGGCGACCGCCGTCATCATGTAGCCGAGCTGCGACACCGTCGAGTACGCCAGCACCTTCTTGATGTCGTCGGCGACGAGGGCGAGGAGCCCCATGGCGAAGAGGGTGATGGTGCCGATCGCCACCATCCAGGGACGCAGGTCGGTGGCCATCTGCTGGTAGAGCGGGAACGTGCGCGCCATCAGATAGATGCCGGCGGTCACCATGGTGGCGGCGTGCATAAGCGCCGACACCGGTGTCGGACCGGCCATGGCGTCGGGGAGCCAGATGTGGAACGGGAACTGGGCCGACTTGCCCATCGCTCCGAAGAAGAGCAGCGCCCCGCCGGCGATCGCCACTGCACTCAGGCCGGCATGGCCCTCGGTGGCGGCCGTGTTGAGGGCGGCGAAGTCGAAGGTGCCCAGCGCCACGCCGACCAAGACGGCGCCCAAAAGGAGGCCGACGTCGGCCAGCTTGTTGACCATGAACGCCTTGTTGCCGGCGTTGACGTTTTCGTGGTCCTCCCAGTAGAAGCCGATCAAGAGATACGAGGCGAGACCGACGCCCTCCCATCCGATGATCAGCTGTATGAGATTGGGGGCGCCGACGAGGAGGAGCATCGACCCGGCGAAGAGGGAGAAGGCGGCGAAGAACCACGGCACCCGCCGGTCGCCCTCCATGTAGCCGACGGCGTAGATGAAGACCAGGAGGCCGACGAGGTTGACCAGCAGGTACATCATGATCGACAGGCCGTCGACGGCCCATCCCAGCTCGAAGACCAGCCCGGAGCCGATGTCGCCGACCTTGAACGTGAATGGCTCCCGGAGCACGCCTTCGGTCATGTTCATGAAGAAGAGGACGAGCGCCCAGAGCGTGTTGATGGCGAGGGCACCGATGGCGAACTCGGCGCCGTTGTAACGGAGGCGCTTGCCGAAGGCGAGGATGGCGAGGAAGGCGACGAACGGCGAGACCAGCATGATCCCGGCCGTGTCGGCCCACCATCCGCCGTCCCCGGCGTGGGCAATCTCTTCCGCAGCGAACAAGAACGAATGCGTCACGAGCGCTCCAACACTGCCGACTGCCGACTACCGACTTCCGACTCGCCTGTCACCATCTCATCAGGTCCAGTTCGTCGACGTTGGCGGACTGGCGGTTGCGGAAGATCATCAGGATGATCGCCAAGCCGATGCCGACTTCCGCGGCGGCGACGGTGATGACGAAGATGGCGAACACCTGCCCGATCGCCTCCGATGTGCGCCACATGGCCTCGAACACGACGAGGTTGATGTTCACGGCGGCGAGCATCAACTCCACCGACAGAAGCACCAGGACGGCGTTGCGGCGCACGAGGAGCCCATAGACACCGAGGGCGAACAGGGCCGCCGCCAAGATCAGGAACTGGGTGGCGATCACACCGACCTCCTGGCTTCTTCCTCGAGCGGCGTCAGGTCACGACGGGCGATGGCGATGCCGCCGACCAGGGCAGCGAGGAGGATGAACCCGACGACTTCGAACGGGACGACGAAGCGCCCGACGAAGCCCTGGGCAAGTGTCGCCGTGTCGGTGGCGGTTCCGATGTCGACCAACTCGGCCGTCCCGAACGTGGTGATCGAGGCGTACGACAGGACGGCGAAGACGAGAAGGGATATGAGGGCCGCCGGGAGCTTCTTGTCGTTGTCGAGCGCCACGTCGAGGCCGGTGGGGGCACGGGTGATCATGATGCCGAACAAGAAGAGGACGATGACGGCACCGATGTAGACGAGGACGATCACCAGCGCGACGAACTCGGCCGATAGCAGGATGAAGTTGACCGCCACCCCGCCGAGGGCGGCGACGAGGAAGAGGGCGGCGTGGACGACGTTCTGGGAGGTCACCACGCGGTAGGCCGACACGAGGGTCAGCACGCCAACGACGAGGTAGACCCAATTGACAGGCTGGGAGAGCCACTCGCCCATCATCGACCTCGAACCTCCCTGTACCGACTGCGCAATGCACGGCTCATTGGGCGATCTCCGGCTGCTCGGGGACGGTGGGGAGCCACTTGTCCTGCAGTGTGTCCATGTCGTGCATCAGCTTCCCCATCTCGTACTCGGAGTACTCGTACTCGGGGCTCCAGAACAGGGCGTCGAACGGGCACACCTCGACGCAGATGCCGCAGT
>Ga0207873_1003046_pt1 | contig 12749 bp, 12 predicted proteins | sample BGWIniCompost_FD_187373 | JGI IMG/M metagenome (GOLD analysis project Ga0207873, IMG submission 187373) | Cellulose adapted compost microbial communities from Newby Island Compost Facility, Milpitas, CA, USA - BGW Initial Compost (SPAdes)... ... | reverse complement strand
GGATCACCGGGCCGTTCGGCCGGATCCTCAGCGCTGCCGGGATCGAGGTCGCGCCCGCCACAGACGCCGCGACCGAAAGTGTCGCCACGAATCGCGCGACTTTGATACGCTTCGCGCCGATGTCTCCCGCCGCGCAAACGGTTTCGCTTACGCCGCATCCCGCCGTGCCCGCGGGACCGGCACGGCATGTCGGCGCACGCGTAGCGCGTATGGGCCGTTCGTTGGCCGTTGCGTTCGCCCTGGAGGGAGATCTCGCGCGAGTGCGGATACCCGAAGCGCGGCTGCGCTGCGTGACCGACAGACTGTGGCAGCGCACCTGCTTCGAGGTGTTCCTCATGCGCCCGCCCCTGCCCAGGTACTACGAATTCAACCTGGCGCCCTCCGGCGAATGGGCGGTGTACGCGTTCGCACGCTACCGCGAACGGGTTCCGCTCCCTGAGGACGTGAGCGCACAGATGCTCGAGCCGCATATCGGCACGCGCCGGCAGCCGGATCGGCTCGAGCTCGATGCCCTGATCCCGCTCGACCGCCTCGTGCCCGACTTCAGCATTGCGAGGCTAACGCTCGGCCTGTCCGCGGTCGTCGAGGCGCAGGACGGAACGCGCTCCTACTGGGCGCTGCGGCATGCGGCGGACGAGCCGGATTTCCACCACCCCGAAAGTTTCGCGGTAACGCTCGATGAAGTGCGGACTTGATCGCCTGATTGAGGACGCATCGCTGCGCCGGCCGCTCGCCGGTCGGCGCGTGGCGCTGCTCGCGCACCCAGCGTCGGTCACGCACGATCTCGTGCACGCGCTCGATGCGCTGGCGGCGCTCGGCGACATGCGGCTCACGGCCGCCTTCGGTCCGCAGCATGGTATGCGCGGCGACAAGCAGGACAACATGATCGAGTCGCCCGACTACACGGACCCGGTCCACGGCATTCCCGTCTACAGCCTGTACGGCGAGGTGCGCCGGCCCACGCCGGCGATGATGGACAGCTTCGACGTGCTGCTGGTCGACCTCCAGGACCTCGGCTGCCGCATTTATACCTTTATAACTACTCTCCGCTATGTGCTTGAAGCCGCGGCCGCGCACGGCAAGGCCGTCTGGGTGCTCGATCGGCCGAACCCGATCGGCCGTCCGGTCGAAGGGCTGCGGCTGCGCGCCGGATGGGAGAGCTTTGTCGGCGCCGGCCCGCTGCCCATGCGCCACGGCCTCACGCTCGGCGAGCTCGCGCACTGGTTCACGCGTACGTTGCGGCTCGACGTCGAGTACCGGGTCATTCCGATGGAAGGCTGGGATCCGGCCGCGGCGCCAGGCTACGGCTGGCCGATCGGCGAGCGTTCCTGGGTGAACCCGAGCCCCAACGCGCCGAATCTGGCGATGGCGCGCTGCTACGCCGGCACCGTCATGCTCGAGGGTACGACGCTCTCGGAGGGCCGCGGCACGACGCGCCCGCTCGAGCTCTTCGGTGCGCCGGATATCGAGCCGCGCCGCCTGCTCACTGCGATGCAGGCGTTCGCGCCGTCGTGGCTCGAAGGCTGCCGGCTGCGGGAGTGCTGGTTCGAGCCCACGTTCCACAAGCATGCCGGCAAGCTCTGTGCCGGAGTCCAGATTCACGTCGATGACCCCGGCTATGCGCACGAGACTTTCCGCCCCTGGCGGCTGATGGCAGCGGCGTTCAAGGCGCTGCGCCGGCTGCACCCCGACTACGAGCTCTGGCGCGACTTCCCTTATGAGTACGAGCGCGACCGCCTTGCGATCGACGTTATCAACGGGAGCACGCTGCTGCGTGAATGGGTAGACGACCCCTCCGCGACCGCTGCCGATCTCGACGCGCTCGCATCCGCGGATGAAGCGAGCTGGCGCGAGGAGCGCGAATCGGTGCTGCTCTATCGGTGACGATCGAGGCCGTAACGGCCGTGGACACCGGACGCTAGATTGAGCCGGCTTTCCCAGATTCCCAGATTCGCCGCTGTCCGCCTGGGATTTCGCGCGGCGCGACGGCCCGCACTACAGAAAGAAATCCTGGACCAGCGGGGTTCCGGGAACGCAGGCGTATTGTTCGAAATCGGTAACGCCCTCCGCCCGCAGCACCTCCTCGTCGATGAAGAAGTTGCCGGTGCAGCGGCGGCTATCCTTGGTCAGGATCGCATAGGCGGCATCGGCGACGATCTCGGGCTTGCGCGACCCGCGGACCGTCGCCTCGCCCCCGAGGAGGTTCCGCACCGCCGCGGTGTCGATCGCGGTGCGTGGCCAGAGCGCGTTGACCGCTATGCCGTCGCGGCGCAGCTCCTCGCTCATGCCCAGGACGCACATGCTCATGCCGTACTTGGCCATGGTGTACGCCAAGTGCGGCGCGAACCAGCGCGCCTCCATGTTGAGCGGCGGCGAGAGGTTCAGGATATGCGGGTTCTCCGCGCGCTTGAGGTGTGGGATGCAGGCCTGCGAGCAGGCGAAGGTGCCGCGCGTGTTGATCTGGTGCATGAGGTCGAAGCGCTTCATCGGCGTATCGACCGTGCCAGCGAGGAAGATCGCGCTCGCGTTGTTGACGAGGATGTCGATGCCGCCGAAGGTCGCGACGGTGCGTTCCACCGCCGCGGCGATCTGATCCTCGAAGCGGATGTCGACGGCGAGGGGCAGCGCCCGGCCGCCTGCCGCCTCGATCTCTTTCGCCGCCGTATAGATGGTCCCCGGTAGCTTCGGGTGCGGCTCGGTCGTCTTCGCCGCGATCGCGATGTTGGCGCCGTCGCGCGCCGCCCGCAACCCGATCGCCAGACCGATGCCCCGGCTCGCGCCGGTAATGAAAAGCGTCTTGCCGCGCAGGCTTGCCATCGTAGTCTCCGCTTCAGGTGGCCGATTCGCGGCTGGGAGTTTAAATCACTTTGCGCTCGTGCGCGCCTCGTCCGCCGCCAAAGCCGCGATCCGCCGTGTAGAACTGGGCCGTGCCGGCCGCGAGCACTGCCGCGGCGATCGAGAATGCGGCCCCGTAACCAAAGACCTCGATCAGCTGACCGAAGAGCGGGCCCGCGAGCAGCAGGCCGATCCAGTCGATGGCGGCAAAGAACGCCGTCGCCGCCCCGCGGCGCTGCGTGGCGGCGCGCGATACCACCAGACTGAACAACACGGGATACGTGTATCCGTGCCCGATGCCGCAAACGGCGCCGGCCGCGAGCACCGTGGCGGGTGTATCGGCGCCCGCCAGCACGACAAAGCCGAGCGCATAGCAGAGCACTGCCGGACCGAGCATGCGCCGCGCGCCCAGGCGATCGGGCACCCAGCCCAGGAACACGCGAAACAGCACGGCGGTCAGGGCGTATGCCGTGAAGAAGCCGCCCGCACGGCCGACCTCCACGACGGCAACGAACGTCTTGAGGAAGGTGAAAAGCGCACCGGCGCAGACGAAGAACGCGAATGCCGCGCACCATACGGGACGCAGCGCGGGTTCCGTCGCGGCGATCAGCAAACCGCGCGCGGGTGGCATCGACGGCACAGCGCGCGCGGTCGGGACGTCGCGCATCGGCAGGCAGAGCACCAGACCCAGCAGCGCAAAGCCGAGCGCGCCGAAGAAAAGCTCGCGGTAGCCGGCCCAGGCCAGGATCGCGTCGCCGAACTGTGCCCCGAGACCGATCGGAATGAGCGCGGAGGCACCAAAAATCGCCAGACCCTCGGTGCGGCGCGCCGCGGGCACCAGATCCGCCCCATGGGTAAAAAGCGCCGCATACCACATGGTAGAGGCGACGCCGTCGAGCAGCCGCACCGTGTACACGAACGGCCCGAGCTCGCCGATCGCGAGATAGAGCCCGATCGCAACGATGAAGAGCGCGGCACCGGCGAGCGTGACGGCGCGCCGGCCGTAGGCGTCGATGGCCCAGCCAATGAACGGCCAGGCAAGGAGCGCTCCGAGCGCCTGGGCAGACATGATCCGCCCGATCTCCGCCTCACCCGCGCCGAGCGACTGGAGAAACCCGGGCAGGTGCAGGAACAGAAATGCCGCCAGATGGAGCATCAGCACCGCCGATGCCGCGAGCGCGAAGTCGCGCGTCAGGAGCGGAGGCCGAGACATGCGCGGTCACTGACGAGAGCCAGCGTCCAGGCGGCCCGCGCCATCCTGCGGTGCTCCCGCATTCTTCCTGACCGCGGGCGCGCGGCGCACACACGTCGTCGAACGCCGACAGACGCTCGAAACTGAGCGTCTTTTCGGTTTGGACATACGCGGCCGCTGGCGCGCACTACTCGCCGATGTGCAGGAGCTGCCCGCGAATTCGCGCGACGCGGAAGTAATAGAGGAAGAAAACGATACCCAGGGCGAGGTATACGACGTTCAGCGCCACCGCCGTCACCAGCAGATCGATGCGGAATACCTGCTCGAACAGCACCGCACGCATACCGGTGAAGACGTGACTCGAAGGCAGGAAGAACGCAACGCTCTGCAGCCACTCGGGCAGGATGTCGATCGGGTAATAGACCCCCGTGACCGGCTGCAGCGCGAACACCACGAACCACGCGAGACCCTCGGCGCCCAGCCCATGGCGCAGCACCAGGCCCGATACCAGCAGGCCGATCGACCAGCCCATCACGATCAGGTTGACGAAGAACGCGATCAGCGGCAGCCCGATGTCGAAGATCGAGTAATCGAAGAGTGGAATCGCGACCAGCGCGGCGCCGCCGACGCCGATGAGCGTGCGGATCAAGCTCATGGTGACGAGCGCCGCGACGAGCTCCCACGGGCGCAACGGGCTCACGAACAGCTGACCGAGATTGCGCGACCAGAGTTCCTCCAGAAATACGAGCGACACCCCGAGCTGCCCGCGAAACAGCACATCCCACAGCAGTACCGCGGAGATGAGCACGCCCGAGGCCTGCGCCACCCAGGAGCTGTTGCCGACCAGGAAGATCGTGATGAAGCCCCAGAGGATCATCTGCACCGTCGGCCAGTACATGAGCTCGAGCACGCGCGGCCACGACCCGCGGAGCAGATAGAGATGCCGCAGCACCAGCGCGCCGATGCGCCGTAGCGAACCGAAGTGCGGGAAGGTCGCCTGCACCGCCTTCACTTGCGCCCCCGCCCGGCCGCGCGCGGAGCCGGCACGAATCGCTCGCGCGCGATGTCGATGAACACTTCTTCCATGTTCTTCCGTCCGTAGCGCTCGAGGAGCTCATGCGGCGTGCCGCGATCGACGAGGCGCCCGGCGCGCATCATCAGCACCTGGTCACACATGCGCTCGACTTCGCTCATGTTGTGCGAGGCGAGCAGCAGCGTGGCGCCGGTGCGGTCGCGGTAGCGCTCGAGATAGCTTCGCACCCAATCGGCGGTGTCGGGGTCGAGCGACGCGGTCGGTTCGTCGAGCAGCAGCAGCTCGGGCTCGTTGAGCAGCGCTTTCGCGAGCGTCACGCGCGTCTTCTGCCCGGAAGAGAGCTCGCCGTAGCGGCGCTTGAGCAGCGCGCCGATGTCGAGCGCCTCGGCCACCTCGCGCAGCCGTGCGTTGAGCCTCCGCACGCCGTAGAGCATGCCGTAAACGCGCAAGTTCTCCGCGACCGTGAGCCGCTTCGGCAGGTCCACGTACGGCGACGAGAAGTTCATGCGCGGCAGCACGCGATAGCGCTCGCGGATCATGTCGACGCCGAAGACCTCGATCTCGCCGCGCGTCGGCAGGAGCAGCCCGAGCAGCATCGCGATGGTTGTGGTCTTGCCGGCGCCGTTGCCGCCGAGGAGCGCGACGGTGCTCCCGGGTGCGATCTCGAAGCTCACGTCGTCGACGGCGACGACGTCCTCGAAGCGTTTCGTGGCGTGGCGTACGGCAACGACGGGATCGGACATGCGCAGAGATTAACCCAGTACCCCACAACTGTCAGGCGGCTGCCGGCCCGGGAAGCGCTGTGCTAGATTAGCGTGCCCGCAATACCAACAGCTACAGGGAAGACTCCATGCGCCGACTACTGACTCTGAGCGCACTGCTGCTCGTTGGCTGCAGCTACGCGGCGCCCGCGGCCGAGACCACTGTCACCTGGCACGGGCACGCCGCGTTCGAGATCGTCACGCCGAAGGGCAAGGTGCTGATGATCGACCCGTGGCTCAAGAATCCGACCAACCCGATGGTCAAGAACGGCAAGGATCCGCTCGCCGCCGTCGCCAAGCTCGACTACATCGTGCTCACGCATGGGCACTTCGATCACGTCGGCGACGCGGTCGCGCTCGCGAAGAAGACCGGAGCGCGGCTCGTGACCAACTTCGAGCTCGGCACGAATCTCGCGAAGCTGCACAGCTACCCGAAGGACTTAATGGGATTCGACACGCTCCTCAACATCGGCGGCGAGATCGAGATCGCAGACGGCGAAGTGCGCGTCGCGTTCACGCCGGCCGTGCATTCGAGCGGTCTCAACGATCCGTTTGCCGGCGAAAAGGATCCCGACATCGTCTACGGCGGCGAGGCGGCGGGCGTCGTGCTCCGCATCAAGGACGGACCCACGATCTACCACAGCGGCGACACGGCTTATTTTCGCGACATGTCGGTGATCGCCGAGCTGTACGAGCCGGATCTCGCCCTGGTGAACATCGGCGGGCACTTCGGCATGGAACCGGAGATCGCGGCGCGCGCGGCGAAGACGGTGCAGGCGAAGCTCGCCGTGCCGCATCACTACGGCACGTTCCCGGTGCTGACCTCGGACCCCCGGCGCTTCGCCGACGAAGCGGAAAAGCGCGGCGTCGCCTACCGCATCCTTGCGCCGGGCGGCAGCATCACATTTCAGGGCGACAAGCCGCTGAAAAACTGAAACCGCGCACGCCGCACCGCGGGCAACCGCAGGCTCGCGCCCCAAGCGCGTAGCGGTACCCGGAAAGCCGCACATTCTTTGCGACCGGCACCTTGCGTCGCGCCGGCCGCTGCCCGCGGCATCGGCGCGCCCGCCGCCCCTACGCCGGCATCGGTTCTTCTGTCGGCGTGCCTTCGAGCTTCTTCCACACGCAGCGCCCGCCGCTCTTCTTGTCGATCTCCTCGAGCCAGGCGGCGTGCGCCGCGAGCTCCTCCTCGCTCGCCCGCAACACGAGCAGCGGCGGCTTATTGACGATGCGCTTGATTTCGACTTCGACCGAAGCCGCCGCCGCGGCGGGGCCGCGCACATCGTCGAACAGCGCCGCCTGCCCGCCGGTCATCGCGAGGTAGACGTCGGCGAGGATCTCGGCGTCGAGCAGCGCGCCGTGGAACGTGCGCTGCGAGTTGTCTACGTTGTAGCGTCGGCAGAGCGAATCGAGATCGTTCTTCTGCCCGGGATGGAGGCTGCGCGCGAGCGCCAGGGAGTCGGTGACGGTGCAAAGCTCCTCGATGCGCGGCGCCTCGCGTTTGCCGTCGAGCGTCCCGCCCTCCTCGATCACGCGAGCCAGTTCGTAGTTAATGAAGCCGACGTCGAACGCGGCGTTGTGGATGATCAGTTCGGCGCCGCGCACGAAATCGAGGAAATCCTGCGCGATGTCCGCAAACGTTGGCTTGTCGGCGAGGAACTCGTTGGTGATGCCGTGGACCTCGATCGCGGCGGCGTCGATCTCCCGGTCGGGGCGGATGTACTGGTGATAGGTATTGCCGGTGAAGCGGCGGTTCACCACTTCGACGCAGCCGATTTCGATGATCCGGTGACCTTCGGACGGCTCGAGACCCGTGGTTTCGGTATCGAGTACGATCTGCCGCATATTATTGTCTCCCCGACTCGCGCGCGGGGATTCTCGCCGCTCCACCGGCGAGAAGCAATCCCGGCAATCGGAGTCGACGACGTTGCCCTGCCCCGATCGCTCGCGAGGTCGAGCGCCGACATGCGCGGCGGAATCGGCGGCCTCCTCTTGCCGGCAATGCGCGGCCGCGCCGGTCGGGTCGATCAGAAAAGCGGTTAGATCCCGCGCTCCTCGCCTCGACGCCGCGCTAAAGGGGCGCGGACGCGGAGAACCGGCTACATCAGCTCAACATCTCGTCGATCGCGCGGTTCGCGAGCGCATCGGCGCGCTCGTTCTCGGGATGTCCGCTGTGCCCCTTGATCCACTCCCATTGAATGCGGTGCGGTGCTATAGCTTTCTCCAGCCGCTGCCAGAGATCCTGGTTCTTCACCGGCTGCTTGGCGACGGTAAGCCAGCCGCGGCGCTTCCATTGCGGCAGCCACTCGGTAATGCCCTTGCGCAGGTATTCCGAATCCGTCGTGAGCACCACGCTGCAGGGGCGCGTCAGCGCCTCGAGCGCCTTGATCGCCGCCATCAGCTCCATCCGATTGTTCGTGGTCTCGCGCTCGCCGCCGTAGAGCTCGCGCTCGTGGCCGCGATATCGCAGGATCGCGCCCCAGCCGCCCGGGCCCGGGTTGCCGCGACAGGCGCCATCCGTGTAGATGCGGACGCTATCGGGCATCGCGCCGCACGCGCTGGTTCCAGCTCCGTCGCACCTGGCCGAAGACGGCCGGCTTGGCGGCGAGACCGACGCGCCTCTCCGTCTTCCACTCGACGGGCAGCGGCGTCATGCCCGGCACGCGCTTCTTCGCAACGATCAGATACACCGCCGCCATCATCGGCCACCAGCGATCGCCCGCCTGCTCCAGGAAGTAGAACCGATCCATGGTCGCCTCACGGCGGAAAGGCGGCCGGTAGTAGAGCATGCGCCCTTGCGTGAACTCGAGGTCGAGCAGCGCCAGCCAGTCCTTGACGCGCGCAAGGCGGAAGAAATGAGCGGACCAGGGCGGCTGCCCCGTATGGCGGGCGAACAATCGGTACACGCCCCACGAGCTCCACGGATTGAAGCCGAGCACGACGACGTGCCCTTCGGGCCGGAGTACCCGACTCACCTCGCGCAGCACCCGGTGCGGCTCGGTGGTGAAATCGAGCGTATGCGGCAGCAGCACCACGTCGACGCTGCGCTCATCGAGTGGCAGGCTGTACGCGAAGGACCGCACCCCAACCGTACGCGCCCCGGTAAGCTGCCGCTCGACCGGGCAGTCGGAGCGGAACCCTGCGTCGTCCTCCTCCACGACGACGCGCGTCGGGGCAACGCACGCATCGAGCAGATCGAGCTTGCCGAGCTTGCCGAGCTGCACCGCTACGGTGCCGTAGAGGGAGGGCAACACGCCGCGCAGCCCGTGCGCTTCGACCGCCTGCAACGAGCGGCCGAGAGGCGTATCGAACCAGTCGCGCAGCCGCGCCCGCGTCGGCCGTGCGACCCGTCGGTTGACGGCGTGCGACGAGCCTTTCAGACTGCGCATCATGGAAGCTGTTTTACACGTCCGGGCTTTTCAGGACAACTACATATGGGTCATTCCGGGCCCGGGCCGCGAGGTCGCGGTCGTCGACCCGGGCGACGCCGCGCCGGTGCGCGAGTTCCTGAAGCGCGAAAACCGCATCCTCGCCGCGGTCCTCTGCACCCACCACCATCCCGATCACGTGGGCGGTGCGCAAACGCTGCGCGACACGTATGGCGTGCCGGTGTACGGGCCGGTCAACGAAGCGATCGCGGCCGTGACGCACACCCTACACGACGGCGATGTCGTCGATCTGCCCGCACTCGGCCGGCGCTTCGAAGTGCTCGAGATTCCGGGCCACACGCGGGGCCATGTCGCCTACTTCGGCCACGGCCTGCTCTTCTGCGGCGACACGCTCTTCTCCGCCGGCTGCGGGCGGCTCTTCGAGGGCACCGCGGAGCAAATGCATCGCTCGCTCTCGCGCCTCGCGGCACTGCCCGAGGAAACGGCGGTGTATTGCGGGCACGAATATACCGCTTCGAATCTGCGCTTTGCGCTCGCAGTTGAACCGGATAATACCGAAACCCTCGCCTACGCACGGGAAGCGCACGCGCTGCTCGCCGCTGGCCGACCCACCCTGCCGTCTACGATCGGACGCGAACGGCTGATCAATCCGTTCTTGCGCGCTTCCGATCCGCGGGTAAAGAACGCCGCCGAACGGTATGCGGGCGAGCGGCTCGAGAACGATGTTGCGGTATTCGCGGCGTTGCGCCGATGGAAGGACGGCTATCGCGGATAAATCCGACGAAACGCATTTGACGCTTTGTCCGCTTCTGCCTAGTATTCGGAAACATGGGGCGGACAATAAGTAAGAATCATCTCCTCACCTTTTTTCTAGGCTTCGCGGTCCCGGCGATCGTCGCCGGGTGCTCGTCCGTTCCTCCGCACTCCGAAGCGCACAAGAGTGAACCACAGCTGCCGGCGGCCGACGCCATCGCGACACCGACCGTAGCACCCGCGATCGCGACCGCGCCGGCGGAACCCGAAGCGCCGACGCTCGCGAGCACTACGCCGACATCGCCCGATACCGCCTCTATCGTCGCGCAGGAGAACCGGACGGTGGAAGAGCAGCTCGAGCAGACGCTCGCCCCGGACGATGACGCCGTCGCCGATGCGGCCGATGCGGTGCAGGAGCACACCAATATCTGGGACCGGCTGCGCGCCGGCTTCCGGCTGCCGCCGCTCGACAGCCCGCTCGTCGAGCGCCACGAACGTTGGTTTGTCGAGAACGTCGAGTTTCGCGAAGCGATGTTCGAGCGCGCGCGCATGTACCTCTACTTCATCGCCGAGGAGGTGTCGAAGCGCGGCATGCCGATGGAGATCGCGCTGCTCCCGGCGATCGAGAGCGCGTACAAGCCGTACGCTTACTCGCGCGCCCGCGCGAGCGGCCTGTGGCAGTTCATTCCGTCGACCGGCCGGCTCTACGGCCTGAAGAGCAACTGGTGGTACGACGGACGGCGCGACATCGTGGCGTCGACCCGCGCGGCGCTCGACTATCTCGAGAAGCTGCACCGCGATTTTGACGGCGACTGGCACCTCGCGATCGCCGCCTACAACGCCGGCGAAGGCCGAGTAATGCGCGCGATCGAGTGGAACCGTCGCCGCGGCCTGCCGACCGATTTCGCGAGCCTGCGCCAGCTTAAGGCCGAGACCAAGAACTACGTGCCGAAGCTGATGGCGATGGTGAACATCGTCGCGGATCCGGCGCGCTACGGCATCCAACTGCCCGACATTCCGAACGAGCCCTATTTCGCCAAGGTCGAGCTCGATTCACAGGTCGACCTCGGCCTGATCGCCCGGCTTACGGGGCTCGAGGTCGATCAGCTGCATTTCATCAACCCCGGCTACCGCCGCTTCGCCACCGCCCCCGAAGGGCCGCACCACATCCTCGTCCCCGCGGACAAGAAGGACGCGGTCATCGCCGGCATCAGCAGCATCCCCGAAGAGGAACGCGTCCAGTGGCTGCACCATACGGTGCGCCGCGGGGATACGCTCTACGAGATCGCGCGCCGCTACAACATCGACGTTTCCGCGATCAAGACCGCCAACCGCCTGCGCGGCAACCTGCTACGCGTCGGCCAGACCCTGATGCTGCCGATTCCGGCGACCGCCGCCCGGGTCGCCGCCGCCTCGCCGGCGCGCAGCGCGAAGCCGGTACGAACGGCGGCGCAGACCAACCGGCCCGTGATCCACCGCGTGCGCCGCGGCGAGACGCTGAGCAGCATCGCGCGCCGGTACAACGTGCTCGTGCAGCAGATCGCGGAGTGGAACAGGATGAAGGTCGACGACGTCCTGCACATGGGCCGTCGCCTGAAGATCTGGATCAACGACGGCCCGCGCGCATTCCATCGCGCGCCGGATGCGTCGGCCTACGTCTGAGCGCAGCGCTTCTATGCCGCTATCCCCGGCCCCGCCCTAGCGGCGCTGCAAGCGCATCGCCGCAGCGAGCAGCGCGAGCAGCATCCCCGCAAACAACGCCGCGAAGGCCGCCAACGCCAGCAGCAGGCTGAGCGCGACGAGCTTCAGCGTCATCGCGAGCAGCACGCCGAGGCCGAGCAGCACGAGCGCCAGACCTGCCGGTATCAGCCTCATCGGCGCTCTCCTGCCGACGCGTCCGGCTGGTGCAGCCAGCAGGCGGCGAAATGGTTCGGCCGTGCCTCGAAGTCCGGCGGCACGCGTACCTCGCAAAGCCCCTTCATGAACGCGGGACAGCGCGGGTGGAACCGGCAACCCGAGGGCGGGTGCAGCAGACTCGGCGGTTCGCCCTGGGGGATCTCGCGCAGCGTCTGCGCGTTCGCGGCGTCCGGGTCGGGAATCGCCGCGAGCAGCGACTGCGTGTACGGGTGCTGCGGCGCCTCGAGCAGCTGATCGACCGGCCCCCGCTCCACGATCCTGCCCGCGTACATCACGAAGATGCGTTCCGCGAAATAGCGCACGGTCGAGAGGTCGTGCGTAATGAACGCCAGCGTCAGGTTGCGGCGGCGCTGTATGTCGCGCAGCAGATTCAGAATCTCGACGCGCACCGAGGCATCGAGCATCGATACCGGCTCGTCCGCGACGACGAGCGCAGGCTTCAGGATCAAGGCGCGCGCGATCACCACGCGCTGCTGCTGCCCGCCGCTCAGCATGTGCGGGAACTTCGGCAGGTACTCCTCGGGGGGCGTCAATCGCACTTCCTCGAGCGCTTCGCGAATCCGGCGCTCGCGTTCCTCGCGCGACGCCACACCGTGGACGAGCAGCGGTTCTGCCAGGATGCGCCGCACGTCGAGGAACGGCGGCAGCGCCCCGTAGGGATCCTGCTGCACGTAGCCGACGCGCGCCCGGTGCCGCCGGATGCCCTCGCGGTCGAGGGCGGCGAGATCGCGCCCCTCGAACAGCACCTGCCCCCGGGTCGGACGATGGAGACCAAGCAAAGTGCGTGCGAGCGAGCTCTTGCCGCAGCCCGACTCGCCGACGAACGCCACCGCCTCGCCGCGCGCGAGGTCGAAGCTCACGCCGTCGAC
>Ga0207873_1003045_pt1 | contig 12751 bp, 10 predicted proteins | sample BGWIniCompost_FD_187373 | JGI IMG/M metagenome (GOLD analysis project Ga0207873, IMG submission 187373) | Cellulose adapted compost microbial communities from Newby Island Compost Facility, Milpitas, CA, USA - BGW Initial Compost (SPAdes)... ... | reverse complement strand
CCGCGGCGCAGGGCGTCGGGCGTATCGAGCGCGAGCACCCGGCCTTCGTGCAGCAGCGCCACGCGGTGGCAGCGCTCGGCCTCGTCCAGGTACGGCGTGCTGACGAGAATCGTGATGCCCTGCCGGAGGAACTCCGCCAGCAGCTTCCAGAACTCGCGCCGCGAGACCGGGTCGACGCCGGTCGTCGGCTCGTCGAGCAGGATCACGCGCGGTTCGTGGACCAGCGTGCAGGCGAGCGCCAGCTTCTGCTTCATGCCGCCGGAGAGCCGGTCGGCGAGACGGTCGCGGAACGGCAGCAGTCCGGTGAGCTCCAGCAGGCGCGTGCGGCGCGCCTGGTAGTCGCGGACACCGTGAATCTCGGCGAAGAAGGCGATGTTCTCGTCGATGCTGAGATCGCCGTAGAGACTGAAGCGCTGCGAGAGATAGCCCGTCGACTGCGTGATGGCGCGGTGCTCGCGGACCGGGTCGTGGCCCAGCACCCGGATCGTCCCGCTGTCGGCGTGCAGCAGTCCGCACAGCAGACGGATGCTCGTCGTCTTGCCGGCTCCGTCCGGCCCGATCAGGCCGAACAGCTCGCCGGCCCGCACGTCGAACGACACGTCGCGCAGCGCCTCGATGCTGCCGTAGCGCTTCGTGACCCTGTCGAACCGGAGTGCGGCATCAGCGGCCATGACGGTTCCACCGCATCCGCGCTCAGGACGTGCCGTCCAGCGGAATCTCGGCCTCGACCGGCATGCCGGGCTTCAGCACGCCGGACGTGTTGTCGACCGTGACCTTGACGCGATACACCAACCGCGAACGTTCCTCCGCCGTCTGCACGTTGCGCGGCGTGAACTCCGCGCGCGGCGAGACGTAGGTCACGCGCCCCTCGATGCCGGGGCCGCCGGCGTCGGTGAAGACGGTCGCCGCCTGGCCGACGCGGAGCCGGGGCACGAGCGGCTCGTCGACGAAGACCTCCGCCCAGGCGCGATCGAGGTCGGTGATGACCGCGACCGGCGCGCGCGGCGCGAGCAGCTCGCCGAGATTGACCAGACGGCTCGTCACGACGCCGGCGACCGGCGACTTCACCGTCGCGTCCTCCAGCGCCTTCTCCAGCGTGGCGATCTGCGCGTCGGCGGCGGCCACTCGTGCGCGCGCGGCCTCGATCTCCTGCGCGCGGGCGCCGCTCCGGAATCGCGCCGCCGTCTCGCGCGCCGCCTCGGCCCGCTGCTTCGCGGCCCTCAGCCGGCCTTCCGCCACGTCGCGGCGCGTACGCGCATCGTCCCGCGCCTTGACCGACCCGGCGTTCGCGCGGAGCAACGCTTCATACCGCTCGAGATCGGCAGATGCGCTCGCGAGCTCCGCTTCAGCGGCCGCCACTTCGGCCTCGGCAGCCGCCACCTGCGCCTCGGCCTGCCGGATCTCTTCCGGGCGCGAGCCGGCCTGCAGCAGGCGGAGCTGCGCTGCCGCCTGGTCGCGCTCGGCGCGCGCGCGGGCGAGCGCCAGCTCGGTGTCGCGCGTGTCGAGCTGCACCAGCACCTGCCCGGTCTCGACACGGTCTCCCTCGTCGAACTTCAGCTCGACGACACGTCCGCCGACCTCCGCGGCGACCTGCACCTCGTCAGCCTCGACGAAGCCCGAGACGCGGGCGCTGGTCACCGGGCCGTTGTTGCCGCAGCCCACCGCCAGGATCAGCGCGGCCAGCGCCGCCGGCGACCACGATCGGACACTCCCCACACGCGGCATCAGGACTCCTTCACGAGCAGGCGCCTGGCGAGCGCCTGCAGCTCGGCGATGACATCGGCAGTGTCGACGGGCGGCTGCGCCAGCCGCATCTGCGCGATGCGGGTGCGGATGGCCGCATTGGCCGACATGAACAGCGCGGTGCCGACGAGCACGAGGTGCACCATGAGCGGGTCGCGGTCGGCGAACACGCGTTCGCGGCGGCCCTGCTGCACGATGGCGCCGAGCAGCCCCGGCATCATCACCAGGCGCCGCAGCACGTCGGCTTCGAGATGGCGCCCGCCGTCGGCAAGCTCGCGGAGCATCAGCCTCGTCAGCGGATTGCGGTCGCTGAAGTAGCGGACGAGCGCTTCGACGTAGGCGCTCAGCTTCGGTTCGGCCTCGAGCGGGCCCTCGACGACCGGCTGAAGCGCGGCGAACAGCTGGTCCGCCTGACCGAGCAGCACGGCGTGGTAGAGCGCCTGCTTGTTGCCGAAGTAGTAGTAGAGGAGCGCCTTGTTCACCCTTGCGCGGGCCGCGATGCGATCGACGCGCGCGGCATCGAACCCGCGGGCGGCGAACTCGTCGAGCGCCGCCGCGAGGATGCGGGCGCGCGTCCGTGCGGGGTTCCGACGCTGTGGTACCGGCGGCATAACTAAACAACCAGTTAGTTAGTAGGCTAGCACGCGCGGACGTACGGAGGCAAACCGGCTGGCCGGACCTGACCTGATCCCCGGAATCCGGCGACTCGCATGTGGGCGACCGTAGGACCTGATCCGACGCGCTGCCCGCCCGCTGGTGCGGCCTCAATCGGGCGTGCGGACCCGGTCTGACCTGATCAGCCCTGTGGTGACCAATCCGACCTGATACGACCCGATAATCAGCCCATGCATGTCGTCGCAGCCGGCGCTACGGGCTTCCTCGGACGACCGCTGGTCCAGGCACTCCTCGACGCGGGCCACGAGGTCACCATCCTGACCCGCCGTTCCCGGCCCGAGTGGAGCGTCCGGCAGGTCGAATGGCAGCCGGACGGCGAAGCCGGGTCCTGGCGCTCCGTGGTCGACGGCGCCGACGCCGTCATCAATCTCGCGGGCGAGTCGCTCGCGAGCGGCCGGTGGACGACGAAGCGGAAGCAGGTGCTGGTGGACAGCCGGATGCGTCCGACGCGCAGTCTGGCCGCCGCCATCGCCGCCGCCGCCCGCCCCCCGCGCATCCTCGTATCCGGCTCCGGCACGAACTACTACGGGCCGCACGGCGACGAGGTCGTGACGGAAGCGGATTCGCCCGGCACCGACTTCCTCGCACGTCTCGCCTCCGACTGGGAGCGCGAGGCCATGGCCGCCCGCTCACCGTCCACGCGCGTCATCGTCCTGCGCACGGGGCCCGCGCTCGAGCGCGGAGGCGGCGCGCTCGGCCCGATGCTGCTTCCGTTCCGGCTCGGGCTCGGCGGGCCGCTCGGCAGCGGCCGGCAGTACTGGTCGTGGATTCACCGGGAGGACTGGGTGCGCCTGGTGCTCTTCCTGCTAAAGCACCCGTCCGCGGACGGGCCGTTCAATGCCACTGCGCCCGGACCGGTGACCAACGCGGAGTTCACGCGGGAGCTGGCGCGCGTGCTGCGGCGGCCTGCCATCTTCCGCGCGCCCGCCTTCGCGCTCCGGCTGGCGATGGGCGAAATGGCCGATGCGATGGTGCTGACGGGTGCCCGCGTGATCCCGGACCGCGCGCTGAAGCTCGGGTTCGAGTTCCGGTACCCGACACTCCGCCCGGCGCTCGAAGCAATCTTCAGGCAGTCGTAGGGCCGAGCTTCAGTCCGCCCGGTCCTGGCCCCCGATACTCGCAATCACCATCCGCGCGGCGGCGAGCGGCGCGGCCATCACGAGCCGGCGCCGCGCGGACTTGTACGGCGCAAGTCCCATCAGGTAGCGAATCGCGCAGTCAGCCGGGCCGCTGTCCCGCGCAGTTGCAGCGACAACGGCATCGATGCGCCCGGGTGTACGCAGCAGGTGCCGCTGCACGAGCACCGCGTCGCGCAGCTCTGCGCCGATCTCGGCACGCCACAGCCGTTCGTACGATTCCGGATGCCCGTCAACGATCGCGCGCGCGGCGAGGTCGCCGGAGACCATCGCGTAGTAGATGCCTTCGGCGGTGATGCCGTTGACGAACCCGCCGGCGTCGCCGGCCAGCAGCACACGCGAGGTCGCGGTCTTCGGCAGCACGCCGCCGACGGGAATCTGGTACGGCGTGAAGTGCTCACGGCTCGATCGGCCCGCGAGCACCCCTCGCCGGCAGAGCTCTTCGACGAAACCGCGCTGCAGCTCGTACGGCGGCGTCCCGACGCGCGAGCGGTAGTAGTCGAGGACGTACCCGATGCCGACGTTGACGTGAGCCGCCTTCGGGAAGACGTACGCGTAGCCTTCACCGCCGCGGTGACCGTAGGACACCCAGAGGCTGCCCGGATCCGCGCACCGCAGCGTGTCGACCGGCGTTTCCTCCATCATGTCGAGCGCGACCGAATCGGCGCGCCAGCCCCGATTCAGCCCGAGCCGCCGCGCGACGACGCTGTAGACGCCGTCGGCGGCGATGACGAGCGGTGCTTCGAAGGTGCGTCCATCGCGGGCGCGCAGCCGCACGCGGTCGGAAAGCGCCTCCACCTGTCCGATCTCGATCCCCTCGATCAGCTCTGCGCCGGCCTCCACCGCGAGCTGCACGAGCAGGTGGTCGAACTCGACGCGGCGAATCATCAGGGCCGCCGGCGCCGGCGACCGCAGCGTCACGCCGGCGCCCGACGGCCCTTCGAGGTACAGCGTCGAGATGCTGTGCGTGGAGATGCGCCCGAGCGCACCGGACAGCCAGGGGAACCGCGCGATCGCGCGCATGCTGATCGCGCCGCCGCACGGCTTGTTTCTCGGGAACCGGGCCCGATCGAGAAGCAGGACGCGCGCGCCCCTGAGCGCCAGCGCCCGCGCGGCCACCGCGCCAGCCGGTCCGGCTCCCACGACGAGGACATCAGGAGAGGTCACGACCCTGGACTGCCGGGCGTGAGATGGGAAACCTGTCTCAGCGCTCCGGGCTGCCGAGCGCCAGCAGGTTCGCGAGCAGCTTGTAGGCGCCGGGCGTGCCGGCCGGGAGCTGGCGCCACAGGCCCAGCCCGATGTAGATCCACCGCCCGCGACCCACACGCGCCTCGACGAGCGCACCGCGCTTCGGACCCGCGTTCTCCGGGAACGGATCGGTCAGCTCGATGAGGTCGACGTACCGCTCATCGCGTTCGCCGAGGAAGTACAGACCGCGCTCCTGGACCCAGCCGGCCCAGGCGCGCTCGTCGATCCGGTTCGGCGTGTTGAACACCGGATGATCGGGCACCAGGATCTCGACCGGTGAGTTCTCGTCCGTGACGCGGTTGGAGCTGACCTTCGCCGGATAGGGGCCGTACTGCGCGGCGTTGAACTCGAACTTGTTGTACTGAACCAGCACGACGCCGCCCTGCTCGGCGTACTCAATCAACCGGTGGTTGTAGGCGCGCAGGTCTGCCCGCCGCTCGTACGCGCGCACGCCGGTGACGATCACGTCGTAGCGCGACAGGTCGGCGGCGGCGAGATCGGCAGCCGTCAGCAGCTGCAGCTCGACACCGAGCTGCTCGATCGCCTGCGGCACCTGGTCGCCGACGCCCATCACGTAGCCGACCCGCCGTCCTTTCGGCACCGCCACGTCGATCGGCTTCACCGCAGCCGACGACGGGGTGTAGATGTGCCGGCGCCGGATGTGCGGGTACTCGACAACGTCGAATCCCTTCGTCCAGCGGCGTCCCGCCGCGGTGACCACGGCCGTGATCGTGTGCTCCCCTTCCGCAAGCGCCTCTGGCGGCCGGACGGAGAAGCGCACCGTCGAAGCCTCGCCGGCACGCGCGAACCGGACCTCGCGCCGCGCCGGCTCGACACGCCAGCCCTGCGGCGTCTCGATCGTGACGACCGCGTCAATCGGCTGTGGTGCGCTCGATGTCACCGTGACCTGGACATCCCTGATGCGTTCATCCGCCTTCGCACCCGTCGGCACGATGGCGATCTCCGGCTGCAGACGGACGCTCAGCGCCGGGACGACGAGCAGTTCCGATCGCTTCTCGCCGCTGAAGATGTTCCCTTCGTAGCGGTACTGGATCGGGCGGTCGATGCTCACGGACGCGCCCGCGATCGCGAACTCGAACCGCGCGCGGAACGGCGTCGGCCGGAACGGATAGCCGAACGGCACGTCCTCGTCGACGATGTACCGTGCCGCCTCGCCGCTGCGTCGGAAATGCGGCTCGGTCAGCGCGGCGTCTTCCGGCACGACGGCCTCGATGTCGCAGTCGCGGATCGACGCGCCTTCCAGCCGGCCGCCGGCGCATGTGCCCATCGTCTCGAGCCCCGAGATGACGACGCGCCGGAGCTCGACGGGCACACCGGCCCGGTTGGCAGCAATCACCCGGAGCTTCACGGCCTGCCCCGGCGTGACGATGCCGGTGTCGGACAGCGCTTCGAGCCGAAGCCCCTGCGCGGTCGCGAGCGCATCCTGGAAAAGCGATTCGGTCCGCGCGAGCCTGAAGTCGATCTCGAATGCGGCGTCCGGCGACAGGCCGGATTGCTCGAGCCCGGCTCTCAGCTCGCGCGTGGTCGCCAGTCCGGCCGCAAGCGGTTGCAACGCATCCTCGGGCCGACCCGACGCCGCACGCCGCGCCGCCTCCTTCACGGAGGCGTCGATGGCCGCAAGTGCATCGGTGATGCGCTGCGGAGGATTCGGGCCGGCGAAGCGGGTCGCGAGAGCGGGCAGGGACAGGTCGAGCCCATCGAGCATCGACGTCTCACGCTTCCCCTTCTGATCCGGAAGCGTGGTGTCCTGGAGCCGGTAGCGGACGACGAACGGACCCGGCAGCGCGAGGAGCTGACCGAACCCCTGGCACTTGTGCATCGCACGGGCCCGGCTGCCGATCTCGTTGTAGGTGCTCCCCAGCAGCGGATCCCACGTGTCGGCGTCGAACGCGAGCAGGGTGTCGAAGTCGTCGGGCCTCGGCTCGCCCCTGAAGAAGCCGTAGTAGGCCGACGTGTAGATCTTGGCGGGCTGCCAGGGACGCAGTCCTTCCTCGAGCTGTTCGGGATAACGCCCGGGATCGCCGGCAGCGCGGAACGCCTCGAGGCCGATGAGCGCCGACGCCTGATGGTGCTGCCCGCCTCCGCCCAGATCCGGCCGCATGGTGACCATGACGTCCGGGCGGACGATGCGGACGAGGCGCACGTAGTCGCCGATGATCGCATCGCGCCCCCACTTCTCGAACGCCTCCTCGACGCTGAAGGAGTAGCCGAAATCGACCGCCCGCGCGAAGCGCTGTTCCGCGCCGTCGTAGCGATGCGCGGCCAGCAGCTCCTCGGTCCGCAGCACGCCGAGCGCGTCGAACAGCTCCGGCCCGATCTCGTTCTGCCCGCCGGTTCCGCGCGTCGCCGTTGCCAGCACCACCCGCAGACCGTCTCCGTGACTCTGCTTCGCCAGCAGCGCGTTGTTCTCATCGTCCGGATGGGCGGTGACGTGCATCACGGTGCCGGTGACCGCGAGCTTGCGGAACAGGAGCTGGAGACCGACGAGTCCCGAATCCGGGACGCCGTCGAGAGCGGCAGGAGCGGTGACGAGGAACGAGAGCAGCGCGACGAGCGCGAGGAGGAACGGACGACGGGACATCACTGCCAGTCTACTTGCGAACGACCCCTTCAGCGGCCCGCGAGCCTGGTGAAGCCGAAATACTCGTCGGACCGTTCGGGAGCTCCCTGGACGGCGCGCACGAGCAGGCGCGCCGCATGGAAGGAGGCCGCCAGGTTCGCGCCGAGCCCCAGCGCGAAGAGATGCCGCGGGTAGTTGCGGTGCGGGCCGACGAACGGGACCTCGTCGACCGCACGGACGACCGGCGCATGCCACGAGAAGTCAGGCTGCGTGCCCGAGATGACGGGAAGAGCGAGGAGCAGCTCGTACATGAGCTGCCCCGTGCGCTGGATCATCACCTCGCGCCGTTTCCGTTCGGGCACGGGCGGCTGATCGGCGCCGGTCCAGAGGATGCGGTCGCCGCCGAACCAGCAGAGGCGATGCGGCGGGTCGTGCCGGTCGAGCACGATCGAGGCGCGCGCGCCACCTGCACGGCGGACAGCCGCGCTCATCTTCGGCGTCAGGACGGCGTAGGTCTCCGTCTCGACGAAGTGCCGCGCGAGCGGCCTGAACAGCGTTCCCGGTCCGCCGGTTGCGACGATGACCGTCTCGGCGGTGATCACGCGCCGACCACACGTGATCTCGACGTGGCGCCGGCCGAACCGGATCCGGTCGACCGGGCTGCGCTCGAAGATCGCTGCGCCTCGGGCCGCGGCCGCACGCGCCAGCCCGAGCGTCGTCTTCACGGGATCGACCCACGCGTGTCCCTGCGACCTGATGCCGCCGTGGCCTTCGAGCCCGGTTGCCTGCTCGAGCGCCCGAGCGGAGAGCCAGCTCCCGTCGATCCCTGCGGCCTTCTGCGCCGCCAGCTCCCGCCGCAGCACCTTCACATCGTCGGGCGCCCGGGCCGCGAGCACGGCGTCGTAGGTCGCGAGACCGCTGCGGATCTTCAGCCGCCGCAGGGTCGCCTGCGCATCGAGCGCCGCCCGCCGCGTGTCCTGCCAGAGCGCGCGGGCGATGCGTCGCCCGTGGCGGCGCTCCAGCTCCAGGTAGGCCGCCTCGGGTCGCGCCAGCAGCAGACCCGAGGCGCGCGACGTGGCGCCTCCGGCGAGCTGGTCGCCTTCGAGGAGGACCACCCTGACGCCCGCCGCCGACAGGGCGTAGGCCGTCGCGCAGCCGGTCAGACCGCCGCCGACGATGACGACCGGGATCTCGAGCGAGCTGGTGAGCCGCGGAAAGGCGCGTCGGCGGGCCGGCCGCAGCGAGGCGGCCCAGGGGGAGAGTCCGTGTCGAAGGGGCATGGCAAACGGGCGCGCCCGGCCGCGGGCGCGGCCTGATCGTGTGGCTTCCGCGCCGGTTAGTCAACCGGACCCGCGAACTGGCGCGGCACCGCGACCAGGGGCGCGACCCGACCCGACCTGATCAGACCCGATCAGACCTGAGCGCGGCCCTCGCCTTCAGCGCCAGCTCCCGCGCCTGCTGCGGTGTTTCGGCCAGCGCGGTCAGGTGTCCCATCTTGCGGCCCGGTCGCGCGTCGGCCTTGCCGTACAGGTGCAGCTTGACGTTCGGGATGGCGCAGGCAGCGGCCCAGTCCGGCTCCCCGCCCACCCAGAGATCGCCGAGCAGATTCGCCATCGCCGCGGGACGGAGACGGTCGACCGACCCCGGAGGCAGTCCGCAGATGGCCCGCACCTGCTGCTCGAACTGGCTGGTGACGGCCGCATCGATGGTCAGGTGCCCGGAATTGTGCGGGCGGGGCGCGAGCTCGTTGATGAGCAGCCCGCCGTCCGCGGTCAGGAAGAACTCGACGCACAGCACGCCGACGACATCGAGCGCTTCGAGCACGCCGAGCGCGATCTCCGAAGCGCGCCGCTCGACGTGCGGCGGGACGTCAGCAGGCCACACGGACACGTCGAGGATGTGGTTCGCGTGCGTGTTCTCGATGACGCCGTAGCTGGTCGTCCAGCCGTCGAGGCCCCGCGCGGCGACGACCGACACCTCGCGCTCGAACGGGATGAAGCGCTCGACGACGACCTCGACTCCTCCCATGCGACGCCAGGCTTCGCGCGCGGCCGCCGCGTCGGCGACCTTCGCCTGACCCTTGCCGTCGTAGCCGAGGCTTGCCGTCTTCATGACGGCCGGTACGCCCGTCCTGGCGAGCGCGGCGTCGAGCTCATCCTCGGCGGTCACGCGCACGAACGGCGTGACCGGGAATCCCTTCTCCGCGAGAAAGCCCTTCTCGCGGGCACGCTGCTGCGCGACGTGCAGCACCGCGCCGTTCGGCCGCACGGGCACGATCTCCACAACCGCCTCCGCCGTCGCGGCCGGGACGTTCTCGAACTCGAAGGTCACGACGTCGACGCTGCGCGCGAACGCGCGGACGGCATCCAGGTCGTCGTACGGGGCGGCGATTTCGACGTCGGCGACCTGACCGGCGGGTGTGTTCGTGTCGGGGGAGAAGACATGAACGCGATAGCCGAGCCGGCGCGCGGCCATCGCGAACATGCGCCCGAGCTGCCCGCTGCCGAGGACGCCGAGCGCCGCGCCCGGCAGGATCGGCGCCGGCTTCATGGAAGCGAGTCGTTGCGCACGCGGGCGGTCTGTTCGGCGCGGAACTGTCGCAGGCGCTCGCGCAGCGCCGGATCGCTCGTCGCGAGGATGGCCGCCGCCAGCAGCGCGGCGTTGATGGCCCCGGCCTTCCCGATCGCGAGCGTGCCGACCGGCACCCCGCCCGGCATCTGCACGATCGAGAGCAGCGAGTCCAGCCCCTTCAGCGCGTGGCTTTCCACCGGTACACCGAGGACCGGCAGCGTCGTGTGGGCCGCGACCATGCCCGGCAGGTGGGCGGCGCCGCCGGCGCCGGCGATGATGACGCGGATCCCGCGGCCCTCCGCCGACTCGGCGTACTCGGCCATCTCCTTCGGCGTGCGGTGCGCGGAGACGATCCGGCACTCGTGCGGCACGCCGAGCTCGGTCAGCATCGCGTCGGCATGCCGCATCGTCTCCCAGTCCGACTTGCTGCCCATGATGACGCCGACGAGCGGAGGCTGCGACATATCAGGAAATCATACATGGCCGGATTCCGGCCGTGGATGGCCGGGCCGACGTCCGCCCTACGTACCCTCGGACGCAATCTCCGGCGTCGGGCGGGCTGGCGTCAGGAGGCTCACGGCCATCCCGACGACCGTCACGACCACGACGCCGACGACGTTGTGCCAGAGGAAGGAGACCCGCGGGTAGCTGAACGCGACCCAGGCCACGGCGCTCATCCCCGCGATGAGGCCGACGAACGCGCCGGTCCCCGTCGCCCGTTTCGTGCCGATGGCGAGCACGAAGACACCGAGCAGCGACCCGTAGAAGAACGACCCGAACCGGTTCACGACCTCGATGAGCGATCCCAGGTCCGCCGCGAAGACCGCGACGATGCACGCGAGAAGGCCCCATGTCGCGGTGGCGATCCAGGACACCGTGAGGTAATGGCGCTCGCTGGCCTCGGGCTTCACGTGGCGGCGGTAGAAATCGATCAGCGTGGCGGTCGAGAGCGAGTTGAGCTCGGCCGCGATGCTCGACATCGCCGCGGCGAAGATCGCGGCGATGATGAGCCCGACGAGCCCGACCGGCATCTGCGTCGTCACGAACGTCGGGAAGACGTAGTTGACGTCGTTGTAGCTGGCGTCGCCCGTCGCCTCGCGCACGAGGTCGACCGCCTGGCGCCGGATGGCACGCACGCGCGCCTCCGCCGCACCGAAGCGCTCCTCGGCCGGCGCGATGGCGGTCTCGTCGCCTGCCCGCTGCGCGACGGCCAGCGCGTAGGCGGCTTCGCGTCGATCCGCGACAGCGGCGTCGAACTCGGCTTCGAGCGCGGCGTACCGCTCGCCGACCTCGCCCGACCGCAGCGCCCGCTCGTGCACCGGGTTGAACAGCATCGGCGGCGTCACGAACAGGTAGTAGGCGAACACGAGGACGCCGGTGAGCAGGATGGCCGCCTGGAGCGGGATCTTCGCGTAGGCGCTCATCAGCAGCGACTGGCGGCCGGCCTCGATCGAGCGCGCCGTCAGGTACCGCTGCACCTGGCTCTGGTCGCACCCGAAGTACGACAGCATCAGGAACAGACCGCCGATCATCCCCGACCAGAACGTGTACGTGTTCTCCAGGGAGAACGAGAAGTCGACGGACTGCATCAGCCCGACCGATCCCGCGACGTGCAGTGCCTGGGTCACGCCGACGTCATCCGGCAGACCGGCAATGAGGACGACGACCGCCGTCGCGACGCCGGCGACGATGACCACCATCTGCTTGACGTCGGTCCAGGTGACCGCCTGCACGCCGCCCACCATCGTGTAGAGCACCGTCGGCAGGCCGATGGCCAGCACGGTCAGCGTCAGGTTCCAGCCGAGCACGATGGACAGGATCACTGCGGGCGCCGCGATGATGACGCCGCACTGCAGCCCGCGCGAGAGCAGGAAGAGCGCGCTCGTGAGCGTGCGGGTCTTCGCATCGAAGCGCCTTTCCAGATACTCGTACGCCGTGTAGACCTTCGCGCGGTAGAAGAACGGGACGACGGTGACCGAGAGAATCAGCATCGCGATCGGCAGCCCGAAGTAGAACTGCACGAAGCGCATGCCGTCGCGATATCCCTGGCCCGTCGTGCCGACGAGCGTGATCGCGCTCAGCTGGGTCGCCATCACCGACAGGCCGACGGCCCACCACGGCAGGCTGCGGTTGGCGAGGAAATAGCCCTCGACCCTGTCGGCATCGCGCGTGCGCCTCACCCCGTCCCACACGATCCAGACGAGGTACGCCGCGACGACGAGCCAGTCGACGAGGTGCATGCGATCAGCCGAAGTGACGCCCGGCGAGCCAGAGCAGGGCGATGACGAGCGCCTCGAGCGCGAGGACCTTGATCGCGGTGTGCGAGAACGGGCGTTCGCGGCCGTCGCTCATGCCGGTGTTCCGAATCCTGGGTCTTCCAGACGCTCGCGCATCCCGCGGCCGCGTCGCTCAGAGGGCGGCGATGCGTTCCCGCAGGCTCGCCTCCGCCGCCGCCAGCGCCTCGCGCCGGCCCCTGAGCCAGGCGTGGTCCTCTTCGAGCCTTGCGGTCGATTCCGCCACGGCGCGCGCGGTCTGCGCGGGCGCCGGCCCGCCGTGTGTCTGCCGCACCTCGACGAAATGCCGCGGGCTCAGAATCCGCGCGAGGTCTGCCTCCGAGTACAACAGCGGCCGGCCGACCGCGTGCATCGAGACGGCGGCCAGCAGCGCGGCCGGCTGCGCGTCGGGCTCGTCCTGCAGCCCGCGCAGCACCTGCGCCGCGATGCCGTGCGCCGTCTTGAACGGCAGCCCGTGGTCCCGCACCAGCGTGTCGGCCAGCTCCGTCAGCGTGGTCCCGCCT
>Ga0207873_1003043_pt1 | contig 12756 bp, 7 predicted proteins | sample BGWIniCompost_FD_187373 | JGI IMG/M metagenome (GOLD analysis project Ga0207873, IMG submission 187373) | Cellulose adapted compost microbial communities from Newby Island Compost Facility, Milpitas, CA, USA - BGW Initial Compost (SPAdes)... ... | reverse complement strand
CCGCGACGGGCTGCCCGCCGGCGCGGAGGTGGTGTACTGCGTCGAGCCGAAGCTCGACGGGGGCAGCGTGGAGATCCTCTACCGCAACGGGGTGCTCAGCGGGGGCGCCACCCGGGGCGACGGCAAGGTGGGGGAGGAGATCCTCGAGAACCTGCGGACCATCCGCTCGCTGCCCCTGACCATCCCCTATACCGAGCCCCTGACGCTCCGCGCCGAGGTCGTCATCTATCGGCGCGACCTCGAGACGATCAACGAAGAGCGCAGCGCCCGCGGAGAGCCCCCCTTCGCCAACCCGCGCAACGCCGCCAGCGGCTCGCTCCGCATGCTCGATCCGAGGATCGTGGCCCGGCGCCGGCTGCGCGCGCTGGTGTGGCAGGTCGTGGAGGGACGCGTTTTCGCCGAGTCCCACTCCGCGGCCCTCGACCGCTGCGCGGCGCTCGGTTTGCCCACCCACCGCCAGCACCGCGTCTGCCGGAGCCTGGCGGAGGTGCACGAGGCCATCGCCGCGATCCAGGAGCTGCGCATCGGCTATCCCTACGAGATCGACGGCTGCGTCGTGAAGGTGGACGACTTCCGCCAGCAGGAAATCCTGGGCGCCACCGCGAAGTTCCCGCGCTGGGCCATCGCTTTCAAATTCGGCGCCGAGCGCGCGTACACCCGCCTGCTCGACATCAAGGTGCAGGTCGGCCGCACCGGGGTGCTCACCCCCGTCGCCCAGCTGGAGCCCGTGCAGCTCGCGGGCACCGTGGTCGCGCGCGCCTCCCTGCACAATCAGGACATCATCGAGAAGCTCGGAGTGCACGTCGGGGATCGGGTCGGCATCGAGAAGGCCGGCGAGATCATCCCCCAGGTCGTCGACGTGGATCGCACGGCGCGGGACGGCACCGAGCGCCCCTTCGTGATGCCCGATCGGTGCCCCTCCTGCGACACCCCCGTGGCGCGGATCCCGGGGGAGGTCGCCGTGCGCTGCCCGAACCCCCGCTGCCCCGACCAGGTCGTGGGCTCGATCCTCCATTATACCAGGCGTTTCGCGATGGACATCGACCATCTGGGGGACGCCCTCGTCGCCCAGCTCGTCGCCCGCGGCTGGGTGCGCGACGTGGCGGATCTGTACGACCTGACGCCGGAGAAGCTCCAGGAGCTCGAGCGCATCGGCAAGAAGAGCGCTCAGAACGTCGTGGACGCCATCCTGGCTTCGAAGGAGCGCACCTTCGATCGCCTGCTCACGGGGCTCGGGATCGATCTGATCGGCCAGGTGGCGTCGGTGCAGCTGGCGGAGGAGCTGGGCTCCCTGGACGAGCTGATGAAGCTCTCACCGGAGGAGGCGGCGGAGCGGGCGAGTCACATCTCGGGCTTCGGCCCGAAGATGGTGGACAGCCTGCGCGCCTTCCTCGCGGATCCGCTCCACCGCGAGGTGCTGAGCAAGCTCCAGGCGCGCGGCGTGTCGCGCCCGCAGCCCCGCCACGCGGCGGTGGAGGCGGGGCCTCTGCTCGGCAAGTCCTTCTGCGTCACCGGGGTGCTGAGCCGCAAGCGCGAGGACGTCCACGCGGACATCCGCGCCGCGGGCGGCACCGTCCACGACAAGATCAAGCAGGGGACCAACTACCTCGTCGCCGGGGAGAAGGTGGGCAAGAGCAAGATCACCGCCGCGCAGAAGTTCGGGACCGAGGTCATCACGGAGGCGCAGCTGATGGAGCTGATCGCCGAGAGCCCCGCCGCGGAAACCGCGTGAGACGCGCGCGCGCCGTCCGGTCTTTCTTCTCGAGCGGCTTCTCGCGCGGGGGGCGCTGGAGCTGGAGGCGCGAGCGGCGTCGCGAGGCAGCCCTCTGGCTGTGGGTGTTCGCCCTGGGGGGCGCGGCGGCGGTGGCCTGGGCGGCGCTGTTCGGGGCCTGGGCGCGCAAGGCCCCCGAGCGCTGCGCGCCGAAGACGCGAGCCCTCGGGGCCCGCTGCTGCCCGGAGGGTCAGGCGCTGGTCGAGGGACAGTGTCGTGGTCAGCCGAAGGGCTGCCCCGAGGGGCTCCAGCTCGCCGTGCGGCCCCAGCTCGGCTGCGTGGCGAGCCTGGAGCCGGCGCGCGTCGCGGGGGGCCGTCTGGAGCTCGCCCCCAACGACTGGGAGGCGGAGGGCGTCGTGGAGCGCCGCGTCGTCGAGGTGCGCAGCTTCCGGCTCGATCGGACGGAGGTCACCGTCGACGCCTGGCGCCGCTGCAGCGCCGCTGGCGCCTGCGATGCGTCGCCTGCGCCGAGCTCCGCCGCGCCCGCCCCCTCCGCGACCAGCGGGCAAACGGAATCGCCCGCTCCCTCCGCGCCCGCAGAGCCCGGGGTGCCCGTCACGGGGATCACGGCGAGCCAGGCGGAGCGGTACTGCGCCTTCGCGGGGGGCCGTCTGCCGACCTTCGACGAGCTGCTCTTCGCCGCGGCGGGCCCCGAGGGGCGGCGCTTCCCCTGGGGTCCCCACGGCCTCGTCTGTCGGCGGGCCAGCTTCGGGCTCGAGGACGGCCCCTGCGCCACGGGCGGGACGGGGCCCGAGCTGGCGGGCAGCCGACCCGGCGGGGCGACCCCGGCGGGTATCCTCGATCTCGTGGGCAACGTGGCCGAGTGGTCGAGGGGGCCGGAGGGGGAGCTGCGGCTGTTCGGGGGCTCCTATCGATCGAAGGTCGCGTCCCAGCTCAAGAGCTGGAGCAGCGAGCCCCCGCGCGTCGGGGACGACGTGGGCTTCCGCTGCGCCTACGACCTGCCCGACGGGCGCTGACGAGCACCGTCTCCCGGGGGGGACTGCGGTTCAAGGGGACCGCGGTTCAGGGGGACTGCGGTTCAGGGGACCGCGCTTCGGAAGCCTGCGGTGCGGGGGACTGCGTCTCGGGGGTGGGGGCTGGGGACGCGGGGGCCTCCGCCCCGGGCGCTGGCTGCGCTGGGGAGCGCGATGGCTCGGTAGGGGGAACCTCGGGGGCCGCGCCGGGGGGCTCCGCGGGGAGCGCCTCGGGCAGGGCGCCGCGCGGCGCCTCCGGGAAGGACGCGCTCGGCGGAGCGTCGGGCTTCTTCGTGTCTCCGGCGGCACCAGGACCTCGCGCCTCCGCGGGGTCGGCGGGCGCTGCGCCGGGCGCTGCCTCGCTCCCTGCCTCGCGCCGTCCTTCGCTCCGTCGCCCGGCCTCCGCCTCCGCCTCCGCCTGGGCCCGCTCGGCGGCGTCTTCCGCCTGATTGCCCACCTCGACGAGCCCGATGACGACCCGCGGCTTGTCCCCCTTCAGCACCAGGCGACGTGGCACGTAGCCGCTCCGCTGGACGAACACCTCCGCCCGTCCGCCTTCGGGCACCCTCACGGTCACGGGCATGGGGCCCAGATCCTTGCCGTTCTGGGTGATGCGCGCGTCCGCCGGCAGCACGATGAGCACCACCGGCTTACCGGCTTCCTCCGACGACGCGCCCTCCGCAGACGCCGACTCCGCCGCGGGCTCTTCCTCGGTGGTCGCGTGGGGTGGAGCGCTGATGGCCTGCTCGTCCCCCTCCTGGGAGCCCTCGAGGTCGCCACCACTGGCGCCCTCGCCCTCCGCCGCTCGCGCGTCGTCCCGGGCGTAGAGGGCATACCCGAGGGTGGCCGAGGCCACGATCCCGAGGGCGGCCACCGCGGTGACCCCGCGGTTCCACAGGGAGGTCGGGCGCGGCGGCGGCAACGTGGACCGCCGGGCGCGTCCCCCCTTCGCCGCCTCGGGCGCGACCCCTGCCCGCAGACGCTCGAGGTCCGCCCGCAGCTCCCTCATGCTGCGGTAACGCAGCTCCGGATCCTTCTGCAGGCACTTCCGGATCACCGCCTCGAGCCGGGGCACGAGCTCACCGCCCGCCGCGGGGACCATCGCGGGCGGCTCGTCGTTGACGTGCTGCATCAGGATGGCCATCGGCTCGTCCGCGTCGAAGGGCACCTTGGCGGTGGCCAGCTCGTAGAGGATCACGCCGAGGGAGTAGACGTCCGTGCGCCAGTCCGTCTCGCGCCCCATCGCCTGCTCCGGCGACATGTAGTGGGGCGTGCCGTAGATGTGCCCGGCGCGGGTGAGCTTGCTCTCCGCGCGAGCGAGCTTCGCGATGCCGAAGTCGAGGATCTTGACGAAGCGCGGTTCCTCCCCGCGCCTCACGAGGAACACGTTGTCCGGCTTCAGGTCTCGGTGGACGATGCCCGCGGCGTGGGCGGCCTCGAGGCCCTCGGCGATCTGCGCGGCGAGGTCCAACACCTCCTCGGGCCCCAGAGCTTCCCCCGAGTCGAGCAACTCCCCCAAAGAGCACCCCTCGAGGTACTCCATCGCGAAGTACGCCGAGCCATCCGGCAACCTGCCGAAGTCGACGGTCTCGACGATGTGCGGGCTCCCCGCCGCCGACGCCGCCTTGGCCTCCACCTCGAGGCGCCCCGCGACCTCCGCGTCGCTCGCGTAGTCCGGTCGCAAGACCTTGATGGCCACGTCCTTGTCGAGCGCGAGGTGCCGGCATCGGTACACCAGCCCGACCGCGCCCTTGCCGAGCAACGCCTCCACGCGATAGCGCCCGTCGATCACCCGACCGATGTCGACGTCCTGCACGCTGAGGACCGCGTCGGACCCGGAGGGACCCGGTGCCAGGGAGCCCGGAGGATCTGAAGAGGACTTCGGCTGCATTCCCACGTCGCGCCCGAGCCCCCGCGTCCAGGCCGGCGACGCGGGCCGGCAGGGGCGCTCCGCGGGGAGGATACACGGGAAGCCGGCGAGGGTGGGAAAATGTACACTCCTGGACGATGACCTGCGCCATCGTCAGCATCGGGACCGAGATCACCCGCGGAGAGCTCGTGGACACCAACTCCCAGTGGCTGGCGGAGCGCCTGCTCGAGCTGGGGCACGACGTGGTCGAGATGGCCACCGTCGACGACGACGAACAGCGGATCGGCGCGACCTTGGTGCGCCTCTCCGCCCAGCATCGAGTCCTCGTCTGCACCGGCGGCCTCGGACCCACCACGGACGACCTCACCACGCGCGCCGTGGCCAACGTCCTGGGTCGCCCCCTCGTGCGGGACGAGGCCTCCCTGCACGCCATCCGCGAGCGCCTCCTCGCCCGAGGACGCACCCTCTCGGAGTCCAACGCGAAGCAGGCGGATTTTCCGGAGGGCGCCGCCATCTTGCCGAATCGACGTGGGACCGCGCCGGGCTTCGCGGTCACCATCGACGGCGTCGTCGGCGCGCGCGCCTTCTTCATGCCGGGCGTCCCCCTGGAGATGAAGGAGATGTTCAACGAGCACGTGGTGCCTCGGCTCCCCGAGGCTCAGGGGATCCGCCGCGCCCTGCGCCTGCGCTGCTTCGGCCTGCCCGAAGCGGAGATCAACGATCGGCTCGCGGGGCTCGAGGAGAAGCACGGGGTCACCCTCGGCTATCGCGCGTCCTTCCCGGAGATCGAGGTGAAGGTGCTCGTCGCGGGCGCCGAGGAGCGCGACACGGAGGCGCGCTGTCGGGCCGCCGCGGACGAGGTCATCGAGCGCCTCGGGAAGCGGGTCGTCTACGGGGAGGGCGACGTGACCCTGGCGGGGGCGGTGGGGGAGCTCCTCGGGCAGCTCGGCTGGCGTCTGGCCCTGGCGGAGTCCTGCACGGGAGGGCTCGTCTCCCAGCTGATCACCAACGTGCCCGGCTCCAGCGCCTACTACGTCGGCGGGGTGTGCTGCTACTCGAACGAGGTGAAGGTCGGCGTGCTCGGGGTGGGCGCGGACACCTTGGGCGACCACGGCGCGGTCAGCGAGGCCGTGGCGCGCCAGATGGCAGAGGGCGCGTGCCGGACTCTGGGCGCGGACGTGGCCCTCTCCATCACCGGCATCGCGGGCCCCACGGGGGGGAGCGCCGACAAACCCGTGGGGCTCGTGCACTGGGCCGTCCACACCCCGCGGGGCACGACGGCGCGGCACATGGTGTTCCCCGGCACGCGCCACCAGGTACAGCGGCTCGCCGCCTTCGCGGGGCTCGCCACCGTGCGCGACCAGCTCGTGGGCCCCTGAGGTCTCCCGCCGGAGCGCCGCCGTTCGGTCGAGGGTCATCGACGGCGGCGCTCGGCAGCGCAACTCGACTGTCGGCGCTCGACGGCGGCGCTCGACGGCGGCGCTCGACGGCGGCGCTCGGCGCTCAGCGGCCGAGGCGCTCGATGAGCTCGCTGTGCTGCGGGTACAGCGCCAGGAGCTCCGCGCGCTCACACAGCTCGAAGTCTTCGAAGTCGAAGCCCGGCGCAACCGTGCAGCTCACCAGCGCGAAGTCGCGCTCGGGATCCTCCGAGGGATCCACCAGGGCCCCGAAGACGCGGCCCCCCGGCACCCCCACCTGGAACCGCTGGCCCGCGTCGAAGTCCGGACCGAGGCGGAGATCCTCCCGGCGGCCGTCGGGGTGGATCACGAAGACGGTCAGCGGGCCCCCCGTGTGCCAGTGCCAGCGCTCCTCGCTGTGGAGCCGGTGGAGGGTGGAGCGCTCCGCGGCCTCGAGCAGGAAGTAGATGTCCGTCGAGGCCACCCGCGGCCCCGTGAAGGGCGCGGGCAGGTGGGTCAGGGAGACCTCCGACCGGAAGGTCTCCCGGAACCAGCCCCCTTCCGGGTGTCGCTCGAGCCCGAGGCGTTCGATCCAGTACTGGGCGGTCCTCACCCCGAAAACCTACCGGAGACGCGGAAGCGCTCCAAACCTCACGGGCGACGTCGAGCTGGCAGGCCGCTCTCGAGCCCGGACCTCCGAATGCGGCCGCTCGTCCCCCGCGGAGGGGCTTCTCCGCGGGGGCTCCGTTCTTCGGCGTGCCGTCGAGGGTATCAGCGGGGATATCGGAGCAGCAGGCGGGTCAGTTCACTTCTGCGCAGAAGTTGTTCGTGCGCAGCCCTTGCCCACCGTGCCAGATCTCGAAGCCCGCGAAGATGTTGGTGAGGTAGAGGCTCGAGCTGAAGTTGCCGCTGTTCTGCACCGAGTGGTCGATGAAGTCCTTCAGATCGAACTCCAGCGCCGTGACCGGCCCGCCCTGCGCCACGTAGGAACGCACGGGCCGCCCCTCGTGCTGGCTCCCCTCCCAGATCTGCCAGTTCACCCCAGCGCGACTCCAGGTACCTACCTGGCTCCCGGCGGGCTGCGGGCCACCCTCGGTGTGGAGCCAGACCATGATGAAGCTGCGCTGACCCGGGCCGGAGTCCGCCCCGCTCGGATGGAACCAGACGTCGTAGGTGGCGTTGTACTTGCCGCTGGCCGGCGTCCAGGACCATCCGGTGGGCACGCTGGTCAGGTCGCTCACCCGTCGCGGCAGGTTGCTCAGGGCCGTCCCGTAGCCGTCACCGCCGGTGGAGCCGACGATGAACGACGGATAGGACACGGGCCAGTGGTTGCCCGTCTCCCAGGCGGTCTGGGTGATCACCTCGAAGCTGCGCCCGTGATAGCTGATCACGTGCTGGCCCGAGGCGCCGTCGTTCCAGAAGTTGTTCTGGACGGCGTAGCGGTTGTCCGTCGTCGCGTAGGCCCGGTCGTAGCGCCCCGTGAGCGTCCCTTGGAGACCGCCCGTCGTCGCGCTGCCGGAGATGCTGCAGCCGCCCCCGCTGCCGGGGTCGCTGTCGTCGCTCTCCTCGATGGCGTCGACGCAGAAGTCGAAGGCTCGGGTCCCTCCGACGTCGCCGGGCACCATCACCGCCACGCTGACGATCGGCTCACCCGCGTAGTCGTTGCCCTCCTCGAGATCCCAGCAGTGGGTGTTGAAGGCGGTCCAGGGGATGAAGAGGTCCTGACCGCCGCTGCCGATGGGCGCGCACCAGCGATCGAGCTCGTCGGTCTCCGCGTTGGGACCGGCGATCTGCAGCCGGAGCGGGGCCGTCGTGTTGCTGGTCACGCTGACGCGGATCCCGTCGAAGGACGGCACGATGGTGCTCCCTTCGAGCTCACCCTCGCCCTGATTGAGGTTCCAGCCCACCATCCCGAACGCGTCGTAGTCCGCGGCCACGGTGCCCGACGCGCACAGGGGGAAGTCGTGGACGTCCTCGTAGTCGTCGGGGGTGATGCTGGCGCCGCCCTGGGCGTGGGTCCAGGCGTGGCCGTGCCAGTGGCCCGACTCGAGGTAGCCGCCCTCGGGGCCGCCACCGCCGGTCCCGCCCGCGCCGTCGCCGCCACCGGAACCGCTGCTGCCGCCGGTGCCAGCGCCGCCCGTCCCACCGGTGCCACCAGCACCGCCGGTGCCACCAGCGCCTCCGGTTCCGCCGGTGCCGCCACCGCCGCCGGTCCCGCCGGGGCCACCGTCATCGTCCTCGGGCTGACCGATGGAGTGGAGGCAGAAGTCGAAATTGCGCGGCGTGACGTTGTGTCCGGGCACGAGGATCGCCGCGGAGACGAGAGGCTCGTCGTCGTACCAGTTGCCCGAGTCGTCCCAGCAGCGGGTGTTGAACGCGGACCAGGGCAAGAACCCGCCGTTGCCGCTGATCACGGCGCACCACCGATCGTCCTCGTTGGTGTGGCCGGTCGGCCCCTGGACCTGCACCCGCAGCTCCGTCCCTCCCGGGTTGCTGACGGACACCTCGATGCCGTCCTCGCTGGGGATGACGCTCCCGATGGGGGTGTCTTCCCCGCGCTCCTGGTTGAGGTTCACGCCGAGCATGGCGACGCCGCTGTAGTCGGCGAAGGCCGGCACCGTCCCGCTGACGCACCAGGGCGCCTCGTCTTCGCTGAAGTCCGTGGGCGTGATGGATCCACCGCTCGTGACCGTCGACCACACGTAGCCATGCCAGGAGCCGGACTCGTAGTAGCCCCCTTCGGAGGTGGCAGGACCGCCGCCGGAGCCGTCGCCGCCACCAGCGCCGTCGCCGCCGCCAGAGCCACCACCACCGTCGTTGCCGCCGGAGCCGTCACCACCACCAGCGCCGTCGCCACCGCCCGAGCCGTCACCGCCCGAGCCGTCACCTCCGGAGCCGTCACCACCGCCGGAGCCGTCACCACCGCCGGAGCCGTCACCACCGCCGGAGCCGTCACCGCCGTCGGGCCCGTCGCCTGCCTCCGCGAGGGACTCGAGGCAGAAGTCGTAGGGGACCGCCGCCGTGGCGTCGCCGGGCACCAGGATCACCGCTGCCTCGAGGGGTTCGCCGTCGTACCACTCGCCCGAGTCGTCCCAGCACTGGGTGTTGAACTCGCTCCAGGGGATGAATCCGCCCCCGCCGACGATGTTCGCGCACCAGCGGTCGTTCGCGTTCGTGCTCCCGGTGGGCCCCTGCACCTGGATACGCAGCGGGCTGCCTCCCGGGTTCGTGACCGAGACCTCCACGCCGTCGTTCGTGGGCAGGACCGTGCCCCGAGCGCCGCCGTTCTTGGGCTCGTTCAGGTTGACGCCGATCATGGCCAGGCCGCTGTAGTCCGCCGTCGCCCCGACGCTGCCGCTGATGCAGTAGGGCAGGTCATCCACGCCGCTCAGGTCCATCGGCATCATCGTGCTGCCGGCGCCAGCCATGTGGATGTAGGCGTAGCCGTGCCACGCGCCCGACTCGAAGTACGGGCTCGAGTCCGTCATCTCCGAGCCACCCGAGCCACCCGCGCCGTCCGCGCCACCAGTCGCTCCGCCGCTCCCCGGGGCGTTGCCGCCCACGCCGGGAACGCCGCCTCCCACACCCTCGATCGCGCCCCCGACACCGGGGGGTCCACCGACGCCACCCGTGCCGAACCCCACGGTCCCGCCGCCCGAGGAGCCCAGGACCCCAGAGCCACCCGCGGAGTCACTGCAGCCAGCGAAGGCCGCAGCCGCCACCCCGAGCCAAAACAAACGCGACGCACCCCAGGAGCTCGATCTCATCAGCCCACGGTACGGGGTGCGGTAAAGCGCTTTCAAGCCCAGAGCGAACCGCTCCGTCAGCGCTCATCCGCGAGCACTCGAATCTTGCAGTAACCTTGAGCCTTTTCTCCTTTCACAGGAGTTTTTCAGCCCTCGGACACCTCAAGAGGCCTACATTTCACCACCCGCTGGGGAACCTCGCGAAGACGCGAGACCCTCGATCGGGCTCGGGGGCGACGTCACGCCCCTTCTCTCTCATTCCCACGAAACGCCCGAATGATCGGAGGAGCCACCATCGACCCATGACCGAGCGCCGCCTCTTCTTCGGGATCCCCCTCCACGAGACCTCACGGGTCGCCCTCACGAAGGCCACCCGATCCCTGGTGCACGCCGAGAACCTCCGCCCCCTGCGCCCCCGCTGGACGCGCCCGGAGGGCTGGCACTGCACCATGAAGTTCGTGGGCAGCACGAGCGCGGAGGGCGCCGAGGCGCTGATCGCCGCTGCTCCGGGCCTCCCCTGCCCACCGAGCATCGACACCCGCTGGGGCGGCTTCGGGGCCTTTCCCTCGCCCCGACGGGCCCGCGTCCTCGTCGCTCACCTGGAGGACGCCGAGGGCACCCTCACTGAGCTCGCCCGACTCGTGGAAGAGCTCACCACCGCCCACGGCGTCGCCCCCGAGGCGCGCCCCTTCCGCCCCCACGTCACCCTGGCGCGTTTTCAGCGCCCCGCGAACCTCGGCGATCTCTGCGCTACCGAACCGCTCACGGGCAGCGTGACGCTGGGCCCCCTCACCCTGTTCGAGTCGCACCTGGGAGCGGGCGGCAGCCGCTATGAAGCGCTCTGGCCGAGGCCGTGAGCGTGACGGCTCTGCCACCGTGTGAAACCGGTGAAACCGGTGAAACCGTGAGCGCCGGGCACCTCATAGCCACCTCACAGATGCCCCCGTAGCGAGACGCGCCCGTCGACAGGGAGACGCAGCAGGACCTCGTCCAGCACCCCTTCGCGCCCGTTTTCCCTGCTCATAGGTCCCAGGCGCCGCGATTGACGGCCTGTACGGCGCATGATCCCATCCCCCGCGTGCCGTGCATCACCCATGTCTCAGGTTCGAGCAGGAGCACGTGCGTCGCGTGCTTCACCGCAGACGTCTTGCAGCTCGCATACAACATCGAGCCCAAGACCATCAAGAACAACCTCGACAAGCTCGAGAAGCGCTTCAAGAGCCTCGCGCCACGGGGAGAAGACCTCGACCTATGCAACAGCGTCATCCAGGCGCTCAACACACAGTTGCTCGCTGGCAAGGCCAAGCTGTTGTTCGGCGGCACCCCGGTGCTCGACCCCGACACCATCACTTGGGAACATCGCCAGCTCTACCGTGACGGGCTCCGGCGCATGGGCACCTGGGTTGGCTTCACCGAATTCGGGGTCCTGGCGCGCATGTTCGGCGTTCGATTCTACATCGCATACCCGTCTCAGCAGCGCTTGCGCCGGGTCGAGGTCGGGAACCCCTATGACCGACTCATCGCCAACCCGGCGCTGCTGTGGACCGGCAACCACTATCAGGTCGCCACCTTGCAAGCACACGGCAACGATGGCCAGTACACGGCCAACAACGTCATCGCCACCAACGGGCGGGGAGATTGCGGGCTCGAGGCCTTCCTGCTGATGCTCCATGGCATCCATCCCGCGCTGCAACTCGGCCCGCTTCCGACCGACAACGACCGCGTTCGACGCAGCGTGATTCGTAGCTTCGCCCGCACCTACCTGGCCCCGCGCGTGGACGGGCTGCTCAACACTGACGACGTCCACTACGTCAGCGCACTGACCGATCTCCGCAACCTCCTCGCCGACACCCTCACGAATGCCGAGATCGACGACGCGATCGTGGCAGAGGGCACGCTGCCCGAGAGCGAGGAAGAACGATCCAAGAAGAAGCTCACAAAGGGCTCGATGATCGCCGTGCCCGTCGTCGACTTCGACGGTGACCCCGCCCAGCTTCCGTGGCAGCAGCCCTTCGCGATCACGACCAAGAAGATCGGGCAAGCCGGCTTCCACCAGTTGAACATTGCCCGATTCGGAAATACCAACGTCCGGATCGTGGGTGGCAACTGCGACCTGTCCGATGATCTCTGGCAAGGCTCGCTCGACTTCCTCGCCGACATCCTCCCCAGGTCAAAAGGCGGCGGATACGACCAGGACAGCGCCGCATACTTTGAACAGGTCGACCGCGAGCAGCTCCTCTTCGTCGACAACGAAGGCAGAGGGATGAAGCCTCGCTCGACGCACTTTTGCTCGTGCCTCGCAGCGATCACCCTGGAGAACAAGACCACGCACTACTTTCTGTTCGGCGGCGTGAACTTTCGCCCAGGCAGCGGCAAGCTTGCGCGAGCCCAGGTCAGCACCCTGAGGAAGGGCGAGAGTGGCACGCACTCGGAGAAGTACTGTCTCGGCCTACTCGCGCAGGTCCTGCGCGGGTTCGGACTGAAGCTGCCCGACAAGATCCTGGCTCCGGTCAACGACTGCGTCGCTGTCACCTCGCAAGGGGCCGCGCTCGCGTCGACTGTGGCGCAGGTCGACGTGGCATTCATGAACATCGCCGAGATGTGCATCACCTGCCAGGGCTACTGGGCACAATTCCGCGACGCTCTGCTCGATCTCGGCGTGCGCACGGTGCGCTGCTACAACTGGTACTTCATCACCGACATCAAGAAATGGAAGTAGCCCGAGGCGTCGAGACGGCACCACGCGCGCATTGTCGTCGCGGCCCCGCGCCAATAAACCCGCGCCAACAAAGCAGTGAGACAGCGGGCGCCACGCACCGGTAAGGTCTCGAGCGCCGCTCCGTCCTGGCCCGTCGAGAGCGTGTCGAGAGCGATGATGCCCGAGTGACACCTTCGACGTCGTTCGCTGCCTCCAAGCCCCCTCAGGCCCGCTCCTCCTCACACGCTCACACACCGTGTACGGTGCACCCAGCGCCAAGAGATCGCGCCCAGCAGTCTC
>Ga0207873_1003042_pt1 | contig 12761 bp, 8 predicted proteins | sample BGWIniCompost_FD_187373 | JGI IMG/M metagenome (GOLD analysis project Ga0207873, IMG submission 187373) | Cellulose adapted compost microbial communities from Newby Island Compost Facility, Milpitas, CA, USA - BGW Initial Compost (SPAdes)... ... | reverse complement strand
AATGAACTACGAGCTTAGCAATCTGCCTGAGCGCACAACGAAGCCCAGGCAGTACGGCTTCACCATGGCCATGGACAAAGGCATGAGCGTCAGGGAAGTCGAGGATTTTGTTGAGGTGTGCGCAGATCATGTTGACATCATTAAGTTCGGGTGGGGCACTTCTTACGTTACACCTAACCTTAAGGAAAAGCTGAGAGTATACAAAGAGGCGGGCATCCCCACCTATTTCGGCGGTACGTTGTTTGAAGCATTTGTCGCCCGAGGTCAATTCGACGAATACCGTCGCGCACTGGACAAGTATGATATGTCCTTTGCAGAAGTTTCCGACGGTTCGATCGATCTGGATCACGACAAAAAATGCGACTACATCGCGAAGCTTTCCGAACAGGTTACGGTTCTGTCTGAAGTCGGCTCAAAGGATGCTGAAAAAATCATCCCGCCGTACAAGTGGATTGAACTCATGCAGAAGGAGCTTGATGCCGGCGCCTGGAAGGTGATCGGTGAAGCACGGGAAAGCGGCAATGTAGGTTTGTTCCGTTCCACCGGCGAAGTTCGCTCCGGGCTGGTGCAGGAAATCCTTACGAAGATACCCTTTGAAAAGATCATCTGGGAGGCGCCACAGAAGGCACAGCAGGTGTGGTTTATCAAACTGCTCGGAGCCAACGTAAATCTGGGCAATATCGCACCAAACGAAGTAATCCCGCTGGAAACGATCCGCCTGGGCCTGCGCGGCGACACATTCCACTATTTTCTCAACAACGAGAAAAAGGCCGGCACCGCCCCACCTTTCGTCACCGAATAAACGGCTGCCTTGAGAAGACCCAAAGACTACATAATGCTCTACCTCAAGGGGCTTTCAATGGGTGGGGCTGACGTTATCCCGGGCGTGTCAGGAGGTACCATTGCGTTCATTACTGGTATCTACTCTGAATTGGTGCACTCAATCAAGGCGATCGATGCACAGGCCTTGCGGCTGTTGCTTTCGCTCCAATTCAAGGCGTTTTGGGAAAAGATCAATGGCGGCTTTCTCCTTGCCGTTTTCGCAGGTATTGTGACGAGCCTGCTGTCGCTGGCCAAGCTCATGGTGTCCCTACTCAAGTCATACCCAGTTCAGACCTGGTCATTTTTTTTCGGGCTGATATTGATCTCGTCGCCGTTGATCCTGCGTTCGATAATGCGGTGGAACATAGCGGTCGTCGGCTCCATTGTAGTGGGCATTGTGGTCGCATACCTGATTACCGTAAGTTCACCAACACAGAGCCCCGAGGCGCTGTGGTTCGTATTCCTGTCCGGCGCCCTGGCGATCTGCGCAATGATCCTTCCGGGCATCTCCGGGGCGTTTATATTGCTTTTGATCGGCAAATATGAGTTCATCATGCAGGCACTTCTTGCTGTCAATCTCCCGGTCATTATTACCTTTGCGCTGGGATGTTTGATAGGTATCATTGCCTTCTCATGGGTTCTTACCTGGATATTGGATCATTACCACGACCTGACCATAGCACTTCTGGCGGGTTTCATGTTGGGGTCGCTCAACAAGGTATGGCCCTGGAAGCAATGCCTGAGTTATCACCTGGATAGCAACGGCCAGCAGGAATGTGCCTTTGACAAGAGCATTTTGCCCGGCACATACATGGCCAACTCAGGAAACGATCCCCAGGTATTCCAGGCAATACTCTTTGGCGCCCTCGGGGTGATTATCGTGCTGCTTATTGAAAAGGTAGCCGAGAGAATGAAAACAAAAATCTGATATGGAGAAAGTGTATGGCCTGATCGGCCTCACCATAAGCCACTCCTTTTCGAAAACCTACTTCGAAGAAAAGTTTTTCAGGGAGGGTCTGCGCGACTGCAGGTATGAACTGTTTCCGCTGAAAAAGATCGAGGACATCGAAAAGCTGTTCGCCGAGAACAAGGACCTCAGAGGTCTCAACGTTACTATTCCTTACAAGGAATCGGTAATGAAACACCTCGACGAAATCTATCCTGTCGCCAAATTCATCGGCGCGGTCAACGTCATCAAAATTCGTGACGGCAAACGGATTGGGTTCAACACCGATTCCGACGCCTTCTATGAGACAGCCAAAGCCTGGCTTCCTGAAAAGCACTCGATGAGGGCACTAATTCTCGGAACGGGTGGTTCCTCTAAAGCAGTGCAAAAGGCGCTGAAGAAAATGGAAATACCGTACAAAGTGGTGTCACGCACGAAGGGTCAGGGCGACTATACGTACGAAGACTTAAAGAAAGATCCCTCGATCATAAATCAGTCGAAGATACTTATCAACACAACACCGCTGGGCATGCATCCTGAAACCGATGCCATGCCGCCCATCGACTACGATCAGATCGGGAAGGAACACTACGTATACGACCTGATATACAACCCAGCACGAACGCTATTCCTCCAAAAGGCAGAGATGAGGGGAGCTACGATTAAGAACGGCCTGGAAATGCTCCACGTACAGGCCGAGAAATCGTGGGAAATCTGGAATAGCTAGCCATGGATTTCCAACTGGTCAGCGAATACCAACCAACAGGCGACCAGCCAGCAGCAATTGAGCAACTGGTAAAAGGTGTACTGAGCGGTGAACAGCACCAAACCCTGCTGGGTGTCACCGGTTCCGGCAAGACGTTTACGATGGCGAATGTGATCGCACGGTGTAACCGCCCGACTCTCATACTCAGCCACAACAAAACCCTGGCAGCACAACTCTATGGAGAATTCAAGCAGTTCTTCCCCAACAACGCTGTCGAGTACTTCATCTCCTACTACGATTATTACCAGCCCGAAGCTTATCTCCCGGCATCAAACCTGTACATTGAAAAGGATCTTTCGATCAACGAAGAAATCGAAAAGCTACGGCTGAGCGCGACATCCTCATTGTTGACAGGACGACGTGATGTGATTGTCGTTGCCTCTGTGTCGTGCATCTATGGTATCGGTAACCCGGAAGAATTCGGCAAGAATGTGATCAAGCTCAGAACGGGCGAAAGCATCCCGCGTAACCGCCTGCTGTTTGCACTTGTCGATATTCTTTACAATCGTACCGAAGCGGAGTTCAAGCGCGGTACGTTTCGCGTCAAAGGGGATACCGTCGATATATTTCTAGCGTATGCTGACTACGCCATCCGCATAACCTTCTGGGGCGATGAGATCGAATCCATTCACCGCATCGAACCTTCAACGGGAAGAAAGATTTCGGATGAATCAGTTGTCACTATCTTTCCCGCTAACTTGTTCGTGGCGGGAAAGGAACTTCTTCACCTCGCGATACGCGAAATACAGGATGACCTGGTCGCGCAAGTTGAAATGTTTGAATCCGAAGGGCGCCACCTTGAAGCAAAACGACTTAAGGAACGCACGGAATTCGATTTGGAAATGATGCGGGAGCTAGGCTACTGCAGCGGTATTGAGAACTATTCGCGCTATTTTGATCGCAGGCGTCCTGGGGCAAGACCGTTCTGTCTCCTCGACTACTTCCCCGATGATTTCCTGACCATCATTGATGAAAGTCACGTAACAGTCCCGCAGATTCGCGCCATGTGGGGAGGTGACCGCTCGCGCAAGGTAAACCTGGTCGACTACGGCTTCAGACTACCCTCAGCGCTGGATAACCGCCCGCTTACCTTTAACGAATTCGAATCCCTGGTGCGACAGACGATTTATGTGAGCGCTACACCCAGCGAATACGAACTCCGGAAATCGGAAGGCGTCGTTGTCGAACAGCTTATCCGTCCTACAGGCCTTCTCGATCCGGAAATCGACATCCGTCCAAGCAAGAATCAAATTGATGACTTGCTTGAGGAGATTGACGAACGCGTCAAGCGCAACGAGCGCGTGCTGGTCACTACGTTGACAAAACGAATGGCTGAGGAATTAACAAAATTCCTTGATCGCGCCGGTGTAAAGTGCAGGTACATTCATTCTGAAGTCGACACACTCGACCGCGTGGAAATCCTGCGGGAGCTTCGCCTGGGTGTATTCGATGTTCTCGTTGGTGTTAACCTGTTGAGAGAAGGATTAGACCTTCCCGAAGTATCGCTCGTTGCCATCCTGGATGCCGACAAGGAAGGCTTCCTCCGGAACCAGCGTTCACTCGTGCAGACGATCGGACGCGCAGCGAGAAATGAAAATGGTAAGGTGATCATGTACGCTGATACGGTAACAGATTCGATGCAGGTTGCCATCGACGAAACGAACCGTCGGCGCAGCGTACAGAAAGCGTACAACGAAGCACACGGTATCGTACCCCGGACGGTATTGAAATCGCGCGATGCGATTTTTACACAGACAAGAGTTGCCGACGCAAAGAAGGTCCAGAAGTACTACGTGGAAGACGAGCAGCCCTCGCTTGCGGCAGATCCTGTGACGTCGTATATGAGTCGCGATGAACTCCAGAAACTTGCGGACCGCACGCGCAAGGCGATGGAAAAGGCCGCCCGCGAGCTTGAATTCATGGAAGCCGCCCGCCTCCGCGACGAATACCTCGCGATACAAAAATTGCTCGACGAACGTTCCTGATCTCCTTCGACACGCTCAGCAGCCTGGGATGGAAAAATCAATGCGGATGGATTTCGAAACCACTGTAAGAACACACCCAATTCCCCAACAGCGACAACCCCGGAAGTACAGCAACTTCAACACCTCAACATCAACACCTTCGCACTTTTAAGCACTTCAATACATTTTCACTAAAAAACCTACACGGGTTTAATCCCCCCCGGGCCTAACCCGGGATTGTGGGTCGGGGTACCTATTTTTAGGATTCATGCCCCAAACGCTCAAAGCCATGATGTGGCGCATACCCGTTGTATTGATATTGATGCAAATTGCGTTCGTTTGCCAGGGTCAGAGCGCTAAGGACCTGGTAAAGATTGGCGACGCACACTACAGCAAGAAGCAATACAAGCAAGCCATCGCCCGATATCTGGAAGCACTGGAAATTAACCCGGACGATGCCGAGGTCAATCTCAAGGTCGGGATGGCGTATCTATACTCCGAAACCAAGTCCCTGGCTGCGCGGTATATCGACAAAGCGTATCGTCTCAATCCAGGCATCAATGACGAAATCAACTATCACCTCGGAGTAGCGTTTCAAAACACGAACGAATTCAAGAAGGCGATAGAGCAATTCGAACAGTTCAAGAAAAAGAAATCGAAGCTTGCCGCTATTGCCGATCAGAAAATTGCTGAGTGTCGTATCGCGGATTCCCTATCCCAGTATGAGCTCAACGTCATTATCGAAAACCTGGGGCCGGTTGTTAACACGCGATTCAATGAGTATTCTCCGCTTATCTCCGCTGATGGCAATACGCTGATCTTTACTTCCAACCGGACAGACGACGAACGCGCGGAGCGCGCAGGAACCAACTACGAAGACATTTACATCACGACGCGAAGCGGCGACGGATGGGCGCCGCCAAAGAAGATCAGTTCAAACATCAACCAGAAGTTCAACGACGCTGCCGCATCATTATCACCCGACGGTAAGACCCTTTTCTTGTATTACGAAGACGGCGAAGGAGATATTTACACGTCGCATCTCGAGAATGGCGAATGGACAAAACCGAAACCACTGAATCGCAACATCAACACAGCTTTGTTTTGGGAAACCAGCGCGAGCATCACCGCAGATGGAAAGACACTTTACTTTGCCAGTAATCGTCCGGGGGGGTATGGCGAACTCGACCTTTACAAAAGTGAACTCGATTCGAAAGGGGAATGGGGAAAGGCTGTAAACCTGGGTCCCCTCATTAACACGCCTGGAAACGAAGACGCACCGTTTATTCATCCCGATGGCGTGACGCTGTATTTTTCATCTGACGGGCACCCGACGCTTGGCAACGCCGATATCTACGTTACCGAGTTTAAGGACGGAAAATGGACTAAGCCTGAAAACATAGGTTGGCCCATCAATACCTGGGAATACGACGGCTTTTTTACGATCTCAGCAGATAAGAAGAAAGGATACTATTCCACCCTCAAGGAAGGTGGTATGGGTGACGCGGATATTTATTCGATTACATTCCTCGAACCCAAATACAAACCCAAGCCAAAGCCTGAACCCGTTGTTGTCGCCACACCCAAGAAAGAAAAGCCTCCTGAGGATTTTGTCGACCCCATCGTCGAGCAACACAAAGCACAGCGTATCGTAACGCTGTTGCGGGGTAAGGTTATCGACGAAAACACAGCGGAACCACTGGGCGCTACGATATCGCTCATCGACAACACCACAGGAAAAGTCTTATCGCGAATCAGCTCCGATCCGGTTTCCGGCGACTTTGAACTAACGATCCCCCACGGTGGCAACTACGGTGTGGCAACAGAACGTCAGGGATACCTGTTTAACTCGATCAACTTCAACGTGCCGAAGTTTGCCGAGTTCCAGGAGATCGACACCCACATCATCATGGTGCGGGCTGAAATTGGTAACAAGGTCGTCCTCAAGAATATTTTCTTTGACACCGGCAAGGCCAACCTCAAGCCGGAGTCTATCGCTGAAATCGAAAAGATCAGGGAACTGCTTGCCGCCAACCCGGCACTGCAGGTACGAATCAACGGGCACACTGACAATACAGGCACAGCAGCGGCGAACAAAATACTCTCCCTTCAGCGGGCCACTGCGGTGGTCGACTACCTCGTGTCAAAAGGCATTGACCCGTCGCGACTTACAGCGAAGGGGTACGGATCCGAACGGCCCATCGTGTCGAACGACGATGAAGAAGGCGGTCGTGAAATCAACCGGCGTACGGAGATTGAAATTACAGGTGGTACAGCCGGAATCTAAAAATCAACTTTTTCTGGTCGCAATTTTTTCCTGGAGTACACGATCCAACTCAGGAATGCACGCCGACAGCTGATCGAATCCTTCAATGATGAAGTATTCTTTTTGATATTCGTCCTTTCGAAAAGGCGTGTCCAGAATGTGTGTCACATCGAAAGGATGACGAGCAGGTTTTGGATCATTGAGAGAATACCACGTCTCACCTTTCGAACTTAGAATGCCTGCGCCATAGATCCGAAGTCCGTCAGCGGTTTGTATTAGCCCGAACTCTACCGTAAACCAGTAGATGCGCGACATCAATTCGATGGCGTAGGGATCATCGATGTGGTTTAGCGCAATTTTGCTGAGACACTGCAGGTAGGAAACGAGGTGCTCGTTCGTGAGTAGCGGGACGTGGCCGAAAACGTCGTGAAACATGTCCGGTTCCTCCAGATAATCCAATTCACTGAGTTTGCGGAGCCAGGTGCTGGCAGGAAAACGCTTGTCGGCCAGAAGTTCGAAGAAGTCCTTATCGGGAATAAGGCCGGGCACGACTTCCAGGCGCCAGCCCGTCCAGGAGGCCAGGAGGTGGTTGGTTTCCTCAAAATTGGGGATACGGTCAGCGACGAAATTTACACGTCGGATTCCTTCCAGGTACTCCGGGACGGCAGCCCCCGGCAAATGGGGCATAAGACGTTCATAAAGCAGCTTCCAGACCTCGAAATCCTCAGGGGTGTATTTGCTGTAATCCTGGACCATAACGGTTCGAAACCTGCTCAATACTACAGGAACGAGGTCGAATTAGCAAACGTTCGTAAGGATGCTGCATCTGCTTTTTTTCCCGATTATTTATCCGGAGACGCACGGATCGCGCCTCTCACCCATTCCCCGGCGATCACAGGTTGTCATATTGGCGATACGAACCAATAATTCGCGTCCCTCTCCCCACGCGCGCCCCTCAATCCTCTAAAGGGGTCCGACGCGCATAACCCCCTCAGAAAGTGTCACCACCCATTACCTTAACCACCGATTACTGATTACCAAAAAGATCGCGTCTCTACATCCCCCCCATCAACGATTGCCATGTAATCGACAAACCTACCAGTGATTTTTGAAGGAGACGCACAGCCGTGCGTCTCTACTTAGTGACCGCATCTTCCACCGACTACCGATTACCATTTCTCATCCCTCTCCTTGCGCAACCCCGGACTCCGCGGCATCGCTTCGTAGATCACCTCTATGTGGCCTATGTGATCTCTATATGACCTATGTGGTTCAACAATCTTAGAACCACATAGGCGACGAAAACAAGGGGCGCCTATTCGCAGGTCATAAATCGTAGCTCACAGCTCAAAAAAAAGGGGTGCAAGGTCATCCCTGCACCCCATATTCCTTTACCCGCAATCTAATTCGCGAACTTTTCCATTTCCTTTTCAAAGGTCTCCTTGAATTTCTCGTAGTCGTAGTCGATTCGGAGACGTTCGTCTTTGGAGAGACGTTCGTTGTAGCTTGCTACGAGATCGTCGGCAGACAATTCGATGGCGATGTACGTCTTATACGTGCCGTCAGAAGTTTTCACCTGCTTCTCACAAATCGTCTTAATGCCCTGGAGCTTTTGATTTACAACCTCACGGTTCAATTGCTCGAAGCGTTCTTCGATTTCTTCCTTGTTGTTCATTTCCCGTGAATTCAGGTAGTTGTCAGTAACAGCTTTGACTGTAGTCTGGATGCTTGCAGCGAGTTCACCACGCGCATTAGCCAAAGCTTTTTTCTTGGATGCAGCGAGGTCCATACTTTCACCCAGCGAGTTGGCACGGAAGAACTTGTTGTTAGTGAAAAACTCAGACCCGGAGCAGGGAATGTTCACTTCTTCTTCTCCTTTGGGAAGCGCTTTCGACTTACAACCTGCCACGTACAGTGCGGCAAGCGCAAACAGCATCAATGGAATAGAGGCGGATAACTTTTTCATTGGTTTTTACATTTATTCTAAACAAAAAAAGTCTTGTTGTTCACTGGACGGAACGTTGCCCCATGCTTAAAAATGTGGCCCGTCATAGCCAAAAGGGCAATTTCAATACCAATTTACCTAATCCCGTATTTTTTCATTGTAAGATGGTGTTAATCAGGTCTTTCAGTCGCCCACCTTCCAAACTTTCCGTTGTATTGTTATAGGCATCCACGCTCGACCGGGAATAGTCCAGACCGTACCCCTTGATCCGATCCAGGGTGAGGGCATAGATTTCGGTGCCCTCACGGGCGTTGGACACGCGTATCGTCCCATTCAGATACGTGATAAAGATGCTTCCTGCAACACTCCCCTCCTCCGTGTTTGTCGATACATCAAGAAGCAAGTCCGCCGCATCGCGGCTTTGCGTAAACTCGAATCCCTGACGTGCGAGAAAGTTCTTGACTGTATTGCTGATAATCGGATGAGGGTTTTCACGACCAAAAGAGCGCTCACTTCCGGTCAGGTATACCAGCGGTCTACGTACTCTTAACACTACCTGATCAGAAGGCACGCGCAGCGACTGTGTGATCAGTGAAAAGATTGGGGACGTGCCTGATCCCGCGAGCGTTTCTGTGTCAATGCTGATCCCAACCGACTGTTCCACTTCAGCGGATCCAATCCGCGTGAGAAGAATCCGACACGAACCATCCGTATCCGTAGTGTATGTAGGGAACACTTCGCCTTCACCTTTCAGAAACGCTGCACGCAATGGAAGTCCAACAATCGGAGCACCCGTATCCTTGAAACGTGCTTGTGCAACCAAGGCTTCGTTGTTCTGATTCATGCGACGGTGCACCTCGATCGATCGCGGCTCTACGGTGATGACAATGTTCTTGAGTATGTCCTGAATAGACGCATAAATCTCATTGGTGAGCAATACAGACCGGCCCTCGACGGATACCGACACTGCATCGGCGAGATAATCTTCCATAGCGCGTAGTGCCTGGAAATAAAGGGTCAACGCCTTTAGTTGTTCTTTGTTTCGGGTGGCTTCAAGTCCCTTTAAATAGTAATCGGAGGCGTGTTGTATTGCATTCCGCTTTTGCTCTTCCTTGATCTCGCGATAGCGTTGCTTGGAAAGACGGTAGTATACCCAGTAGTTGTAAGCATCCTCCCAGGCATCTACCATTTCAAACTCTTCGATCTCTTCCGCTGCTTCTGTTTGAATGATCTGTTCGTAGCGTTCATGAAATTTCTTGTCGACGTCCATCTGGCTCAGCACAGACGTGCTTGATACGGTGACTTTGATCTCTGATACCAGGTCTTCCAGGGCGTTCTTCTTTGCAATCTGGATATGGTTCGAGGTGCCATCTTTGAGACTGTGTCCGATCCCTGTGTAGTAAAGCGACGTCTGAGGCTTGGCCGTAAGCCAGTCCGGTCGTAGCGAAACCTGGGGCATAGGGCGCTGTGCGCAACCCGCCAGGAGTAGGATTGGGATGGCCAAAAAAAACTTCACGCAGGAGTGCTTTTGAGCTTCATGTATGCCACATCCATGCCAAAAGTGTGACCTACAAAGCTAACGTTCCCGCGCAGCTATAATGTTACGCTGTATGTTTTTGTGCGATTTGTGTCGGCAACCTTTACCGGTTGTCGGAGGTGAACTTAGCGTTGAGGTATTCCCGGTTCATGCGGGCAATGACGCTCAGGCTTATGCCCTTGGGGCATTCAGCCTCGCAGGCGCCGGTATTGGAGCATCCTCCGAAGCCTTCCGCCTCCATTTGTGCAACCATCCGTTCAACACGGGTTTTACGCTCGGGCTGTCCCTGAGGCAGCAGGGCAAATTGCGAGATTTTGGCTCCGACAAAAAGAGCAGCCGATGAGTTCTTGCATGCAGCAACACAGGCACCGCAACCAATGCAGGTCGCCGCATCAAACGCTTCATCAGCCGCACGCTTGGGAACGGGTATCGCATTGGCATCCGGAACACCGCCCGTGTTTACGGAGATATATCCACCCGCTTGCTGTATGCGATCAAATGCTGACCGGTCTACGATCAAGTCGCGGATAACCGGAAATGCTTTTGCGCGCCACGGCTCAACGACAATCGTGTCGCCATCTGAAAAGCTTCTCATGTGAAGCTGACAGGTCGTGGTTTGCAGTGGTCCGTGAGGACGACCGTTGATATACATCGAACACGCTCCACAGATCCCTTCGCGACAATCGTGATCGAACGCCACTGGGTCCTCACCTTTCTTAATGAGTTGCGCGTTGAGCACATCAAACATTTCCAGGAAAGACATGTCCGGTGAGATGTCATTCAACTCGTACGTCTTCATCTCGCCCGGGGAGTTCGCGTCCTTCTGTCTCCAGACTTTAAGTGTTATCCTCATTTCTACTTATAGCTTCTTTGCGTGAGCTTTACGTTCTCGAACCGCAGTTCTTCCTTATGCAATGCTTCCGGCTGACCCTCACCGAGGTATTCCCACGCTGCGACATAGGAGAATTCGTCATCCTTGCGTAACGCCTCCCCTTCCGGGGTTTGTGATTCCTCACGGAAGTGACCTCCGCAGGATTCCGTGCGATGGAGCGCATCGTCCACCATAAGTTCAGCGAGTTCCAGGAAGTCGGCCACCCGGTTTGCTTTCTCCAGTTCTATATTCAATTCGTTTCCTGTTCCGGTCACCTTCACATCCTTCCAGAAGGTATCGCGGATTTCGCGAATCTTTTCTTTTGCCTGCTTAAGGCCTGCCTCGTTTCGCGACATGCCGCAGTAATCCCACATGGTCATGCCCAGTTCGCGGTGCATTTCGTCGACGGTTCGGTTGCCGTTAATCGCAAGCAGACGTTTCAGTTTATCTTCAGCTGCTTGAGCCGCTTCGCGGAATGCAGGGTGGTCGGTTCCTATCTTGTTACTCCAACCCAGGTTCGCGAGGTAGTCGCCGATCGTATAGGGAATAATGAAATAGCCATCGGCGAGACCTTGCATGAGCGCGCTGGCACCAAGACGGTTCGCTCCGTGATCGGAGAAGTTGGCTTCACCCAGTGCGTACAGACCGGGAACTGTCGTCATGAGGTTGTAATCGACCCACAATCCACCCATCGTATAGTGAACGGCAGGATAGATCATCATTGGCACTTCATACGGATCGTCACCGGTAATCTGTTTGTACATGTCGAACAGGTTACCATACTTAGCCTCAATGACCTTCCTTCCATCGCGCTTCAGCGCGTCGGCAAAGTCGAGAAATACTGCGAGTCCGGTAGCACCTACACCGCGTCCTTCATCGCACACGTATTTTGCGTTTCGCGACGCCACGTCACGAGGCACGAGATTTCCGAACGACGGATACTTGCGCTCGAGGAAATAATCGCGTTCGCTTTCCGGAATCTTGACAGCATCGGCAGCTTTCAGACCTTTTACCGGTGTCTTCGGAACCCACACCCTTCCATCGTTGCGAAGCGACTCCGACATGAGCGTAAGTTTCGACTGGTGATTGCCTGTCACCGGAATACACGTGGGGTGTATCTGCGTAAAGCATGGATTACCGAACAGCGCCCCCTTCTTGTGGGCACGCCATATTGCCGTAGCGTTGGATCCTTTCGCGTTCGTTGAAAGGTAGAAGACGTTGCCATAGCCACCGGTGCAGAGCAACACGGCATGCGCACTGTGTGCTTCAATCTTTCCGGTGATAAGATCTCTCGTTATGATACCACGCGCAATGCCATCGACAACAACGAGATCGAGCATTTCGGTGCGTGGATACATCTTTATCTTTCCAGCGGCAATCTGACGGTTTAGTGCACCGTATGCACCCAACAGCAATTGCTGACCGGTTTGACCGCGCGCGTAAAACGTCCGCGACACTTGTGCACCACCGAACGAGCGGTTGTCGAGAAGACCGCCATATTCACGTGCAAAGGGCACGCCCTGTGCTACGCACTGGTCGATAATATTTACGCTGACTTCCGCGAGGCGGTAAACGTTGGCTTCGCGTGCGCGGTAGTCGCCTCCTTTTACTGTATCGTAAAACAACCGGTAAACACTGTCACCG
>Ga0207873_1003041_pt1 | contig 12771 bp, 10 predicted proteins | sample BGWIniCompost_FD_187373 | JGI IMG/M metagenome (GOLD analysis project Ga0207873, IMG submission 187373) | Cellulose adapted compost microbial communities from Newby Island Compost Facility, Milpitas, CA, USA - BGW Initial Compost (SPAdes)... ... | reverse complement strand
GCTGTATGTAAGCGACGACACACCCGGCATATACTACTTCCATTCCTCTAACAAAGAATGGGACGAAACACCATTCGAATTCGACGATGCCGTTCTCAAGCTGTTTCCATCGCTTCCCGAACCGCCTGCTACTCGCAAAAAGGAAAAGGCAGAAAAGTACGTCCTTCCCACAGCACCCAAAACAAAAGCAGTATCTCCTGCAAAACCTGCTGCAAAAAAGAAGATCTCGGAAAAAAAATCATCGCCTGCGAAAAAAGCAGAGCAACAACCGAACTACCGCCTTAAGCACAAGATCCTCTTCACAAATCTCGACTCGATCATCTTTCGCCATCCGCAGATTTCAAAACGCGACGTTCTTGATTACTACGATAAAGTGGCCGACCATCTCCTACCCCATCTGAAAGATCGGCCGATCACTATTTACCGATATCGGGGCAACGGATTCAGCGAATACACAACCGCATCGTCATTAGTGGCAGACAAGGTAGAATTACCCGACTGGATTCAGACGACAGGGACAAACAAAGAACAACTCCTCCTGTGCAACGACCGTGATCACCTGTTCTTCTTTCTGGAAGTCGGGGTAGTTGCATTTGCTCACCGGCTTGCAAAAGTCAAGTCTCCGGATCGACCAGACTATGTTGTCATTACTCTCGGCGACGACACCGAATGGCCTGTCCTTGCTGACGCCGCACACGAAGCTAAAAGCATCCTCGACGGACTTAAGTTACCATCTTCAATCAAGTGGGACGGCGAATCGCATCTTCACATTTACATACCGCTCGACGGAAAGAGCGACTTCGAAACAGCGCACGATGCCGCTAAGTTTATCTGCCGCCTTCTCAAACTTAAAGCCCCCGATCTGATAATCCTTCCGTCCACAGAAAATGGATACAACAAGATATGGGTCAACTATGTACTGAATGACGAGACAACCGGCGTAGTGGCCGCTTATTCGCTGGCAGGCAATTACCCCGGTGTCGCACTTCCTCTGTCCTGGGATGACATCACTCCGGATCTCAAACCCGGGAGGTTTACAGTCAAAGAAATAGTAAAGCTAAAGAAGATGCCGGAGCTCAAGTATCCTTCGAAAAAAGTGGACGCCCGCGCGTTGCTTGAGAAGTTGGAGGATTTGTATGGATTTCTCTTAGAGTAACGTTTGAACCACATAGGACATAGGTCACATAGAGGGCACATAGTGTTGGCCACTCAGTACCGCTGAGGTAAACCTGGGCCCTTTTTGATCGTTCTCATCGAAATTATGCAACCTATTCCCGGTAAAATGTAAGCCTCTTTTCGGCCCAAAATCGTTATATTTGGGAACTGAATGCGAGTTCTCAGAACCATATCGTCACTCTTTCTGGCTGCTCTCGTGCTAATATCCTCCACCAGCTTCACGGTGGGTATTCACTTCTGCATGGGTGAGGCGCGGGATGTGGCATTGTTCACTGACGCCGCGAAATGTGAGATGGAGCAACTCCTCCCACCCTGCCACAGGCAACATCAAAACACCTGTTGTGACGATGAAACGATTACCCATGAGTCTCAGGACTTCAAACCTGTATCTTCGGAAGACCACGCAATAAGCGGATTTCCGCTAGTCACGATTCAGCCTCCGGTAGCTATTCGCGATGTTGTTCCTTCCGACTCGATCGTTCCCAATCACTATTTGCCGGATCATCCACCCTTACCGGCTCCTGACCTTGTCGTCGCATATCAGGTATTCCTGATCTAATCTCTCCTGTTTGACAGGAGCGTCCCGCTCCCCATGTGCTCGCCCATCACGGCGACTACGCTATTGCCTTTTTCCAACTCTTGGTTTGTCACTCTTATGATCGAACGTTTGATTTCGTTCTCACTGCGGAATCGCTTCCTGGTTCTGTTGGTTGCCGGCGGGTTATTCGCGGCCGGATTGTATTCCGTCACGCAAAGCAAGGTCGACGCTATTCCCGACCTTTCAGAAAATCAGGTGATCGTCTTCACCGAATGGATGGGTCGCAGCCCCAACATCATCGAAGATCAGGTCACCTATCCCCTCGTCACCAACCTGCAGGGCCTCCCCGAGGTGAAGTATGTACGGGGCGCGTCCATGTTTGGGATGAGCTTCGTCTACGTGATCTTTGAAGACGATACCGACATCTACTGGGCCCGTGAACGTGTACTCGAACGGCTCAACTATGCAAGCCGTCTTTTACCCGACGGAGTGACACCTACCCTTGGTCCCGACGGAACAGGTGTAGGTCACATTCTCTGGTACACCCTTAATGCACCCGGTATGGACCTTGGCGAACAGCGAGCGCTGCAGGATTGGTACATAAAATTCGCGCTGCAGAATACACGGGGAGTAAGTGAAGTTGCCTCTTTTGGCGGCTTTCAAAAGCAATACCAGGTAACGCTCAATCCAAACAAACTTGCCTACTACGGTTTGTCGGTTCCTGAGGTAATCCGGGCCATCCGATCGAACAACAACGAAACCGGCGGGCGCAAGTTCGAGATGAGCGGTATCGGCTACATCGTGAAGACCACCGGCTACCTCCAATCGATCGAAGAAATCGAAAAGCTTCCGCTGAAAACCGTCAACAGCGTTCCGGTAACTGTTCGTGATGTGGGCACGGTACAAATGACAGGAGAATCCAGACTTGGGATATTCGACCTGGATGGTGAAGGAGAAGTTGTTGGCGGTATCGTAGTGATGCGTTATGGCGAAAACGCCAACGAAGTCATTGAAGCGGTGAAGCGCAAAATGGAAGATGTGGCAAAAGGCCTTCCCGAAGGCGTCACGTTCAACATCGTCTATGATCGAAGTGAACTCATACAGGAGTCCATATCGTCGGTGAAGACGACGCTCATCGAGGAAATGATTGTAGTATCCGCGATCGTCATCCTGTTCCTCTTCCACTGGCGCAGCGCGGTAAGCATTATTATCCAGATTCCGATAACGATAGCTACAAGCTTCATCCTGTTGAATGCTTTTGGAATCACATCCAACATTATGTCGCTCACTGGAATCGCGCTTGCCATCGGGGTAATCGTAGACAATGGGATCATTATGGCAGAAAATGCGTACAAGCATCTCTCAACCCGTTTCTCCGAATTGAACGAGAAAAACGAATGACTGGCATGCAAGCGGCGAAGACGACGACATCAACACATCAACACATCAACACATCAACACACCAACACATCAACACATCAACACACTCAGCGGCATGATACGACGAATATTCAATGAGAAATATACCCCCATCGAAGAAGCGGAGCGCCTGGAGATCATCGAGCGGTCCTCGAAGCAGGTGTCACGCGGGGTGTTCTACTCGACTGTGATCATCATCACGTCGTTTCTTCCCGTGTTCTTGCTCACAGGACAGGAAGGGAAGCTCTTCCACCCCCTTGCGTTTACGAAGACGTTCATTATGATCGTTGACGCCATCCTGGTAGTCACCCTGGCCCCTGTAATCATATCCCTCTTCATGAAAGGGAGATTTCCCCGGGAGGGACGGAACCCGATAAGTCGGCTTCTCGAGAGGGTTTATGAACCGGTGCTGCGAGCATGCCTGAAATGGCGAAAGACTACGATCGGTGTTAACATCATCGCGCTGATTATTAGCGTGCCCATGTTGCTCAACCTCGGCACGGAATTCATGCCGCCACTCGATGAGCAGTCGATTCTCTTTATGCCGGTAACATTGCCCGATGTATCGAACACTGAAATCAAGCGCATCCTTCAGTTACAGGATAAGATCATCAAGTCGGTTCCCGAAGTCGACAAAGTGCTTGGCAAGGCCGGACGTGCCTCCACAGCCACGGACAACGCGCCCATCAGCATGATCGAGACTATCATTATGCTGAAGCCAAAATCGGAATGGCGGGAAGGCATCACCAAGTCTGACATCATCGCAGAACTCGACTCGAAACTTCGGATCCCGGGCGTAGTGAACGGATGGACACAACCCATCATCAACCGGATCAACATGCTGGCGACCGGTATACGTACCGATGTGGGAGTGAAAGTGTTTGGCCAGGACCTGGACACCATCGCGGCGGTTTCTGAACGGGTAAAGAATGCATTGGCAAATGTTCCGGGGGTGCACGACTTGTATGTAGACCCGATTACTGGAGGAAAATATCTCACTATCGACATAGATCGTGATGCCCTGGGTCGGTACGGTCTTACCGTCGATGATGTAAATCTTGTTGTGGAATCGGCGATTGGCGGTTCACCTGTAGGGCAGACAGTCGAAGGCCGGCAGCGCTTTGCCATTGGCGTAAGGCTGGCGCAGGACTTTCGCAACAGCATTGACCGCCTGGAGAGAATCCCCATTAAGACAGCGGGAATGGGCTATATACCGCTCTCCGCCGTCGCAAAAGTGCGATTTGAAAATGGACCTCCCATGATCACTTCTGAGAATGCGCTATTGCGTGGCGCCGTTCTTTTCAATGTGCGCGATCGCGACCTGGGAAGCACGGTGGAAGATGCCATGAAAGCCCTGAATGAAAATCTTGGTCCCCTACCAGAAGGCTATTTTATTGAATGGAGTGGGCAATACGAGAATCTCATTCGCGGTCAGCGCACGCTGGTGATTGTCGCACCCGTTGTGCTGCTGATCATTTTTATCTCCCTGTACCTTGCCTTTAAGTCTGTGCGTGAAGCGTTCTTCAGCCTCATCACGGTTCCCTTCGCCCTCATTGGCGGCTCGTACATGGTGTACTTCTACGGAGTCAATCTCTCTGTAGCTGTCGCCGTGGGATTCATCGCCTTGTTCGGTATCGCTGTGGAAACAGGTGTGGTAATGGTCATTTACCTCAACGACGCCATGCGGCAACTCGTGCAGGCGCGTGGCAATTCAAGTGAGACAATAACCCGGGAAGAGTTAAAAGAGTATGTAATCGCCGGCGCCGCCAAGCGGTTGCGTCCTAAACTGATGACGGTTTGTGTTGCGCTGTTCGGTCTCACACCCGTACTCTGGTCAACCGGCGTGGGGAGCGACGTCATGATTCCCATTGTGTTACCTATGATCGGCGGGGTACTTACATCCTCGACTCACATCCTGCTGGTTACACCCCTCATCTTCCTGATGACTAAAGAATACGAACTGCGACGATTCGGAAAAATTGATGTGTATGAAGTACAACACTAAGACGATTTTCCTGACGGGATTGTGCATGGCCGCGATACAAAGTTCGGCCCAGATATGGACGCTGGACAGCGTGCTTGCTACCGTTGAAAGAAACAATCCTGCCCTTGAGGTATACGACAACAGGGTCAAAGCTATGGATGCATATGCGAAAGGCGCGCAAAGCTGGATGGCACCCATGATCGGCGCCGGTACCTTTATGAAACCGTACCCCGGAGAAACAACAGCCCATGAAAATGAAAAAGGCGCGTGGATGTTCAGCCTTGAACAGGAGATTCCAAACCCTGCGAAGCTGAATGCCAGCAAGCGTTACATGGATGCAAGGTCGGATACCGAAAAGCAGGCGCGATCAGCCCGCCTCAACGCTTTGCGGTCAGAAGCCAGAATGTTGTACTATCAATGGATCGTAGCGGAAAAAAAGCTCAACATTCTCGTGGAGAGTGAAAGGAATATGGAGCTGATGCTTCGACTGAGTCGGATCCGATATCCTTACAATCAGGCCAGTCTCGGTAGTATATACCGCGCGGAAGGTCGCCTGGGCGAAGTTCAGAATACGATAAGCACCACGAAATCAGACATCGAATCCATTCGTCACCGCCTCCTGGCTATCATGGCGCTGTCGCCTGGCGATGATATCATGATCGACACCGCAACCCGCGTGGTGTTTGAACCCGATCCGACGCTTGCTGACACAGCCGCATTAGGAGCGCGTCGAAGTGATATCAGGCAACTTGAGGAATCGATTCGCACTATGCGACTCAACGAAGAGTTGCGCCGGGTTCAGGCGAAACCCGATTTCAAGATACGCTTTGATCACATGCAGCCTATTGGCGACATGCCCCAGTCATTCAGCGCCATGGCTATGGTTTCCATACCGATCGCACCGTGGTCATCGCGAATGTATCGATCCGAGGTAAAAGGAATGCGATACGACATCGACGCAATGAAGGCCGAACGCGATGCCATGCTGATTGAGGCCCGCGGAAGGTTGACTGCCCTGACGGCACGAATAAGAGCGACGGAACAGGAACTTAAGAATTACAAATCGAAAATCATTCCAGCTCTCCTAAGGCATCACCAGGCTGTCATGGTGGCTTATGAGGAAAACCAGGAGCAACTCCCTGCGGTGGTTGATGCCTGGGAAGCGCTAAACGCCGCACAAATGGAATACCTGTCAAAATTGCAATCGTATTACGTGATGATCTCAGAGTATGATAAGGAAATTGAAAAATAGTGTAGGGATAATCGTAATCCTTTTGCTTACAATGGCATCCTGCAACAGACACGACCACAGTGCGCAAGAGGAAGTTTACACATGTCCGATGCATCCCACGGTTGTATCAAAACAGCCGGGTTCTTGTCCCGTTTGTGGTATGGAACTCGTGAGGCATGGGGGACCAGGAGAAGACCTGGCTATGACGCCTGAACTTTCCCGCGTGTTGAAGTCGCCGGATGAAGCCATCCTCGCATCCGTAAAGACCGTACGGGCAGAATACAAGTCGCTGCCCGTAGACGTTGCTGTCAACGGAGTCGTGACGTACGATACGCGAACTGTTCAAACCATCCCTGCGCGCGTCGCGGGTCGGCTCGAAAGAGTTTACATTACCTACGAGCTGCAGCCTGTAAGAGCGGGACAAAAAGTCGCGGAGATTTACAGTCCGGAACTCAGCACCACTCAACGCGAACTGATCTTTCTCCTGGAAAACGATCCGGAGAACAAAGCGTTGATCGACGCGTCACGGCGAAAGCTGGAATTGTTAGGCATGTCCCCATCCCAGATCAATGCACTTGAAACAGGTCGTCAGGCGACATCCACCATTAGTATTTACAGTCCTTATTCCGGATACGTGGTGATGCGCGGTCCTGACATGGGTACAGGAATGAGTGAACGGCTTGTTCGTGCAGGCGATTACGTTTCTGTAGGTCAAAAGCTGTTTACGGTTGTAGATTCAAAAGCCATTCGCATCGAACTCAACGTTCCGGGAACCACTGGGCACAATGTGCGACAAGGGACCAGGGCGCTACTTAACATCGGCGGCAAGGATCAGGAAGTAATCATTGATTTCGTCGAACCCTTTGTTGCCGACGGTCAACCCTTTACCAGGTTGCGCGTGTATTCTCAATCAGGCGAAAGCCTGCGAATAGGTAGTCTCGTATCCGGTCGCATTCGCATCGACGGGCAGGAGTCGCTCTGGATACCGCGGCAGTCGGTAATAGACCTCGGAACACAACAAATTGTATTCGTTCAGCAACGCGGCCTGTTTAGGCCAAAAGCAGTGCGCACAGGTATCCGATCCGATGGCATGATAGAGATCAAAGAAGGTCTTGCTACTTCGGATGAAATCGCCGAAAACGCTCAATTTCTCGTAGACAGTGAAAGTTTTGTAAAACCCCTCAATTGAAATGAAACTGATTGGATTCATACTCACGGCTGTGCTCCTGATCGCAGGATGCACATCACATCATCGCGATAACCATGCGTCGCACGGAGAGAGCACACATCACCACGCGACTGGTACGGAAACATATGCATGTCCTATGCATCCCAATGTTGTGCAGGGCAAACCGGGTACATGCCCCGTCTGTGGTATGGATCTGGTACGTGTCGATCGCTCCATGATCAGTGACGACCATCACATTATGCTTACCGACACGCAACTCAGGCTGGCCAACGTAACGATAGCTCCGGTAACACGGCAGCGTGTTGGCAGAACGACGGTCGTCAACGCAAAACTTATTGTCAATGAGCAAGAGACCGGCGTAATCAGCAGCCGCGCCGCAGGCCGGGTGGAAAAGGTTTTTGTAAAAGAAACCGGGCGAAACGTGAAGCAGGGTGAACCGCTTTACACATTGTATAGTGAACAACTCCTGACATTGCAACAGGAATACCTTCTTGCGAAAGAGCAATATGAAACGCTGGGGCAATCCGAAAGATACAAACCGTTTTTCGACGCAGCGCGAAAAAAACTCCTGTTACTTGGTCTGTCTCCTGTACAGGTCGATCAACTAAACAGGAATACGCTCAAGCCACAAATTGTATTTCAGGCTCCTCGCTCAGGTGTGGTGTACGAGGTTAACATTACCGAAGGAACGTATGTTGCGGAAGGCACTCCCCTATTCAGAATTGAAGACACACGCTCATTGTGGGTTGAAGCGGAACTTTACCCGGATGAAGTTAATCTTGTTCAAATCGGCGACACAGTCACGGTCACTACAGAAGGCGAATCGCGTATCACGAAAGCCACTGTGATTTTCCTTAGCCCTGAATTCCGGAATAACACGCAGGTAACTGTACTAAGGGCACAGATCGATAATCCTGATGGAGCCCTTCGTCCCGGGCAATTTGCGCAAGTACATCTGACGGAAGCCTCTCACAGCGCTATCGCCGTTCCTCCCGAAGCGATTATCAGGGACGAACATGGCGCACGCGTTTACCTGGCATCCGGAGGGCACGCTTTTCGACCTCAACCGGTAAAGACCGGATTGGAAGGACCGGATGTTGTAGAGATTACGCAGGGATTAATAGAAGGCGATACGGTCGCTATTACAGGAGCTTATCTCTTGTATTCTGAATTTGTGTTGAAGGGCGGAGATGCCATGGCGGGTCACGATCACTAACCTAACGCACCATTCGGTCAGCGAGAGTGTTCGCGCGCTCGAGCAGTCGCGAATCACCTGCTTTGGTCGTAAACGCTTCGAATTCGGGTTTAGGGCCACGCCATCGCAGCGCGTCGACATCTTCGAAAAGCTTCGCATTGGTTCGCAGGGTGGCAAGGTCCTTGAATAGCAAGGCAAGGTCGCGCTTTTCTCCAAGCACACTATCGGGGAAGGCTTCAATGGATCCGTATTCATTCACGAGCCTGGCGGCACTGACCTTACCGATTCCGGGAATGCCCGGGTAGCCATCAGCGCTATCGCCAACAAGGGCAAGGAAATCCGGTATTCGATCAGGATCAACACCAAACTTACGGCGCACTCCGTCCTCATCGCGGATCACTTTGGACCTCCGATCGATCTGAACAACTCTGTCGGCACGAACGCATTGCGCCAGATCTTTATCGGGTGTCCAGATGCAAATCTTTTGAACCTCTTCGTCACCAAATGCAAGGTGTGCAGCAGATGCTAGTCCATCGTCAGCCTCCAGTTCAACCATCGGCCATACGGCAATCCCCATGGCATCCAGCGCTTCTTCCAACGGGCGGAATTGCGCCAGCAAGGCCGGCTCCATCCCTTCACTGGTTTTGTAATCGGGCCAAAGGTCATTGCGAAAGGACTCTATGACATGGTCTGTAGCGACGCCAATGTGAGTGGCCCCTTCGTCGATCATCTGCAATATGCTCCCCAACACGCCCGTCACTGCACCATATCGCTTATCCTTACCTTTGTTGAAGGTCCGTTGGCCGTAAAAATGGCGGAATAGCTCGTATGTTCCGTCGATAAGGTGAACGATCATGGCTGAAAAGTAATGATTTGCTACATCTTTCTACAGGAAATGCGGTAGAACGGAAACACGTAAGGATATGACACGAGTCATAGAGGCGCCTGCCGCTTATCATGTTCACTGGCCTGTGAATTGCGTATAATTATTTAAGGAGTAGATGAACGCAGTTTTCGGCCATATTTACAGGTATTTTCTCCTGCTGACACTGGCAGGCATACCGGCATTTCTTTCGTCCTGCAAGACGAACCTGACACGCCAGACCAACAACGACACATCGGCACAGGAACAGTTTGTCAGCACCGCAGATACCTGCTTACGCATGCCGGAAAACGCATTTGCAGATGTGTACCTTAACCTGAACAGTCCGGCAGTTTACGATTATTACAAATCGCGCGGCTTTGCCCTGCATTGGGGAGACAGCGCACAAGCCAGTGCAATGATCGAGGTAATCCATACAGTGCGCCTATACGGGTTACTCTCGCAGGATTATCATGTTGCTGAAGTCGAATCAATCCGTAGCAACCCAAGCTGCGCATCACGTCAAAGACTCGATGCGTTGCTTACCGATGCGCTTTTCACGATAAGTTCTCACATAAGCAAGGGCAGGTTGAGACCACTTACTGTCGATTCCGTGTTGCTTGAGGGGCGCGCGGCCTTGTCTACTCCCAGTGACATACAGCATTATCTCGCCACCAGGGAACCCCGTCACGAAGGATATCGCATGCTTCGATCGGCCTTGACAGCGATTTATGACACCCTTCCTGCCAAAGACCGGCATCAGCTTTTGGATGGTGTAACGTCTGACTCCATTTCCGCCCAACGGCTCATCAAAAAAATTGAAGTAAACCTCGAGCGCTGGCGATGGGAAGATGGACTATTTGAAAAGGATCATGTATGGATCAATATACCGGCCTTTGAAGTGATCGTCTTTCGCAGCGGCAAAGAGGTACTGCGGTCGAAAGCGGTTGTTGGTGCGCCGGGGAAGCCTACTCCGACATTCAGCAGTGCAATTGAGTGCTTTACGGTGTATCCCTACTGGCATGTGCCGCGCAGCATCGCAGTGGGTGAATACCTGCCGTCCATCAAGAAAAATATTTCATTCATTCCGCTGAACAATCTCGAGGTACTCGACAATCGCGGTAACATCCTGCGCTACGACACGCTCCCCTGGCATACATACAACCACAACAACTTCCCGATTTCACTGAGGCAGCGCGAGGGTACTCACAATGCACTTGGTGTCGTGAAATTTCAGTTTGACAACCCCTACTCTGTTCTACTGCATGATACCAACGCAAAGGGCTTGTTCCGGCACGAAAACCGCGCCAGGAGTCACGGATGCATTCGCATGGAAAAGGCAATTGAATTTGCCTATTACCTCGCCGACAACTACTCTCGATACACCTCGGAACAGGTCGCGGGATACCTGGAAACAAAAACGATGCGGCGAATTGATCTCGACAGGCAACTCCCAATACACATCCGATACTTCACGGTGGCTTATGACGGAAAGGCGTTAAAAGAATACGGCGACGTTTACGGTCGTGACAAACAGTTGCTCAACCAGTATTACAACACAGGGCCAATTGTCACCGAAAAAAAGCTGGGTGGGTAGCATGATTTGGAACTTTTTAGTTGCTTTGGTTTGTCTTGTCTCAAGAATCCAAGGCTATGCACGTTCTTTCCTTACCCCAGCGGGTCCTGATGGTCACTTTTTTGTTGATTTTGCTAGTACCGAGGCAGACCCGGGCTATACCCAGAACAGACTCAGCTTTTCATACGGCAAAATCGCTCTTACAAACCCTCGCCTCCAATGACGCCGAGATGCCAAACCTCGACCTGCTTCGTCGCGCCTTGGCTGGGTACTATCAATTAAGGCATCAGGACCAGCTATCCGACAAACAAATCATTACTATTGTCGACTTCCGTAAGCCCTCGAGTGAACGCAGACTCTGGGTTATCGACCTCGCAACGAAAAGGGTGCGCTATCACTCATTTGTAGCACACGGCAGGAATAGCGGCGAGTTATACGCTACGCGCTTTTCCAACAGGGTCAACTCCTATCAAAGCAGCCTGGGATTTTTCATAACAGGTGATACGTACAACGGTAAGCATGGCTTATCATTAAAACTTTACGGTGCGGAAAAGGGGATCAACGACAAGGCTGAGGCCAGGGCGATCGTAATGCATGGCGCAGACTACGTCAGTGAATCGTTTATTAAGAAGACAGGGCGACTCGGTCGTAGTCTCGGTTGTCCCGCCATACCCTATGACATCCACCGCGATCTGATCGGAACGGTCGCGGGCGGGACATGTCTCTTTATCTATTATCCAGATGAGAACTATCTAAGGATGTCGTCCATTGGAAATCCTTCGTCTGTGATTGTCGCCAGGTAGTAGGATATGATTATCGAGGAAGAGGCACTTCGTCACTGGATCGAAAACTTTTATGGGTACGGGTCATGGAGTGCACGATTCTGGTTTGTGGCCTACGAAGAAGGTGGCGGCGAACTACCGGAGGATGTAGCCGAGCGTATCAACTATTTCAAGGCTCATCATTCGCAGGCGGGAGACAGCGAGTTGTGTGACATCCGGCAACTCTATGGAAATGTTACTCTTCGCTGGCAAGGACCGAAAGCGAAGTTGTACCGAACGCTGTACGATTTCCGTTTCGGCGAAAATGCAACCCCTCACACCATCTGGAAAAATCTCACGTCCTTTGAATACGCGATTAGGGAAGAGCCGTTGCCCGATTTCATTGACTATCAAAGGCGCGTTTTTGCCTCACCTGCTGCACGCAATGAAGCAGTGCTTAAATTATTCCCTTTGCCTGCCGCTCACCATCACGGTTGGTATTACAGCTGGCTCCTTCTTCCCGGCCTTGAGTTTATCCGATCGCGGACGACCTATGAGGAAATATTGTATCCGCTGCGAATGCAGAGAATTCTCTCTAATATCAAAACGTATAAGCCGGAATTGGTTCTCTTTTATGGCATGAGCAACATTAGCACCCTGAAAGCATCCGTTCAGAAACACTTTCCCCAAGCCCAATTCACATTGTTCAAGGCAGTAAAGCGTCATATCCCCCAGTACCACCGCGCCGACCTGGAAGGAACCACGTTGCTGATCACAACGCAAATCCCTGCGCTGAGGCATCAGCGAGTAGAGACAGGGTTTGATTGGGAGGCATTTGGG
>Ga0207873_1003040_pt1 | contig 12774 bp, 7 predicted proteins | sample BGWIniCompost_FD_187373 | JGI IMG/M metagenome (GOLD analysis project Ga0207873, IMG submission 187373) | Cellulose adapted compost microbial communities from Newby Island Compost Facility, Milpitas, CA, USA - BGW Initial Compost (SPAdes)... ... | reverse complement strand
GATCGACCTGCTGCGCAGCCTGTGCTCGCTCGAACGCGAGGCCGGCGACCTCGACGCGGCCGAGCGGGACTGCCGCCAGGCGCTGGCGCTGGCGCAGGAGCTGCGCGGCGCCAGCCACCACGCCACCATCGACGCGCGCCGCCAGCTGGCGGCCCTGCACGTCGACCTGGGCCGCTTCGCCGAGGCCGGCGCCGAGTTCCGCGACACCCTGGCCTGGATGAGCGCGCGCCTGGGCGAGCGCCATACCGACGTCGCCCGCAGCCGCAACAGCCTCGCCATCGTGGCCTGGGAGCTGGGCGACATGGACACCGCCCTGCGCGAGATGGCGGCCGCGGTCGACATCTGGCGCGACGGCGGCGGGCCGATGCTCGCGGCGGGCCTGTTCAACCAGGCCATGCTCCTGCACAGCATCGGTCGCCACGCCGAGGCGCTGCCGTTGCTGCGCGAGTCGCTGGCGCTGCGGCGCGAGGCGTTCGGACCGCGCCACGGGCTGGTGGGCGACACGCTGCGGCTGCTCGGCGAGGTCGAGGCGGCGCTCGGCCACGACGGCGCGCCGGGGGCGCTGCGCCAGGCGCAGTCGCTGACCCGCAGCGCCTACGGTGCGCGCCATTCGCACACCCGCCGCGCCGAGATCTCGCTCGCCCGGTACGAGGCGCTGCGCGGCGACGCGGGCGCGCTGACCCGGCTCGACGCGCTCGCCGAACTCGACCCGGACAACGTCGAGCTGCGCAAGGCCGCCTGGCTGGCGCGCGCCTACGCCGCGGACGTGCGCTGCCGCGCGCCGGAGGAACGCGACCTGGCCGTGGCCAGCTTCCAGTCGCTGGCGACCCTGGTGGCGCAGGCGCAGCCGGAAGGCGGCGCGCTGGCGCGCGAGATCGCGGGCCTGCACGCCGACTGCGCCGGGCGCGCGGTCAGCCGCCCGGCGGTCGCAGCGGCTCGACGCGCTCCTCGCCGCGGGTGATGCGCTTGAACTGGGCGCGGCTGACCGAGACGTAGCGCTCGTTGCCGCCGATCTCGACCTGCGGGCCCTCGTTGACCGCGCGCCCGTGCTCGTCCACGCGCACGGTCATCGTGGCCTTGCTGCCGCTGTGGCAGATGGTCTTGATCTCGACCAGCTCGTCGGCCCAGGCCAGCAGGTACTGGCTGCCCTCGAACAGTTCGCCGCGGAAGTCCGTGCGCAGGCCGTAGCACAGCACCGGCACGCCGAGCGCGTCGACCACCTCGCCCAGCTGCCAGACCTGGTCGCGGGCCAGGAACTGGGCCTCGTCGATCAGCACGCAGTGCAGCGGGCCGTTGCCGGCGATGTCGTCCGCGACCAGCGCCTGCAGGTCCTGCCCGCGGTCGAAGGCCACGCCGTGGGCCGAGAGGCCGATGCGCGAGGCCACGGTACCGCTGCCGGCGCGGTGGTCGAGCTTCGGGACCAGGATCAGGGTCCGCATCCCGCGCTCGCGGTAGTTGTGCGCCGACTGCAGCAGGGTCGTGGTCTTCCCCGCGTTCATCGCCGAGTAGTAGAAGTACAGCTTGGCCATCGGCGGATTCTACAGTCCGCGCGCGCCGGCCCGCGGGCCGGGCGGACCCCGGACCGGGCCGCGGCCGGCGGACCCCGCCCGGCGGGTAGAATGCACGGCCGCTCCACGCAGTTCCCCGATGCACGGCCTCAACCCCCAGCAGTCCGCCGCCGTCGCCCACGTCGAAGGCCCCATGCTCGTGCTCGCCGGCGCGGGCAGCGGCAAGACCCGGGTGATCGTGGAGAAGATCGCGCACCTGATCCGCAGCGGCCGCTACCCGGCCAGGCGGATCGCGGCGATCACCTTCACCAACAAGTCGGCGCGGGAGATGCGCGAGCGCGTGGCCAAGCGGATCAAGGGCGACGCGGCCGACGGCCTGACCGTGTGCACCTTCCACGCGCTGGGCCTGAAGATCCTGCAGGTCGAGCACGCCCGCGTCGGCCTGCGCCGCGGCTTCTCGATCTTCGACAGCGACGACGTGCTCGCGCAGCTGCGCGACCTGATGCCCGGGGCCAAGCCCGACGCGGTGCAGGCGATGCAGTCGCTGGTGTCCAGCGTCAAGAACGCCGGGCTGTCTCCCGAGCAGGCGGCCGAAGCCGCGCGCAGCGCGCGCGAGCACGAGGCCGCGGCGCTGTACGCGCGCTACCAGCAGCGGTTGGCGGCGTTCAACGCGGTCGACTTCGACGACCTGATCCGGCTCCCCGTGCAGCTGCTGGAAGGCAGCGAAGAGGCGGTGGCCGCGTGGCGCGAGCGCATCGGCTACCTGCTGGTGGACGAGTGCCAGGACACCAACGACGCCCAGTACCGCCTGCTCAAGGCGATCGCCGGGCCGAGGGCCAACTTCACCTGCGTGGGCGACGACGACCAGAGCATCTACGCCTGGCGCGGCGCCAACCCGGAGAACCTCGCCCAGCTCGCCCGCGACTACCCGGACCTCGTCGTGGTCAAGCTGGAGCAGAACTACCGCTGTCCCAACCGCGTGCTGCGCGCGGCCAACGCGCTGATCGCGCACAACCCGCACGAGCATCCCAAGACCCTGTGGAGCGCGCAGCCCGACGGCGAGCGGATCCGGGTCTGGGAATGCCGCGACGCCGCGCACGAGGCCGAGCGCGTCGCCGGCGAGATCCACTTCCTCGCCACGTCGCGAAAGGTCGAATGGGGCGAGTTCTGCATCCTGTTCCGCGGCAACCACCAGTCGCGGCCGCTGGAGAAGGCGCTGCAGCTGCTGCGCATTCCCTACCACCTGTCCGGCGGCACCGCGTTCCTCGACCGCGGCGAGGTCAAGGACGCGCTGGCCTGGCTGCGCCTGATCGCCAATCCCGAGGACGACGCGGCGTTCCTGCGCGCGGTGCAGTCGCCTTCGCGCGGCATCGGCGCGACCTCGCTGGCGAAGCTGGCGGAGATGGCGCAACACGCCGGCCTGCCGCTGGCGCGCGCGGCCGAGTCGATGTCGCTGCTCAAGCAGCTGCAGCCGCGCGTGGCCAACGCGCTGGGCGCCTTCACCGACATCGTCCGTGGCCTGCGCGCCGACGCCGCGCGGCTGCCGCCGACCGAACTGGTGCGCAGGCTCAACGAGAAGTCGGGACTGGTCGCCGCGCTGCGCGAGCAGTGCCGCAGCGAGGAGCTGTTCAGGCTGCGCCGCGGCAACCTCGACGAACTCGCCGACTGGTTCGAGGGCGCCACCATCTCCGGGCCGGGCGAACTGGCCGCGCAACTGGCCCTGCTCTCGCACGCCGACAAGGGCGACCCCGGCAACCAGGTGCGCCTGATGAGCCTGCACGCGGCCAAGGGCCTGGAGTTCCGCTACGTGTTCATCGTCGGCATGGACGATTCGACCCTGCCGCACGAGTCCAGCCTCGACGAGGGCAGGCTCGACGAGGAGCGCCGCCTGCTCTACGTCGGCATCACCCGCGCCAAGGAGCAGCTGTGGCTGTCCTACAGCCGCGAGGCGCAGCGCTGGGGCACGAAGGTGCGACTGGTCCCGAGCCGCTTCTTCGACGAGTTGCCCGCGGCCGAGCTGCAGCGCGACGGCGCCGATCCCGAAGCCGACGCCGCCCGCCGCGCCGAGCGGGCCAGCGCCGGCTTCGCCTCGATCCGCGCGCTGCTCGAGGACTGAGCCGTCCGCCCGCGGCCGGGCACCGGCACCCCGCTACACTCGCCCCCCCGTCCCCGCCAGGAGGCACGCCCCATGCGCAAGCCACTCGTATCCGCGGCCCTGCTGGCCGCCCTGACCCTCGCCGGATGCGCCGTTGCCCCGCCGCGTACCGCCGCCCACGCGCCGGCCGCGACCGTGCCCGCGGACGACAACCTCAACGCGGTGCTGTGGGTGCAGCGCTCGGCCGAGTACCAGGCCAACGCGGTGTCGATCTACCGCGCTGCCGCCGCCCGGCTCGACCAGGCGCTCGCCGATCCCGACTGGGATGCGCTGGCGCCCGCCGAACGCGCCGAAGCCGGCCCGGCCGCCGGCCTGCCGCCCGCGGTGATCGTGGACATCGACGAGACCGTGCTCGACAACTCGCCCTACCAGGCGCGGCTGGTGGCCACCGGCGGCGAATACGACGACGCCACCTGGGCGCAGTGGGTCGAGGAGCGCAAGGCCCGGCCGGTGCCGGGAGCGCTGGAGTTCGCCCGCGCCGCGCAGGCCCGCGGCGTCACCATCGTCTACCTGTCCAACCGCGTCGCGGGACTGGGCGAGGCGACGCTGGCGAACCTGCGCGAGGCCGGGTTCCCGGCCGACGACGACGGGGTCTTCCTGGGCCTCGGGACCCGGGTCGAGGGCTGCGAGCAACGCGGCTCGGAGAAGCGCTGCCGGCGCCTGCTGGCCGGGCGCCAGTACCGCGTGCTGATGCAGTTCGGCGACCAGCTGGGCGACTTCGTGGAGGTGGCGACCAACTCGCCGCAGGCGCGCGCCGCCCAGCTGGACGAGCACCGGGCCTGGTTCGGTGAACGCTGGTGGATGCTGGCCAATCCCACTTACGGCTCGTGGGAGCCGGCCCTGTTCAACAATGCCTGGTCCGAGCCGCGCGAGGCTAGGCGCCAGCGCAAGCGCGAGGCCCTGATCCTCGACGACAAGTAAAATCAATAATTTAGCGTCGATAATTTAAGGTATTGCATCAGATTCCGTCACGGGCTAGTCTGCCCGGGCCACAACACCAGTCCTCCGGCGGACGCCGGATTCAACGGGAAACCAGCGGTTTCCCGTTTTTTTTGGCGGCTTGGGGCGTGGTGACGACATCGCGGCTGGCGCGCCCCACCCCGGCCCTCCCCCGCAGGCGGGGGAGGGAGCAGGTTGCGGGACCTGGGGTCTGGGGGTGGTTTGGCGCAAGTGCCTCTCCCACGCCTGCGGGAGGGCCGGGGAGCAATCGCGCCGGTGGAGCCGGCGGATCGATTCCGGGACACGCCGGCAACGCGCGCCCGCCTCACTCCCCCCGCCGCAACTCCGCCGCCCGCCGCAGGATCGCCGGCGGCGCGGTCTCCTCGGGGGTCGCGAAGATGCCCCTGCGCCGCAGCCAGGCCCCCGCGCCCGGGGACGAGGTCAGCGCCACCACCGGGATCGACAGGACCAGGCCGGCGATCACCGGCGACATCCACGCCGCCAGCCCGGGCGAGACCAGGTACGCGGCCATCGCCGCGCCGAGCCCGAACAGGGTCATGCCGCCATAGCGCGAGAGCAGCTCGGACATCGGCAGGCTGCCGTCGTCGCGGCGCTGCGGGTTCCAGCCCGAGTCCCGGCCGGCCAGCACCTCGGCCACGCCGCGCGACTGCAGGTACATCGTCACCGGCGCCATCAGTGCCGCCAGCACGGTCTCGAGCACCGCGCCGGCCGCCAGCCGCCAGCCGCCGCCGCAGGCGCGGCGCAGCCGGCGGTCGAGCAGGGTCGCCAGCAGGCCCAGCAACTTGGGGGCGAACAGCAGCACCATGGTCAGGGCGAACAGCCACAGGAAGCGGCTGGGATCGGCCTCGCGCCAGTAGGCCAGCGGCGCGTAGGCGGCGCCGGCGGGCGCGAACGGCCCGCTGGCCTGCAGCGGGATCGCCAGGCCCACGAGCATCAGCATCGCCCACATCGGCGCGGTGAGGTAGTGGCCGATGCCCACCAGCAGGTGGCTGCGGCTGACCCAGTGCAGCCCGCGCGCGGGCACCACCAGCGCGTGCTGCAGGTTGCCCTGGCACCAGCGGCGGTCGCGCACCAGCATGTCGGTCAGCGACGGCGGGCCCTCTTCGTAGCTGCCCGCCAGCACCGGCGCCATGTGCACCGCCCAGCCACCACGGCGCATCAGCGCGGCCTCGACGAAGTCGTGGCTGAGCACGCTGCCGCCGAACGGGGCCCGCCCCTGCAGCACCGGCAGTCCGGCGCAGGCGGCGAAGGCGCGGGTGCGGATGATCGCGTTGTGGCCCCAGTAGTTGCCCTCCGCGCCGTGCCACCAGGCCACGCCGTGCGCGATCACCTGGCCGTAGACGCGGCCCGAGAACTGCTGCATGCGCGCGAACACGGTGTTGCCGTTGACCACCAGCGGCAGGGTCTGGACCAGTGCCAGGTCCGGGTGGCGCTCCATCGCCGCGGCCAGGCGCACCAGGGTGGCCCCCTCCATCAGGCTGTCGGCGTCGAGGATGAGCATGTGCGCGAACGCGCCGCCGTAGCGGCGCACCCAGTCGGCGATGTTGCCGGCCTTGCGCTCGCGGTTGTCCTGGCGCCGCCGGTAGTACACGCCGATCCGGTCGCCGAGCCGGGCGCGCAGGGCCAGGAAGGCGCCCTTCTCCGCCGCCGCGATGTCCGGGTCGCGGGTGTCGCTGAGGATGAAGCACTCGAAGTGCGCGCCGCGGCCGGTGGCCACCACCGACTCGAGCACCGCCTGGACGCCGGCGAAGGTGCGCCGCGGATCCTCGTTGTACACCGGCACCAGCAGCGCGGTGCGGGTGGAAAGCGCGGGCAGCGGGCCGTCCACCGGGATGTCGAGCGACGAAGGACGCCTGCGCAGCAGCTGCACGAAGCCGGCGACCGCGGTGGCGAACGAGAACGCGATCCAGGCGAACAGCGGCACGAACAGCGCCAGCACGATCGCCTCGAGCAGGGCGATCCCGCCCGCGCGCAGCAGCCACCACAGCTGGTAGGCGGCGACCAGGGTCAGCCCCGCGGTGGTGCCGAACACCAGCGCGCGGCGGCGGCCGATCGTCGCCGGCGAGCTGGACGGGCGGCCGCGCGCCAGCCGGCCGGCGTCCAGCGACTGCACGGGCATCTCCAGCGGCGCCTCGGGCGGCATCCAGGGTAGCAGCGGATGGTCGGCCTCCTCGACCGGCCGGACGATGGTGATGTCGACGATCCTGTTCACGACGGCCACCTCGACAGCCAGGTTTCACTCAGGGGCGCGCCGGCGGCGTCGAGCAGCCGGGCGCGCAGCTCGACCACCCGGGCGTCGCCCGGCCACAGTTCGAAGGACAGGCGCCAGCGCCCGTTGGCCTCGAGCCGGTAGGCCACCGGGTTGCGCAGTTCGCCGGCCGAGGCGCTGGCCTCGACGCGCGGCGCGGCGTCGGCGCCCAGCGCGTCCAGGCGCCCCCCCTGGAAATCGACCACGTACTGGCGCGGGCGCTCGCTCTCGGCGTCGCCCAGCCCGCTGCGCGTGGCGACCGCGCGCGCCAGTTCGGGCCGCCAGGCATGGTCGGCGCACCAGTGCAGGCGGTAGCGGTAGCGATGCTCCCGCCCCGCGGCCAGCGGCGCGCGCGGACGCCAGAAGGCGACGATGTTGTCGGCGAACTCGTTGCCGGTCGGCAGCTCGACCAGATGCACTGCGCCCGGCCCCCAGCGGTCCAGCGGCTCCACCCAGGCACTGGGGCGTCGCTCGTACCGCGCCTCGGCATCCTGGAAGTCGGCGAAGTCGCGCTTGCGCTGCATCAGGCCGAAGCCGCGCGGGTCATTGTCCTGGAAACCGCTGTGCGAGATCTCCGGCGGGTTGCGCAGCGGGCGCCAGACCTGCTCGCCGCTGCCGGTCAGCAGCGCCAACCCGTCGGAGTCGTGCACCGCGGGACGGAAGTCGTCGACGCCGGCGCGGTCGCCGTGGTCGAACTCGAACATGCTGGTGAGCGGCGCGATGCCGGCATTGCGCAGCGCCACGCGCGGGTACAGGCGCGCATCCACGTCCATCCGCGTCTGCCCGCCGGCCGGGCGGATCGCGAAGCGGTAGGCGCCGGCGACGCTGGCGCTGTCGAGCAGGGCGTGGACCACCGCGGTGTCGGCGTCGGGCGCCGGGCGCTCGAGCCAGAAGGCGCGGAACACGGGGAACTCCTCGGGGCCCGGGTCGCCGCTGCCCAGCGCCAGGCCGCGGGCCGACAGGCCATAGGCCAGGCCGCGCGCGACGGCGCGGAAGTAGCTCGCGCCGAGGAACACGCACAGTTCGTCGAAATGGTCCTCGCGGTTGACCGGCGCGTGCAGCCGGAAACCGGCGTGGCCGAGCGCGGGATCGTCCGGCGGGGGCGGCTGCGGCCCGAAATCGAACCGGTCGCGGCGGTAAGGCAGCGGACGCGCCCGCCCGCCCTCGACCTCATGCAGGTCGATGCGCTCCTTGAAGATGAAGCCGCGATGGAACAGCTGCGCCTGGAAGCGCCCGCCCTCGCGCCAGAGCGCCTGCTCGGAGCGGAAGCGGTAGTCGCGAAAGGCATCGTAGTCGATGGCGTCCAGCGCCGCGGGGAGCTCGCGCGACGGCGGCCGGAAGGGGCGCGCGGCAAGCTCCCGCGCCAGCGCGGGCACGGTGGAGGCGTCGAAGGGCACGGCATCGCCGGCCATCGCCCGCGTCCACGGCGCCAGGCCGGGCAGCGGGCACAGCAATGGCAGCGACGCGCCGGCCACGATCAGGTGTCGGCGTCGCAATGGCACCTCGGGGGAGGTCTGGAACCGGCGCCAGTTAGGGGGATTCCGGCTTAACCGGATGTCAAGACGGCGTCATGGCCCGGGTCTTCCGCCATGCCGGTATGGCGCAGGAGCGCGTCGATGCTCGGGGCGCGGCCACGGAAGGCGAGGAAGTTCTCCGCGGCCGGACGGCTGCCGCCGCGGGCCAGGACCTCGCGCAGGAAGCGCCGGCCCACCTCGCGCTCCTGTCCCGGCGCTTCCTCGAATGCTGCATAAACGTCGGCGCTCAGCACCTCGGCCCACTTGTAGCTGTAGTACCCGGCCGCGTAGCCCCCGGCGAAGATGTGGCTGAACTGGTGCTGGAACCGGTTCCACTCCGGCGGCAGGTTGACCGCCACTTCCGCGCGCACCCGGTCGAGCACCTGCTGCACGGTCTCGCGCGCCGGGTCGTAGCCGTGGTGCAGGGCCATGTCGAACAGGCCGAACTCCAGCTGGCGCACCGTGAACATGCCGCTCTGGAAGTTCTTCGCCGCGAGCATGCGATCGAACAGCGCGCGCGGCAGCGGCGCGCCGGTGTCGACGTGCCGGCTCATCGCCCGCACCCGCTCCCATTCCCAGCAGAAGTTCTCCATGAACTGGCTGGGCAGCTCCACCGCGTCCCATTCCACGCCGTCGATGCCGGCCACGCCCGGCTCGCCGACCCGTGTCAGCAGCTGGTGCAGGCCATGCCCCATCTCGTGGAACAGGGTGGTGACCTCGTCGTGGGTGAGCGTGGCCGGCTTGCCGTCCACGCCCTTGCCGAAGTTGCACACCAGGTGCACCACCGGGGTCTGCACCCGGCCATCGCGGTCGCGCCGGTTGCGGCAGTCGTCCATCCACGCGCCGCCGCGCTTGCCTTCGCGCGCGTAGGGATCGAGGTAGAGCTGGCCGACCAGTCCGCCGTCCGCGTCCACCAGGCGGTACAGGCGCACGTCCTCGTGCCAGACCGGGCCCGCGTCGGGCTCGACCGTGATCCCGTACAGGTCGTGGACCAGGCCGAACAGGCCGGCAAGCACGTCCGGCTCGGTGAAGTACTGCTTCACTTCCTGGGCCGAGAAGCTGTAGCGCGCCTGGCGCAGCTTCTCGCTGGCGTAGGCCAGGTCCCAGGCCTCGAGCGTGTCCAGCCCGAGCTGCCCGCGGGCGAAGGCCTCGAGTTCGGCCCGGTCGCGCCGTGCATGCGGCCGCGCCCGTGCGGCGAGGTCGCGCAGGAAGTCCAGCACCTGTTCTGGGGTCTGGGCCATCTTGGTCGCCAGCGAGTACGCGGCGTAGCTGGGGAACCCCAGCAGCGCGGCCAGCTCGGCGCGCAGGGCGAGGATGCGGTCGATCAGCGGGCCGTTGTCGAGCGCCGGATCGTCGCCGAGCCCGGAAGCGCGCACGACGAAGGCGCGGTAGAGCGTGGCGCGCAGCTCGCGGTCGTCGGCGAGCTGCTGCACGGCCAGGTACACCGGCATCTGCAGCCCGAGCTTCCAGCCCTCGCGCCCTTCGCGCCGGGCGGCGGCGCGGCAGGCGGCGACGACGTCCGCGGGCAGGCCGGACAGGCGCGCCTCGTCCTCGACGTACAGCGCCCAGCGGTCGGTGGCGTCGAGCACGTTCTGCGAGAACTTCGCCGACAGCGCCGAGAGCTCCTCGCGGAGCTGCGCGTAGCGCTCGCGCGCGGCGCCCTCCAGCTCCGCGCCGCCCAGGCGGAAATCGCGCAGCGCGTTCTCCACCGCCCTGCGGCGGGCCTGGCTGTAGCCGGCGAACTCCGGCGCGTCGGCCAGGCGTCGGTACTGGGCGAACAGGGCGCGGTTCTGCCCCAGCGCGGTCCAGAACCGGGTGACCTTCGGCAGCGCGGCGTTGTAGGCCTCGCGCAGCTCCGGCGTGCTCGCCACCGCCTCCAGGTGCGCCACCTGGCCCCAGGCCCGCGACAGGCGGCTGGTGGCCTCGTCCAGCGGCACGACGAAGCGGTCCCAGGTCGGCGGATCGACCGTCTCGGCGGCGTGTACCGCCGCTTCGGCCTGCTCCAGCAGCGCGTCCACCGCGGGCGCGACGTGTTCGGGACGGATCGCGTCGAAGCGCGGCAGGCCGGAGAAATCGAGCAGCGGGTTGGACGTCATCGCGGGGCGCCGTGGCGGAAGGAATCCCGAGGGTGGGTGCGCCGCCGCATCCGATCAACCCCCGCCCACCACGACCCCCACCCACCTTGTAGGAGCGGCTTCAGCCGCGACCGGCTCCCTCCAGGCCTTGCGGAAGGCGGCGCGGGCGGTCCGGTGGCGGGGTCGCGGCTGAAGCCGCTCCTACAGGGGGTCCGAGTGCCCTGGCGGCAGCACCTTGCCGGGGTTGAGGATGCCGTCGGGATCCAGCGCCGCCTTCACCGCGCGCATCGCCGCGAGCGTCGGGGCGTCGAAGGCGCGGGCCATCCAGTCGCGCTTGGCCACGCCGATGCCATGCTCGCCCGAGAGCGTGCCCTCCAGCGCCAGCACCAGCGCGAACAGCTCGTCGAGCGCCACCCGGGCGCGCGCCGCCTCGCCCGCGTCATCGGGATGGAACATGACGTTGACATGCAGGTTGCCGTTGCCGGCATGGCCGAAGGCCACGATCGGCAGCGCATGCCGGGCCGCCAGCGCTTCCACGCCCTCGACCAGCTCGGCGATGCGCGAGACCGGTACCACCACGTCCTCGTTGAGCTTGCCCGGCGCGATCCCGCGCAGCGCCGGCGAGAGCGCGCGCCGCGCCGCCCACAGCCGTTCGCGCGCCGCGCCGTCGGGCGCCACGTCCAGGTCCAGCAGGCCTTCGCCGGACGCGGCATCGGCCAATGCCTGCAGCACCCCGGACAGTCCGTCGTCGTCGCCGTCGGCCTCGACCAGCAGCATCGCCCCGGCTTCGGGCAAGGCCACGCCGTGGCCGCGCAGCAGGCCCAGCGCGCTCCGGTCGAGGAACTCGAGCATCGCCGGCACCTGCGGCTGGCGCATCAGCCGCGCGATGGCGGCGGTGGCGGAGGCGGCGTCGCGGTACAGCGCGCGCAGTCCCGCCACTGCCCGCGCGCGCGGCTGCAGCCGCAGCGTGGCCTCGACGATGAGCGCCAGCGTGCCCTCGCTGCCGACGATCAGGTGGGTGAGGTCGTAGCCGGTGGCGTCCTTGGTCCATGGCCCGCCGCAGCGCACCAGCTCGCCACGCCCGGTCACCGCCACCAGGCCGAGCACGTTGTCGCGGGTGGCGCCGTACTTCACCGCGCGCGGGCCGCCGGCGTTGCAGGCCAGGTTGCCACCGATGGTGCAGGTCTCGAAGCTCGAGGGATCCGGCGGCCAGAACAGGCCCAGCGGCTGCAGCGCCTGCTGCAGGTCGCCATTGACCACGCCCGGCTCGACGACGGCGCAGCGGTCGTCCGGCCGCAGCTGCAGGATCCGGTTCATGCGCGCGAACGACACCACGATCCCGCCGCCGAACGGGACCGCGGCCGCCGCGGTCCCGGTGCCCGCGCCGCGCGCCACCAGCGGCACCCGGTGCCGGCGGCAGGCGCGCACGATCGCCGCCACCTGGTCGCGATCGCGCGGCAGCGCCACCCCTGCCGGCATCGCATGGCGACGCGAATCGTCGCTGCCGTGCGCCTGCCGCGTGGCCGCGTCGGTGCGCCAGCCTTCCGCGCCGAGGAGCGCGGACAGCTCGGCATCCAGGTCCGGTGGCAAGGTCGCAGTGGTCATGGTCACGATCGCAGTGGGGCCGGACCGGCGGCCCGCGGAACACGGCACGGACCAACGGCGGACACGACGGGGTACGACGCCGGAGCGCATGCGCGAGCCAGGGCCGCACGCAGGCCACCCGCGGCCCGCGCCTGCCGCAAAGCGTGAACGGGTTGGCCAGCCGATTCAATGGCCACGCGCACCGGCTCACGGCGCATTGACCTCGCCTGCGCCAGCCTGCCGCTCCCGTCCGCACGGATCGCGCCCATGGCCAGCCTGCCCGCCTGCCCAGGCGCACGTGCCACCCGGGCACCCACGCCTTGCGATCCCGGGCCAGCCGCGCCGGCATCGCCCGCATGACCCGCCCGGCCCGCACCCGCATCGGCTGCGCCGGCTGGTCGATCGGCACGCCCCAGCGCGCGCTGTTCGGCGACGGCGCCAGCATGCTGGTGCGCTATGCCACGCGATTCGACATGGCGGAGGTGAACTCCTCCTTCCATCGCCCCCACCGCCGCGAGACCTGGCGGCGCTGGGCCGGCGCCGTGCCGGCGCGCTTCCGTTTCTCGGTGAAGCTGCCGCGCACCATCTCCCACGAGCTGGGCCTGCGCGGCGCCGGGCCGGCCCTGGACCGGTTCCTGCTGGAGGTCGAAGGCCTGGGCGCGAAGCTCGGTTGCCTGCTCCTGCAGCTGCCGCCCTCGCTCGTGTTCGACGCGCGCAGCGCCTCGGTCTT
>Ga0207873_1003039_pt1 | contig 12779 bp, 10 predicted proteins | sample BGWIniCompost_FD_187373 | JGI IMG/M metagenome (GOLD analysis project Ga0207873, IMG submission 187373) | Cellulose adapted compost microbial communities from Newby Island Compost Facility, Milpitas, CA, USA - BGW Initial Compost (SPAdes)... ... | reverse complement strand
ACGAGCGCCGCCGTCAGCGTCGTCTTGCCGTGGTCGATGTGACCGATCGTCCCCACGTTCAAGTGGGGCTTGGTGCGTACGAACTTCTCCTTGGCCATGGCTAACCTTCGAGTTTCTCTTGAATCGTGAAGTACAGTTTACGTTTCGCGTGGGAACGGTTCGAACCGTCCTTCGAGCCCACAACCAGGATTGAACTGGTGACCTCGTCCTTACCAAGGACGCGCTCTACCGACTGAGCTATGTGGGCGAGCCTCCTGAAGCGGACCGAACGTTGACCCCGGAGAGGGGACGACGCCAGGTCGTTCGGACGACGGAGCGGGAGACCGGGGTCGAACCGGCGACATTCAGCTTGGAAGGCTGACGCTCTACCAACTGAGCTACTCCCGCGACATGGACGTTTCGAACGACCGCACCGCGAGCGTTGGTGGACGCGCGCTGCGGGGTGGAGGGTGTTGGATTCGAACCAACGTAGGCGGATGCCGGCAGGTTTACAGCCTGCTCCCTTTGGCCACTCGGGCAACCCTCCGAAGGGGACTGAACATTCGCGTAACTAGGGGTGGTGCACCTCTCGTCCGGCTCGCACCCTGTTGCCAGGGAGCTCCTCGTTTCCAGGGAGCCCATCCGAGCCCGCTCGCGACGCACCCGGACTGATACCGGGTCCGAGCCAGCGAGGCCAGAGCTAGCGAGGGGAGTCGAACCCCTAACCGCCTGTTTACAAAACAGGTGCTCTGCCAATTGAGCTACGCCAGCAGGAGCGAAGCGGAGCTCCGCCGTGCCCGCGACCCCCCAGGAGGAGAGCGACGGTGCTTCGGGACACGGACCGTGTACCGGAGCTTGCACATTCACCAGCTGCTGCAAGTTGAAAGGGCCTTGGTCGGGGCGGGCCCGTCGGGACGGGCCAAGATGAAGGGGGCACTGAACCATCCCTTCGAGTACGCGTCTGGAAGGGCTGGTCGTCGCTTTGGCACCATTGCCAAGAGGGCACCTCACCCTCCTCCGCGAATCTCGTCGCCGAGACCCGCAAGAACAAACAGTGAGGCGCCTGGAGCGACCGCGGTCAGGTAGCGCCAGGGGTCGGGGGAGTCAAGCACAAAGCATACCCGGATCCCGACAGGCACAAAAACCGAAGGATATCCATAAATTATACACCAACTTTCTGGGGCGATGCGAGCTCGATCCAAGGCTCCGGCGCCGAAACCCGCCGTCCCCCTGGGGTATGGAGCCCCCAAAACGGCCGGAACCGCTGAACGCTTCCTCAGGGATTTGGCGTGCTGGCGCCACCGGGGAGGTCCGATTTCCGGGGCGGGCCGGCGGGCCGCTGTCCGGGCTGCGCGGTCGCGCGGTCCTGGAGCGCGTCGAGGGCGGCTTCGAGCTCGCGGCGGGAGTGCGGCAGGCGATCGAGTGCGGCCTCTTCCCGATCGATCGCCTCGAGGATCGCCGCGCGAGCTTCGCGAGCTTTCTCGGCCCAGGGGGTCGCCTGGCCGGTGCGCTCCACCATCGCCAGCGTGTGCTCGAGCATCGTGCGCGCCTTGCGCAGCAAGATCGAGTAACGCAGGCGCATCGCCCCCTCGAACAGCGCGCGGCGCTCCGCGGTGTCCGCCGTCTCCGGGGGAGGGACGCGCATCACGTCTTCGTGAAGCTTTTGATAGAGCTCACCGACGCGGACCCCTGCCATCGCCGACCAGTGGGCGTCGTGGGCTCGCATCGCGTCCGAGTAGGCGCTCTGGGCGTCCAACAACAGCTGACAGCGCTCCTCCAACCGAGCCGGAAACTCCTCGGTGGGGACGTCGAAGCCGAGGCGCTCGGCGCGGACTCGCCGCACCTCACCCAGGGCGAAGAACAGCGGCGCGAGGTCCCGCGGGATCCGCCCTGCCCCGTCGAGCTCGTGAGCGTCCACCACCTGGCGACCGCGCGCGACGAACTTCTGCGCGCCCACGTCGTCTCCACGAGCGACGGCGTCGAGGGCCAAGGCGCCGAAGGACGCGACGCGCTCCAGGGGTGTCAGCTCCCCCGCGTCGACGAGCCCCCGCGCGAGCCGAGCGGCCTCCTCCACGCGCTCGAGGTGCACCAGCAGACGCACGCAACGTACCCCCGCGGTGCGCGCGAAGCTCGCTTCGGGAAACGCGTCGTGGACGTGTCGATAGTGTCGGAGCCCCGCGAGGTGATCGCCCAGCAGATCGTGAGCCGTGCCCGCGCCGAACCACGCCCGCGCGAGCCAGCTGCGCCGAGCCATGCCCGTGGGACCCGCGGGGGCCGAGGGATCCACGGCGACGCGGAGCGACTCCGCCTCGATGACTCGTCGATAGTCGCGCAGCGCGTCCTCGTAGCGGCCCGCTTCGAGCGCCTCGTCGGCGCGCGCCAACAGCTCCTCGATGCCGAGCGCTTCGCCCGCGGTGACCACCACATGCTCGGTGTCGATGGTGGAGTGTGCCGAGCTCGCGGCGCGCGGCGGCTCCGTCCCTACGCCTCCCGACGCGCACGCCGACGTGAAGAGGGCCAACACGAGCAGGCCGATCGGTAGCACCGGCCCACACCCAAACACACGTCTCATGCCAGATCCGTTCCGCGCGCTCGCGCGACGTTTCGACTTTCCACGTCCCGGGGAATCATGCAGCGGCCGCGCAGCCCCGTGGAAACCACGACGAAATCCTGCAGCAGGAGAGGCTGTTGCGTACCTCCGCACAGCAATCGACACATGCGAGCGAAACGTGGAAAAGCGGTCCTGACGAACGTCACCGGTTGATCCGCGGAAATGCCATCTTACTCTAGTTTGGTCAGCGAACGGACGCGAGGACGCTCGCGCGCCGGGCTGCGTTGGTCAGGTTTTGGTGGCCCGTAAGGAGGACTGAAGATGGACGATCAGAAGCGAATCAACGAGCTCGAGAGGTGGGAGCGGATGCATCAGGAGCTCGCCACGGAGGTGTCGAACTTGGAGCGTCGCGCCTTCTTGACCCCGGAGGAGCAGCGCCGCATCACCCACCTGAAGAAGCAGAAGTTGGCCGCGAAGGATCGTTTGTTCGAGCTCAGGCGCGCCCCCGCCTGAGTCGGTCGTGGGGGGGGCGCCGTCGGGTTCTCCCCACGCAGCCCCCCTTTTCTCCGACAGCTGCACGACGCAGCCTTTCGAAGTATCGCCTCCCCGCGACGACGGCATCCGCCCATGGCCGTCGACCCCATGGCCGTCGACCGCCACGACACCGCTCCGCCACGACACCGCTCCGCCACGACACCGCTCCGTCGCGACGGGCGAGACGACGGCGCCCACCGAGGGTCGCCGAGACCGCCCGCGACGCCCTCCGTTCCTCGACGCCGCAGCCCCCGCAGCGCGGCGACACGGCGCCCGCGACCTCACGCGCGGCTCACAGCTCCACGCAGACCCGGTTCAGGCAGATGTAGCCAGCGGAGCACTCCGTGGACCAGACGCAGGCCCGCCCCCGGGGGTCGCTCCCCTCGCCGGGATCGCTCCCGCTGCCTCCAGCGGCGCCCCGAGTGGCCGGCTCGCCCCACGACTCCGAGCCCGGCCGCACCGCGGCGGACCCGGGCGTCAGCGCGCCCCCCTGCCCAGGAGGCACTTGCCCAGAAGGCACTTGCCCAGGAGGCACTTGCCCAGAAGGCACTTGCCCAGAAGGCACCGACGACGGCCCCTGCACGCCCTCGCGAGCCATGACGTCCTTCTGGAGCTCACTCAGGGTGGCCTCGAGTCGCTGACGCCGCTCCTCCCCCAAGGAGCTCGGGTGGAGCTGCTCCCCCGCCTGGGCCAGGCTCAACCAGTAGCGAGCCTCCGCGCGCTGACCGAGTCGGTAGTTGGTCATCCCGCGGAAGTAGGCGTAGCGGGCGCGCTCCTCCGGCGTGAGGGAGTCTGCGTCCGCCTCCAGATCGCGCCACAGAGCGAGGGCCGCTTCGTACTGGTTCTCCTCGTAGTAGCGCTGCCCGCGGTGGAGCTGCGAGCGATACGTGGTGCACGCGGCGAGGAGGAGCGCCGCGCTCGACGCGAGCGCGAGCGGCCGCAGCACCGTGGCGAGACGAGACACCCGTCGAGCCTAGGGCGCCTCGCCCGACGCGGGCAAGGCAGAGGACGAGCGACTCAGCCGGCGGTAGTGGAGGCGATGGATCGGCAGACCGTCCTCCATCGCCCGGCGCTCCCGGGGGCTCCGCGCCACGTACGCGTGATCGTCGATGCGCGGGGTCGTCCCCGTCGCGGGCGCGAAGGCGGGGTGAGCGGACACGAGGGCTTCGTAGGCGGCGGCCCGCTCCTCGACGTCGGTCTGGATCAAGAGCTTGCCCTCCGGGATCAACACCCGCGCCAGCTGATCGAGGAGCCCCGCGCCGAGCACGAGCCGCTTCTGGTGCCGCTTCTTCCACCAGGGATCGGGGAAATGCACGTAGACGACGGACAGGCTCGCGTCGGGGAAGCGCGGCAGGGCGAGCCGGGCGTCCTCCGCGAACACCCGAGCGCGCGAGGCGAAGCCGCGGGTGCGCAGACGATCGTCGACGATCGTCGCCCACTTCCGCCGGATCTCGAGGCCGAGCATGCGTACGGCGGGGGCTGCCTCCAGGCGCTCGAAGATGAACCAGCCGCGCCCGGGACCGATCTCGAGCTCCAGGGACTCCTCCGGGCGGAGAGGGAGCGCGGGGGTGAACAGCTGGGCGAGGTCGATGACGTCCCCTTCGGGGAGGCGCGGCGCGTGGGCGTAAGGAAACTCTCGAGTCACGGGTGCGGGGAGCGCATCCCACGAGTTCGCCCCGGACGGCAAGCTCGTACCGGGCGTCGAGCTCCGACGACGGCCCCCCTTGCCGTGTCTGCGGGGTCGATGTAAGTGGCGCGGGTCGTCGTCGCCTGCCCCTGGTGGCAGGCCTCGAGGGAATCCGGTGTGACTCCGGAGCTGCCCCGCAGCGGTATTGGGAACGAAAGCCACCCCGAAGCACTGGCTCTGGGCCGGGAAGCGGTGGTGAGTAGGAGGTCGCCTCCGGCGACCGAGCCCTGAGCCCGAAGACCTGATGATGATCGCTCTGGCGGATCTTCCGGAGCGGACCTCTCTCCTCGAGGGACGGAGACGGTCACGACGGGCCTCTGCCGTGCCGCGCCTGCGGTGCGCCGTGGCCACGGGAACTCCTCGTGCTCTCCTCTGGACGCCTCCTTGGCCCCGCACCGTGGCGGCGGCTCTCCGTGCCTACCGCGCTCGCGGTGGGCGCGCTGCTCGTGCCGCCGCGCGCCCTGGCCGACGACGCGAACGGCGACGACGACCGCCTCTCGCCGGAGGCCTCGACGGACGCGGCAGCGGAAGAACCGGAAGAGATCGTCGTCGCGGGGCAACGCCCTCACCCGACCCGGGCCGCTCGGGAGCCCGCCGCCTCCAGCTTCGTGCTGCGGGGCGAACGGCTGCTGCAGCCGGGGACGGCCGTCGCGGACGCGCTGCGCGAGGCGCCCGGCGTGCAGGTCACCCAGCTCGGGGCCCTCGGCGGGAGCGCCACGGCGTCCTTGCGGGGCGCCACCGCGGCACAGACGCCCATCTACCTCGGCGGGGTGCGCATCAACGACGAGATCGGCGGCGCCGCGAACCTGGCTGACGTGCCGCTCTTCCTCATCGATCGCGTCGAGGTGTACCGCAGCCACGCCCCTCGGGATCTCGAGCTCGGCGTCGGCGGCGCGGTGCTCTTCGAGCCCAAACGCCCCCGCGGGCACGGGTTGTCCCTCGGGGTCCACGCGGGCGCCTTCGGCGCGCGGGGCGCTCAGGGCTACGCGATGGCCGGGAGCGGCGGGCGCGGCGCATTGGCGGCCTTCGAGCTGAGCGCCGCGGACAACGACTACTCGTTCCACGACGACCGCGGCACGGTCTTCGTCGACGGCGACGACCAGGCGAACCGACTGCGCAACGCGGACGCGCACCTGAGGCGCTTCTGGTTGCTCGCGGACGAGCGGATCGGCTCCGCGGAGCTCCGCTTCCTCCTGCACCACGGGAGCCGGGAGCAGGGCGCGCCGAAGCTGGTCCTGACGCCGACCCACGGCGCGCGGGTGCGGAACGAGCGCGACCTCGTCGCGGTCACCTCGCGGGTGCCCGTGGAGCCCTGGGACGGCGCCGTGGAGCTGTCCACCGCGGCCACCATGTCCACCACCTGGCTCGACGATCCCCTCGGGGAGCTGAGCCTGGTGGGGCAGCAGATCCACACGCCCGGCGAGCACCTGGAGCAGCGGGTGCGCGCGACGCAGCGCTTCGACTTCGGCCTCGTGCTCAGCCAGCAGCTCACCGTGTCGACGGAGCGCCTACGCCGCTTCGAACGTCGGGCGGGATCGCCCCAGCAGATCTTGGCCGCGCGGCGGCTCACGGCGCGCCCCACCCTCTCCGCCGAGCTGCCCCTCGGCGCCGGGATCGTGGCGCGCGGCACCGCCGCCGCGCGCTGCGTCGACACGAGCAGAGCCGAGCTCCAGGCGTGCCGTCAGCTGCTGCCCGAAGGCCGCGTCAGCCTCTCTCGTCAGGGCCAGCAACATGAGATGTACGTGAGCGCAGGGCGCTACCAGCGGCTCCCGACCCTCACGGAGCTCTACGGCGCCTCCCTCCTCGTCCAGGGCAACGCGAGCCTCCGGGCGGAGCGCGGGGACACCGTGGAGGCCGGCGTGCGCTGGCAAGGTCTCGGGAGCGGGCCCGAGCCGCTCCTGTGGATCGACGCCGCCGCCTTCGCGCGCTGGTCTTCGGATCTCATCCTCTACACACGCACGGCCCAGGGCTACCTCATCCCGCAGAACCGCATGGCCGCGCGCAGCGTGGGCGCTGAGCTCACCGCGGGCGTCTCTCCCACCCAGGGGCTCGAGCTGTCCGGAAACGTGAGCTGGATCGACGCGCGGGACGTGAGCCCGACGCGCACCCTCGCCAACGACGTGTTGCCCTTCATCAGCCCGATGACGGCGTCCGGGCTGGTCTCCTACACGGCGACCTTCGAAGACCGCGCGGTGGACGAGGCCACCGTCGGCCTGCGCGCGCTCCATCAGTCGAGCCGCTTCGCCGACGCCGCAGGCCTCGGGGTGATCCCCGAGCAGACCTGGGTGGATCTCGAGCTCGCCGCCCGCGCCTTGTCCCGGCAGCTCGTCGTCCGCGGACGCATCGCCAACCTCTTCGACGCTCGAAGGTTCGATGTCGTCGGGTTCCCGCTCCCCGGTCGGAGCGCGTTCATGTCTCTGGAGGCAACATGGTAATCGGTCGAAGCCGCACCGCGGCAACTGTGGGTGTGTTGATTGGTAGCGTCGCGGCGGCGCTCGTGGCCTGCGGCGTCGAGAGCGTCGACTCCGGCAGCACGGGAGGAGTGGACGACTCGAGCACGGGCGGAGAGGGCGGCGCGGGGGGAGCCGACGACGGAGGAGCGCGCACGTGCCCCGCGGGGATCACCGTGCTCCTGAGCGACTACACCGCGACCCAGATCGCCCTCAGCAGCATCGAGGGCGAGACGCGCTCCGCCTCCTTCCTCTCGACCGCCTCCACGGAGACCGCCGGGCTGGCCTTCGCGCTCTCCGGCGACGTCGCCCTCCCCTCCAGCGCTCCCCCCTCGGGCCAGATCGTGTTGTTGGATCGCTTCGGCACCAACGTGATCACCTGGGCCGACCCCAAGACGGGCGAAGTCCTCCGGCAGCTCCCCGTGGGCACGGGGTTCGAGTCCAACCCGCAGGACTACCTCGAGGTGGGCAGCGGCCGCGCCTTCGTCACCCGCCACAGCCCGAACGCGGACGCCGGGGCGGAGGAGTTCGACGGAGGGAGCGACGTGCTCGTGATCGACACGGAGGAGCCCGCCATCGTGGGGCGGATCCCGTTGCCCCCCGCGGGAGACATCCCCGCTCGCCCGGCGCGCATGGTCCGCCTGGGCGACGAGGTGATCGTCAGCCTGGCCCGCGTGGCGGCGGACTGGACGTCGACCGCAGAGGCCGAGCTCGTGGGACTATCCATCGAGGACGAAGAGATCGCCTGGCGCCACACCCTCACCGGGCTGAAGAGCTGCGGTCGGCCCACCCTGTCGCCCGACGGCAGCCGCTTCGCGGTCGCCTGCAGCGGCGCCATGAACACCGATGGGGAAATCGACGCCCTCGACCAGAGCGCCCTGGTCCTGTTCGACGCCAAGAAGCGCCCCCTCCGGGAGGTCGCGCGCTACACGGCCGAGGACATCGCGGGGGAGCCCATCCAGGGGCGCGTGGCGTTCGCGTCCGAGGAGCTGGTCCTGCTCTCGACCCACACGGCCTACGGCGGCTCCACCCACAACCGCTGGCTCGCCTACGATCTCGAGCAAGGCACGACGACCGAGCTCCTCGAGGCGCCGCCGGACGATCAGGGCGAGGGACGGGGGCTGGTGTTCACCAGCACGACCTGCTTCCCCGGCTGCTCGGACGTCTGCCTCATGGCGGACGGGGCCAACGCCGTGCTGCAGCGGGTGCGGATCGACGACGACGGTTCCCTGGAGCTGCTCGAGCCCATCCAGGTGGAGACGAAGGTGGGGATGCCGCCTCGCGGCATCGGCCTGCGCTGATCACCCGAACGGACCCGAGGGCCACTCCAGAATGAGGCCCCCGCAGAGCCCTCCGATGGCCCGCCGCGACTCCCGGCGGCGCCGTCGGTGTCCCCGAGGGGGCTACCTGCGCTTCGCCGGATCCCGTCGCCCGCTGCTCCGAGTGTGGTATAGCGCCCGCCCATGCGGCGACGACGACTCGGAAGGACGGAACTCCAGGTCTCCGAGCTCGCGCTCGGCACCTGGGGCCTCTCCGGTGACGGCTACGGCCCCATCCCCGAGGGCGAAGCGGACCGCGTGATCGATCGAGCTCGCGCGGTGGGAATCACCCTGTTCGAGACCGCCGACACCTACGCGGCGGGCGGCATGGAGAAGAAGCTCGGCGAGCGCCTCGAAGGCGACGAGAACGCCCATGTCGTGACCAAGCTCGGCACGGATCGCGACGCCTCCCCGCCCCGCAAGCGCTTCGACGCGGAGTTCCTCCGTCGGGCCTTCGAAGCTTCTCGGGAGCGCCTGCGTCGGGAGACCGTGGACGTCGTCCTCCTCCACAATCCCTCCGCGAAGGCCCTCCGCCAGGACGAGACCACCGGAGTGCTGCGGGAGCTGAAGGAAAAAGGAGCCATCCGCGCCTGGGGCGTGAGCGTCGGCAACCTCGAGGCGGCCGAGGCGGCGCTGGACGCGGGCGCCGAGGTGATGAGCTTCGCCTACAACGTGTTCCACGTGCAGCCCCTCCGGAGCCTGGCCGAGCGCCTCGTGAGCACGGACACGGGCGTGCTGGCCCACTCGATCCTGTCCTACGGCCTGCTCTGCGGGCTGTGGCCGCCCCACAAGGAGTTTCGCTACGGAGACCACCGGAGCGAGCGCTGGTCCCCCACTCAGCTGCGCCGCCGCATCCGGCAGCTCGAGGCGGTGCGCCCGATGGTGTCCGGGGACGTACGGACCCTGCGCGCGGCCGCGCTCCGCTTCGCCTTGGCGAACGACGCCGTGTCCAGCGTGATCCTGGGCCCTCGCTTCAGCCTCCACCTGGATCAGCTCGTGCGTGAGGCGGGCCGCGAGCCCCCCTATCTCTCCGAGGGAAAGCTGAGCGCGCTGGAGCAGCGTCTCGAGGCGCTCGGGGTGGGAAGGTAAGCCATGAGCGAGATTCTGGAGCAGATGCTCGCCATCGCCGCGGAGGCCGCGGTGGTGGTCAAGGAGGTCTACGACAAGCCCTTCTCCGTCCAGTACAAGGGCCCCGCGGATCCGGTGACCGAAGCAGACGAGCGCGCCAACGAGCTCATCTGTCGGCGCCTCGCCGAGGCGTTCCCCGACATCCCCGTGGTGGCCGAGGAGAGCCCGGAGGAGCGCTGGCGGAGCTTCCGCGCCTCGGACCGCATCTTCTTCGTGGACCCGGTCGACGGCACCCGGGAGTTCGTCGCCCGTAATGGTGAGTTCGTCGTGATGATCGGGCTCGTCCACGGGGAGCAAGCCACCCACGGGGTGGTGCACGCTCCCGCCAGCGGCCTCGCGTGGGCCGGGGTCGTGGGCCAGGGCGCGTTCGAGGTGGACGACGCCGGCAACCGCCGCCCCCTCCACGTGGGCCAGCGCGAGGCCCTCGAGCAGGCGAGCGTCGTCGCCTCCAGGGTCCACCGAAGCCCGCTGCTGGGGCAGGCGCTCGACCTGCTGGCTCCGGAGCGCGTGGTCAACCTGGGCAGCGCGGGGCTCAAGGGGGTCGCGGTCGCTCGCGGGGAGGCGGACGTTTACATGGCTCCTGAAAGAGCGGGCAGTCTCTGGGACGCTTGCGCCCCCGACGCCATCGTCCGCGCCGCGGGCGGCATCTATACGGACGCTTACGGACGCGCCATCGACTACCGCGCCGAACGCGTCGAGAACGACCGGGGGATCGTGGCAGCAAACCCCACACTTCACGACCGGGTGGTCACTCGCCTGCGATCGCTTGAGCGCTGATCGCAGCCGCAAACGAGTCGCTCCGCACCTCGGGAGTCCCTCCAGCGACGGCGCGCCGAGGGTGCCATAGCCCCGCACGCCAGCCGGCGGCCCGGACGAGCTGATCCATCCACGTTAGAGAGCGATGACCGGGCGGTTTCGTTGACAGCATGAGCGCGCCCGGCGTACCGTGCGCTGCGCTGCCATACGGTTACCCGGCGGAAGTATTCCGCTTTCGCCGTTCAGCTCGTGCTGAGGGCGGCTGTGACTCTGCCCCACCTCTTCACACAAGCGTATTCATTTACGAGCTCTCTGGAGGAAAAGCATGCTCCGCTCCTCGCGCACTACTGCCGCGCTGATTCGTTCGCTGATGTTGGGAACTGCTGCCGTGACGACGACCGTCGCCGTGTCGACCGTCCTCGTCGGCTGTAAGAACGAGAACGAACCCGGGTACTGGGTCGACAAGCTCGACGATCCCAAGTGGCGGCCCAACGCCGTCAAGCGCCTGGGCCAGTTCCTCGACGATGCCCTGGCCTCGTCCAACGGCGACATGCAAGGCGAATCGGTCCAGAAGCTGCTGAACGAGATCGTCGAGCCCCTCACCAACAGCTACGTCGAGAACTACTCCGACTACGACACCAACTCGCGCGTCGCCCTGATCAAGCTCCTCGCCGACTTCCGTGATCCGCGCACGGAGCCTGCCTTGAAGAAGGCCTTCGACGAGTTCGCGAAGCGCCCCCGGACGACCCAGGACGAGTCGGACATCAAGTGGGCGGTCCGCGCCTACGGCCGGATGAAGCTCGAGGGCCTCGCGCCCTCGGTCCTGGCGGCCTTCGAGAAGCTCGAGGCTCACACCCAGCTCGGCGGCGTGACGTACCGGGACTACAGCGAGGCCATGGTCCGGGCTCCGAGCAAGCAGTGGGCCGGTCCCCTGATCCAGATGCTGAACCAGCCCATGACGGATCCGCGCAGCGCCAAGACGAAGGAGCAGGCGCGGGATCTGGTCGATCCCTTCCGTGACCAGAGCTTCTGGCAGGTGACCGCCGCCCAGGTGCTCGGAGAGCTCCGCGAGGCAGACGCGGTGGAGCCGCTCTTCAAGGTCCTGCTCGAGCCCAGCAAGAGCGCGGTGGCCACCACGGCGCTGCTGGCCCTCGTGAAGATCGGCAAGCCCTCCGTCGATCGCGCTCTGAAGGTCCTCGACGGCTCCGACACCAAGCTCATCGACTTCCACAAGGAGGCCGTGAAGAAGGCGACGGAAGCCAAGGAAGCCCCGAGCGGGAACATCTCGCTGCCGGTCGCGGCGGCGGTCATCGGTATGGCGGGCCGCCCCGAGGGGATCGCCCCGATGATCAAGATCCTCGAGAGCGACGCGAGCGACGCCGACAAGGCGGTGGTGGCGCGGGAGCTCGCGAAGATCCCTGCCACCAAGGAGTCCAAGGACGCCTTCAAGAAGGCGTTCGAGAACATCCCCCTCGACGCCTCCCTCCAGGGCATGCCTGCCCTCGTCGCGCTCGCCGAGGCGGCGGGTCAGTTCTACGACGCGGACATGATCCCGTGGCTCCTCGAGCGCGCCCGGAACACCAAGGGCGGCGGTGAGGAGAAGGTCGCCCTCCAGAAGACCCTGGTGATGACCGCCTTGAAGCTCGCCAAGCCCGATCAGATGGCCTCGGTGAAGAAGGCGGCGGAGACCTATAACGCGAAGGACCTCGTGGCCAACGTCGAAGAGGTGGTCAACGCCTGCGGCGACAAGGTGGACTGCTACGTCTCGGCCATCCAGAAGGGCGACTACCAGCGCAAGGAGAAGCAGCTGGCTGGCATCAAGGCCGGCTACATGATCGGCGTGCTGGGGAACGAGGCCGCCCGCGACCAGCTCGTCGGCGCGCTCGGTTCCATCGAGAACGCCGCCCTGCGCTTCGTGGCCGCACAGACGATCGACCACCTGACGCCCAAGGGCTCGGACCAGGTGGTGACGCAGCTCGAGGAGATCATCGCCAAGAACAAGCTCTCGGGTGATCCCAACCGGATGGCGGCCGATCAGCCTCTGCAGCAGGTCGCTTACCGACTCAGCGTCCGCGGCGGCTGAACCCACGGGGCCGTAGCGGCGCACGACGGGCAGGCTCTCCGAGCCTGCCCGTCGCGCTTTGTGGGTCGAGCGCTCAGGCGAATGGCCCACTCGAAGACCCAGCGCCGGCCTCGCCGCCACGCGGCTTCGCTCCGGACCCGCGTCCACTACGAACGCCGGGCCCCTCGAGGCTCGCCGGGCCCGCTCGGCGACCGCCCGCTCGGCGACCGCCCACTCGAAGACCCAGCGCCGGCCTCGCCGCCACACGGCTCCGCTCCGGACCCGCGTCCACTACGAACGCCGGGCCCCTCGA
>Ga0207873_1003037_pt1 | contig 12786 bp, 13 predicted proteins | sample BGWIniCompost_FD_187373 | JGI IMG/M metagenome (GOLD analysis project Ga0207873, IMG submission 187373) | Cellulose adapted compost microbial communities from Newby Island Compost Facility, Milpitas, CA, USA - BGW Initial Compost (SPAdes)... ... | reverse complement strand
CCGCCAATCCGCGGCCGCCCCACAGCGCTTCGGCCGCGTCGATGCCGGGGAGGATCAGGGAGAAGACGCTCGCCGCGAGCATTACGCCCGCGCCGTACCCGAGCATCGCGTCCTGTGCGCGGCGCGTAATGACGGCGGAGGCGAGCACGGGGGCGGCGCCGACGGCGGTGGCGAGCCCCGCGATGAGGCTCGCGCCGGCAGCGTAGCCGATGCGCGGATCGTGGCGAACCAGCGACCACGTTGCGACCGCGAGTGCCGCCGCCGCGGCGAGCGCGACCGGCAGCCAGCGCGGGGCGCGACCGCCGCCCGCGTCCGTGCGCGTCGTCGAGAGGATTCGGTCGATCATGGCCCCATGATGGGGCCGGGGCGTCCCATTTCCAAGCCAATCGTTGGAATCGAGACGATAATTTTAACTTATGATTGAAGGTCAGCCGGCGTCCCTCCGGCGAGCGCCACCCGGGTCCCGGGGCCGGCCGTGCGCAGCAGGCGTTCGAACGCCTCGGCCGCGGAATCGCCTTCGCAAGGCGCCCAGAAGGCGAACTCCGCCGGGGCCTCGGGCTCGTACGGCCCGCGCTTCACCTCGAAGAGCACCGTGCCGGGGGCGAGCGCGACCAGCGTATGCCAGGTACCGGGCGGGATCTCGACGACACGCACGCGGTCGGCGCCGAGCTCGATGCGCTCTTCCACCCGGCACGCAGGATCGAACGTGAGCACCGCGGCCGCGCCCTGCAAGTGGACGAGGAGCTCCCATTTGTCCCAGTGCCGGTGCGGGCGCAGGTAAGTTCCCGGCTCGAAGTCGTTGAGCAGGCGCTGGACCGTGTCGTCCCGCGCTTCGTGCAGATTGAGATTGATCCTCCGGCGCGGACTCGCCGCCGCCTGCAGCGCGAGCGCCGCGATCTCTTTCGCCCCCACGCGCTTGATGTCCATCGTCGCCCCTCCATGTGCGTCGGACGAACGGGTTATTCCGAGCGATTATCCCTCGGACGCAGCCGCTCCGGTATCCGGCGCAGCGCGCTCGAACAGCCACCGGTGGGCAAGCGCGCCGGCCGCGAGCGCGGCCACGAACACCGGCGCCTCCCACGTGCCGAGCCCGAGTGCCGCGATCCCCGGACCCGGACAATAGCCGGCGAGCCCCCAGCCGACGCCGAAGATCGCGGCACCGAGGAGCAGCGGCCGGTCGATCTCGAGCTTGCTCGGCAGCGTGAACTGCGCCGCAAGCAGCGGCTTCGGCCGGCGCACGATCAGGCGGTACGCAACGAACATCACGCCGACCGCACCGGCCATGACGAGCAGCAGGCTGGGATCCCACCGGCCGGCGACGTCGAGGAACCCGATGACCTTGGCCGGCTCGACCATGCGGGATACGGCAAGACCGAATCCGAAGATGAGCCCCGCGACCAGTGCGGCAATGTTCCTGCTCATGGTTGCACTCCGAGGAGATGACGCGCAACGTAAACGGTGACCATGCCGGCGAGGACGAAGACCACTGTCGCGGTAATCGAACGGACCGAGAGGCGCGCGACGCCACATACGCCGTGGCCGCTCGTGCAGCCGCCGCCCATCCGCGTGCCGAAACCGACCAGAAACCCGCCGAGCGCGAGCAGTCCGGGCGAGAATCCCGCGCGCGGCGTGTAGCCGGCGGGGTTGAGCGCCACGTAGAGCGACGCGCCGACGATCAGTCCAAGCAGAAACAGCGCGCGCCAGACGGTATCGGCGGAAGGCGCGGCGAACATACCGCTGAAGATGCTGCTGATGCCGGCGATGCGGCCGTTCAACCACAGCAACACCGCGGCCGCAAGCCCGATGAGCGCGCCGCCGACGAGCGCACTGACGGGAGTGAAATGTTCCACGACCATGCCTCCGGAAGACTTCCCCTCGGAGCCGCGAGCATATACTATACTCCCAATAGTATCAACGGGAGCACCCTCATGTACGGTATCGGTTCCGAGGCGGACAAGACCGCATTGACATTACGCCTGCGGCGCATCGAAGGCCAGCTGCGCGGGGTGCAGCGGATGATTGCCGAGGACGCGGACTGCGAGCGCATCGCGCAGCAGCTCGCGGCCGCGCGCAAGAGTCTCGACCGCACGTTCTATGAGATGATCGCGTGCATGCTGGAAAACGAGCTGGACACCGAGCTCGGCAGGAAGCCGCAGGTGCGCGCGCGTATCGAGGAGATGACCAAGCTGCTAGCGAAGTTCGCCTGAAGGAGAGCGACATGATTTTCCGGCAATTGATCGATCCCACCACCTCCACCTACACCTATCTGATCGCCCGCCGCCGCGGCGGCGAAGCGGTGCTCATCGATCCGGTCGTCGAGCACGTGCCGCAGTATCTACAGTTGATCGAGCAGCTCGGCGTGAAGCTCGTCTACGCCATGGACACGCACGTGCACGCGGACCATGTGACGGGCCTCGGCGAGCTGCGCGAGCAGACAGGGTGTGCGACGGTCCTGGGGGCGCAAACCAGGGCGGACTGCGTGTCACGGCGCGTGCACGACGGCGAAATCATCGACGTCGACGGCCTCAAGATCCGGGCGCTGCATACGCCCGGGCACACCGACGACTCGTACAGCTTCGTCATGGAGGATCGGGTGTTCACCGGCGACACGCTCCTGATCCGGGGCACCGGGCGGACCGACTTTCAGAACGGCGACCCGTATGCGCAGTACGACAGCCTGTTCAACAAGCTGCTGCGGCTGCCGGAGGAGACGCTGGTCTACCCGGCGCACGACTACAAGGGCTGGACCGTGAGCACGATCGGCGAGGAGATTCGCTACAACCCGCGCCTGCAGGTGCGCTCGGTCGACGAGTACGTCGCGATCATGCGCGCGCTCAAGCTGCCCGACCCGACGCTCATGGACGTTGCCGTCCCCGCCAACTTGCAGTGCGGCAAGCGCGCCGCGCGGCACGTGTGAGGGTGGATCCCGCGAAGGCGGCCCGCCTGAGCGGGCTGCTGCCCGCGCTCGCGTGGCTGCGGCGCTACGAACGATCGGATCTTCGCGCCGACGGGGTCGCGGGGCTCATCACGGCGGTCCTGCTCGTCCCGCAAGCCATGGCGCTCGGCATGCTCGCCGGGCTGCCGCCCCAGGTGGGGCTTTACGCCAGCGTCGCGGCGCCGGTCGCTTATGCGCTCTTCGGCAGCAGCCGCACGCTCTCCGTCGGTCCGGTCGCGGTCGCTGCGATCATGGTGGCGCAAGCGCTCGCCTCGCCCGAGGTGCGCGCGCAGGGCAGCGCGCTCGGGAATGCTGTCGTGCTCGCGCTCGAATGCGGCGTGATCCTGCTCGCCATGGCGGCGCTGCGCCTCGGCATGCTCGTCAACTTCATCAGCCACCCCGTGCTCACGGGCTTCACAATCGGCGCCGCGATCCTGATCCTGCTCTCCCAGCTTCCGCCGCTCCTCGGCGTCGCCGCGCCTGCCGCGCTCGTCGCGCACGAGATCGTCTCCGCCTTGTTGCGCGAGCTGCACGCGGTCAATTGGGCGACGGCGGCGCTCGGCGCGGGAAGCGTGGTCCTGCTCGCGTTCGCCGGCGGCCCGCTGCAGCGCCGCCTGCGCGCCGGCGCCGGTGAATGGGCGCTGCTCGCGGCGCGCGCCGCGCCGCTCTTAGTGGTCGTCGCCGGCGTGCTCGTCGTGGCCGCGTTCGATCTCGATCGCACGCGTGCCGTCGCCACCGTCGGCCCGATCCCCGCGGGGCTTGCGATGCCCGATCCCGGCTTCCTGCGGCCCGGTCCATGGATTGCCCTGCTCCCTTCGGCGCTACTCATCGCGCTCGTGAGCTACGTCGAGAGCGTGTCGATCGCGAAGATCATCGCGAACCGAGCGCGCGAGCGCATCCACCCGAACCGGGAACTCGCCGCGCTCGGCGCCGCCAACATCGCGGCGGCGCTCTCGGGCGGCATGCCGGTCGCCGGCAGCTTCAGCCGCACCATGGTCAACTTCGCCGCCGGCGCGCGCACGCAGATGGCGAGCGTCGTCGCCGCGCTCGTGATCGGCGCGACGCTGCTTTTGTTCGCCCCCTGGTTCGCCCGCCTGCCGAATGCCGCGCTCGCGGCCGTGATCGTGGTGGCGGTCGCGCCGCTCGTCGACTGGCGCACGATCCGCATGCTCTGGCATTACCAGCGCAGTGAAGCCGCGGTGCTGCTGCTTACGCTCGCCGGCGTCCTGGTGCTCGGCATCGAGATCGGCCTGGTGCTCGGGCTCGTCACGTCGCTCGTCGCCTACATCTGGCGTTCGAGCGCGCCGCACGTCGCCGTCGTCGGTCGTATCCCCGGAACCGAGCACTTCCGCAACGTGGCGCGGCACCACGTCGAGACGTGGCCCACGCTCGCGCTCATCCGCGTGGACGAAAGCCTCACGTTCGCCAACATCGGCGTAATCGAGGATTTCATCATCGCGCACCTGGCGCGGCATCCCGAGGTCGAGCACCTGGTGCTGGTGGCGAGCGCCATCAATCACATCGACAGCAGCGCGCTCGAAGGTCTCGAGCGCCTGATTGCGGGGCTGCGCGAGGCCGGTGTGACGGTGCACCTCGCGGAGGTCAAAGGTCCGGTGCTCGACGCGCTAGAGCGCGCGGGACTTCCGGCGCGCATGGCTCCCGGGCGGGTGTTCTTCCGCACCAGCGAGGCAGTCGAGGCGCTGGCGCGCGAGCCGCTGCGCACGGCGGGCTAAAATCGGGGCCAGCAATCCGTGCCGACGCGGGAGCGATGTTGCGCGGTTGTCGTCGGTCGCGCTCCCGCGCGGCGGCAAGGATCGCGACGCTACCTCAGGCAGGCGGATGCCGCACAGTCGCCAATGCGACCGCCGTCTAGCAGGCGCGGCGGAATGTAGCGAAGAGCGGAGCGTTCGGACAGAAGTGCGGTTCGCCCGACGCCTTGCCCTCTAGCCACTGTGCGCACAACTCCGGGTGCCGACAGCCGCGGCATCGGACTACCATCTCGCGCAGTCGATAGCCCAGCAGCTCACGGGCCGCTCGGTCTACGTCGACCTTGAGCCGCACCATCATGCGCCCGAGCAACTGCATGCGTTCCGGCGGCCTCCGATGAGCTGGCGCGCCTTGAGTTTGCATAGCTCCCTCCGGGACTTCCCGTGGATATCCCGTAAGCGTAGCGGGACGGGTAGTCGACGGTGTTGATCTGCGTCAAGCAGGGGAAGGCCGAGCCAATCGTTCCTCGTCGATGAGACGTCGAGGCAACAAGCCCCTTGCGGATGCAGGCGCCGGCAGCACGCGGGCGCCGTGGCCCTGGCGCCCGACGGGCCGCGTCGCGGCGGTTTCGCGGGCGACGCGGGTGTCCGCGTGCTAACCGGGGGCGTCGGCTCAACGCTTGACGTAGAGCTCGCCGCCCTGTTCGCGAAACTCCTTCGACTTTTCCTTGAGGCCGCGTTCCGCGTATTCGCGCACGTCCTGCGTGATTTTCATCGAGCAGAAATGCGGCCCGCACATGGAGCAGAAGTGCGCGAGCTTCGCGCCCTCTTGGGGAAGCGTTGCGTCGTGGAATTCGCGCGCCCTCTCCGGATCGAGACCCAAGTTGAACTGGTCCTCCCAGCGGAACTCGAAGCGTGCCTTCGAGAGCGCGTTGTCGCGCAGCTGCGCGCCCGGATGGCCCTTCGCGAGATCGGCGGCGTGCGCGGCGATCTTGTAGGCGATGATGCCGTCGCGCACGTCCTGCTTGTCGGGGAGCCCGAGGTGTTCCTTGGGCGTCACGTAGCAGAGCATGGCCGTGCCGTACCAGCCGATCTGCGCGGCGCCGATCGCGGACGTGATGTGATCGTACCCCGGGGCGATGTCGGTGGTGAGCGGTCCGAGCGTGTAGAACGGCGCCTCGAAGCACTCTGCGAGCTCCTTGTCCATGTTCTCCTTGATGAGCTGCATCGGCACGTGCCCCGGCCCCTCGATCATCACCTGCACGTCGTGCTTCCACGCGATCTTCGTGAGCTCGCCGAGCGTCTCGAGCTCGGCGAACTGTGCCCGGTCGTTGGCGTCGGCGATCGAGCCCGGCCGCAGTCCATCGCCGAGCGAGAACGACACGTCGTACGCTTTCATGATCTCGCAGATCTCTTCGAAGTGCGTGTACAGGAAGTTCTCCTTGTGATGCGCGAGGCACCACTTCGCCATGATCGACCCGCCGCGCGACACGATGCCGGTGACCCGTTCCGCGGTGAGCGGGATGTAGGCGAGGCGCACGCCGGCGTGGATCGTGAAGTAGTCGACGCCCTGCTCCGCCTGCTCGATGAGCGTATCGCGGAAAATTTCCCAGGTGAGCTCCTCCGCCTTGCCGCCGACTTTCTCGAGCGCCTGGTAGATCGGCACCGTGCCGATCGGCATCGGGGCGTTGCGCAGGATCCACTCGCGCGTTTCGTGGATGTTCTTGCCCGTGGAGAGGTCCATCAGCGTGTCGCCGCCCCAGCGCGCCGACCACACCATCTTCTCGACCTCCTCCGCGATCGACGAGGTCACCGCCGAGTTGCCGATGTTGGTGTTGATCTTCACCCGGAAGTTACGGCCGATAATCATCGGCTCGAGCTCGAGGTGATTGATGTTGGCAGGAATAATGGCGCGTCCGCGCGCCACCTCGTCGCGCACGAATTCGGGCGTGATCTCCTCCGGGATCGCCGCGCCGAAGCTCTGGCCGCGATGCTGCTTGAGCAGGGTGCGGTACCGCGGATCCTCGCGCAGCTCGTTCAAGCGCATCGTCTCGCGGATCGCCACGTACTCCATCTCGGGCGTGATGATGCCGCGGCGCGCGTAGTGCATTTGCGTGACGTTGCAACCCGGCTTTGCTCGCCGCGGTTTCCTGATATGTTCAAAGCGCAGGTGCGCGAGCGTGGGATCCGCGCGGCGCTGGCGCGCATACTCGGAGGTCAGGTCCGGCAGCTCCTCGGTGTCCTCGCGCTCGAGAATCCAGGGTAGACGCAAGGGCGGCAGGCCCTTCGTGAGGTCGATCTGCGCGGTCGGATCCGTGTAGGGCCCGGAGGTGTCATATATATAGATGGGCGGATTCTCCTCGAGCCCCTTCGCGCTCCGGGTCGACGATTGGCGCACTTCACGCATGCCCACGCGGATGTCCGGGCGGGAACCCTGGACGTAGATCTTGCGTGACCCGGGATAGGGGCGGGTGGCTTCAGCCGAAAGGGCCGCCGCCTTCTTGAGGAATTCCTTGGGGATTGCGCTCATCGCTCACTCCTGCCGCTTGGGCTACTCCAAAGTGGCGCAGGCGCTTTCGTCGGTGGTCGAGCGAACAGCTTTCCTACGCCGGTATTAACCGGATCAGGTTCGAAGGGTATTTCTCACCACGTCGGGGACGTGGACCCCTAGCTGTCGTTGATGCCGGCCGAGGCTATAGGCTCGGTTCGGACCCTTCCCGGCCAAACGTTACGACGTGGCCAGGATGGCTCGGCGGAACTTCCGCCTCGCCCTTGGACACTCTCTGCAACCTATAAGATCGGTGCTGAGTTTGCAACTCGGCTTGCCTGGCCGGCGCAAAGCTCTTAGGCTACGCGGCCTCGGCCCTACCCGTAGTGTATGTAATGCAGGCTTTCGACTTCGCGACCGCGCGACAGAAGATGATCGCGCAGCAGATTCGGCCCTGGGAGGTGTTGGACGAACGCGTCCTCGATGTGATCGCGCGCACGCCGCGCGAGGACTACGTACCCGCGGAATATCGAGTGCTGGCGTACGCCGACATGAATATTCCGCTCGGCCACGGGCAGGTGATGCTCACCCCCAAGGTCGAAGCCCGGCTGCTGCAGGCGCTCGATGTCCGCCCGAAGGACAAGGTGCTCGAGATTGGCACGGGCAGCGGCTACATGACGGCGCTGCTCGCGGCGCTGGGCGGCCAGATCTACAGCGTCGAGATCATCCCGGAACTCGCGGACGAGGCTCGGCGCAAGCTGACCGCGCACGGCATCACCAACGTGGTGGTCGAGACCGGAGATGCGGCGCGCGGTTGGCCGGCGCATGCGCCCTATGACGCCATCCTCGTGACCGGGTCGCTGCCGCTGCTTCCCGACTCGCTGCGCGAGCAGCTCGCCCCGGGCGGGCGGCTCGTCGCCATTGTCGGGCGGGCGCCGGCCATGGAGGCGCGACGAATCGAGCGGCTCGACGCCTATAACTGGAGCGAGGAGTCGCTGTTCGAGACCGTGGTTCCTCCGCTGATCAACGCCCCGGAGCCCCCGAAGTTCGTTTTCTAGGCGAGCGGCGGCTACGCCGCTCCGCGCGCGGAAACTGCGCCAACAGCTGATGCCCCCGCAGCCGCCGGCGCGCTCGACGTACGCGAGCCACCTGACCGGCGCCATTGGCGCGTGCGCGGACGTCCTACGGACCTCTCGCTTAGTACCGACCCCAATGGTTCAGGCGCCGAGCGTCGCGTCTTTCCGACCGCGGACCGGCCGTAAGCCGGCGGTAGCGCGAGCGGCGAGCGCCTTCGGGTAAGGAAGCGCCCGGGCGGCTAGTGCCGCCCGGCGCGCGCAAGCAAGTGTTACGGACGGTAGATGAAGTTCAGCTGCAGCGAGCCGATTTCGTCGCGATCGACGTATTCCAGCCGCAGCGCGGAGCGCCGGCTGAGCGGCACGCCCGCGCCGACACCGATCATCAGGCCGTCGTCATCGCCGAAATCGAACCCGAGCCGGCCGATGAGATCGAACTGCGGGCCGACGCGCAGGCGGCCGACCGCTGTCGCCCAGAGGCCGTCCACATCCTCTCCGGACCGGCTGTCGCCGGCGTTCATGTAACCGACTTCGGCGTCGAGATACACATCCTTGGCGACCGCGCCGATTTCATAGCCGCCGAACACCTGCCAGCCCACTTCCTCGTCGCTGCCCGGAAAATCGTTGTAGCCAAGGCCCGCGCCGACATAGAGGCGGCCCGGATCGAAGCCGCCCTGCGCCATGGCCGGGGAAAACGTGAAGGCGACCAGAAGAGCAGCGGTAACGCGTGCGATTCGTAGCATTTGTTGTTCTCCTTCAGTGCTTTTGTTATGGCAAGTCCGACACCAAGCTCGCCGAGAGTCTAGCGGCACCGCGCCGCCGGACGCGCCCTCCATATCGCATGCCGTCGGACCGCGTGCGCCGCCCATCGGCGCCGCCCGATCCGCCGGCGCAGGCACCCTCCGGTTGGCAGCGCCCGCGAAATCGGCGATCCTGCGCCAAGCCGCTTCCGCACTGTGCTCAGCTCCCGCTCGCAATGCTTCGCTATCGGCTCTTGCTGTGGCTGCTCTCGCCTGCGCTCGCGGGCTATACCGCCTGGGTCGCACTGCGTCATCGCGATGCCAGGTATCTCTGGCAACGCCTGGGCGTGGGCGGTCGCACAGTCTACGGAGAGAACCGCCCGATCTGGATCCACGCCGCCTCGGTCGGCGAAGTGAGCGCGGTAACGCCGCTCGTGCGGCGGCTTGCGGAGCGCTGCGCGCCGCGCCCCATCGTCCTCACCACTGTTACCCCGACGGGTGCCGCGATCGCACGCGAACGGCTCGGCGGCTGTGCCACCCATCGATTCCTGCCGCTCGACTGGCCCGGGGCGGTGCGCCGCTTCGTGCGCCGTGTGCGTCCGGCCTGCCTGCTCGTGATGGAAACCGAACTTTGGCCGAACCTCTATCGCGCCTGCGCTCGCGCGGAGGTGCCAATCGTTCTCATCAACGGCCGGCTCACGCTCCGCAGTCTGCGCGAGAACCGGTGGTGGCGCGGCGTGCAGGCGCAGACGCTCGCGCGCGTGCAGGCGGTGCTCGCGCGCACTGCTGCCGATGCGGAAACCTTTATGTCGCTCGGCATGGAGGCCGGGCGGGTGCGCGTGCTCGGAAACCTCAAGTTCGCACTAGCGGGCGACCCGCCGACGCCGCTCGCGCTCGGGCGGCCGTACGTTCTCGCCGCTTCGACGCGCGAAGACGAGGAGCGGCTGATCGTCGAGCAATGGCGCAAGGTACGCCATGGCGGCCGCTTGCTCGTGCTTGCGCCGCGCCACCCGGCGCGCCTTGCCGACATCCTCGCTGCGCTTGCGCCGCTCGGATTGCGGCTCGCCGTGCGCAGCCGCGGGCAGGCCGTTACGGCCGAAACCGACGTGTACGTGGCCGACACGCTTGGCGAGCTCGGTGCGTTCATGGCGGGTGCCGACCTCGTGATCATGGGCGGCTCATTCGTGCCGGTCGGCGGCCACAACATCCTCGAGCCCGCGCGCCTCGGCAAAGCAGTCGTATTCGGTCCGCACATGCAGAATTTCGCCGAGGAGGCGGAATTGCTGCGCGGCAACGAGGCGGCCGTGCAATTGGGCTCGGCGGCGGAGCTTGCCGACTGCCTCAACGCGCTTCTGGAGCAGCCCGAGAAGGCGGCCGCACTCGGGCGCAATGCAGCACGGCTCATCGCCGCGCGCGCCGGCGTGCTGGACGATTATCTCGCCGCGCTCGAGGAGCTTTGCCCGACGCTCGCCCCCTCGTCGTAGCCGGCGCGCAGCGCGCGCCATCCCTCCTCGTCGAATCCAAAATGCGCCGACTGGCCGGCGAGCTTGTCGAGCGAGCGCCTCAGCCGCGCGAGATTGGCCGCCCGCCAGGCGCCCGGGCGACGCCGACGGCCACGGTCGAAATCGAGGAGGTACGGGGTGCCCGCCGCGAGAAGCACGTTGTGCGCGTTGAGATCGGCATGCCAGACGCCAAAATCGTGAAAGCGCCGGATGCACGCGCCTATCGCGCGCCAGGCGGAAGCGGGGAGCGGTTCGCGCGCCAGGCGTTCCGCGAGCGATTCGGCCGGCGCGATCCGCTCGGTCACGAGGTCGGCGCGGTAGCAGAACCCGGCGCGGTGTACGCGGACTGCTACCGGCCGCGGCACCGGCAGGCCCTGCCGGCAGAGCTCCGCGAGGAGTGTCCATTCGCGCACCGCCCGCGTGCGCGCGAGCCCGAGCCAGAGGTAGCGGTCGACGAGCCACGGGCCGAGGACGCCGCCGCGGCGGTAGTGGCGCAGGACAAGGTCGCGTTCGCCGTAACGCACGATCCAGGTGCTGCCCCGGCCGCGCGCCTCGCCGACAAGCCTTCCGCTCGCGCGCCAGCAGACCGGATCGAAGAAGCGCGCGTCGATTTTGTCGATGACATCGGCGTCGTATAGGATGGTGTCGCCGTTCGCGCTCACGCTTACCGCATTCATCGATCGATGACACTCCCCTTTCGTACGCCGCCCGCGAGCCTGTGTCTGTTGCGTCTCTCGGCGCTCGGCGACGTCTGCCACGCAGTGCCTATTGTACGCACGATTCAGCAGGCGTGGCCCAAGACCGCAATCACCTGGATCATCGGCAAAGTCGAGCACCGGCTGCTCCACGGGCTCGAAGGCGTCGAGTTCGTCGTGTTCGACAAAGCGCGCGGCGCGCGCGCCTACCTCGACCTGCGGCGCCAGCTTCGCGGCCGACGTTTCGACGCACTGCTGCACATGCAGCTCTCGATGCGCGCGAACCTTGCGAGCGCCTGCGTGCGCGCTGACGTGCGCATCGGCTTCGACCGGGCGCGCGCCCGCAACCTGCAGTGGCTGTTCACCAACCACACGATCGCGCCGCGCGCGCGCGAGCACGTGCTGGACAGCTTCTTCGGCTTCACCGAAGCGCTCGGCATCCGCGAGCGGGTGCTGCGCTGGGACATACCGATTCCCGCGCAAGCTCGGGAGTACGCCGATTCGGTGCTCACGGCCGACAAGCCGGTGCTCGTCATCAGCCCCTGCTCCAGCATGAGCTACCGCAACTGGCACCCGGCCGGCTATGCCGCCGTGGCCGATCATGCCGCGGCGCATGGCATGCAGGTCGTGCTCACCGGCGGCACTTCTCCGGTCGAGCAGCGCTACGCGCGCGAGATTGCCGCACTGGCGAAGTCGCGGCCGCTCGATCTCGTCGGCCGCACGGATCTGAAGCAGCTGCTCGCGATCCTTGCCCGCGCCACGGCCATCGTTGCTCCCGACTCCGGACCGGCCCACATGGGAACGGCCGTCGGGGTGCCGGTGATCGGCCTCTACGCCTGCACCAACCCCGACCGCGCGCGCCCGTACCTGAGCGCCGCGTACGCCGTCAACAAGTACCCCGAGGCCGTACGCTGGAAGTACGGCCGCTCGGTAGCGACGCTCGAGTGGGGAACCCGCGTGCGGGACGCGCACGCGATGAATTTGATAACCGTCGCCGACGTCACGGCCGTGCTCGATCGCATTCTCGCATCGGACGAGCGGCAATGCGGGACGCGTGCGCACTTTGGTCCGCCGACTGCGTCATGACGGCGCCCGCGCGATCGCCGCGCACCCGCGAACATTTCGCTTTCATTGTGCACATGAGACGCTACGGATCGGGCACCCCTGACGGCGCCCGATCGCAAACAAACGGGTTTCGCTCTTGCTTATGCGACGCTTCCCCATAGTGCTCTTCAGCCGTATCGTGAAGGTGATCGCCAACCTGACCAAGGTGGCGTGTTACGGCTTTCACTTCGCCTTTCCGGACAAGCGCTTCACGCTGCCTGCCGCGGCGCCGCCGCTGTGGCGTGCCCGGAAGCCCTCGGCCATTCCGCGCATCATCTGGCAGACGAATTACACCGATCGCGTCACGCTTCCGGTGTACATCAACTATCTGTTCAACCGCTTGATGGCCCCGAGCTTCGAGTACCGATTCATGGTGACTGCTGCGCGCGCGGAATTCATCCGCGAGAGCTACGGAGGCGACATATTCGAGAGCTACTCGAAGCTCCAGATCGGCGCCGCCCAGGCGGATTTCTGGCGCCTGCTGGTTCTGCACAAGCACGGCGGCGTCTATCTCGACATCGACGCGCACGTCGCGCCGCGCGG
>Ga0207873_1003035_pt1 | contig 12800 bp, 14 predicted proteins | sample BGWIniCompost_FD_187373 | JGI IMG/M metagenome (GOLD analysis project Ga0207873, IMG submission 187373) | Cellulose adapted compost microbial communities from Newby Island Compost Facility, Milpitas, CA, USA - BGW Initial Compost (SPAdes)... ... | reverse complement strand
CCCGCCGCACCAGCAGGCCCAGGCCACGCTGGTAGGGATCGTTGCTGTCCCGCACCCGGCCGCCGGCCACGTCCCGCTCCTCAGTCCGCCGCGGCCTCGGCGGCCTCGTCGCCGATCACCAGGCCGGGCACGAACTTCTCGCGCAGCTTGGCTTCCAGATCCCTGGCCACCGCCGGGTTGTCCTTGAGCCACTGGCGGGCGTTCTCCTTGCCCTGGCCGATGCGCTCGCCGTTGTAGCTGTACCAGGCGCCGGACTTCTCGATCAGCTTGGCGTCCACGCCCATGTCGATGATCTCGCCCTCGCGGCTGATGCCCTGGCCATAGAGGATCTCGGTGACGATGACCTTGAACGGCGGCGCCATCTTGTTCTTGACCACCTTGATCTTGGTCTGGTTGCCGATGACCTCGTCACCCTTCTTGACCGAGCCGATGCGGCGGATGTCCAGGCGCACCGAGGCGTAGAACTTCAGCGCGTTGCCGCCGGTGGTGGTTTCCGGGCTCTGGCCCGGCATCATCACGCCGATCTTCATGCGCAGCTGGTTGATGAAGATCACCAGGCAGTTGCTGCGCTTGATGTTGGCAGTGAGCTTGCGCAGGGCCTGGCTCATCAGGCGGGCCTGCAGGCCGGGCAGCTGGTCGCCCATCTCGCCCTCGATCTCGGCACGCGGCGTGAGCGCTGCCACCGAGTCGACCACGACCATGTCCACCGAGTTGGAGCGCACCAGCATGTCGGCGATCTCCAGGGCCTGCTCGCCGGTATCCGGCTGGCTGACCAGCAGGTCCTCGACGTTCACGCCCAGCTTCTGCGCGTAGGTCGGGTCGAGCGCGTGCTCGGCGTCGATGAAGGCAGCGGTGCCGCCGGCCTTCTGGCATTCGGCGATCGCCTGCAGGGTCAGCGTGGTCTTGCCCGAGGACTCCGGACCGTAGATCTCGATGACGCGGCCCTTGGGCAGGCCACCGATGCCCAGGGCGATGTCCAGCATCAGCGAGCCCGTGCTGATGACCTCGGCCGCCTCGGCCGCCTTGTCGCCCATGCGCATGACCGCGCCCTTGCCGAACTGCTTCTCGATCTGGCTCAGGGCCGCGGCAAGGGCTCGCTTCTTGTTCTCGTCCATGGTCTTGTCCTCGGGGTTCGTGTTCGGGTTGGCGGCCACTCTAGGGGCTCAGAGTCTCAAAGGCCGAGAAGCTGCCGGAAGCGGCGGAATCCCGGTCCGCGGGTAGGCAAACGGCGCGTCCTGCGCCCTCACCGGTTCGGCCTCACCAGGCCGCAGTACAGCCCCTCGATGGCGAAATCCTGGTCGGGCCGGACCACGATGGGCGGGTAGTCGGGATTGCGCGGCAGCAGGCGGATGCCGTCCTTGCCGGTGCGCAGCAGCTTGACGGTGATCTCGTCGTCGATGCGGGCGACCACGATCTGGCCGCTGCGCGCCTCGGGCGTGCGGTGCACGCCGATCAGGTCGCCGTCGAGGATGCCCTCGTCGCGCATGGAATCGCCGTGCACGCGCAGCAGGTAGTCCGGCGCCGGCGAGAAGAACACGCGATCGAGCAGCACCATGCCGTCATGGCCGGCATCGGCGCCGATGGGCATGCCGGCGGCCACGCGGCCGAGGATGGGCAGGCGCAGGAGCTCGTCCCCGGCCGCCGGGACGAGGTCGGCGGCCGGGGACGACGAAAGCGGCGAAGCGGACGGCGCCTGGGACACCAGGCGGATGCCCCGGGCCTGGCCGGGCACGCGGCGGATGGCGCCGGCCTGCTCCAGGGCCTCGAGGTGGTACTGGGCCGCGCGCACGCCCTTGAAGCCGAAGGCATGGGCGATCTCGACCTGGGACGGGGGCACGCCCTCGTCCTCGATGCGCTGCGCGATGAAGGCCAGGATGGCCTGCTGGGTCTCGGTCAGTTCCATTAGTAGCAATACTACTAACGACCCTGCCGGCCCTGTCAAGCCCCCCGGGCCATGGCCAGCAGGCCGCGCAGGGCGGCGGCCACGGTCTGGCGGCGCACGGCCTCGCGATCGCCCTCGAAATGGAAGACCTCGGCCTCGGGGTAACCGCCGCGGCGCTTCCAGCCAATCCAGACCGTGCCCACCGGCTTGTCCGGCGTGCCGCCGCCCGGGCCGGCGATGCCGGTCACCGCCACGGCGATGCTGGCGCCGGAATTCACCAGGGCGCCGGACACCATCTCCAGCACCGTTTCCCGGCTGACGGCGCCGTGCTCGGTCAGCGTCTCCGGCCGCACGCCGAGCAGGGCCTGCTTGGCCTCGTAGCTGTAGGCCGCCATGCCGCAGTCGAACCAGGCCGAACAGCCCGGGATGTCGGTGATCATCTTGGCGATCCAGCCGCCGGTGCAGCTCTCGGCGGTGGCCAGCATCTGGTTGCGGGCCTGCAGCAACCCGCCGACCTCGGCGGCCAGGGCGTGCAGGGTGTCGTCGTCGGGGATGGTTGCGGCGTTCATGGCGCAAGCCTAAGGCCTGCCCCCGCCGGCGGCCATCGGCCGTGCTTGACATCTTCGTTTACAGGCGTAATCTCAAGCCACGATTACGGGTGTAAACGAACATGCAGATCAGCGAAGCCGAAAGCCTGGTGATGGAAGTGCTCTGGGAGCGTGCCCCGCGCGGAGCCGAGGACGTGATGGCGGAACTGGCCGCCAGCCGCGACTGGCGTGAGGGCACGGTGAAGACCCTGCTCAACCGCCTGCTGCGCAAGGGCGCGGTGCGGGCCGAGAAGGACGGCCGCCGCTACCTCTACCACCCGCTGATCAGCCGCGAGGACTGGGTGACGGGCCAGAGCCGGCACCTGCTGGACCGCCTCTTCGATGGCCGCCTGGCGCCGATGGTGGCGCACTTCTCGCGCAGCAAGGCCCTCAGCCGCAAGGACATCGCCGAACTGCGCAAGCTGCTGGAGGAGCTCGACGATGGGCGCTGAGCTGCTGTCCACCCTGCTCTCCGCCGCGCTCGCCAACGCCGGCGCCATCCTGCTGCTGCTGGCCCTGCGCCGGCCGCTGCGCCGCCTGGCCGGTCCGCAGATCGCCTGCCTGGCCTGGCTTCTGGTGCCGCTGGCCACGCTGGCAGCCTGCCTGCCCACCCTGCCCGCCTCCGGTGTCTTCGCCGGCGTCGAGGTGGCGCCGTTGCGGGCGACCGCGGCGATGGCCGGCGCCCACGCCTCCAGCTCCGGCTGGATTGCACCGGTGCTGGCCCTCTGGCTGGCCGGTGCCCTGGCCACGGTCACGCTGTTCGCGCTGCGGCAGCGACGCCTGCCGGCCGACCTCGGACCAGCGGTGATCGGCCTGCTGCGCCCGCGCATCCTGCTGCCCGCCGATTTCGCCCACCGCTACAGCGCCGAAGAGCAGGCGCTGGTGCTGGCGCACGAGCAGGAACACCTGCGCCGCCGCGACCTGCCGGTGCAGGCCGTGTTCGCGGCCCTGCGCTGCCTGTTCTGGTTCAACCCGCTGGCGCACCTGGCCGCCGCCCGCCTGCGCTTCGACCAGGAGCTGGCCTGCGATGCCGCCGTGCTGGCCCGTCATCCCGGCGCGCGGCGCCGTTACGGGGAAGCGCTGCTCAAGACCGAACTGGCCGACTTCGGACTCGCCGTCGGCTGCCCCTGGCAATCCGGCCATCCCCTCAAGGAGAGACTCGCCATGCTCAAGCGTTCCCTGCCCGGCGCCGCCCGCCGCCGTACCGGCCTCGGCCTGGTTGCCCTGCTCGCTGCCGCCACCAGCCTCGCCGCCTGGGCCGGCGGCGATGTCGACGCCATACCCTCGCCGCAGGGCGAGCTGGCGCCGCCGGCCTACCCCGCTTCGGCACTGGAAACGAACACCGATGGCCGGGTCGTGCTCGAACTGCTGGTAGGCACCGATGGCTCCATCAAGGACGCGAAGGTGGTCGATTCGCAGCCGGCCGGCGTGTTCGACACCAGTGCGCTGGAGGCGGCGCGCCGCTGGCGCTTCACCCCCGGCATGAAGGACGGCAAGCCGGTCGAGGCCTGGATCCAGGTACCGGTGGATTTCCGTGCCGACGGCACGCCGCCGGAAACCGCCAACTGAAGCCTCCGGGAACCGGCGGCGGGCGGCCGCCGGTTCCGGCACAATGGACGGCCTTTCGTCACCACGCACAGGCCGTCCGCCGCCCGATGTCCGGATCCAGCAAGTCCTCGTCCGAACACACCCCGCTGATGAAGCAGTACTTCGCCGCCAAGGCGGAGTATCCGGACATCCTGCTGTTCTTCCGGATGGGCGATTTCTACGAGCTGTTCTACGACGACGCCCGCAAGGCGGCGCGGCTGCTCGACATCACCCTGACCCAGCGCGGCAGCTCGGCCGGCCAGCCCATCCCGATGGCCGGCGTGCCGGTGCATGCCTACGAGGGTTACCTGGCGCGGCTGGTGGCCCTGGGCGAATCGGTGGCGATCTGCGAGCAGATCGGCGACCCGGCCGCCAGCAAGGGTCTGGTCGAACGCAAGGTGGTGCGCATCGTCACCCCGGGCACGGTCACCGACGAGGCCCTGCTGCAGGAGCGGCGCGACACCCTGCTGCTGGCCATCAGCCGCGGCAAGGGCGGCTACGGCCTGGCCTGGGCCGATCTGGCCGGTGGCCGCCTCCTGGTTTCCGAAGTCGGCAACGAGGACCAGCTGGCCGCCGAACTCGCCCGCCTGGAACCCGCCGAGACCCTGCTGCCCGACGAGGACGGCTGGCCGCCCTTCCTCGCCACCCTGCCCGGCCTGCGCCGGCGCCCGCCCTGGAGTTTCGAAGCCGAGGCCTGCCGCCGCCAGCTGCTGCGCTTCTTCGGCCTGCACGATCTTTCCGGCTTCGGCCTGGAGGATCGGCCGCTGGCCACCGGCGCCGCCGGCGCCCTGCTGGCCTACGTCGAGGAAACCCAGAAGCAGCGCCTGCCGCACCTGACCTCGATCGCCTTCGAGGCGGCCGACGACGGCATCGCCCTCAACGCCGCCACCCGCCGACACCTGGAACTGGACAGCCGCACCGACGGCCGCGTCGAACACACCCTGCTGGGTGTGCTCGATTCCAGCATCACGCCCATGGGCGGCCGCCTGCTGCGGCGCTGGCTGAACCGGCCGCTGCGCGACCGTGAGGTGCTGGGCCAGCGCCACCACGCCGTGGCCACCCTGATCGACAGCGGCGCACACGAAGGCCTGCGCGAGGATTTCCGCGGCCTCGGCGACGTCGAACGCATCCTCGCCCGCGTCGCCCTGCGCTCGGCGCGGCCGCGCGACCTGTCCACCCTGCGCGATGCCCTGGCGGCATTGCCGGCCCTGCGCGAACGCCTGGCGCCGCTGGATTCGCCGCGCCTGCAGGCCCTGCGCGCCGAGCTGGGCGAACACGGCGAAACCGCCGCCCTGCTCGCCCGCGCCATCGTTCCGCAGCCGCCGGTGCTGATGCGCGACGGCGGCGTGATCGCTGAAGGTTTCGACACCGAACTCGACGAGCTGCGCGCCCTGTCCACCAATGCCGACCAGTTCCTGGTCGACCTGGAAGCGCGCGAGAAGGCCGCCACCGGCATCCCGACCCTGAAGGTCGGCTACAACCGCGTGCACGGCTATTACATCGAGATCAGCAAGGGCCAGTCCGACAGGGCGCCGGCGCACTACACGCGCCGGCAGACGCTCACCGGCGCCGAGCGCTACATCACCGAGGAACTCAAGGCCTTCGAGGACAAGGTGCTCAGCGCCCGCGAACGCGCCCTGGCGCGCGAGAAGGTGCTGTACGACGAACTGCTGGACGCGCTCAACGCCCGCCTGGAACCGCTCAAGCGCTGCGCCGCCGCGCTCAGCGAGCTGGACGTGCTGGCCGCCTTCGCCGAACGCGCCCTGGCCCTGGACTGGTCGCGGCCCGAGCTCACCGACACGCCCGGCCTGCGCATCGAACGCGGCCGCCACCCGGTGGTGGAAGCGGTGCGCGAGGAGCCCTTCGAGCCCAACGACCTGGTCCTGGACGAAGACCGCCGCATGCTGGTGATCACCGGCCCGAACATGGGCGGCAAGAGCACCTACATGCGGCAGAACGCCCTGATCGTGCTGCTGGCCCACATCGGCAGCTTCGTGCCGGCGGCGCGCGCGGTGATCGGCCCGATCGACCGCATCCTCACCCGCATCGGCGCCGGCGACGACCTGGCCCGCGGCCAGTCCACCTTCATGGTCGAGATGGCCGAGACCAGCTACATCCTCCACCACGCCACGCCCAACTCGCTGGTGCTGATGGACGAGATCGGCCGCGGCACCTCCACCTACGACGGCCTGGCCCTGGCCGAGGCCTGCGCCCGCCACCTGGCGCAGCACAACCGCGCCTACACCCTGTTCGCCACCCACTACTTCGAGCTGACCGCCCTGGCAGAGCCGGGCAGCGGCATCGCCAACGTGCACCTGGACGCGGTCGAGCACGGCGACCGGCTGGTGTTCATGCACGCGGTCAAGGAAGGCCCGGCCAACCGCAGCTTCGGCCTGCAGGTGGCGGCCCTGGCCGGCCTGCCGCGCAAGGTGGTGGAACAGGCGCGGCACACCCTGGCCGAGCTGGAGCGTCGCGGCACGCCCGATGCCGCCGCCCGCATGGAGCCGGCGGCGCTGGAGCAGCCGCAGCAGATGGGCCTGTTCGCCGCGCCGCATTCGCCGGCGCTGGAGGCGCTGGAGGCCATCGATCCGGACGAGCTGACGCCCAAGCAGGCGCTGGAAGCGCTGTACCGGCTCAAGCAGCTGCTCTGAACGCTTCCGGAGAAGCGGCGCCGGCTTCGCTTACAGCGCGTCGATGTCGCCCAGGGCCTGGATCAGCCGGCGGGCGCGCTTGTCGGGCTTGGTTCGCGGCGGCTGGTAGCCGGCGATGGCGGCGCGGCGCTCGGCGGCGGCGGTCTCGCGCGCCAGCCGGGAGGCCTCGGATTCCTCGTAGAGCAGCCGCGCCTCGCTGGCCGGCCCGCGCCGCTCGCTCAGGCCGCGCACCTCGACCTCGAAGATCTCCTCGCCGCGGCGGATGCGCAGCCGGTCGCCCGGGCGCAAGGTGCGCGAGGGCTTGGCGCCCTGGCCGCCGACCTCGACCTTGCCGCCGGCCACGGCCTGCTTGGCCAGGGCGCGGGTCTTGAAGAAGCGCGCGGCCCACAGCCACACGTCCAGCCGTACCACGTCCGGTTCAGCCACCGGCGGCTCCCACCGCGTCGTCCAGCCAGCGGGTGATGCGCTCCAGGCGCGGCGAAGCCATGCCGCCGTAGCTGTCGTCCAGGGTCTTCAGCACCTGGCCGGCGCCGTCGAGGTCGCCGGACTCGATCAGGCCTTCGGCGCGATCCAGCGCGGCGCCGATCTTCGCCGCCAGCGCCTCGCGACAGGCGGCATGGTCGGGCGCGGGCGTCACCTTTTCCTCCAGCATGTCCAGCGCACGCGCCAGGGCACGCCCTTCCGGCATCCAGTGTTCGGTGCGCGGGATGCGCATCACGCTGATCCCGCTCACGCAGTATTGCTCCAGGCTTTCGATCACCTTCGCGTCCTTGGCGATATTGATGCGGTCGTTGTTGCCGGTGGCGAAGACGATCCGGCTGCGGGTCTGGAACAGCTCCATCAGGCCGTCCGGTGGCGGCACCAGGCCGTTGACGCCCAGCTCGTCGGAGCCGGCCATCAGCAGGGCCCCGCGGAACAGGTCGGGCCAGGCCAGGGCGATGCGCTGGGCCACCCGGCCGCCGCCGGAGAATCCCGACACGTACACCCGCTCCGGATCGACCCGGTATTCGGCCTGCACATGCGCCAGCCCGTGCAGGGCCAGCGGCACCCGCCGCCACACCACCGGATGGTCATTTCCGGCGTCGTAGGCGCTGACCAGGATCAGGCCACGCTGTTCGGCCTGGCGGCGCCAGTCCGGGCCCAGGCGCGGTTCGTCGAAGGGCGAGACGTGGACGATGACGCCGTAGCCGGCGGCCGGCTGGGTCTTGGGCACGTACAGGACGTAGCGCTCGCCGGCCAGGTCGACCTGGTGCTCGCCCACGCGCAGCCCCTTGACCTCGGCGGTGCGCAGCACGCGATCGTGGGTCACCGGGCTGAGCATGCGCCGGGACACTTCCAGGGCGGCGCCGTAGTCGGCGTAGTGCTTCAGCACGACGCCTTCTTCGCGCTCGGCGGCGGGCGCGACCGCCACCGGCGCCAGCACGCCGGCGAGCAACAGGCTGGGCAACAGCACTCTCACGGGCCGCAGCCTAGCGCCATCCGCGCCGCCTTGCACCTGTCCCGGAAACGACGACGGCCACCGCAGGGGGTGGCCGTCGGGGGAAGCCTTGGCGGGCGCCGGTTACTCGGCGTTGCGGGCCGCCAGGTCCTCGCGGATGCGGGCCTTCTTGCCCTCCAGGCCGCGCAGGTAATACAGCTTGCCCTGGCGCACCTTGCCGCGGCGCTTGACCACGACCGAGTCGATGGCCGGGCTGTGGGTCTGGAACACGCGCTCCACACCGAAGCCGTGGGAAATCTTGCGGACGGTGAAGGAGGAGTTCAGGCCGGCATTCTTGATCGCGATGACCACGCCTTCGTAGGCCTGCACGCGCTCGCGGTTGCCTTCCTTCACCTTGACGTTGACGACGACGGTGTCGCCCTGGCCGAACTTCGGCAGCTCGCGCTTGATCTGCTCGGCCTCGAACTGCTGCAGCAGGGTGTGGATGCTCATGATGGGACGCCTCTGATGGTTGTTGTCGTGCGTGCCAGAGGCCCGGAGGTCCGTGCGTGGCTCATGGAAAGCGCGGCAGTATAGCCGGCAAGCCATTGAAATGGAAGGACTACCCCTGCCCGGCCGGGTGCGCCGCCCGCCATTCGGCGATGAACTCGGCCAGCAGGGTCCGGTCGGCGGGGCTCAGCCGGGTCCGGGCCAGCAGGTCGGGCCGGCGCAGCCAGGTCCGGCCGAGGCTCTGGCGGCGGCGCCAGCGGGCGATGGCGGCGTGGTCGCCGGACAGCAGCACCGCCGGCACCCCCTCGGTGCCCCAGGCCTCGGAACGGGTGTAGTGCGGGCAGTCCAGCAGGCCGTCCTCGAAGCTGTCCTGCTCGGCCGAGGCGGCGTCGTTCAGGGCGCCCTCCTGCAGCCGGCCGACCGCGTCCACCAGCACCGCCGCGGCCAGCTCGCCGCCGGAGAGCACGTAGTCGCCGATGGACAGTTCCTCGTCCACCTCGCGCTCGATGAAACGCTCGTCCAGGCCCTCGTAGCGGCCGCAGAGCAGGATCAGCCGGGGCTGGGCCGCCAGCTCGCGGACCTTGGCCTGGGTCAGGCGCGGGCCCTGGGGGCTGAGCAGGATGACCCGGGCCGGAGCCGGATCGGCGGCGCGGGCGGCCGCCAGGCAGGCGCCCAGGGGCTCGGGCAGCATGACCATGCCGGGCCCGCCGCCGAAGGGGCGGTCGTCCACCCGGCGATAGTTGTCGGTGGCGTAGTCGCGCGGATTCCAGGCTTGCACCTGCAGCAGGCCGCGCTCGCGCGCCCGGCCGACCACCCCGACCGAGGTCGCCTGGTCGATGAAGTCCGGAAACAGGCTCAGCACATCGATGCGCACGGCCTAGAACTCCGGGTCCCAGTCGACGACGATGCGGCCACCCTCGAGGTCCACGGACTTGATGTACTGGTCCATCACGAAGGGCAGCAGGCGCTCGCGCTCGCCCTGCACCACCATCACGGCGTTGGCACCGTTGTCGAACAGGTGCGAGACGGTGCCCAGGGCCACGCCCTCGGTGGTTTCCACCGCCAGGCCCTCGAGATCCACCCAGTAGTACTGGCCCGGCGGCAGCGCCGGCAGGCGCTCGCGCGGCACCCAGATCTCGGCGCCGCGCAGGGCCTCGGCCTGGTCGCGGTCCTCGATGCCGGGGATGACGGCCAGCACGTGCTTGCCGGTGTCGCGGCCGCGCACGCCGGAGACTTCGCGCTCGCTGTCGCCAACGCGAAGGGTCCAGGGCTGGTACTTGAACAGGGCGGCGCGGGGATCGGTCCAGGACTGCAGCCGGACTTCACCGCGCACGCCAAAGGCGCCGACGACCCTGCCCAGCAGGATGCGGCGCCCCTCACTCATGTCGGGATGCCCCTGGTGGTACGGGGCAGGCGGCTCAGGCCGAAGCCTGGGCCGAGACTTCCTTGACCAGCGCGGCGACCTTGTCGGTCAGCTGGGCGCCGTGGGAGACCCAGTGCTTCACGCGCTCGGTGTTGATCTCCACGCGCTTCTCGTTGCCCTGCGCAACCGGGTTGTAATAACCCAGGCGCTCGAGGGCGCGACCGTCGCGCTTGTTGCGCGAGTCGGTGACGACGACGTGGTAGAAGGGGCGCTTCTTGGCGCCGCCGCGGGTCAGACGGATCTTGACCATGTGGGTTTGCTCTGTAGTTCTAGGACTGGAGGTCCGACCGGGTCCCGGCCGGGGAATCGCGGATTGTAAGCCCTTGCCGGGCCGAAAGATACCCCCGGTGGGGGCCTGAGACCGGCCCCGGCCCCCGCCGGACCGGTCCGGGAGTCCGCCCCGCCAGGCCCGGCCGGCGCCGGAAAGCCGTCTCAGCGGCCCGGGAAACCGCCCGGGAAGCCGCCGCCCAGCATGCCCTTCATGCCCCGCAGCAGGCCCTTCATGCCGCCCCGGGACAGCTTGGACATCATCTTCTCCATCTGCTGGTACTGCTTGAGCAGGCGGTTGACGTCGGCCGGGGTGGTGCCGGAGCCGCGGGCGATACGGGCCCGGCGCGAGCCGTTGAGCAGGCCGGGGTTGCGCCGCTCCTTCGGGGTCATGGAATTGATGATGGCCACCATGCGCGGCACTTCCTTGCCGGTGACCTGGTTCTTCACGTGGTCCGGCACCTGGCCCATGCCGGGCAGCTTGTCCATCAGGCCATGCAGGCCGCCCATGTTCTGCATCTGCTGCAGCTGGTCGCGCATGTCCTCCAGGTCGAAGCGCTTGCCCTTGGCCACCTTGGCGGCCAGCCTGGCGGCCTTGTCCTTGTCCACCTGCTGCTCGACCTGCTCGACCAGGCTGAGCACGTCGCCCATGTCGAGGATGCGGTTGGCGGCGCGGTCGGGGTGGAAGACGTCCAGGCCGTCGGGCTTCTCGCCGACGCCGACGAACTTGATCGGCTGGCCGGTGATGTAGCGCACGCTGAGCGCGGCGCCGCCGCGGGCGTCGCCGTCGGTCTTGGTCAGCACCACGCCGGTCAGCGGCAGTGCCTCGGCAAAGGCCTTGGCGGTGTTGGCGGCGTCCTGGCCGGTCATCGAGTCGACCACGAACAGGGTCTCGACCGGCTTGGCCACCGCGTGCAGGGCCTTGATCTCGGCCATCATGGCCTCGTCCACGGCCAGGCGGCCGGCAGTGTCCACCAGCAGCACGTCGGCGAAGGTGCGGCGCGCTTCCTCGATGGCGGCGCGGACGATGTCCTCGGGCTTCTGGCCCGGATCCGAGGGGAAGAAGCCGACGCCGACCTGGTCGGCCAGGGTGCGCAGCTGCTCGATGGCGGCCGGGCGGTAGACGTCGGCGCTGACCACCAGCACCTTCTTCTTGCGCCGCTCCTTCAGGAACTTGCCCAGCTTGCCGACGGTGGTGGTCTTGCCGGCGCCCTGCAGGCCGGCCATCAGGATCACCGCCGGCGGCTGCACGTTGAGGTTGAGCTCGGCGGCGGAGGAGCCCATCACCGCCGCCAGCTCGTCGCGCACGACCTTGATCAGGGCCTGGCCCGGAGTAAGGCTGCTCAGCACTTCCTGGCCGACGGCTCGGGCCTTGATGCGCTCGATCAGGGCGGCGACCACCGGCAGCGCCACGTCGGCCTCGAGCAGGGCGATGCGCACCTCGCGGGTGGCCTCGCGGATGTTCTCCTCGGTCAGGCGGCCGCGGCCGCGCAGGCGCTGGAGGGTGCCGGACAGGCGCTGGGTGAGCGACTCGAACATGGACGGAATGGCTCGGAAAGGGGCGCGAAGTATAGCGTGACGGCCCTGAAGCCCCGCCGCGCCAGTCGAGAACCGTTCTCGACATGCCGCCGCTGTGCCAGACTTGGGCCATGCCCAACCTCGCCCTTGGCCTTCCCGCCTTCGCCCTGTATGCCCTGGCCGGCTGGATGCTCGGCCTGCGCGCCAGCCGTGGCCAGTCCGTCGGCCGGCACTGGCTGCTGCCGGCCCTGGCCGCCCTGGCCCTGCACGCGGCCCTGCATGCCCTGGCCTGGCAGCAGGCAGGCGGGCCGGACCTGCGCTTCTTCCCCGCCCTGTCCCTGGTCGGCCTGGGCATGGCGGCGCTGACCACCAGCTTCGGCCCGGCCCAGCGCATCGAAAGCCTGGGCATCGTGGTCTTCCCGCTCGCCGGCCTGGTGCTGCTGCCGGTGGCGATGTCCGCCGGACAGGCACCGGAGAACCTGAGCTGGCCGCTGCAGCTGCACGCCGCCCTGGCCCTGCTGGCCTACGCCACGCTGGCGGTGGCCACCCTGCTGGCGGTGATGCTCTGGGCCCAGGACCGCGCCCTGCGCCGGCACCAGTTCGGCGGCTGGCTGCGCATGCTGCCGCCGCTGACCCAGCTGGAATCGCTGATGTTCCGCAGCCTGGGTGCCGCCTTCGTGCTGCTGGGCCTGGCCCTGCTGACCGGCGTGCTCTTCGTCGCCGACCTCTTCGCCCAGCACCTGGTGCACAAGACGGTGCTGTCCATCCTGTCCTGGGTCGTCCTCGCCATCCTCCTCTTCGGCCGCTGGCGCTGGGGCTGGCGCGGGCCGCGGGCAGTGAAGCTGACCCTGCTGGCGATGGTGCTGCTGCTGCTGGCCTTCTTTGGCAGCAAGTTCGTATTAGAGTTGGTGTTGCGGCGGGGGTGAGTCGGCTCGACTGCTGCGCCGGGGCGAGCCGT
>Ga0207873_1003034_pt1 | contig 12801 bp, 5 predicted proteins | sample BGWIniCompost_FD_187373 | JGI IMG/M metagenome (GOLD analysis project Ga0207873, IMG submission 187373) | Cellulose adapted compost microbial communities from Newby Island Compost Facility, Milpitas, CA, USA - BGW Initial Compost (SPAdes)... ... | reverse complement strand
GCTTCCGCGGGATCCGGCAGCGCGACGCCGATATCGCCGTTGTAGAGTTTCAGGTTGTAGTCGTTGCGCGTGACGATGATCGGACGCCCCGCGTACCACAGCTCCTTGCCGGGAATCGCGTGCCGGCGACGCAGCTCCTCCTCGATGAGGCTGTTGAGCCGCTCGGCGCCCGCCGGGCCGCGGCGCAGGGCGCTCAACACCCGGAAACGACCGAAGGCGTCGAGCACCGCCTCCGGTGACGCGGCCTGCTTCACCTTCTCGAGATAGTCCGCGTAGCCCTCGACCGCGCGCGCCACCGCCTCGCGCTGGAGCTCTTCGAGGCTCGCCACCGCCACCCAGTGCGCATCGGAAGCCCCGGCGCTTAGCACGCTCAAGGCTTCTTCGCCCCGCCCGGCGTTGACGGCGTCGGAAGCGCGCTTGATCCCGCTATCCGCGCCGAACCGGTAGTTGTGTTGCAGGAGCACGACCGCGTCGCGCAGCGGCGACGGCGCGCCTGCGCACGACCGCACGTCTTCTCGCGTGATCTCTCGGAGCTTCGCCGCGAAGGCCTCCGAAAATCCGACGTCGCCCGCACACAAATCGCCGAGCACCGCACCGGATTCCACGGACGCGAGCTGGTCCTTGTCGCCGAGCAGGATGAGCCGCGCGCGTGCCGGCAGCGCCTCGATGAGCTTGGTCATGAGCGCGAGATCGACCATCGAGGCCTCGTCCACGACGAGCACATCGACCGCGAGCGGCCGGTCGCGGTTATGACGAAAGTAGGCCGAGTCCGGTAGGCCGCCGAGGAGCCGGTGAATGGTCGAGGCGTCCTCCGGAATCCGCGCGCGGAGCTCGGGCGCGAGGGGAAGTTTCGCCTTCGCGTCGCGGATCGCGTCCTGCATGCGTGCCGCCGCCTTCCCGGTCGGCGCGGTGAGCGCGATGCTGATACCGCCCGCCCCTGCCTGCTCGACGAGCAGCGCCAGGATCTTGACCATCGTGGTCGTCTTGCCCGTGCCCGGGCCGCCCGAAATAATGCAGAACGGTTTGAGCGCTGCCATGGCCGCGGCCACCTTCTGCCAGTTGGGCTTGCCGCGGCCTCCCGGCGGAAAAAGCCGCGCAAGACCTTCGGCGAGCTTGCCCTCATCGACCGGCGGCACGCTCGCCGCCAAACGCCCGCGTATCGCGAGCGCGAGGCGGCGCTCGTAATCCCAGTATCGATAGGTGTACAGCCGGCCTTCCTCGTCGAGTATGAGCGGCCGGTAGTCGCCCGGCCGCCCCACGACCGGGCTTGCGCGCAGCGCTTCCAGCCATTCGGCGAGCGGCGGCGCCGCGAGCGCGCCGGCCGCGACATCCTCGAAGAGCACCCGGCCCGCTTTCTCCCTGAGATCGAGGCAGACGTCCCCGTTGCCGAGCGCCTGACTCACGAGACAGGCCGCGAGACCGACTTCCGGCGTGCCCCCGAGGCGAACCATCAGGCGCGCGAAATGCAGGTCGAGCTCGCTGATCGCCTCCGCGGCCGCGAGGCGTTCAAGCTGCGCGCGCATCGCCTTCCTCCGGGCCAGCGCCACGCAGATACGCGTCGAGCGCTTCGATCAGCGCGGCGGGCGGACGATCGTGAAAAATGCCGTATTCGCTGCCGGCAGCCGGATCGATTCCGCGCAGGAACAGGTAGTAGACGCCGCCCATGTGCCGCTCGTAGCTGTAGCCGGGCAGGCGCGCACCGAGGTAGCGATGCAGCGCGACGGAGTAGAGCAGGTACTGCAAGTAGTAGCCCGCGTCTGCCATCTCCTGCTCCAACGCTGCCCGCCGGTAGTGCTCTAGACTTCCGCCGAGCCAATTCGATTTGTAGTCGGCGATGTAGTAGCGTCCCCCCGCCTCGAACACGAGGTCGATGTATCCCTTGAGGAAGCCGCGCAGGTCGCCGAAGGAAAGCCGCCCGATCGCTTCGCGAATCGCGGGCGACCCGAAGTCGTGGGCGAGAAGCAGGTTCCTCAGCTCCCCGGCGTCGAGATGCGCCACCGGGTAGTAGAACTCCATCTCGTTGATCCGCTGCTCGAGCCCAATGTCCCGAAGCCGCACGGCGCCCTGACCGTCGAGCGGCGTATCGAGCACGGCTTGCACCACTCCGACGACGGCCGGCGTCCAGACGAGCGGAAAGCGGTACTCGTTGAGCTTGCGCTCGACCAGCCGCGCGATCTCCGTCTCCCCTGTCCCGGCGAAATCGAGGTGTTCGAAGATCGCGTGCAGACAGCTGCCGGCGCGCGTGCCGCGCGGGAACGCGAAGATGCTCCGGTCATCGAGCGTTTCCTGCCGAGGCACGACCTCGCGCAGCTCATCGTGATCGGGTGCTTCCGCCGGCGCCTGCGCCGCGAGCGACGAGAAGCTGCCGACACGCCAGTCGACGACGATGATTCCCCGGAACCGGCGCGCGGCAAGCGCCGCGCCGTTGCTGCGCCGAGCGACGAAGCGCTCCCCCGACGGTTCCGGCAATGGCGCGACCCGGATCGCGCCGCCGGCGCGCTCCGCGCAGCGCCTCACGGCGTCCGCCACGCCGGCGTCGTCCAGCGCTTCAACGCGCTCCTCCAGCGCCGCCACCGGATCGTCGGCCTGCTCGAGGCCTTGACCCAAGAGCAGCCAGGCGAGCGCGGAGGTTTCGTAGCCGGCGATCCTTCCCCAAGCCACGTAGCAGCGGTACTTGGCGCGGGTGAGCGCGACGTAGGCGAGCCGCAGGCTTTCAGCGAACTCTTCGCGGCAGGCCAACGTGAGGCGCGCATCCCAGTGCGCGGTGCCCAGATCGAGGACAGCCTGGTCCTCGCCCGCCGGATCGTGAAAGCTCAACGCGCTCGCGCGGCTCGTCTTCAGGTCGCCGTCCCACAGGAACGGGCAAAAGACGATCGGATATTCGAGCCCCTTGCTCGCGTGCACGGTGACGATCTTCACCAAATGCTCGTCGCTTTCGAGACGCAGCACGCTCTCCTCGCCCTGTCCGGCGTTGCGCCGGTGCTCGGCGAGCCACAGGATGAGCCCCTCCATGCCGCCCCGCTCTTCGACGCTGTGCGCCTGCAGCAGCTCCGCGAGGTGGTTGAGGTTCGTGAGGCGGCGCTCGCCGTCCGAGTAGCCGAGGAGCCGGGCGGCGACGCCTTCGCGCGCGAGGAGCGCGCGAAACATGCGTATGAACCCGTGATCGCGCCAGAGCAGATGCAGCTCGTGGAAGGTCTCGAGCCGCCGCTGCCATGCCGCCTCGTCCTCGCGCAGCGCCTGGATGGATGCACCGTCGCCGCCGAGCATCTCGGTCGCGAGCGCGGCGCGCACCAGCGCTTCCCGGCCGGGCTCCGCCACCGCCATCAGCACCCGCTCGAGCTCGAGTGCTTCGCGCGACTCGAACACGCTCGCCTGCGAATACTCGACGCTCGCGACACCGACCGCCCTGAGCGCGCGCTTCACGATCTCCGCCTGCCGATGGGTACGCACGAGCACGGCGATGTCGCGCCCGTCGAGCTCACGCCCTCCGATGAGCGCCTTTCTTTCCTGGCCGCGGTTGAGGAGCCGAACGATCTCCGCTGCGGTCGCGGCGGCGATGCGCTGACTCGCCTCCATCTTCCTCCAGGGTTTCTCGCCGCCGAACTCGAGCAGCCAGAACCACAAGGCACCGTCCGGGTCGCCTTCGATCGTAAGTGCTTCACCTTCGCGTTCGGCGGCCTCGTGGCGCGGGAACGGGATTGCCCCGAACAGAAACGGCTGTGCAGATCCTTCGTAAAGTGCGTTGATCGCCGCGATCAGCTCGGGAGTCGAGCGCCGATTCGTGCTCAGCGTGGCGCGGCGCGAGACTACCTTACGGGCATTGAGATAGGCGTATACGTCGGCGCCGCGAAAGCTGTAGATCGCCTGCTTCGGGTCGCCGACGAAGAAGACCGGTGCCTCGGTCTTGTCGTAGATGCGCGCAAAGATCTCGTACTGAATCGGGTCGGTGTCCTGGAACTCATCGATCAGCGCGGCCGCGTAGCGCTCGCGCAGCCGCTCGGCGAGCCGCGCGCCCCCGGGGGCGCACAGCGCCTGCTTCAGGTTGATCAGCAGATCGTCGTACGACTGCACGCGGTCGCGCGCCTTGCGCCGGGCAAGCTCTTCGCGTGCGTAATCGAAAAAGCGCTTCTTGAGCGCGCCGATCGCGGCTTCTGCCTTCGCCACGAACTCAGCGCTCGCGACCGCCAGCTCCTCGCATTGTGCGAAGAATGGATGCGTCTCGTGCGGTTTGCCTTTCGCGCTCTCGGCGACCTTCGAGGCCGTGAAATAGTTCAGGGCCCGGGGGAGCTTGAATCCCGGCTCGTCCTCGGCGAAATGCTCGTCCATCTCGCGCGTCCGGCTCGCCATGTAATCTGCCCGATAGGTTGTCCGTCCCGGGTGTCGGGCGAGCGTGGCGAGTATGTCCTCGCGCTCGGTGTGCCACGATGCTTTCGCCTGCGCATAAGCCGCCCGCAGCCGCTCCCAGGAATCTACGAGCCCCTCGGGTTCGTCCGGTCCTTCGACTTTCAAATAAATCTTTCCGAGATGTGATGCGACCTGGGCCGCAAGTGACTCGGGCGAGAGCCCCTGCTCCACCGCGTAGCGCACGAAGCTACGCGGCGCGCGGTAAAGCTCGCGCCGCCAGAAATCGTCCGCGATGTGCTGAAGGATCTCGCTCTGGTCCGGCAGGAGCTCCGTACGAAACGGCATCGCGCTCTCGAACGCGTGCTCCGCGAGCGCGCGCTGGCAGAAGCCGTGGATCGTGTGTATCGCCGCCTCGTCGAACCCTGTCACCGCCCGCGTGAGGCGCTCGATTGCCTGCGCGCGGTCGAACTTCGCGAGGCAGGCGCCCGTGAACGCGTCGCCCTTCTCGTCGCGCGCCTTTACGAACGCTTCGCGGAGCTCGACGAGCCGCGCACGAATGCGCCCGCGCAGCTCTTCGGTCGCGGCCACGGTGTAGGTGACGACGAGTATCCTTCCGACCGGCAGATCGCGCTCCAGGACCAGCCGGACGTAGAGCGCTGCGATGGTCCACGTCTTCCCCGTACCGGCGCTCGACTCGATCAGATTGCTGCCCGTGAGCGGCACGGTCAGGACGTCGAACGGCTTTGCGTCAGCGGCGGCCATCGTCTTCTTTCCTGTGCACGAGCAGGGGCCCGAATATCTCTTTCGCGAGCTGCTCGAACTCGTCGTCCAGTGGATCCGCGGCGCGGAAGACAAGGCTGTAGTACGGGTCCTCCTTCTCGGCGCGGTAGTCGCCGTTGTAGGGGCGTGGCTCCCATTCGGCGCGCGCCGCCGCCATCGGCGACCCCTTTTCCGCCGCGGCGTACGCATACGCGCTTCGCGCAAAGAAATGAAGCGGGCGCTGCAGGCCTTCCCAATAGAGAGCCACGAGTCGCTGGAGCTGGTCCTTCGCCTCCGCGACCGGCAGGAACTCGATCCTCGCGCCGCTGCTGATCGCCCAGGTCGTCGGCGCCACACCCTCGGGCCGCGCGACGTTGAGGCACAAGTGGTGAATCCAGGCGTCGAGCAAATCGCCGGCCCGCAGCGTACGAAGCTGATAGTGAACGCGTCCGGCCGGCCAGAGCTCGCCGAGCGCGCCCTTCAAGCGCATGTCGCCGAGGACGAGATCCACGTCCACCGGCGCGCATGGCGAGCCGCGGCGCAGCTCCTGCAAGCGCTTCACCATGTCGCGCACCGTAGCGAGCTCTTGCTCGACCAGCACCTGCCCGATCTCGCCGACCGGCAGGAGTCCGCTCGCCCGCAGCGCGGGGATCGCCGCCTCGGCGCCCTCGCCGCCGAGCTCCGCATCGAGCAGACGCGCCCGCACTTCCTGCTCGCCCGCCCAATCGAGCACGAACGGCTCCCGCGTGTCGATCAGCCCCTCGCTCTCCTCGAGCACGATCCCCAGGCGTTCCCGGAGGAGGTAGCGCACCGGATTGCGGAAGAACCGCACCAAGCGGTCGAGCGTCACCGCGCGCCACTCGGGCTCGGGCTCCGGCAGGCGCTCAAGGAATGGGCCTGGATCGCTGCGCTCCGCTGCTGCCGCACCACTTGCGCGAGCCAGCTCCTCGGAATAGCTGAAGAGCGACCCGCCGCGCTCGAAGTAGCGCGGACTGAAGGCCTGCAGCGGGTGCCGAATGACGAGCTCCTCGACGATATCCTTCTTATGCGTCGGCCGGAATGCCTGGCGCACATAGTCGAGCAGCTCGCTCACCAGCACCGACGGCGGCATCGGCGCATTGTCACGGATGCTCTGTCCGACGTAGCTCACATAGAGCACGTCCCGGGCCGCAAGAAGGGTTTCCAGGAACAGGTAGCGATCGTCGGCGCGCCGCGAGCGGTCGCCGCGCCGGAAGCTCTGCGCGATCAGGTCGAAGCTCGGCGGCGTCTGCGTCCGTGGGAAGCTGCCGTCGTTCATGCCGATGAGGCAGACCACCCGAAACGGCAGGCTGCGCATCGGCACGAGCGCGCAGAAGGTGACTCCGCCCGTCAGGAAGCGCCCCACCGTGCGCGGCGGCTCGACGCTCTGCTCCAGATGATGCCGAACCAGATCGAGCGTCACGGCATCGCCGTGATGCGCAATCTCGGCCGCTTCTTCGAGCGCCGTCAACGCCTGCCGGATCGCCTGCAGCTCGCCCTCCTCCGCCTCGCTCGGCGCAAAGAAGAGGTCGAGCGCGCGGGCGAGCGTCCGCGCCCATTCCGCGAGCGGCCTCGGCGTACGCAGATCGTCGCAGAAGTCGAACAGGCGCCCGGCGAACGCATGCAACCGTCCGAGCGTCTGCGCGCGGGCACCCTCGATGTCGTCGTATGGCAGAATGCCGGCGAACAACGCCGAGCCCTTTGCCGGCAGCGCGTAGCCGAGCATGAGGCGATCGAGACCGTGCGTCCAGCTATTCTCGGCGAACGCGGGCAAACCCAGGGCTTCGCGCGCGTTCGCGTCGATGCCCCAGCGGATGCCGCTCTCGCGCACCCACTCGCGCACGAGCGGCAGGTCGGCGTCTGCGAACCCGAAGCGCCGCTGCACCGCCTCGGTCTCGAGCAGCGCGAGCACGCTGTTTGCGTCGAAGCGGCCCCGCGGCAGCGCGAGGAGCCCGAAGAAGGCCGCGACCACGGCGCTTTCGGCGGGCAGGCGCCGATCCGCGATGCTGAACGGAATACTCCGCTCCGGCGGCGCGGTGGCGAAGATCGCCTCGATGTACGGCGCATAGGCTTCGATGTCGGGCGTCATCACCACGATGTCGCTCGGCCGGACGCCGGTTTCCTCGATGAGCGCGAGCAGCTGATCGTGCAGCACCTCGACCTCGCGCATCGGGCTGTGGCAGACGTGCACCTGCAGCGAGCGGCGCTCGGCAATCGCGACCGGCGGCACGTACCGCTGCACATCGCTGTCCGGCGCGCCGGTGTTGCGCAGATCGAGGATGTCCGACTGAATACGCCGCAGCAGCGTATCCTCCCCGGGCTCGACGTAGAGATCCTCCTCGATCGGGCCGAGCTCGATCACCATGTCGATGAAGTCGCGCCCCTGCTGTCCGAGCGACGCGAGCAGCGCGTTGCCGGTCTCGGCGTACGCGAACCTTGCCTCGTCGCCCGCGCCGGCGAGCCGCCGCGCCGACACGATGTCGCCCCAATACTGGCGGCACGGATTCACGACGTAGAGGTGCACGTCCGCCCGGCGCGCAAGCGCGGCGACGATCGCAAGGTACCCGGGCGAGAGCGCGGACACTGCGAACAGCGACACGCGTTGCGGCAGCCGCGCCATCGAGACATCGTCGCGCGCGAGCGCGGCGAGCAGCTCCTTCTGCAGCCGCGCCCAATGCCGCCCATCGCCTTCGGCGACCAGCTGGCGCCAGAGCCGCGCCTGCCAGTCATCGTCCCTGCCTTCCTCCCACGCCTCGATCAGCTCCGGACGGTAGACCAAGTACTGATCGAACACCCGGGCGATGCGCTCGGCGAGCTCGTAGCGCCGCAAATCGTCGCCGTCTGCGAGATACGCCTCGATCTGCCGGAATGCGGCGTCTTGCGGGCGGTTGCCGAGCGCCGCGAAGATCCTCCAGACGAGAAGGTCGGGATCGAACGTGGAGCGCGCCGGCACGTCCGGGAGCGCGGCGCGCGCCACGTCCCAGACGAACTCGGCCGGGAAGCGCAGCCGCAGGTTCGCGCTCACGCCGAGCTGTCTTGCGAGCGCGAGCGAAAGCCAGCGGCCTACCCCCGCGTTCGGCACGACGATAGTCTCCGGGGCAAGCGGATTTGCAAGCGGCGCGGCGATGACCTCCCCCAGACGCTCGCTCAGCCGCTCGAGCCGGTTCGATTGATGTACGTAGAGCACTGTCGTGCGTCGAATGCGGTCCCGCGTGCCGATTGTCGATATCTGCGCTGCGCGGCAACGGTACGCCGCCCGCGCGCGGGTCAGCGCCCTCGCTCGGCGTGCACGCCGGCTTTGCGCGGCGTACCCCGTCCGTTGCCGAGGCGGTTCAGGATTCCGCAGTCCTTTGCCTTCTGCGTCCTGCGGCACAGCCGGCGCAGCTCGATCAGCCGACGCTCGAGCGCGCGCAGCTCCGCGATACGTTGTGCGACGTGCCCGATGTGCTCGTCGATGAGCGCGTTCGCCTCGCCGCAGTGCCGCTCGGGTGCATCGCGAAAGGCGAGCAGCCGTCCGATCTCGGCCAGCGTCATATCGAGCGAGCGGCATTCGCGAATGAATGCCAGGCGCTCGACGTCCGCCTCCCCGTATATCCGGTAGTTGCCTTGCGTACGCGCCCGCGCTGCGAGCAGCCCCGCGCGCTCGTAATACCGAATGGTTTCGACCGTGCAGCCCGTACGCTTCGCCAGCTCGCCGATGCGCATCGCTTGACCCTGTAGTTGCTACAGACTGTAAGTATACCGGCGCCGTTGTTGCAACCGGGAGTCGTCGATGAACAACAACTTTGCTGTCCGTCGGTGGGCGCCGTTAGATGGGAGGATCGTATGAGCCAGCTCGAACGCTTCCTGCTGTTCGGCGCGTTCGCGCTGCATCTTCTCGCCGCCTTCCTGTGGCCTTCGTGGCGCGTCTGGCGCGCGACCGGTCGAAATCCGCTCGTGCTGTCCCGCGCCGACGACGTCCACGGGTTCGTGGGCCGTTGGTTCAAGGCGGTGCTCGCGCTGCTGTTCGTGTACCTCGCGACCCAGGCGCTCGCGCCCGAGGCGGCGGTACGCCTCGGCGCCGTCGCGTGGCTCGACCGCGAGGTGTTCCGCGGGCTTGGCTGGCTGTTGCTCGCGGCCTCGACGCTCTGGCTGCTCGTCGCCGAGCGGCAGATGGGGAAGTCCTGGCGCATCGGCATCGATACGCGGGACACGACCCCCCTCGTCACGCACGGCCTGTTTCGCCTTTCGCGCAACCCGATATTTCTCGCGATGCGGGCGAATCTCGCGGCGCTCCTGCTGCTGCAGCCGAACGCGTTCACGCTCGCCGTCCTGACGGCCGGCGAGATCCTGATGCAGGTACAGGTGAGGCTCGAGGAGGCGCACCTCGCTGCGCGCCACGGGGGCCGCTATGCCGAATACCGGGCGCGAGTGAGACGCTGGCTGTAGCTGCGTCGCCGGCGGACCGTCTGCGGGTCGGCAGGACGGCTGCCACAAAACCCTGGGGCGTTTAGCCTACGCTCTGCGCCTCCGGCATGCGCAGCCAGCTCTCGAGGTCATCGGCCGGGAGCGGCGCACAGAACAGCAGGCCCTGCGCCAGCGTGCAGCCATGCTGCTGCAGGAACGCCCGCTGCTGCTCGGTCTCGACGCCCTCTCCGACCACGTTGAGCTTGAGGCTGCGCGCCATGGCGATGATGGCGGTGACGATGGCGCTGCTGTCCGGCGTGGCCGGTATGTCGGCGACGAAGGAGCGATCGATCTTGAGCGCGTCGATCGGGAAGCTGCGCAGGTAGCTAAGCGACGAGTAGCCGGTGCCGAAATCGTCGATCGAGAGCTGCACGCCCATCGCTTTCAGCACCTCGAGCATGCGGCGCGTGTCGAGCGCGTCCTGCATAATCATGCTCTCGGTCAGCTCGAGCTCGAGACGACGCGGGTCGAGACGGGCGTCGGCCAGCGCCGAACGCACGATATCGAGAAGCTCGCGGTCGCGGAACTGCCGGCTCGAAAGGTTCACGGCGACGCGCGTGAGCGGCAGCCCCGCGTCCTGCCACAACCGCGCCTGCATGCACGCCTCCCGCAGCACCCACTCGCCGATCGGAATGATCAAGCCGCTTTCCTCGGCGATCGGGATGAAGCGCTCGGGGGGTATCGGTCCGAGCTCCGGGTCGGTCCAGCGCAGCAGCGCTTCCGCCGCGACGGCGCGGCGGCTGTGCGTGATCACCTGCGGCTGGTAGTAAAGCGTGAGGTGCCCGAGCTCGAGCGCGCGCCGCAGCTTCACCTCGAGCGAGAGCCGGTTGTACATCGCGGCGTTGCTCGCCCGGTCGTAGAAGAAGTAGCTGTCGCGCCCGGCCTCCTTCGCCTGGTACATGGCGGCGTCGGCGTTCTTGAGCAGCGCCTCGGCGTCTTCGCCGTCCTGCGGGTAGACGCTGATGCCGAGGCTCGCCGTCACCGCGATCTCGTGCTGATCGAGCCGGATCGGTTCGGATACGGCAGCGAGCAGGCGCGCCGCGACGCGCGTGATTTCCTCGGGGCTCTCGACGTCCTGCAGCGTCACGATGAATTCGTCGCCGCCCAGGCGCGCCACCACGTCTTCGATCTCCGACGTGCTGTTGCGTGCCTTGCGCACCGACCCGACCAGGCGCGCGGCCACGGCCTGCAGCAACCGGTCGCCGAGCGCGTGGCCAAGCGTGTCGTTGATGCGCTTGAAGTGGTCGAGGTCGAGGAACAGCAGTGCCACCTTGCGCCGATGGCGCGCCGCGTGCGCGAGCGCCGCCCGCAGGTGTTCCTGGAACGACTGCCGGTTCGGCAGGTTGGTGAGATTGTCGTAGTACGCGAGGTAGCGAATGCGCTGCTCGGCGCGCCGCCGCTCCGTGATGTCGCGCACCACGCCGACGTAGGCGGCGTTCTGCTCGCCCGCCGCACGCATGGTGGAAACGCCGAGGCTCACGACCATGGGGGTGCCGTCGCTGCGCACGAACTCGATTTCGCGGTTCTGCACCGGCGTCCCGGCTTCGATCGAGGCGAGCTCGTCCGGGGACAGCAGCCGCATCAGGGATCGCGGAACCGTCTTGCCGACGAACTCCTCGCGCGTCACGCCGAGCATGTTGAGGAGCGTGTTGTTCGCGACCCGTACGACGCCGTCCTTGTCGAGCACGATCAGCCCGTCGTTCATGTTCTCGATGATGTGCTGCGCGGCGAACGCCGGCGTGATGTCGAGCAGGCGGTAGCGCGCCGTCACGTAGGTTGTGATGCTCACCCCCACGAGGACGATCAGGAAGCCGAACGGATACATATCGATGCCGTACGACGGCAGGAAGTCGACCGCCCCGAACGACCCGATGCTCCAGGCCATGAGGAGCAGCTTCGCGCGGCGCGCGGCGATGCTTCCCGGGCGTGCGCGCTTGTAGGCTTCCCAGTAGAGGTAGAGCGTGACGCCGAAATAAAGCCCGAGGAACGGTATCAGCAGCGTGCTGAACAGGTTGTAGCTGCCGTAGTAGCCCCAGGAGTAGCGGTGCGGGGGGCCGAAAGTTACCGGTACGGTGGCGATGGCCAGTGCCATCGCGAACGAGGCGATCCACCCGGCGATCAGCAGCCAGTACAGCCGGTTGCGCGGGCGCAGCAGGCTCCAGGTGAACTGCAGCGTCAGGGTCGGGATGAAGGAGACGCCGATGTTGCCGAAGCGGATCCAGGCGTCGGCGGTGGCGGCATCGGGCGCCACGTAACCGGCGCTGAAGCCGACGAACCAGACGGCAATTCCGAGCGTGACGAAGAAGTAATTGATGCTCGCCTTCGACCCGCGCTCGCGGATGACGATGATCGTACCCAGGGCGAGCGCCGGGAGCGCGCAGACGAGCTGCAGCAGCGCGTAGCCGTTTTGCGCGTAGGCGCCGAAATCGAAGTGCATCGGATTCAACTCACCCTACCCGCGCGCGAGCACAGCTGTGTCCATGAACGGCTCCGTTGAGGTCGGCCGACCAGGGCGCCCCCTTGGCTTGATTCGTTACGTTCGACGGCGCGCGAGTGCGCACCGCGACTCGTTGCTGGATAGCAGCAACATATGTGCCAGAATTCGCGTCTTGCTATTGCTGACGTCTCCGATGCCCGCTGAGCCCGCCGCGCGCCCGGGGGACCACCGGCGCCGGATCCGGCCGCGCGTGCGGCAGCGCCTCCCTATCGGTAGCGGATGCCCTTCGGGCGGTTTGCGGCAATCTCCGTGCCGGCGGGAGACCGGCTGTCCCCGCGCTCGGGGCGAGAATCGCGGCGTTACCGGCATTTGCCGCACCCTCCTAACCTCGCCGGCGGGGGCCAAAGTTGGTCCCTTTCTTGCAAGGAAATAGCTGCCCACGGACGACAGCGGGCACGAGAACCCGCCCGGACCGATCGCCGGCATCGAGCGGCCGCCTGCAGGGTGCGGGCGGCACGCATACGGGGAATCTTCCTATCCATGGTTGGAGCGAATCGAGCGCCTGCCATCTTGCGGGCGCCCGCGGCCGTTGCCGCGAAGCGTGAACCGGCCTGCCGCCCGATGCGCGTGCAGCCGCTTGTTTTCGAGGTGAGAGAGACGATGCATGCTCCGCAGTCCTCCGACGCCGACGGCCAGGCGCCGCGCGCGTCGGCCGAGCGCGTCGCACAGATACGCGACTGGCTGATCGCCGCCGTCGCCGAACGCACGCGCCTTGCGCCGGCCGAAATCAAGAGCGA
>Ga0207873_1003033_pt1 | contig 12802 bp, 20 predicted proteins | sample BGWIniCompost_FD_187373 | JGI IMG/M metagenome (GOLD analysis project Ga0207873, IMG submission 187373) | Cellulose adapted compost microbial communities from Newby Island Compost Facility, Milpitas, CA, USA - BGW Initial Compost (SPAdes)... ... | reverse complement strand
GTCCGATTCAGGCGGGCTCGCGCGAGTTCGCGGAGACGGCCGCACAGCACGGGCTCGTGCGGGTGCGCCGCGACGTGGCGGAATTTTTCGCGCGCCCCTCGCCGCAGCAGGCGCGCGCCGTGTCGGAGTTCTTCGCCGGGCGGCCACAGGCGTTCGTCGCGTACAGCCCGCCCGGCGCTGAGGCGAAGGTCGCGCGCATCAACGACACGTCGCCCGGCGGCATCATGCGTGCGGTAATGCAGCTCGTGCGCGAGAGCGACCTAGCAGTGCCGACGCTGCGCGACCCGACCGGGAAATAGCACGAGCCCCTACCGCGATAAAATCGACGTGTTATGAGTGACGGTCGGCCCATTGGCGAGCGCGTCGCCTCCCTCGAATCGCGCGTCGGTAATCTGGAGACAGCGATGGCGAAGGCTGGTGACGCCTATGAACGCATCGCACAGAAGCAACAGGAAATCCTCAACGAGCTGAACCGCTACCGCGGGGCTTGGGGTATGTTGCTGCTCGTGCTCACTGCGTTCACCGCGGCCGCTCGACTGTTCAAAGACTGGATCGCTCAGCACCTGAAGTAAGGCCGTGCCCCGGTTCTCTCGACGCTCCCTCGAAGCACTCAGCACCTGCGACGAGCGGTTGCAGGAGATCGCGCACGTGGCGATCCGGGAGTGGGACTTCATGGTCCTGGAGGGCCATCGCGACCGCGCGAAGCAGGACGCGATGGTGGCGGCCGGCACCTCGACGCTGAAGTGGCCGCACAGCAAACACAATGCGATGCCGTCGCTCGCGATGGACGTGGCCCCGTGGTATCCCGAGAACCCGAACGGGATCGACTGGCGCACTGACGCTGAGTTGATGAAAGCTGCGCATAACGGCGATTGGCGCGCGGTGAAGATCATTTTGGAGAACATCAAGCGGTGGTACGCGCTCGCGGCGTTCCTCCGCGGCGTCGCGCATGCGCTCGGCATCAAAATCCGTAGCGGCGCAGATTGGAACGGCGACCAGCGGTTCAACGACCACAGTCTGATCGACCTCCCGCACATCGAGTTAGTGGAATGATTCAGGCTCTCATCCCTATCCTCTCCGCCGTAGCCGGCAAAGTCGCCAGCAACCTGTTCCCCGACCCCAAGGACGAGCAGAAGCGCCAGGAGGTCCAGAACCAGTTCACGCTCGGCATCCTGGAGCAGGCGCATACCATCGAGCGCGCCGCGGCCAGCATCATCGAGACCGAGGCCGCGAGCAAGCACTGGCTGGCCGCCAACTGGCGCCCGCTCACGATGCTGACGTTCGTCGGGCTCATCGTGGCGCGGTGGCTCGGTTACTCCGCGCCCGGTCTCTCTGAGGCCGAGGTACTCGCCCTCTGGGAGATCGTCAAGTACGGACTCGGGGGTTACGTGATCGGCCGCTCGGCCGAGAAGATTCTCCCGCGCGTCGCGGACATTTTGCGCCGCCAGTAGGCAAAAAAGAGGGGGCCGAAGCCCCCAAAACGCGACGCTTTCTTTCTAGCCCCGCGGGCTAAATCTTGATCGGCGCCCCCGACTGCTGCGGAAGGACGGCCGCGACCATGCGCACCTCGAAGCGGACGCGGGTGCCGTCGGCGAGCCGCACGTCGAGGTAGACGGCGGAGGTGTCCTCCTCAGCCATCAGCTGGGTCGCCTCTTTGATCAGGTCCATGATCGTGTCGGCTCCGGTCACTTCTTCCCTCCGCCCCACTCACCGAGAATTTCGTCCAGCTCGGGATCATCCACAGTCTTGGCCGCCGGCCCGTCCTCCTCGGGCTCGGTCGCGGGCATCGGCTCAGGCTGACGACGCCGCGACGCCGCTTTGTTGCTGCGCGCAGTCGTGTTGCGCGACTGAGCGCTGCCGCCCGACCAGTTCGGCGCCGGAGCCGCCTGCGGGGCCTCCTCCTCCTCCTCCTCCTGCGCCTGCTCGACTTCGGGCGCGTCGCCCTCGGCCGGGGCCGTCGCCCCACGCTCCATCGCGGCCTGCACGTCGCCCTTGGCGATGCGCTCCTCGACGATCTTGACCTGCTCCTCGTCGAGGAAGCCGGCGAACTTGAAGTTGATGATCGGGTACTCCGCGTCCTCGAAGTAGATCGTCGTGGCCACGTACTGCGGCGCCACGCCGTGCTTCGCCAGCTCGCGCACGTAGTTCGACAGGCGCTTGAGCGAGGCGGGCGGCACCTGGATTTGGAAGATGTCCTTGTCCAGGACATTTTGCGCCGGCACGACGTAGATGCGCTTCACGTCCCGGCACGCCTTGCCCTTGCCGCGCTTGCCTGAGCCCCAGGCGTTGTTGGGGCAAGTCGCGCAGTCGGGGTTCTGCGGGTCCTGAATCCAGGCGTCGGGCTTCACGCCGTCGGCGCTGGAACAGTCGGGCGGCGCGGTGGAGTCGGGCTCGTAGTCGCCCATGTAGAACACCTTGCCCACGCCGTGCTCGGGCGAGGCGCCCATCATCACGACGTTCAGCTCCGTGCCTTCGGGCAGTACCTGCTCGGCGTCCTTCTCGGGCAGGCGCAGGCGGAACCGCCGGCCGCGGAGCGAGATGCGGGGCCCGCTCTGGCCGACGCTCGTGATGTACTTGTTCGCGGCCTCCGTGGCAGCCTGGGAGCGCTTCTGGAGGTGCGCCGGCAGCTTGCCGAAGGAGGCGAGGGGTACGACTGACTTACTCACTGTAACAGACCTCCATAGAAGATTGTCGCGGCGTTAATCCACTTGATTGCGGACCAGAGGAACGCTGCGAGTAGGCACGCCACGACCGTCCAAGCTGCCTGCCGCAGCACATAGAGAAGTTGATAAAGTAGGTACATCCAGCTCATAGGTCACGACGGCCTCCGTACCTGAATCTCCAGCTCGCGCTCGTAGCGCACGCCCGGCGGCAGCGAGCCGTTTTCTTCCATGTACTCCTTCACCGCGGCCTTCACCACGTCGCGCTTAAGGAAGTGCCACGCCTCGTTCTTGATGATGAAGTCAAGCGTCGAGTCCCAGGACTCGACGGACACGTACTCCTTGTACGTTTTGAACGCGGTGCCGGCCGCGGAGCGCACCGACTCCAGGCCCGCCTTGTCCATGTGCTCCTTCAGGACCTGCTCGATCTTCTCCATCTTTGCTTCGATGGACTCGACCTGTTCGTCGTACTCCTTTTTGAGCCGCGCCTTTTCGTCGCGCAGCGCCACGTAGGCTTTGATCGCGCGCTCGATCAGGCGGGGAGCGTCCTTTTTCGGCTGTCTATCCTTTGCCACTTGTGCCACCTCACGTCTGTCTATCATATTTCACTTCACAACCCTACGCAACCTCACGCAGCGTCAGCTCCTCCAACAACGCGAGCAACAGACCCTGCATCGACTCCTTGCGCGCTAGGCGCTTGTACGTCTCGGCCTCCAGCTTCGAGCCCTGCATGTGGATAATCGTCTGCTTGTGCTTCTGGCCGGGCCGCGAGATGCGCGCGTTCGCTTGATCGTAAATCTCGTAGTCGTCGATGGGCGCCCACCAGATCACGACGTGCGAAGCGTGCAGGTTGAGCCCGTGCGCCATCGTGCCGGGGTTCGCGAGCAGCACCTGGAGATCGCGCTCCTGGAACTGCCGGAAAATCTCGTTGCGCTGATTCGGCGAGGTCTTGCCGGTCACGACGCCGACGGAGTAACTGCGTGCGACGTGCGCGCGGATCAGCTCGACGTGGTGGTCGTAGGGCGCGAAGACGATGGCCTTGCCGCCCGCCTCATCGAGCGCTTCGGAGAGTGCGGCAAGCCGCGGGGCCGGATTCAGGTTCTCGCGCCCCTTGCTGTCGGTGTAGACGGCGCCACCGTAGACCTGGAGCAGCTTCTGTCGACGCACGCCCTCGTTCGCAATGGTCAGCCGGCCCTGGCGCAGCTCCACGGCGAAGTCGCGCAACAGCGCCTTGGCGACCTTCTTCTGCTTCGGCGACAGCTCGGCCTCGCGCGTCTCGACGACGAGCGGCGGCAGGTCGGTCATCTCGTCGCGGCGGAATCGCACGACGGGGCGGATCATGCTGTAGACAGTCTTCTCCCACCCCGGCTTCGGCAGCCATTTGAACTGCGACGCCTTATACATGACCATGTCGCGGAACCGCCCGAAGTAGGTCGGCACCCGCTCGGGCGTCACGATCTTCGCCTGCGCCCAGATGTCAGTCGGCGCGTGCGGCATCGGACCGCCCGTGAGCCACCAGACGCGCTTGTTCTTGACCAGCTCGCGCATCACGAGCCAGAGGTCGGTGGACTTATTGCGGAACACCGCTCCCTCGTCCACGAGCACGAGGTCAATGCCACGCAGGAACTCCTTGAACAGGGGGTCGAAGTGCACCTTGCGGTACTTGCCGTCGCGCTCGATGGTGGCGAAGACCTTGATCCCGTCGTGGTTCAGGATGAAGTAGTCGTAGTCGCCTTGCAGGACGCGCTCGCGCTGCGCGCGGGTGCCATAGACCACGCCGGCGCGGTACTGCGGGAAGTTGCGCCAAATCTCGTCGGCCCACACGCGCTCCAGCGTCGAGAGCGGCGAGACGATCAGCACGCGGCCGTTCAGGGCGTTCTCGCGGCGCATGTAGTCGAGCGCCCAGAGCGCCGCCATCGACTTGCCGGTACCCATCTCGTTGAAGCAGTACGCGCGGTCGTAGCGCGTCAGGAAGTCCGCCGTGATCTTCTGCTTCTCGAACGGCGGGAAGCGCCCCGGCCAATCGTAGTAGTGCAAGATCGGGCCGGGCACGGCAATGCCGTCAGCTGTGAGCTTCCAAGTCGTAGTGAGGTTGTGCGGCAGTGCCAGCCACCGGGCGTTGCGCCACGTAATCCAGCGCGCGCCCGAAAAGTGGTTCAGCCAGCGCACGCGCCGCGCGGTGTCGTGCGGCAGCAGCAGCGTCTTACTTGCAGAGTGAACGTAAACCGGCATCTATCTGGCGCAGTGCGCGCTCCATATCTGCCGCGTCGCGTACCACGAATACCATTGCGCCCGCTTTCACTAGATCGCGGATCGTCTCTTTCTGTCGCTTCGTGAGCTTGCCGGCCGGAGCCTTCGCCTCGATGGCGACCGGCAAGCCGGGCCGCCCCTTGCAGGGCGCCGGGATCACGAGGTGGAAGTCCAAGAAGTTGTTCCGTCCGTAGCCCATCTGCACGGGCATCCCGCGCCACGCGTGCGGATAGCACGCATCCAGGCGCTCGCGAATCATCCTCTTGACCTTCCCCTCAGGCGTCATTTGGTTTGCTCGGCCACGACCTTGACGAGGCCGTTCGCCGCCAACCAAGCCAGCACCCGCACGGGGTCGAAGCGGTAAACCCGGCTCCCGTCGTGGTTCTCGCAAAGCAGAACGCCACGGGGGAACTTCGGCGGTCGCTTGAAACCTCGACGCAGAACCAACGTCATGCCGGTCCCTGCCTGTAATGCCGCCATAGCGTCGGCGGCCATTTGCTCGGGCGTCATAACTACCTCCGTTTGTACTCGCAGTGCTGCGGTGAAACCGAGCAACGCTTACAGAAGCGGCTCGGGCGCGGGCGCCAGTTGCCGGTCGCGCCGGCCACCTGAATCTCGTAGGCCCGCTCGTCGAAGTGCTCGCGAATCTCCTCGACCTCCTCGCGCGGCACGACGAAGTGATCCGACTGGCGGTGCTGCGTCCACACGTAGGCAGCGCGCACCAGCTCGGTGTCGGGGTACTCCGCCATCGCAACCGCGACGGCGAGGCGCATTTGGTCGCGCCCCTCGCTGACCTTGCCGGACTTCCAGTCGATGATGGTCAGCTCGCCGGGCCGGCGCCGGCCGATCACGTCGAGCTTCGCGCGGATATAAACGTGGTCCCAGTCTTGCCACGAGACCGGTGCCCAGTACGCGTCCACGGCCAGCTCCTTCTCAGGCTCCAGCCACTCGTGCGTGCGCTGGAGGTTCGCAATCAGGTCCTTCAGGTGCGCGATGTGCTTCGGCAGCGGCGCCCCGCAGCGGATGAACTCCTCGATCTGCTTGTGCTGTTGCAAGCCCGCGGACATCGCCGCCAAGTCCTCCTTGAACGACTTCGCGATGTACTTGTGGTAGAAGTACCGCGGGCACTTCTCGAAGTCGGTGATGCGGCTATAGCTCACCGGCACCTGGACCGGCGGGAAATACGTGGTCGAACTCACCGGATGCGCGCCTCCAGATTCGCCGTGTTACCCTCCTGCGCGATGCGCTGGAGCGCGAGCTTCTCCTTCAGGTGCTCGTGCAGGTAGCCCTGCGCGTTGAAGATCACCGCGCAGATGGCCTCCTCGATGTCCTCGTCGGAGGTCGGCGGCCACCCACGGTGCAGCGACCACCAGTTGAGGAAATGCCGCCACGCCGACTTGATGTAACGCGGGCGCGGCATCCCCTTCTGCCAGTTGTCGCTCTCGCGCGGCTTGCCGTCCGCCTGGATGCGGTGCTTGTTCAGGTAGTCCGAGAAGCGCTTGATGACGAGCGGCGAGAGGAACCCTTCCGGGTCGATCTTGCCGGCGTCGTTCGAGCGCGTGGCACCCGTCTCGAACTGCGTCATCGCTTCCTGCTGCTGCTGCTGCTGTGCTGCTTCGTTCATGTACGGTCTCCTCTGTAGTAATCGATGATGGTGATAAGGCGCTTCGCGACGCGCTTGGGCCAGTCGTGCGCAAACGCACGGCGCCACACGTAGGAGCGCAGCCACGACGAAACCGTGAAGAGCAGCGTGATTGTGATGCCGCTGTGGATGATGTTGGCGTCGTAGAGCGGTTTAACGACCCACGTCCACATCGCGAGGCTCACGAAGAACCCCGACCCGATGTTGGCCGTGGTCTCGACGGCCGACTCCAGACGCGACTGGCGGTCCTTCTCCATCAGTGCTCCTGCCCCTCCAGACGGGCGAGTCGTTCACGAATCTCGCGAATCTGCTCCAGCACGGAGCGGTTCTTGTCGAGCTTCAATAGCTCGCCGATCTGCATGAGCAGCAGTGACAGCTTCTGGCCCTGCACGATCTGGCGCGCGAAGCGGCGCGCTTGCTCGGGCGGCTGCGGCTGCTGCAAGCGCAGCGCGATGCTGTTCTCCATGTCGCTCACGAACTTCTGCGACGCGCCAGGCGTCATGACGTAGTACTCCGGCTGGTCGTTCATCCGAGTTCCTCCATCTGTCCCCACCGCGGGCCGAACTTGGCGTCCACGGGATACGGCACCGCCGGGGCCCATCCCCAGGCAGCGTGATAGGGCAGGTTCGACAGCTCGCGCTTGACCTCGTAGAGCAGCTCCATCTTGTTCTGGAGATCGCGCGCAACCCAGAAGTACAGGCCGTCGTGCAGGTCGAACGCGAAGCGCAGCTCGGGGAACTTGCGCGTCACGACCGCGAGGCCGAGTTCCTTCTGATCGGCGCCCGTGCCCTGAATCGGGAAGTTGATCGCGGTGGACTCCGCATCCCATTCGTTCGTCCAGAACTCGCGCTCGGGCAGGTAGTAGCGTCGCCCGGCCATCGTTTCCGTGTAGCCGCGCACCCGCGCGAGATGGATTGCTCGCTTCCAGTACGCGCGCACGCCGGGGTAGAGATTGTGGTAGGTCTCCCACCACTTCTTAGCGGTCAGGTAGTCCGCGGAGACGCCGTAATCCACGCGCGCTTTGCGGCGCAGCGTCTTCGCACTGGTGCGGTACTGGAGCGACAGATTCGTGAACTTGCCGAGGTAGCGCGCGCCCTTCGGGCCCGCGATGGCCTCGTCGCCGGCAGCCTTGCGGCGCATGAACTCCTCGTAGGCGATGCCTAGGATGCCGGCGCCGGTGTAGGAGTGCGGGTCCTCGCCGCGGCGGAACAGCTCGCGCAGCACCCGCTCCTCGCCCACGTCGGCCATCAAGCGCATCTCCTGGCCGGCGAAGTCGAACTCGGCGAGGTCGTGGTCGGGCGGGGGCACGACGAGCTGGCGGAAGCGCTTGTCGCGCGGCATCTGGTGCAGCGCGATGCCGACGCGGAACTTGTCCTTGTTTTCCACTTTGGAGCTGTAGGTCACGCGCCCGGTGTAGGTGGAATAGATCGACGGCATCGAGTACGACACCGCGCGCCCGTTGTACTCGGTGCAGGCAAACACACCCGCGCAGAACTTACTCTCGCGGGTGTTGGCCTCGCGCCAGTCGAGGATCAGCGCGGCGCGGGGGTCGTAGTCGGTCAGGTACGTGAGCGCGGTCTTGTCCGTGCTCGCGCCGCCCTTCGGGGTCTCCCAGACCACGGGCAGCTTCCAGTCCTCGTACAACACGCGCCCTAGCTGCTGCGGGCTCGACAGCACCTCCTCGGAGAGCCCGAGTTCCTGCTCGATGCGCCGCTTCGTCGCGCGCATCTCCTCGGTCAGGCGCTCGGCGTGCTCCAGGTCGAGCGGCACGCCGTTCAGCCACGACTCGGCGAACGGGCGCAGCAGGCTCGCCTCGATGAAGGCGGAGTTGCGCTGCTTCGGCGTGAGCCGAGCCCAGAAGTATTCGGCGAGCAGAGCGGTCGCGTAGGCGTCGAGCTTGTTGTACTCCGCGGTCTGCGCGGTATCGCGGCCCTCCTTCATGGCCGCCTTCTCGTCGGCCTTCACCGCGAGGTAGCGCGGCACCCAGGGGAGATTTAGCTGCTTCAGCAAAATCTCCTCGGCCGCGTCGTAGAGGTGGTAGCTATAGCGGTTCGGGTCGTACCACTTCCACAGCAGCTTCGCGTCCATCCAGCGCAGCCGGGCGAGCCGGTTGCCGACGCCGTAGACGAGCGCCCAGGCCAAATCGAACACGCCGTTCCAGGTGACGACCGTGTCGCCGGGCTCGATGTGCGCGAGCAGCTCATCGAGCGCACCAGTCGCCGCCCAGGCGTTATCGGGCAACGCGATACCAAGCGACTCGCCGTTCGGACGGGCGAGCGCGGCGTAGGTCAGGCGCGATTGTTCGGGAGCGCGCTGCGGTTGCAGCGCGTACTCAGGGTGTGACGGATCGCGCGACTTCGTCTCTACGTCGAACCCGACGAATCTCATTCGTTCCCTGCCTTCTTCCGGCGAGCCGGCGTACCGCCGCGCACGCCCTCGCCATGCTCGTCGAACCACACCTCGGGATGCGCGCAACGTCCCTGTCGCAACATCTCCTGTTGGTAGCGCGCCGTGCAGTCCTGGCAGTAAGAGGCTTGCAACGGCGGCTCCATGCGCGCAAACTTTCGGTATTCGTCCCAATCAGCCTGCGACGGGAAGCACGCAGGCCGCTGCTCCTGATTCACTTCGCGCCACATCTCCTGCTCCTCGGGAGAGAGCAGGCCGTACAGCGCACGGTAACGACGACGCACTAAGTCTCCAATCCATGCTCCACGTCGCGCTTCATCACTTTCGTTACTTCGCGTGTACGACCCTACGACCCTAGTGGCCTACTCACGCGCTGGCGGACCTTCCGGCGCAATCGGCGCTCCGCTCCTACACCCCTTTCGGGACCGCAAGGAAAACAGCGCGCTTTCGGCAATCGCCAGCTTCGGGAGAACTACTCGATGACGAGCCGCCCGGCGTCGTCGAGCGGGAGCCCTAGATTCGGGTTCACCGTCCGAGCGCGGCGCACTGTGCCGTCCGCGTAGAAGAACAGCAGGCTGCCGCACGGCAGCTGCACGCCGTTCTCGTCCACAGCTTGCAGGGCTACCACGCCGGCGTGCCACCAAATCTCGACCAGCCGCAGTCGCAGCACCTTCTCTGGCTTAGCCTTCGGTTTCTCTTCGTACACTTCGATTCGCATGTCGCCTCCTACACCCCTTTCGGGACCGCAAGGAAAACAGTGCGCTTTCCGCAACCCATCACACGACCGGAACCTACGCCGCCTCGCGACGAAGCTCCCTGGCGCGCTCGCGCAGCGCCCGCGCGTGCTGCGCCAATTCCTGCATCTCGTCGAGGACAAGGCGAACCGCCTCGGTGTCGCCGGCCACCATCGCGAGGGTATACCGCGCCTTCAGCGCGAACAGACGACGCAAGCCTTCTATCGCCTCGTCGCGCAGCTTCGCGCGTTCCGCGCGCAGGGACTCCTCCTGCGCTGCGTCCGCCATCTCCTTGGCCGTCTGCTCGGCCGCGGCCGCCACCTCCTCAGCCGTCTGCTCGGCCGCGTCCTCCGGCTCGTCCTGGATGCGGCGCAGCTCGAACGTGGCCAGGTTGCTTTCGTCGTCCCACACGGCGAAGCGCACGTGGTCTGCGTCGTGGCGCTGCATCGCGAGCATCAACTCACGCAACTGCCCTGCCGCGCCGTGGAACAGACGCATACCGGGCACCGACTTCGTCTCATTGCACATGGTCTAGGTCTCCTTCAGTAGTCGTTGACGGCTTCGAGAGGCGGTATGTAGGGCTCGGCCTCCTCCGGGGCCTCCGCCACCGGAGGAAGCGCGGGCTCCTCGGGCTCCGGCTCGATCACCGGCATCCCGACACGCCACGGGGGAGTGCTGTGCGGCGGCTCGATTGATCCGTCACATGCCGCCGCCAGCACTGCGAGCAGCTCTGCGATCCTTCTCACTGCCCGTTCCGCACCCCCGTCACGTCATCGAGGAGGCCGTGCAGTGCTTGCGTCCGTGCAGGCAGGGCGAAGTACGCGCCCTTCAGGGCCTCCGTCACGGCGTTGAAGAATGACCACGCCGTCCGGTCGCGGAACTCCTCGTACTGCGGCTCCTTCCACCCCTGCCACACATCGTCGATGCGTTGCAGGTTGATGATCCGGCGGCGGTACGCCTCCATGATGAGGTGGTCCACCGCGCGGTCGTCGAGCCGCGTGCGCTTGTATGCCTCGATGCGCCTGTCTTGCAGCCCGCGGTGATCGCCGAGCTTGCCGACGGCGCGCGAGACGAGCATCGGCAGGTCGCGCAGGATGTTTTTGGTGTGCTTCCGCGCGAGGACAATCTCGGAGCTGAAAGCAAGGTTGTCGCAGACGAACACGCGCGACCCGACCGCCAGCGCCGCCGGGAAGGACTTGTCATGCGAGTTGCGCAGCCCGATCACGAGCCCGTAGTCGCGGCGCTCTTCGTGCTCGGGGCGAACGGCTAGAACGCCGAAGTAGCGCAGACCGTCGCGAGCGACGCCGTGCGCCTCCTCGGAGACCTGGAGCCCGGAGCCCGCCAGCGTCTGCTCGACCGTTTGGAGGAGCTGCGTATGCGGGATCGGGTGCCACGTCAGAGTAGGCGCGGGCGTCTCGATGCGATTCAGTGCGTCGCGCGTAACCGCCGAGCTACCGGCGTGCAAGAATAGTTGATTGTTCATAGGTGCCTCCTATCTATCCGTCGGCGCCAATTATGCGGGCAGTCTATCTATCTGTCAACCACTTGGCGAGTGGGGGCATGCGCGGGCGGAACGAAACCCGTCCGCCCGAAAGGTGGGTTCAGTTTGGGTTCACCTTGGGTCCAGATCGGCCCGAGCTTCCGCTCCGCGGCCGACGCCACGTCGCGGTCCACGTCGGGAATCCACCGGCCGTAGACCTTGCGGATCATCCCCCAATCGACGTGCCCCATCTGAGCGGCGACCCACATCGGGTGGACGCCGAGCGAGAGCAGCGTCGAGGCGTAGGTGTGCCGCGTCTGGTACTGGCTGCGGTAGCGCACGCGCCCGTTACGCGGCTGCACCCGGTGCTCGATGCGCACGCCCGCCTTCTTGAGCCGCGAGAGCCACTGCTTCTCCAGCTCCTTCGAGGAGCGGTAGGGCACGCCCTTGCGCGGGTTCAAGAACACCTTGTCCTCGGGCTTGTGATCGCGCGCCAGGGCCGCCTCCAGGGCCTCTCGCGCCGGCGGGAACAATCGCACCTCGCGCACCCCGAGTTCGCCCGTCTTCGAGCCCTCGCGCTCGATGCCCTTGACCATGACGCGGCGCACGTACACCACGCCCCGCTCGAAGTCCACGTCGCGGGCCTCCAAGGCGAGCAGCTCGCTCGTGCGAAGCCCCGTGGCGAAGGCGAACTGCCAGAGCGGACGATAGGGCCCGGCGGCGTCCAGGATTTTCCGCACCTCCTCGGGAGTGAAGGGGTCCGGCTCGGAGAAGGTGTCCTTCTCCAGGTTGCGCAGCCGCGCGGTCGGGTCGCGCTGGATCAGCTCGTCCTCGGCGGCGTCGCTGAAGGCGCCGCGCAGCGGGATCAAGAGGTTGTTGATGCGCTTGGCGCTCACGTCGAGGCTCCCGATCCAGGACTTGATGAGCCCCTTCGTCACTTCGGACGCGAGGCGCTCGCGCACGCGGTTGCCCCGGTCGTCGTACTCGTAGCCGAGTGCCGGGATCAGGTGGTGATAGACCATGTTGCGGTAGTCGTCCCAGGTGCTCGGCGCCGTGCTGCGGCGCTGGCCTTCGAGCCACTGCTCCAGCAGCTCGCGCACCGTCGGCCCCGCCGACTTGTCGGCGCGAGCGTGGCGCGACTCAGGGAAGTGCTTCGCGTAGTCGAAGGTGCCCGCGGCAATCTCGTAACGGATAGCGTCGAGCTTCTGCTTCGCCCACTGGACGTTGCGTCGCGTCGGGGGCAGGGGGATGGTCTCCGCGTAGCGCTTGCCGCGCCAGCGGAACCTTATGCGGATCGAGCGAGTGCCGCGGGCGTCGATCCCCTCCGGGAACGGGCCTGGAAAGAGTTCGTCGGGGTGCCCGCGACGAACGGTGCTGCGCGACCCTCGGCCCATTGCTCGTACCACTCCAGGTTGACCAAGATGTGCCCGTCGGGCGCCCGGCGCCACGCCGCGCCCTCGGGCCACTGGCCCTTGTCGATTTTCTTGTAAACCGCGAAGATCACTTCGCACGCCCATCGTTCACCCCCTCGCTTGTGAGCTTTTTGCTAGAGGCTATGTTGGAGGCGCAACTATTGCACAGCGCTTCTGCTATGTCAATTAGACAGATGTAGGTAATCCCCTATCGCTTC
>Ga0207873_1003032_pt1 | contig 12802 bp, 3 predicted proteins | sample BGWIniCompost_FD_187373 | JGI IMG/M metagenome (GOLD analysis project Ga0207873, IMG submission 187373) | Cellulose adapted compost microbial communities from Newby Island Compost Facility, Milpitas, CA, USA - BGW Initial Compost (SPAdes)... ... | reverse complement strand
TGGCGGAGGTAGGTCACCCCAACCGAGCGTCGCCGAATCGTATGCTGCGACGCACGAAAGCATTAGCCCTCGCGTTAACGCTTCCATCGCTTCGCATTCATTTTGAGCGTCGCGATACAAGAACAGCTCGACACGCTCCTCGGGACTGCAGCTCGCCGGGTTTAAGCGCACGTCCGATATATTATCTGGAGCTGCTAGGCAGTTCGCCCAGTCGGCGTAGTTCATCCCGGTGGAACAGTCACCCGACTGCCAAAGCTTCCAGCGACCACCGTTGAACGGAGGATCCCCATCAAACCGATCGCTTATACGACCAGAAAAGAAGTGAATCTTATCGAGATCACCGTCAAATATCGAAGTCGATAGCGCCTCCACCTTGTTAGTAACGAACAACTGCTCGCCAGAGGGCAAGGAGTAAAAGGAGGCATTTCGTTCCGGCCCCCAGTCCAAGAACGAGTAGAACCCTGCCGAAACGTTTTCCCTGCTGGTGCAGACTGAACGTTCTCCGAGCCCGGCGCGGAGCCAGACTGAGTCTCGAGATGCACCTCCATAAGCTGGGCTTTCGCTGAGCAGGGCAGCTATCCAGCTCGCTTGGCCGTGTTTCTCGCTGCATGAGCCTCGGAAGCCGCGACTCGCCGAGCGCAGTGCTTGGTCGAGGTAGGCTCGTGGCTGCTCCTCGGTTCCATAGTGATGGTAGAATGCCAAGGGAGCGTTGAGGGCGTACCTCACGAGCAGATCATGCTCCGATGAGAACAGGTCATTCTGCCATTGCGGGACCACCATTGGGCCTGAGCCAGCTGTTACGCGACTTGCCTCATAACCAGGAAGTGGGACCCGCCATTCGCCCATTACGGCGATGTCTTCCGGGAACGGCCCTGCGTAGTGAAAGACGCTCCCTGAAGCAGTGAACTGACCCATCCCATACAAGGCCGGAAGCTGGATCAGATCCTCAGCTGGTGGATCCGCCAGTCGAATAGCTGGCGCGGGAATCATGACTGTCCCCGCCGGCATTTGCCCCGCCATGGCCGCGAGGTGGAAGACCGCTGATTCTACATCCCGTCGTAGGTCATCCGCCCTTCCCGGCGTCGGCAGCTCCTCGAAGAACTTACGGATGAACTCCGCGCGGTCCCCACTACATCCCCCCGATGCAGCCAGGCATGCGGGGAAAATATCATTGACATCTCTGCCAGCATGCCACGCTGTCCCGGCATCGGTCCCCATGATCGGACGGGGCCCCGCCAGGGCAAGTGACCACTCCCCGTCGTCGTATTCTCTCAGCGTCAGACGCTGCAAGGCGGCGAGCATCGCCTCGGGCTGCGCCCAAAACCTATTGAGAAGTGCATCGAAGCGCGGTCGATTGAGTGACAGCGAAGAATCCGTTCGAGAACTACGCGGGTCAATCGCCGCAAGGATCTCCCCACAGGAGCCTTCCAACGTTTCGGAAACCTCCTGAAGTGTGATGCGCGTATCGAACCCCAGTTCTGCCACCTTGATCTCGGCCGCACCCTTCACACAGAAATCATGCGACCCGTACGCACAGAACGCCTCCTTCAATTGTGCAGCATTCGAGAAGGGATTGCGACGCAAGAACACCACGTCGAGTTTTTCCTCGTTAATACACCTATTGACAGCTCTATCCTGGAGCGTCTCGTCGATCCGACCCGAGGGTCCCACGCCAACTGACGTTGAATCAGGGAAGACTCCGCAAAGCTCAGCGAACGATTCGTTCGCACCTTCCCTCCGCACTTCACGAGAAATTCCGAATTCGATCAGGTCTCGCCCGAGCTGGTCCGCCTTTGCGGCCGCAGCTTCCGCCAGATCGAGATAGTGACGCCAAGAATCCTCGATACCTGGACTCCTCGAAGTCAGCTCGTTCGCGAGTGGAACGAACATGTCCCGGTTCATCCCCTCGATGCAGTATTCTGTTGGAAGCGACGCAGCGTTGGAGTTCCTGCATGACCGCGCCGGTTCCAACGTGGCGGTCGGATCAAAGATCCGGCGCAGCAGTTTCTCCCGCAACGGGCTCACCGCCGCGATACGCGCTCCCTCAAGCCCAATATGCAACACACCGAGAACCCGGCCTGGCGTAGCTCCAGAGCCCCGGATCACTACAGTGTACGCCACGCCACGAGGCGCGTCGAATGGGACAGTAATTTCGATAATCTTGTCACCATCAATGGTCGCCGTCAAAGGACGCATAGTCGCCTGTGGCAACAGGACCGTCGGCTCCGTGATAGTCTCTCCCGAAAGACTCTCCGGACACGTGCGCCGAGTTCCCGCTAGACACTCGGCGTACCGACCCATACTTTCGGATTCCCTAACCAGCGCGATCCTACTAAGCAGGTGTTCTTCACTCGGCGACCCAACGTCACCCGGCGATATACCTTCTATAATGATCGTCCCATCAAGTCCGGGGACACCGAATCCGTAGAGCATCGCTTCCGCCGCCCATTCGCGAATCTCCGCGGCAGCCAATTCAGAGAAGCGGGACAAGCTCGAAAACCCAAACTCATCACTTAGCCTGTTGAGCAACTCCAAGCGCCGCCGAAGGTTTTCTCCCAGCAAGAACGGGTCCTGTAGCGCTGCTTTGCCACCAAGCGCCAGCCTTCTTTCGGCCTCGCTGTCGACGAACTGCCACGCACCAAACGTGATACGACACTGCTCGACCTCAAGCGCACGCAGGATCGTCGTCAAGGGCTCGAGGGCCAAGTCAGCCCTCGGAAGACCACCTCGCAACTGTATACCACCAAGAGCGGCAATTTTTGCCGAGTACTCTTCATCCGTCGAAGCCAGGACATCTAGACCCGAAAGCGACGTGTCATCTTCTCCACCGACCAGAAGCCGGTACTTCCTGTACACGCTTCTCACTGCCCACAGGAGGTCTTCGCTAGCGAGTCCAGCCACGCTAGCGCGGACTTCGTCCTCGAGCGCGCCAACCTCCATCCCTGAATCTATCGCGAGGCGCGCCAGAATCGCCTCCTCCAAGCCCTCCTTGATCTCAACGACCGAAGGAGGCATGGCGACATCCAGATCAATAACAATCCCGAGCTTCTCGAGGAGCGCCAACGCGCTCGCTGCTCCGGTGGTGGGAGCAGCGACATCACGCGACCGAACCTCCCAGGCATCTACCCCCGTGAGGTAGTTGTAGTCAGTTCCTTTCGCCGCCGGATCATACGGCCCAATCCACGCTTCGAAGCACGCCGGATTGTAGCTATACGCCCCTGACTCAGGGTCCCAGCTCAAGTTCTCCGGCTTAGGCCTCAACGGCTCCAGGCGGCCCGTAAGGGTTCTGATCGCGTGACGAACAGATGCGTACTGCGCATCAACGTCAGTTGCACTTGGCACGCCCCACATGCGCGCAGTACCTCGGACCGGGTCCGCGGCCGCGGCACGCTTTTGCTCTGCCGTGGCCAAGTCATCACGCACTGTGTCTTCGACCAATTCGCGTGCGAGTCGTGCTGCCGCGGCGTATAGGTTGGCGCGAACCGAAAGCGACTCCCGATTGAACCCCACGCGGTCAGCTTCAAAGTCCGGAATGCCGACGAACGGCATCACCGGGCCAAAGTCTCCGGTTTGCGTTCTCAGGTCCTCAGCGTGCTGATCTACACAGTTCTTGCCATCGGCCCAGCCCCATTCCTCAGCCACCATGGCCCCAAGGGTGCTCAACGCCATGTCGCGAGCGATGAATCGATCCTTGGTTGCTTGCGGGGGAATGGTGACCTCGATTTCAACTGGGCTGACCTCAGGGCTCTCGTACTTCACGTCCCAGCGGAGGGTACCGGTGGAATCAGCGATCTGAGCCAGCCGGTCTGCTGCGCACAACAACGCCTCTTGCATGGCTAGACCTCGGCTGCACCCCGTATTGACCGAGTTCCCTTGACCAACCACCACATTGTTGACCGAGGTCACGAAGAACCCGACCGAGCCGAACTTCAGGTCGCCGACGCGATAGTCACTCGCCGAAGGTGGTGCATCCAAGGGCATCATCCGCAGGGATGGACGCCCGACTTCTGACGCTCCTTCTCCGAACCCATTCACGCACGACATTAGCGCATACCGCATCAATGTCGTTCCCGGGGCGTAGCTGCTAGCCTCGTCGAGCTCTGCTGGGCTGATAGGAACTCCGTCCTTGATGATGGTTGTACCGTCTCCAGATGAGGCAAGGGTACGAACCCCGTCCGGAATATCGTGAGAAAGCTTCGACGCCTCACCCGAGGTCGAGGCGACGTCGTCCCTTGGCGCGTCCATCGGACGGACGCGCAAGAGCTTCGACTCACCGCCGTTCTCTCTCACGAGAACTTTCAACGAATGCGGCTTACCACTCGCGCTTGGCGACTTCTCCGGCGAGTTCTCGCTTGTCCCTGGGCGAACGTTCTCATCAGAGCACCCGGCCACCCCGAACCACGCCGAGAGAATCGCGACTCGGTACGCATAGGTTTGGGCGCAGAACCAGAACTTTCGCTTCTTCATCGACCAATCAACTCCGTTACTACTGGAAAAGAAGTCAGCCCCAACTCGGACTCGAACGGAACCCTCGACGTTCGTGCAGATCATATGGCTTGCTTGAACCACTCGCCTGTACTCGAAAGGTTCGCAGCCGATTCACATGCCCCCCTCGAACCGCAGATCATCCAAAATAGGCCCGCTCGACGCTCCCCAGGTGCTCACGCTGAGCGAGATTCGACAGCCTGTGTAGGATCCGTCCAGCGCATCACTCACTGCGCTCGGGAGCGAGAACGTCAGCGTATTGTAAACACCCGACGTAAGCCCATCCAGCTGGCTGACTCCCACGTAGTAGGTCCAGAGCGCGGCATTCGGGCAATCGAAGTGCACGTCGATCTGTCCGCCCCCGCCGGTCTGGGGAACCACACGGAGGGTCATGCTCTCGGCAGGGCCCACATCGCTGGTGTCGAACTGGGCGCTCCAGATCTGGACAGACTTGTTGTAGTCGACGTTCAACGCCGCGTTCAGGTGGTCGACGGTCGTCGTGTTCAACGTGGGCGTGTAGTTCGAAGACGTCCACAGCGACACGTCTTCGAAGCTGAAGAGGTCGTCGAGAACACCCGACTGCCCGCCGCTGCCTCCGGACCCGCCGCTGCCGCCAGTGCCCCCGGATCCGCCGGTCCCACCAGTACCACCACTCCCGCCAGTCCCTCCGGATCCGCCGGTGCCACCCGATCCCCCAGTGCCGCCCGTGCCACCTCCGCCGCCGCTGCCGCCCGTACCGTTGTCGGTGCCCGACTCGACGAGCTCGTCGACGCAGTAGTTGAAGGAGACGTCGTTGACGTTGTGACCGGGCACGAGCACCGACGCCATGGTGATGGGCTCGTCGGCATACCAGGACCCGGAGTTGTCCCAGCAAGCCGTGTTGAAGTCGCCCCAGGGGACCGTGGTCGTGCCGGAGGCGGTACCGAGGGAGTAGCACCAGCGGGTGGGCTCCGTGCCGGGATCTCCGTCGTCCGGCTCCTCGATCTGTAGGCGGAGCTCCGAGCCACCCAGGTTGGTGACATCGACGGTCACGCCGCTGCCCGTTGGTGTCACGGTCCCTACGGGTGCACCGACCAGCGGGGCCTGGTTCAGGTGGACCACGATCATCGCCACGCCGCTGTAGTCGCTCGCCGGCTTGACCGTACCGTAGGCGCAATAGGGAAGACTCTCTTCCGTGCTGAAGTCGGTCGGGGTGATCGTCGTTCCCGTGCCGTGAGGGTCGATGATCGTGAAGGACCAGCCCCCCCACGCTCCGGAAACGAAGTAGCCGCCAGGGAGGGCGTCGCATGCGCCGCAGCTCCCGCCGCAGTCGTAACCCGTCTCGTCGCCGTCCACGGCGAAGTTCGTGCAGTGCGCCGGCACGCACACCCCGAGCCCCGCGGGCTTGTCGAAGGCGGCACCCGAGTTCGCCTTGCACACCAGACCGTCCAGGCACTCGACATCCGCGTCACAATGCCCAACACCGGACCCGCAGCGGCACTCCGAGGTGCAGTAGTCCTCGCTGGGATCATCCGGGAGCGCTACGACCAGCGAACACTCGCCCGGCTGACACGCGGCGACCCCTGGGTCCAAATCATAACGCTGGCCGGACTCCGCGACGCACTCGAGCCCACTTTCGCACTCACTCGTGTCGTTGCAGGCTCCCTCGCCTTCCCTGCACGCCTCAAGCATGCAGTAGTCCGGCGTCCCTACCGGACAGCCCAAGCAGTCGGGTCCACCACAGTCGATGCGGTCTTCCTGGCCGTTCTTCACCCCATCGGCGCACTCGGGTGCGACGCAAACGTCGATCTCGGGCTGGAACGGTGGGACGCGTCGAGCCCCGACGTCTTCGGCGCAAACGAGCGACCCGCGGCAGTCGTGGTCGGAGTTGCAGTCGCCCTGGTGGAGGGCACACGGACATACGGCGGTGCAGAACCCCGCCACACCCAAGTGAGCATCGAGGGGATCGCCTCCCGTCGTGAGCGGACACTCGAAGCAGGCGCCGCAGGAGCCACCGCAGTCGACGCCGGTTTCGCCGCTTCCTGTATCCTCGAAACCGTTGTCGCAATGGCTCGGAAGACACACCGCAGTGCTGGGCCCGTAGCCGTACCAAGGGCCCCGGCCCTCCGCGCAAACGTGGCCGGCCACGCATTCACTGTCGCCGGAGCAGGGCCCGATGCCCGTGCCACAGGGTGACGTGCTGCAGTCCGCCTCTTTCGTCGGACCTCGCAAGAGGGGAGCTGGCGCGAGCTCTGCCACCACGTCCGGCGCCCCCTGGTTCGCGTCGAGGCTCAGGCCGTAGTCGGTCCATGCCAGAAGGAGCGCTCCCTCTGGGACGAGAGGCGTTGGGGCGAGCGCCAAGTCCCGCTGGTCCCCGACCGTATGCGCCGCGGAGCGGGGCGCGAGCACCTCTGGGACGCTGATATCGAGGAACTCAGTGCCCGGATCCCAGTAGACCCGCTTGAGCCAGACGTCTTCACCTCGCGCATCTCCGAGCGGGCCTTCGGAGCGCCAGCCCATGTAGAGCCGGCTACCGACGGCTGCAGCTGTCGGTTGGCTCTGCCCCAGCGTCGGGATGCCCGTGAAATCCGGATCCAAGGGTTCGATGGCGCCGACCTGCTGGATCGTGCCATTCGTCCGCTCCACCACGGCTGCATGCAAGCGCGACGTGGTCGTCACACCGGTGTTCAACGGATCGGTACCGACCGAGTAGAGAACCAGGATGTGCGTCTCGTCGAGGGGGACGAGGGCAGGGCGCTCCGTCGCGGGGCCCGGCTGACCGACGTTCTCGAGAGTCCACTCGTCCCCGGACGTGGCTATGACGATCGACTCCTGGCCGTCCACTTCCGCACGTCGCCAAGCTGCAGCCCACGTGGAACCGGAGGCACCCGCGTCTAGCGCCACCAGCGCGACGTTCCCCTCAGGTTGCGACGCGCCGCCGAGCACCACCTCCCCGCCGAGGGGATTCAGATCCGTGTCGAAGCTACGGACAACTACGTCCGGCCCGTTCAGCGGGTCGCTCGTATCCGTCCACGCGACCACGAGCTCCGAACCCGTCCAGACGATATCGGGATCGTACTGCGCGCCGAAGGTCACCTCGTTGGCGAAACCGAGGACACCAGTCGAACCCGCAGCGTCTACCCGACGCAGCGCGACTCCCAGTTCCGAGCCGTCGGAGTTCAGGTCGGTCCACGCCACGGCGAAGGCTCCGTCGGGCAAACCGGCCACGACCGGATCGGCGAACCGCGTCGGGTTCGCGCCGGCAGCGACGTCCACGAGCTGCGTACGACCTCCGCGCGAGTCCAGAAGCTGAACTCCCACCACCGTGGGATCCGAATCCGGTTCGACGAAGGCGACCGCGACGTTCTCCGCCGTCGCAGCGACCGGATGACGACCTTGCCCAAGATACCGGGTCGTGTCGTTCACGGGCCCAGGCGCTGTTGCTGCCGGCTCGACCAGCAGGAAGTCCTGGACTTGGCAGTTCGCGGAGCACGCCACGAAGGGGCCGCCAGGACCCGAGTCGCACTCCTCGGACACCGTGTCCCGAGCCCAGTCGCCGCAGTAGAGCGAGTCGAGTCCAGAGGGCGGCGGATCGACCGGTATCGTGGTTCCGGCGGAGCCGCCGGTTTCGCTACCGCTCAAGCCCCCGTCTCCCGAACTGCCCCCGGTGTCCGAGCTTCCGCCGGTTCCCGCACCGCCAGCACCAGCAAAACTCCCGGTCGGAGACTCATCCGGAAAAACGGGACTGGGCCCTACCGGTCCCACTGGCCCTGCGCTACGCGACGTGCCCTCCTCGGGATCGTCGCTGGCATCGCTACAGGCAATCAGGCCGAACGCAGCAAGCAAGGTACAGCTGCGCCCGGTTGCGCGCAGTCGTGACCACCGGGACGCGACCGGTGGCCTCACTCGATTCTCATGGCAGTCAGAGTCATGACAAGAGTCGTGTGGGTCCACGTAGTCGACACGGACAACAGGGTCAATCGCAATCGACTACGATGATGACGGATTTTCCTAGCGCACGCCGAGGAATCGCGCCTCTGGATCGTTAGTGATTCTCGTCTGGCAGTTTGAGTTTCCGCTTCCATCGACGTTATCGAGGTATGTCCGCTGTCAGTGCGTGCGCTCATCGCGGTCGTCGGAAACGCGCATCCGACCGCTAGGCCGGATTGGTCTTGTCCGATGCCGCGCGCCACGTCGGAACCGATTGCTCGGCGACAGCGCCTATTCGATCGGCAATTCAGCTACTGACGCGCGGAGCGGAGCCTCCCCGGGGAGCGCACTCACGCAGAAACTCCTTCGACGGCGGACGAACACGCGCGAGAGCAAGCACTCGGATTGGATCGGGTTGGAAACGAAATCGAGGCTCAGGGTGCCTCGCGCACGACCACTCCGTAGGTCGAGCCCACCCGGGAAACGATGAGCAGGCTCGAATCGACGACGGCAACACCGCCGAGTGAGGCAGTCACGTCCACATGGATTCCAGCCCCCGACGGCCAGAGCGGTCCCCCCGGGGAAACAGCGTTTCCATAAATGGCGTTGTAGGGAGGACTGCCGATACGGTGTCGATCATCATTCCAGAAAAGGAAATGACGATCGTCAAGAGCGGCAACGACCTGCAGCCCCCCAATGCCGATCGTGTCGTCGGAGAGACGCTGGCTGGAGGCTGGATCGAGGACCGATCCGTTGGCTTCCACGAGCTTTCCACGCACGGACATGGATCCAGCGCCTCGCCGAAAAGTCACAAAGTATCCGTTCTCAGCGGAAGCGACGGCCGGCGTGGCGACGGTGGGCTCATTCGAGATGGCAAATACCTCCCCCACGGGGACACCCGTGGCTCCCACGAGCCGGCCGTAGATCCCTTCGTCATGCCAGACGGCTAGGAACGCTTCCTTGCCGCCTGCGAGAGCGAGAGTCGTTCCATTCGTGGTCGCGTGACCCGGGCGAGCCATGATTTCGACCTTCTGCGCTCGAACTCCCTCGGCAGAGACGCCGCGAATGCGCAACTCGCCCAGGTCGCCCCGCTTCCACGCAACCGCCCAATTGGCTCCACCCCACGCTGCGACGGGTTTGCTCGCGCCTGGCTCCCCCACCCCAAAGGGGGCACCATCGAGGGAACCGTCGGAGCCCACGAGCTGAGCCCACGCAGCGTCCGCGTCGTCCCAGACGACCAAAAACCCGTCTCCCTTCGACGCTACGCGCACGTTACTCTTGGTGAGGCCCCCCAACGCTACACCAAACTCGCGACTCCGAGACTGCCCATCGGCGCCTAGAAAACGCGCGTAGATGTCTTGGCGCAGCGCGCGACGGGAGTCCGGCCACACGACCAGGGCGACCTCCTCGCCATCGCCGCCACGACCGCTCGCGATATGAGGGGAGTCACCCACGACGGCGGACGCGGACGCGATGGGCACGAAGCTGTCGGTTCCTACCAGGTCGCTCCCGTCGCAGTCTTGATCGACACCGTCGAGCGGGATCTCGAGTCGGCCCGGGTGGATGTCCGCGCGGGTATCATCGCAGTCCGTCCCGTTCGGGCCTCCGGGGTATCCATCGCCATCGAGGTCGTCCCAATCGCTTCCCGAGCAATCCTGGTCGATGCCATCGTAGGGGATCTCGTCTGCTCCCGGGAAGACCGATGGATCCTCGTCGTCGCAATCCACGGAGGCTGGCCAGCCGTCTCCGTCCGCGTCCACATCAGTGGACTCGTCGGTCGCGCCGCCGGAACCGGGCGTCTTCGCCTTCACGCTGCCCATGCCGCCAAGGCCTCCCATGCCACTGCTCCCACCAGCATCAACGATGTCGAACCCAGGCCACGCTTCGTCCCCACACCCCGCAAGGGCAAGGGGCGCCATAGCGATGACAGCTCGAAGGAGGGTCGAGCGGAGGCCCCTTGGGGCAACGAATCCGCGCCTCTGCTGGCGGAACATGATGTGACGAAACATGATCGAGCGGGAGCCTAAAGGCCTTCGCGACCTGAACCAAGCACATTTTCCAATCGCTAATGAAGTTTCCCGATAGGCGCGGAATGCGCCGCAACGTCTGCGTCACTTTCTCACCGCCTCTTCTCGGTTTCTCTTCGTACTCGCTCCCAAATGGGGCACAGCACATCTGTCCCTGACGCTGACAAGCACGGTTGACGCGGGTCTCCCTGAGCGCCGAGCTTCTGCACCCCTAACGCTCGCCCGCCCCCGAGAGCTTCTGGAGCGCTTACAATGCCCCCCATGTGCCCGCAGGCCATGCCGGTATCTTAACGGACCAGGACGTCCGCTGATCTCGGGTCTGGGCTTCGTCACCGCTCCGGTGCTCGCGAAAACCCCGCCGAGACCCGAGCTCGACGGGCGCCCACGCGCTCAAGGTATCGACGATGCCCCCGCTGGCTCACGCAACATCCAGCCGCCGCCGCACCTCGACCCTGCACCCATGCATGCGCACCCGCGTGGGAACCGCCCCCGCCGCGCACCGCCCGCTGGTAGGCCTCCCGCGATCGTGTAACCTGTCCGATGGCCTGCACCCTCTCCGTCAGTTTCGCACGGTGTGCGCTCGTGGCGCTCGGTACGGCGAGTCTCCTGGCTTGTGGCTCGGAGGCGCGCGCTCCAGCGGGGGCGAGCGGCTCGGGGACGGGCGGCGCAGCGGAGAGCGGCGGTTCCACGGGCAACGGGGGCGGGCCTCCGAGCAACGGCGCCACGGGCGGCGCCAGCTCTGGCGGCGGTGCTGCCGGAAACGGTAGCGCAGGGAGCGGCGGAACGACGGCGGCGTCCGGCTGCGCTGCGCACCCGGACGCCGTGTACTGCAACGACTTCGACGACGCCCCGGTGGGCCCCTATACGGAGCAGCAGCTGCGCGCCGACTGGAACGAACCGTCGTGGAACGACGGCGTCGCCGAAGGCCGCGTGAGCGTCGTCGACGGCGCCGACGCCTTCTCCGGCAACGCTCTGGCAGTCCGCTTCCCCCAGGGAGCCGTCGGCCCCAACGACGGCGGCGCCCAGTGGCACCTCGTCTTCACGGAGCCCTACGAGGAGCTGTACTTCGCCTACCGCGTGCGATTCCAAGCGGGCTTCGAGTTCGTCCGAGGCGGCAAGCTCCCCGGGTTGACGGGCGGCAAGGACAACACCGGCTGCACTGCCACCCGAGACCAAGGCTGGAGTGCCCGCAACATGTGGCGGCGGAACGGCGCCGACCCCGCGAACCAGGCTTACCTCGTCCAGTACGTCTACGACGTCGACCGCCCCGAAAACTGCGGCGACAACTACGTGTACGACCTCGGCGCCCCGAGGCTCTTCGTGCCCGACCAGTGGTACCTCATCGAGCACCGGGTCGTGATGAACACACCCGGGGTCGCGGACGGCGTCCTCCAAGGGTGGTTCGACGGGGTGTTGGCCGTCGAACGCACCGACGTGCAGTTCCGCGACTCCGGGAATGGCTCGCTCGCGATCACCTCACTCTACTTCAGCACGTTCTTCGGGGGCAGCGGGGCCGACTGGGCCCCCACCCGCGACGAGACCGTGTTCTTCGACGACATCGTCGTCTCCACATCGCCCATCACCCACTGAGATACTTACGCCCAGCGTCGTTGCCCGTCGCAACCCATCACCGTTGTGCCATCGCCTGAGCTCGACTCCTCAGAGCTCGACTCCGAGGTTGGCGACGAGCGCGACGAGGTGGTCGCCGGAGCCGCCGTCGATGCTCGTGCGGCGATACGTCGGACCGACCGCGACGAGCGTGTGCGGCAGTGGCTGGAACACCGCCAACGCCTCCACGCTCACTCCGAAGACGCGCCCTGTCGCCCAGTCGACCCCCGGAGTGCCCGTGGCTCGCACGGCGCTGGTCGATCCAAGGTCGACCCCCGCGCGCACCCACGCGCCCATCCCTCCTTCGAACCACCTCCCGTAGCCAATCCGCGGGCTGAAGCGCAGGGTCGTCACCTTCGATGTGTCGTGATGGCTGTCACCGTCGCTCGTCGTGTCGCCCTCGGAGCCGTCGACCGTGATCGTCCTCGTGAACCTCGCGTGCTCGAACCGCACCGCGGCGCCGAGGCTCAGGTGCGGCAGGACGAAGACGTCCGCGGCGAAGCGCACTGGATTCCAGACGCCCCACGCCGTCTCCTGCGCTCGACCGCTCACCTCTTCTCCCGACGCGCTCGTCCCGCCCCAGCCCTCGGGGGCCCCCGCTTCCCACGCAGCGCCCGCGACCACCAGGTCTTCGACGCCGAGCACCAGGTTCCCTCGGGTACCGAAGCCCACCTCCCGCGCTGACTCCGACGGCGGGAGCTCCTGAGCCCCGGCGGTCCCCGGCGCCGCGAGACAGAAGACCACCACGCCAGCGGCGCCGATCCAACCCAAAT
>Ga0207873_1003031_pt1 | contig 12807 bp, 12 predicted proteins | sample BGWIniCompost_FD_187373 | JGI IMG/M metagenome (GOLD analysis project Ga0207873, IMG submission 187373) | Cellulose adapted compost microbial communities from Newby Island Compost Facility, Milpitas, CA, USA - BGW Initial Compost (SPAdes)... ... | reverse complement strand
GTGGTACGCGGGGCGTCCGATCATCGTCACGCGCAACGACTACAACCTGAAACTCTACAACGGCGATATCGGCGTCGCGCTGCCGGATCCCGCGGAAGCTGAGCGGCTCGCCGTCTACTTCCGCACCGCGGATGGGCAGCTGCGCCGATTCGCCACCACGCGCCTGCCGCTGCACGAGACCGTATACGCCATGACCGTGTACAAGAGCCAGGGTTCCGAGTTCGAGCGCGTGCTGCTCGTGCTCCCCGTGCAGCCGAATCCCGTCGTCACGCGCGAGCTCATCTACACCGGCATCACGCGCGCGAAGACGGCCGTGGACGTCATGGGGGAGGCGAGTGCGTTCACGGCAGCCGTGGCGTCTCCGACGCGGCGGGCCAGCGGGCTGAGGCAGCGGCTGCTCGATGAACCGAGGCTATCAGTCTCGTAGCTTTCTTCTGAGAACGGAAAAGAACAACCAGACATGCATTACGAATCCAACAAACGCAGTTAGGATGCCGAGCACTGTCAATACCTGAGCAATCGGGATTAGCCCCGCCGCCGCGAAGACGGCGCCGATGACTGCTACCCCAAATCCAATCGACATCGTTCTAAAACCTTTCGTTCGCAGAACCTCTCGGTATGTCATTGTTTGCATCCCCTCTCTTCCTCTGGTTCGACGCGAAGCTCTGCTATCACCCTGACGTAAGGGCTCGGGTCGCGGTTCGCCGAACGACATCCGTGGTGCCTATCGCAGGCGCTCCCGTGGGTCGCGCGCCAAGGGCTTGCGATAACGCCTGAGCCACCTGTTTCACCGCCGCAATCGCCAGCTCCTTCTGGTCGCGGGTGGTCGCGGCCTTGAGCAGACTCACGGCCACGCCGGCGACCGGTTCGCTGCTGCGGCCGTCGAAAACGGGCGCACCGAAGCACATCATCCCATCGCGCGTCTCTTCATCGTCCACGGCGTAACCTTGCTTGCGCACCTGCGCGAGCTGCTTGAGCAGCGCGTCCTTGTTCTTGACGCTCTTTCGCGTCAGCGCCGGGAACGCCGCGTTGGCGAGGAGCTGTTCCAGCCGCTGCGGCGGCACTCCCGAGAGCAGCGCTTTTCCGCTCGCGGTGCAGGAGGCAGGCAGACGCATGCCGATGCGAAAGCTGATGCCGAGCGGACGCGTGCCGTTGCGGCAGGCGATATACACGACGTCCATTCCGTCGCGCACCGACAACACGATGGTCTCTTCGGGAAGAACCGCGAGCGACTCCCAGATCTTGTTGAACTCCGTCGTCAGATCGATGCGCGAGAGGAAGCCGTGCGCCAGGTCCATGACGTGCGGACCGAGGTGATAGGTGCCGTTCTCCATGCGCGTGACGAAGCCGGTATGAACCAGCGTCGAGCACAGCGCATGCACGGTGCTCTTCGGCAGCCGCAATGCGCGCGTCAGCTCGGCGAGCGATATCGGGTCGCGCGTCTTCGACAACACGTCCAGTAGCCGTGCCGCCCGGATGACGGCCGGTACGGCTCCGCGCGGTACGGTCGTCGTTCGGTCCAATGAACGTTCAGGATTCTGCATGCGAGACCTCGCGAAAAGGCGGGCGCGCTGCGCGCCGCGATCCCTGGTCGTTCAGTATTATGAACGCTATTCAATCATCTGGACAACCGTCATTTCGTCGGGATAGAGTGCAGTCCCACGACGTGAGGCAGTTCCCCATGAAACTCAGCGACCCGGAATTGCTGCGAGAGCAGTGCTACATCGATGGCGACTGGATCGGTGCGGCCGACGGTAAACGCATGCCGGTGCACAACCCGGCCGACGGGAGTCTTGTGGGATCGGTGCCGTCGCTCGGAGCCGCGGAGACCCGTGCGGCCATCGAGGCGGCGCAGCGGGCCTGGCCGGCGTGGCGCGCCCGGACGGCAAAGGAGCGGGGCGCGATTCTCCGGCGCTGGGCCGAGCTGATGCTGGCGCACCAGGAGGATCTGGCGATGCTGCTCACCGCCGAGCAGGGCAAGCCGCTCGCCGAGGCGCGCGGTGAGATCGCCTATGCTGCATCGTTCCTCGAATGGTTCGCGGAAGAGGGTAAGCGGGTGTACGGCGACATCATCCCGTCGCCGCAGCCCGACAAGCGCCTGCTCGTCATGAAAGAGCCGGTGGGCGTCTGCGTCGCCATCACCCCGTGGAATTTCCCCGCCGCCATGATCACGCGCAAGGTCGCGCCGGCGCTCGCCGCCGGCTGCGTCATGATCGTGAAGCCCGCCGAACAGACGCCGCTGACCGCGCTCGCGCTCGCGGAGCTGTCGCGGCGTGCCGGCGTGCCGCGCGGCGTCTTCAGCGTGGTCACCGGCGAACCGTCGGTTATCGGCAAGGAGATGACCGAGAACCCCCTGGTGCGCAAGCTCAGCTTCACCGGATCGACGGAAGTCGGACGGCTGCTGATGAGCCAGTGCGCCGGCACCGTCAAGAAGATTTCGCTGGAGCTCGGCGGCAACGCGCCGTTCATCGTGTTCGACGACGCCGATCTCGAGGCCGCGGTGGACGGAGCGATCGCGTCCAAGTACCGCAACACCGGCCAGACCTGCGTCTGCGCCAACCGGATCCTGGTGCAGGAAGGCATCTACGATGCGTTCGCCGCGCGGCTGACGGAGAAGGTCAAAGCTTTTAAGGTCGGCAGCGGCATGGAGAGCGGCGTCGCCATCGGTCCGTTGATCGATGCCCAGGCAGTCGCGAAGGTCGAGGAGCACGTCGCCGACGCGGTCGCCAAAGGGGCGCGTGTCGTAACCGGCGGCAAGCGCCACGCGCGCGGCGGCAATTTCTACGAACCGACAGTGCTCGTCGATGTGACGCCGAGCGCACGGGCCGCAAAAGAGGAGACGTTCGGGCCGGTTGCGCCGCTGCTGCGTTTTCGCGACGAGGCCGAGGCGCTGCGACTGGCGAACGATACCGAGTACGGGCTGGCCTCGTATCTCTATACCCGCGACGTCGCACGGATTTTCCGGATGGGCGAGGGGCTGGAATACGGCATGGTCGGCGTCAATACCGGGCTCATCTCGAACGAGGTGGCGCCATTCGGCGGCATGAAGCAATCGGGCATCGGCCGCGAGGGATCCAAGTACGGCATCGAGGAGTACCTGGAGGTCAAGTATCTCTGTATCGGCGGGATGCAGTAACGACCGGGCGCGGTCCTGGCGTTGCGATCATCCTTCACTACTGATTGGACGGAGAGAGAAAACCATGAAGAAACAGCTGTGGTTCGCACTTCTCGCCGCGCTCGGGCTGGCGACCGCGCCGGTCTTGGCGGCCGAGAAGCCGGTCAAGATTGGTGTAGTCACGTTCCTCTCCGGCGCCGCTGCCGGTCCGTTCGGGGTACCGGCGCGCAATGGTGCCGAGCTGCTGGTCGAGGCGCTCAACGCCGGTACCGTGCCGGCGCCGTACTCCACCAAGGGCTTCGGCAATGCTCCGATCGAGCTGATGTTCATCGACGAAGCCGGCGGCACCACCAAGCAAGTCACCGAGTACCGCAACCTGGTGCAGCAGCACAACGTCGACGTGGTGATCGGCTACATCTCGAGCGGCGACTGTCTGGCGATCGCGCCGGTCGCGGAAGAGCTCAAGAAGCTGACAGTGCTGTTCGACTGCGGTACACCCCGGATCTTCGAGGAGGCGAGCTACAAGTACGTGTTCCGCACCGGCGCAACGGCGACCATGGACAACGTTGCCGCGGCGATGTACGTGCTCGAGACGAAGCCGAACGTAAAGAAGATCGCCGGCATCAACCAGAACTACGCCTGGGGTCACGATTCCTGGAACGACTTCGAGGCGGCGATAAAGGCACTGAAGCCGGACGTCGAGGTGGCGACCTCGCAGATGCCGAAGCTGCTAGCCGGCCAATACGGCGCGGAGATTTCGGCGCTCCTCAACAGCGGCGCCGACGTCGTTCATTCCAGCTTCTGGGGCGGCGACCTCGAGGCGTTCATCCTGCAGGCAGCACCGCGCGGCCTGTTCAAGAGGCACACCGTCGTGCTCACCGCCGGCGAGACCGCGCTGCACAAGCTCGGCAAACAGATTCCCGACGGAACCATCATCGGTGCTCGCGGTCCGTTCGATATGTTCGCGCCGGACACCGAGCTCAATCGCTGGCTGATCAAGAACTATCGGGACCGCTACAGTACGCCGCCCACGTATCCGACCTATAAGATGGTCCAGGCGATCCTTGGCGTGAAAGCGGCATACGAGAAGGCGCAGGCGGCCAACGGCGGCAAGGCGCCGACCCAGGAGCAGATCATCGCCGCGTTCGAGCACCTGACGTTCGAAGGTCCGGCCGGCCCAGTGAAGATGGCGCTCGGCAAGGGTCATCAAGCGGTGCAGGGCACGGCCTACGGCACGGTCAAGCACGACCAGCAGGGCAACCTCACCATCACCAACGTCAAGTACTATCCAGCCGAACAGGTGACGCCGACCGAAGGCATGAAGAGCGAAGAGTGGATCAAGACCACGCTGAAGCCGGCGGCGGCGTCCGGTGCCGGCAAGAAGTAGACGTTCCCGTACCGGAAGTCCGAGGAACGTCGGAAGCAGCCGTTTGACCATTGGCCACGGAGGTGCGCTCTGAGCGCGCCTCCGTGGCGGTACTGCGGTCGCGGCATTCGCGCGTCGAGCGCGCGGTTCCCTGAAGGCGAATTCGGCGAATGAGTCAGTTGCTCGCGGTTGTCGTTGACGGCGTCATCTACTCGTCCTGGCTGTTCATCATCGCCGTCGGACTGACCCTGACCTACGGCGTCATGAAGATCCTCAACATGGCGCATGGCAGCCTGTATGCCTTGGGCGCCTACGCCGCCGCCTCGGCCGCCGGTTACTGGATCGCCCAAGGCTACCCGCCGATGGTGAGCTACGGAATACTGGTGCTCGCGGCGTTGATCGTCGGCGCCATCGCCGGCCCGGTGATCGAGCGCGGGCTCCTGCGCTTCATGTACGGGCGCGACGAGATCCTGTTGCTGCTCGTCACGTACGCCGTCTTCCTGATCCTCGAAGACGTCGTCAAGCTGATCTGGGGCGTCGACCCGTACTTCATCTCGGAGCCGTACGGGCTGCTGGGGAGCATCGATTTCGCGGACCTGACGTATCCCGTCTACAACGTCGTGCTGGTCGCCGTCTGTCTGATCGTCGGCGCTGTGCTCGCGTGGATCCTGCGCTACACGCGCCAGGGCAAGCTGCTCCTTGCGGTCATTCACGATCGCGAGATGAGTCAGGCGATGGGTATCGACGTGGGGCGCGTGTATCTGGTGACGTTCACGGCCGGGGCGGCGCTCGCGGCGTTGGGCGGGGCGCTTACCGCGCCGACTGTCTCGGTCGTTCCGGGGATGGGCGTCGAAGTGATCGTGCTGGCGTTCGCCGTCGTCGTGATCGGAGGTCTCGGCAGCCTTCCGGGTGCCGCGCTCGGGGCGCTCATCGTCGGCTTGGTGCGTTCGGCGGCGGTGCATTACATGCCCGAAGTCGAGCTGTTCAGCATCTATCTGGTGATGGCGCTCGTGCTGGTGTTCCGTCCGAAGGGACTGTTCGCGGGCGCAGAGGTACGCAAGATATGACCGCGGAGAACCGAACGCCGTTGCTGCTGCTGGCGGCGCTGGCCGTGGCGCTGGTGATTGCCCCGGTGTTCCCGCAGTGGCAGTTTCTCGCGACTCTGGCGCTCGCGAAGGGGATGACCGTGCTGGGGCTGCTGCTGTTGCTGCGCACCGGGCTGGTGTCGTTCGGGCAGGGACTGTACTACTGCCTGGGGGCGTACGCGGCGGGGATAGTCGGTTTGCACTGGGGCATCACCGACGTGTTCGTGCTGCTGCTCGTTGCCGCCGCCGTGTCGGCCGTCGTTGCGGTGCTGCTCGGATTCTTGCTCGCCACCTATCGCGGCATCTTTTTCGCGATGTTGAGCCTGGCGTTTTCGATGATCCTCTACGGTCTGCTGGTGAAGGTCTCGGCGCTCGGCAGCACGGACGGGTTCAACGTGGCACCGCCGACGCTCTTCGGTCTCGAGATCGCCGGCAAGGACAGTCAGTACGGGATGTTCGCGCTCACTTGCGTCATCGCCTTCCTGATGGCGCTGGCGATGCATCGCTACTTCCGGACGCCGCTCGGTCGGCTGTCGCCCGCAATCCGCGACAACGAGATCCGTGTCGAGTACCTCGGCGCGTCGGTACGAGGTGCGGTGCACGTGAAGTACGTGATCGCCGGGACGCTCGCCGGTATCGGCGGCGTGCTCACGGCGATGACGGTGGGGCATATCGATCCGGAGATGGCCTATTGGACGACGTCGGGCGAGTTCGTCTTCGTCGCCATCCTGAGCGGCACGGGCAACGTTGCGGCGCCGTTCGTGGGCGCCTTCATCTTCGAGCTGATCCGGACCTACGCCTACCAGTACTCTCCGAATACCTGGCAGATGGCGCTGGGAACGGCGATGCTGCTCACCATCCTGTTCCTGCCGGCGGGGCTGTGGTCGCTGTACGAGCGCCTGCGAAAGGTGTGACGTGTCTTACATTCTCGAAACCAGGGGTTTGACCCGGACATTCGGCGCGGTTACCGCCGCCTCCGACATTTCGGTGGCCGTCGAGGAGGATTCTGTCATCGGCCTGATCGGCACGAACGGCGCCGGGAAGACCACGTTCGTGAACATGGTAACCGGCTACCTCAAGCCGACCACCGGAACGATCTGGTTCAAGGGACAGGACATCACGCCGCTGCATCCGCGGCAGATCACGCGGCGCGGCATTTCCCGCTCGTTCCAGATTCCGCAGCTGTACGGTTCGCTCACCGCTCTCGACAACTTGGTGGTCGCCTTCGGCATCGTATTGCGCAACGCCAAACCGTCGCCCTTCGGACGCGTACCGAAGCTCGTGCCCGGCTACGGCGTGCCGCTGCAGGAAGCCGCCGAGGCGATGCTCGAGCGCTTCGGCCTCACGGAATTCCGCGACAAACCCGCTTCGGTGCTGCCCGGCGGTGTGCGCAAGCTGCTCGACATCGCCATGGCGCTGACGGTGAAGCCGGAAGTGCTGATGCTCGACGAGCCGACCAGTGGTGTCAGCAGCGAGGAGAAGTTCGCGATCATGGATCGCGTCATGCAGGCGGCCCGGGCGGAGGGTGCGACCGTCCTGTTCGTCGAGCACGATATGGATATCGTGAGCCGTTACGCCCAGCGCGTGCTCGCATTCTATGACGGGCGCATTATCGCCGACGGCGACACGGCCACCGTGCTCGCGGACGAGGAAGTGCGCCGCTACGTGATCGGCAACCGCGGGCGCGAGGTCGAGCAGGGGGTGGCGCATGCTCAGAATCGATAGGCTCGAGGTCGCGATCCACTCCGTCAACGTTTTGCGCGGCGTCAGCCTCGAGCTGCCGGCGGGTCAGATGGCCGGCTTGATAGGGCGCAACGGTGCCGGCAAGACGACCTTGATGCGCAGCATCATGGGGCTGCTGACGCCGCGCGCCGGCACGATCGAGCTCGACGGCAGGATGCTCAACGGCATCCCGCCACACCACCGCACCCGGCTGGGTATCGGTTACATGCCCGAGGATCGCCGACTCGTGCCAGAACTGACGGTGGAAGAAAACATTCTGTTGCCGGCGTGGGCACTCGGGGAAACCGACGTCGGGGCACGCCTGAAGCGCATTTACGAGATGATCCCCGAGACCGAGGCGTTCGCACAGCGCAAGGCGCTGCAGCTCTCCGGCGGCCAGCAGAAGCTGGTGGCCATCGCGCGCGCACTCATGGCAGGTACGCGGCTGCTGTTGCTGGACGAACCGTTCGAAGGCGTCGCCCCGGCGTTGTCCAGACGCATTGCGGAAGTGATAGCCGGTCTGAAGCAGGAGGGCATGTCGATCCTGTTATCGGAATCCGATCTGCAGCACTCCGCCGGCATGCTCGACCACGTGTTCTACATCGAACGCGGTGAAGTCACCGAACGGGAGAGCGCGCAGGCCGCACGCCTGGCGCACTGACATCACTCCGGAAAGAGTCTCTCGAACCGAGGAGCTGCCATGAAAATCCGGGCTGCGATATTGAATCAGATGGGAATCGCGCCGCCGTACGCGCAAACCGAGCCGCTCAAGATCGAACGGATAGATCTCGATCCGCCGAAAGAGGGCGAAGTGCTCGTGCGCATCGCGGCGGCCGGTCTGTGCCACTCGGATCTGTCCGTAATCGACGGCAACCGTCCGCGCCCTACGCCGATGGTGCTCGGCCACGAGGCCGCGGGAATCGTCGAGGAGTGCGGACCCGGCGTCAGCGATCTCAAGCCGGGCGACCACGTGGTGATGGTATTCGTGCCGAGCTGCGGCCACTGCCAGCCGTGCGCCGAAGGGCGGCCGGCACTGTGCGAACCGGGTGCCGCCGCCAATACCGCCGGAACGCTGCTGTCAGGGCAGCGCCGCCTGCACCGCAACGGCGCCCCGGTGAACCATCATCTCGGCGTGTCCGCGTTCGCCGAGTACGCCACGGTTTCGCGGCGTTCGCTCATCAAAATCGATCCGGAGCTTCCGCTCGAGGAAGCGGCGTTGTTCGGCTGTGCGGTGTTGACCGGCGTCGGCGCCGTCATCAATACGGCGCAGGTGCGCGCGGGAACGAGCGTTGCGATTATCGGCCTTGGCGGCGTCGGGCTGGCCGCGCTGCTCGGTGCCGTCGCGGCGGGAGCGCGCCAGATCGTGGCGATCGACCTGGCGCCGGACAAGCTCGCCCTCGCGAAATCGCTCGGCGCCACGGACGCTTTCAACGCGGCCGATAGCAACGTCGTCGAGGCCGTTCGGGACGCGACAGGGGGCGGCGCGGACTACTGCTGCGAATTCGCCGGCTCGCCGAAAGCATTCGAGCTCGCATACAAGATCACGCGCCGCGGCGGCACGACCGTGACCGCCGGGTTGCCGCCGCCGACGGCGACATTCGCTCTGCCGATCGTCAATCTGGTCGCCGAAGAGCGGACTATCAGGGGCAGCTATATCGGCACCTGCGTGCCGTTGCGCGACATCCCGCGGTATATCGCGCTGTATCGACAGGGCCGGTTGCCCATCAACCGACTGATGAGCGGCCGGTTGAAGCTTGAGGAAATCAACGTCGGTTTCGACCGTTTGGCGAAGGGCGAAGCCATTCGGCAGGTTATAACGTTCTGAGAGCGGAAGGCAGGCGCTCCGGGCCGACTTCCGAACGCGGCCGCACGCTGACAGCGTACGTGAGAACCGACTCCGGGTCGGCCAAAGTCCCGGCGCCTGCACGGCGCCGGGACCATACAAGATCAGCGGCTCGAGACGTCGATGCGATCGACTTTCACCTTCTTGCACTTCAGGGACAGGCCGGTGAACACGTCGTCCTTGCCGTCCGGGCGTATGTGCACGATGACCTTGGTCGCCACGGAGCCTGACGGGCACATTGCCGGCTCGCGCCAGTTGTTGTCGTAGTGGCACTGGCCGGCGCCGATCTCGCTGCGGCGCCCGAAGCGACGTGCAACCGGGGCGTGGGTCCCGACAGTCGAGGTGGAAAGGAGGCGCGACGGTGAAGGGCAGCGAATGCGGGTTGAGAGTCGGAGGCTGCGAAGTGAGTTTCGTTTAATCCGGGTCCGGGCTAGTATTTAACATAATATACATTATACGCCATCCGGATCGGCCAGACAGGCGGCCCCGAAGTCCTCGTCTACGGTCGCTCTCCTTATTCCTGGTTAATAAAACCAAAAATCGCCTCACGGAAACCGGCGCCAGCACAATGAAAGATCATGCCGAAATCTAGGCACACGCGCCTTGTGGCGCGGTGCGTATCGCAGGAATTCAGCAAGCCCACAGCAATTCCGGCAACGGCGTGAGCGGCGCCGCGGCCATACCGGCCGCGGCGCAAGTTCCGGGACGCTACTCGATCCGCACCCGATGTGCGCGCGCGTGCTCCGCTTTGGGCAGGGTGAGCTCGAGGATGCCGTCCTTGAAGCTCGCCTTGGCCTTCGAGCTTTCGACCTCAGCCGGGAGCGTCAGGGTGCGCGAAAACGACCCGGTGCGCCGTTCGCGGCGGAAGTATTGTCCCGTTTCCTCCTCTTTCTCGCTCTGCGTTTCGGCCTTGATGGTGAGCATCGTATCGCGGATGGCGACATCGAGATCTTCCTTCTTCACGCCCGGCAGCTCGGCGCGAACAACGATTTGGTCGTCCTTTTCGATGACGTCGACGCGCGGGATCAGCGGTTCCCACTCGGCCAGCGTCCCGCGCCAGCCGAAGGGCTGCAGGAAGCTGCGCGGAAAGAAGTCCGCGAACATGCGGTCCATCATGCGCTCGATCTCATCGAACGGCGTGATGGCCCGCGTAGGGGTCGCCCGAGCGATCTGCTGGCCCTGGCTACTCCGTTCCGTCTGTTTGGCTTGCTTGCTCTCCTCTGCCATTTCTACCTCCTTGCTCCATGTTGCTCCAGCCTTATGCGACTGAAGCGCATTCTTGGGGTTCCAGCCCCGTTCCAAATCGTAAGCAATCGTATGACTGCGCGGAACTGCGTAGATGCGATGCGGAAGACATCCTGTACATGCGGATGCCGCGAGGTGAAGACCAAAGCTTGCGGCTGCCGGCGGCGACGCGTTCGAACACACCTCAGATCAGAGCTTGAGTCCCGCCGTCCCGATTTCCGCCTGCCACCCCCGAGACGGCGCGAGATTCTGTCGAAATAGATTTGCCAATCCTGTTGCCGCAGTTGATGCGTCGGCATTGGCCGGCTCTCCGTTTGCGCGTTTCAACAACCCTCGTCACGTTCCCAGGTTTCCTCTTCGGAGGGATAAGGCGGCACCGCCGTGCGCGGTGGGTCGCTGTCCTGGTCGTGCTCAGGCTCCTTTGCCGATTGAGAAACGCGCACGGCCTCTTCGTCCGCGCGCTCGCGTTTGCGTTCCATTACTGTCTCCCGCAATGGTCTCGTCGAATAGGTCGCTTCTAAGCTCTCGACATCGTCGTGAGACAACAGCGCTCGGTAGATTCTCCCGCGGAACGAGCCGAGCCCAGTGAGCCCTCGCCTTCGTGGGCCTACTTAGAAACACCGGTCAACACAGGCTGAACGCGAGTGCAGATGTCAGCGTCCTGCGCCGTTCTTGGCTACGGAGGCACCTTGCCCGCACTCTTGCCGGATCCGGAGGGTCTAGCCGCAGCTTTCCTGGCGCAATCAAACGAGACATTCGAGGAGAACTCGTTTTCCCGAATCGGCCCGGGAAATAAGCGCTTGGCATGCTCGCGGCAGGCATCGAGCTAGCGGGAATTTACGGGCGGACGTGTGGTCGGCTCCCAAGCGGCGGCCTGCGGGGCGCATCCGCGTCGCCGGCTCTGCGTCCGTTTTCCCTTCCCCCGGCCGGGTGGATTGACGATATCGGGCATCCGCTTTCTACTGGACAATGAGGAGGATGCTCATGGAACAAGAAACACCGCCCACGACGACCTCCGGGGAGGTCTTCTACGCCCGCACGTTCGCCCTGATCACGCTATTCGTGCTGGGCTACTTGCTCTACCAGATACTTCGGCCGTTCTTCGCTCCGCTTGCCTGGGCGCTCTTCATCGCGTTCCTGCTGCATCCGTTGAACGCCTGGCTGGTGCGCAAGCTGCGCGGTCGCACGAATCTGGCGGCCGCCCTGCTCACGTTCGCCACACTGCTCGTCATCATCGGTCCGCTGGCCGCGCTCGGAGCCGCATTCGGGGCGCAAGTGGCCGAGCTGCTGCAGTACGCGCAGCGGCTCGCGGCCGAGCGTGGGCCGACGGATCTCACGGACCTGCTCGCGATACCGGTCGTCGGCACCCTGCTCGAATGGCTACAGGAATACGCCAACATCTCGCTCGCGCAGGTGCAGAACTGGGCGCTCGAAGCCGCGCGCACGGTACTGCAGTCGCTCGGATCGCTCGGGCGCCAAATCTTCCTCGGCGCGCTCGGAACAGTGGTCGGCTTCATCCTCACGCTGTTTATCCTGTTCTTCGCGATCCGCGACGGGCAGAAGGCCCTCGCGACCGTGCGCGCACTGATTCCGATGATGCCGGCGGAGAAGGCCCGGCTGTTCGATCATCTCGCAGACGTGACGCGCGCGATGGTTTTCGGCACCGGCGTGACTGCGCTCGCGCAGGGGGCGCTCGTGGGGATCGGGTTCGTCATCGTCGGTCTGCCCTCGCCCATCGTCTTCGGCGTCCTCGCGGCGCTCTTCGCGCTGGTGCCGCTTGCCGGCACGCCGGTCGTATGGGTCCCGGCGGTGATCGCGCTGGTCGCGCAGGGCCGCTGGATCGCCGCCGGCTTCCTGCTCGTGTGGGGCGTCGGGCTCTCGACTGTCGACAATGTCGTGCGCCCGATCCTGGTCTCAGGGCGCGCTCAGGTGGCGACGCTCACCGTGTTCATCGGCGTGCTCGGGGGCGTTGCAGCGTTCGGTCCGATCGGCGTGTTCCTCGGGCCGCTCGTGCTCGCGCTCGTGATCGCGTTGGCCCGCTTCGCGCTCGAGATGCGCGAGATGCACGCGCGCGAGAGCGGTGGCGCGGATGCCCACCGCATTATCGGCGAGGACCGGATACAAGGGACGAAGCCATGAACGACTCGGCGCATTCGACGGCGACGCTGCACGTCGTTTGCCCGCACTGCGTGGCCACCAACCGCGTACCCGCAGAGCGGCTCGGGGAGCGGCCGAAATGCGGGAAGTGCGGCGAACCGCTCTACACGGGACAGCCGATCGCGCTCACGAGCGCGAGCTTCGAGGCACACGCAACCCGGAGCGACATCCCGCTGGTCGTCGATTTCTGGGCGGCATGGTGCGGGCCGTGCCGCGCGATGGCGCCCGCCTACGCGCAGGCGGCCGCGCAGCTCGAGCCGCACTATCGGCTTTT
>Ga0207873_1003028_pt1 | contig 12820 bp, 10 predicted proteins | sample BGWIniCompost_FD_187373 | JGI IMG/M metagenome (GOLD analysis project Ga0207873, IMG submission 187373) | Cellulose adapted compost microbial communities from Newby Island Compost Facility, Milpitas, CA, USA - BGW Initial Compost (SPAdes)... ... | reverse complement strand
CTCGGGATCGGTCGTCGGCGACACGACGACGACGATGATGTGGATCGACGGGGTGCCGGCGCTCGACGTCATACACGCGTACGTCGCGGCCGTTCCGACGCTGCTCGTGATCGGCGTCTTCGCGGCGATCCAGCAGCACGCGTATCAGCCCATTCAACGCGACATGGCGGGACATCACGAGGTGCATTGGAGACGGCTCGTCGCCGTCGCGCTGATTCTCGTCGGCGCGATCGCGACGAACGTGCTGCTCGATTTCCCGGCGGTCGGCGTCTGGATCGCGATCGTCGTCTCCGCGCTCTTCGTTTCGACGGATTGGAAGGTCGTGCCGGCATCGGTGAAGGGCACGCTGTTCTTGTTGACCCTTGTGACGTGCGCGTCGCTGATGCCGGTGGAAACGTTGCCGGCGGCATCGTGGCAGACCGCTTTCGGCCTCGGCTGGGTGTCCGCGGTCTTCGACAATATCCCTCTGACGAAGCTCGCCATCGCGCAGGGCGGCTACGACTGGGGCGTGCTCGCGTTCACCGTCGGCTTCGGCGGCTCGATCATGTGGTTCGGCTCGTCGGCGGGCGTCGCGCTGTCGAACATCTTCCCCGAGGCGCGGTCGGTCGTCGCGTGGGTCAAGCGCGGTTGGTTCGTGCCGCTCGGCTATATCGTCGGCTTCTTCACGCTGCTCTGGACTCTAGGCTGGGCGCCGTAAGGTCGACGGCGCGGGCGAGCCTGACGCCGAGAAGGCATGGCACCATCGGCCTTTGCGGGAGCGTGCGCGGCATCGACGCCGCGCACGCGGTGGTGCCATGCCCTCTCGGCCCGCGGGGCCTACTCTCTTTCAACGGCCGATGGTGCCGTGCCGCTGATGCCGTCGCGGCGCTCACTGGATCTCGTCGATGAGATCCGCTATCGAGTCGACGATTCGGGTCGGCCGATAAGGATACGTCTCCGCGGTCGTGCGATCGGCGATACCGGTCAGCACGAGCACCGTGCGCATGCCGGCCTCGATGCCGGCGATGATGTCGGTGTCCATCCGGTCGCCGATCATCACGGTCGACTCCGAGTGCGCATCGATACGCCGTAACGCGGAACGCATCATCAGCGGATTGGGTTTGCCGACGTAGTAGGGCCTCACGCCCGATGCGCGCGAGATCATCGCGGCCACGGAGCCCGTCGCCGGGAGCGGTCCGTCGGGCGAGGGGCTCGTGTCGTCCGGATTCGTCGCGATGAAGCGCGCACCGCCGATGATCAGACGCACCGCCTGCGTGATGCGCTCGAAGCTGTAGGTGCGCGTTTCACCGAGCACCACGTAATCGGGCCTGTGGTCAGTTTGCGTGTAGCCGGCCTCGTAGAGCGCCGTCGTCAGGCCGCTCTCGCCGATGACGAACGCCGAGCCCTGCGGCCGCTGATCGCTGAGAAAACGGGCCGTCGCGAGTGCCGACGTCCAGATATCGTTATCGGTGACGTCGAGCCCGAGACGGCGCAGATGGGCGGCGAGATCGCGCGGCGTGTGCCGCGAGTTGTTCGTGAGGATCAGGAACCTCTTGCCGGCTTCACGCAGGCGCGCGATGAAGCGATCCGCTCCGGGAACCAGCTGGTTCTCGCGGACGATCACGCCGTCCATGTCCATCAAATAGCTCTCGACCGCCTTCGAGTTCGTCAATTCGGTGCCTCCGTCGCCGAACGAGCAGGACGGCCGCCGTCGGCCGCCCACGACGGGGACATTGTCGCACGAAGCGTCGAGTGGGGACGCCGGGAGGTCCGCTTTCTCGGCGCGGCGCACGACCGAGCGGGCGCCGCCGCCCCATCCGTCTCGGGACGAGCGTGCCGTCGCGGGAAGGAGAGGGAGCGCCCGGAGGGGGGCTTCGAGTCGCTCGCGACGGCTTCGGCGCCGTTCCAACCGGGGAGATCCCCTGTTGACTTGCGTTACGCGCCGCGTCACTAGTGCTCGAGGTGGCTCATTGCGGGGCGCTCGCCGGTGCTCGTCAGCTCGTTCTACCGTTCGATCGCTCGGACGAAACCGCTCGGGAAAGTCTTGATCGCGCTTTGCTTGGGTGACGCCCTGTCGAGCGCATACGCGGAGCCCGTTATCGGTCAATTCGAGCTCAAGACGCTCGAGAGCGATGCCGGCTCGATCGAGCTGCAAAGCCAGAATGCCTGGTCGTGGGATTATCCCGATCGTCGCGTTGCCGTCGATGGGGCCGAGCTCCTCTACGACGACAACGCGGTGGTCCGTCGCCGTCACGCGCTCGAGGTCGAAATCGGCTTCACGCGCGCGATCAAGATGCGCGCCGGTGTCGAGTTCGAGCAAGAGCGGCTAGACGATCCGCCCGCGATCGAGCACGCAAACGGATTCGGAGAGCTGGAGCTTGCCGAAGTCGGCGTCGAGCTCGTCGGGGTCGTCGCTCCACGTCGCGGTGACGGTACGGGATTCGGCGTCGTCGTGGAGCTCGAGCACCCGGTAGAAAACCGCGAGCACGATACGCTGTTCCTGGGCGCGATCTTCGAGTTTCAGTCAGGGCGGTGGTTCGTTGCGGCGGTGCCGATGGTCGCACGCGCGTTCGGCGGAAGTGCCGATGACGGCGAACGCGCGGATCACAAATGGGACTTCGCGTACGCGACACAGCTCGCTTACACGATCTCGAACGATTGGGCGCTCGGGCTCGAAGCCTATGGCACGGTCGAGCGGCTCGGAGACTCGGGTCATCCGTCCGAGTCTGCTCTACGATTCGGAGATTCCGATCAGCATCGCGCAGGATTCGTTCTCTATCGCACTCATCGCTTCGGCTGCGCGCACTGCCGACGAACCGCCGCGCTCGGGACGTCGAGCGACGACGACTTCGATGAGGCGGCGACCCTGACGATCGGCTTCGGCTGGCTCGCAGGGCTCAACCGATACACTCCCGACCACACGTTCAAGCTCAGCATCGAGCTCGACTTCTAACGAGCCTGCGCTGGTTTCCGGGCCAGCTTCTGCCGGTCGTCGGAGCGGAGTCGTGCTCGGTGCCTCATCAGCAGTCCCGCGAGAGCCATCAGCGTCAACGCGTCGAACGCGCCGCCTCCCCCACCTCCGGACGAGGTTTGCGGCGGCTTCGATGGCGCCGGAGGCGTTGGCGGCGCTGGTGGCGGCTCTTTCGAGGGCGAAGGCTTGATCGGATATTGAACGGCCGCCTCGTTGTTGGCGATTTCCGGATCATAGCTACCGGTCCAGGCTCCGACTTCGATTTCGCTCGAGCTTTCGTCCGGTGCGCGGCTTCGGACCGTGACGGTGGCTGACTGGCCCGGCTCGAGGCTCGCGATCCTGCAGTTGAGTGTTGGATCGAAGAATTCGCAGGTGCCGATACCGTCTGCACCGTCGATTCGAGCCAACGTGTCGTAATAGGACAAGTGAATGTCGATCGCCGTATCGGGACCGAGGTTTTCGATCACTACGCTAGCCTCGGTCTCGGTCTCCTTGGTCGCGTCCGCCGGCGGTATCACGGACACCTTGATGTCTGCGACGTTGCGCGCGATGGGTAGGCGGAACCAGTGGCCGTTCGAGACTCCGGGGTGCATCTGCTCCGCAGATGCGAAAAGGCCGACTGATGCCCAGAACCATTCGCCGGGCGCTACTTCGACATCCTCCCTGACGTGGATGCCGAGCTCGATCAATCGATGGTCCCCGGCCGCCAAGATGTCGATTGGGCAGGACCACTCCTTCCACGCGACCACGGTGCAAGGAGAGCCTCCGACGACGCGCGGCTCGAGCTCCAGGTTCCCATGGATGTCCGTGATATGTAAATCGACGTTCGTCGCGTCCACACGGCCTCGGTTTGTCAGCACGATCGAGGCTTCGGCATATTGCCCGGGCCGCAGCACCGAAGCCGTGATTTCCGGCTCGGAGAATGCCAGCTCTACCGCCGGGATGACCTCGATCTCGACTTGAACAGCGTTGTTCGATCGATCGGTGTCGTTGGCCGCCGAGACGGTTGCGTTGAGAGTCGCCGTCCCGGGCTGCGTGGCGACTGCGCGGATCATTCCGCCGATCACGCCTGCCGAAGAGGATGGCCGAACGGCTATTGCCCAGCAGCGCCAAGGAAAAGACGCGAGGGGCGTCTCGCACTCGAAACCCGGCAACCAGCCGAGCGACTCCGGCTCTACGCCGACGCCGTCGAGCTCGACGGTGACGTTGAAGGCGGTTTCCGTTCCGAGGTTTTCGATAGTGAACCCGAAAAGGATGTCATCGCCGAGCAGCACGGAGTTGGGCAAGCCGTCGTCGCGTATGGCGACCTCGGTCTGGCCGGGAGACAGAGCCTTGAGACATGCGGCCCGCCCCAATGCGTTCGACATCTGCTGGATGCTGCATTGCGAGAACTCGTGCGAGTAATTGAGGATCGGGGCCATCAAGTACGTCGCCGGCGTACCGACGCAGTCGCCTTCGCCGTCGTGCGGCGCGCCGAGGACATGAGCGATCTCGTGCGCGGTGATGAGCCCCGAAGGCTGGTACCGGCCATCGACGAGCGACGTGCCGTAAACGGGATGGCAAACCGCATCGAAATTCGCAAGGCCGATGAGAGTTTGGCCGTCCGGCCGGCCGACCGGGGTGAGCGGCCGTGCCGTGAACAAATGGACCAATCCTAGTGTCGCGAGGGAGGCGTGCCGCCCTTGTAGGCCTCGAGGTCCCGCAGAAGCTCCTGTCCGTCACGCCCGGAAAATGGATCCTCTTCCTCCTCGTGCACGACGATGGCTGCGACGTTGAGGTGGAGGCCGACCTGCTCCACGAAGATCCCGTCCGCGACATTGATCGCGTCGAGCATTGCCGGGGTGGTTTCGCCGCCGACGTACTCGAAGAACTTGAAGTCGGCGACGAGCCCGATGTCGAGCTGGGAGATATCGGGCAAGGTGCTCCCCAGCGTTGCGAACGCCCGCAGGGCGACGGGCTCACTCTCGTCCGTTGGACGAACGATCAGCTTGTCGGTCAACGCGCCGGTAGTGTCGCGGTACCGGAAAATGATCGGCTCGTGGCCGGTCTCGGCAGCCGGCGCAACGAGCGCCGCACGGACCCGCTTCGCGGGCTCGATGCCATACAGATCGAAACCGTCCCAGATCGCGCCGGAAATTTCGGCCCCGTGGCGAGAGAGCCGAATCCACGAACTCGGCGCGCCATCGAGCCTCCCGCGATAGAGCTCGATCTCCCGTAACGCCGCGGGCTTGTGCGCTCCAACAGATTCCGCGTCCGCGTCGTCGTGGACGGCGGTGCCGTCCTTCGCGCCGACGAATTCGAGATTCGCGAGCCGCTCGTGGTGGAGGATCGTCAGCGCATGCGTTTGCGCACGCGCGCCTGCGAGAACGAAGACGGCGACGAGTCCGACCGGCGCCGCGAACGAGCGCTTCGAAAGCATAGGATCGGAAGCCCCCGAGCTTCGAAATGTTCTCGTCGATGAATCGTTTTTGGCAAACGATAATCAGCGCGCCGGGGCGGTGCAAGCCGATGAGAGCCTCGAGGCGCGGTCGACATAATGGGACATAACGGGTTGTGGGGGCGGACGGCGTCCGGCGGTTCGGCTCAGACCGCTTCCTGCACGACGCCCGTGCCGCCGAGATCGAGGCTCGGGCTCGTCGACGATGCGGCCGCGTGCAAAGCGGCGTTTCGCGCGTCGTTCGCGGACAATCGCTGCGCAAGCCTCTCGGCTTCCGCCCGTAGCCTCAGACGCTTCAGCGCGAGCGCCATCAGCCGCGCCTCGCCGTATGGATCCGGCAGAACGCACGGCGGCCGGCGGCGCAGCTTGTGCCATTCGTCGCGCTTCAGGACCTGGACGAGGAACGAGAGGTTCTTGCGAATGAACGCGAGATAGGGGTGATTCGCGTCGCCGAAGAAGGGCTCGAAGTAACGGTACGCGGCTTGGAACCCGTGCTCGAGCCTCGAGTGCACGGAGCTTTGATAGAACGTGAGCGTCTGCGCGAGCAAATGCCTGCCGGAACGATAGCGAATGTCGCCCTGCGGTATGCCGTCGAACGCGACGCCGCCGAGCACGAACTCCGGATACAGCCTGTCGCGGCACTTCTCGAGGTAGCACCGATCCGCGAGCTGTGCGACGAGATCGGCCGTGCCGAGCAATCGGCCGATCATGATGTCCTTGGGGTCGTCGAGCTCGATCTGCTCGAGCGGAATCTCGTAACCGGTGTAGTGAACGATGCGCGAGACCACCGGCACGAACTCGTCGAGACCGATCTTCGGCAGATACCGCTCGAGGAAGAGCCCGCTGCGCGTCACGTGCGTGCGGGTGAACTCCGCCCCGTTCTCGGCGTTGTTGTCGAGCAACCTGTGACGCAGGTATCCGGCGTCGTGGAACAGCGCGGCGACGAGCGCGAACGTCGCGCGGTCCGGGCCGAGGCGGTCCTTCGGCGGCATCGACTCGTCGAAGCCGACGACGAGTCGCGCGAGCGCGAGCGACACGTCGAGGCTATGCTGCATGTCGTGATAGCTCGTATCGACGCCGTGATACTCCGGATCGAGGCCGCTGTAGATGCGCTCGAAATCGTGGAACGCGATCCAGATCGGATCGAGCGAGCTGGTCGGATAGAGGGACGAGAATAACGAAACGACGGCTTGCCTTACGCTTTCGGTCGAGCTGACGTTGACCGTGTTCGTGACGTCGTAATCGTTACGGCGTTCCTGAAGTGCCTCTTCGTCGATCGGCATCGAAGCTCTCGCCCCCCGGGCGACTCGCGCGAGTGTACGAGATTATCAGCGTCCAGGCATCGACGCATGTGACATAAACGGCAACTTCATGCGAAATCTGCGACGACGGGCGCATGATCGGACGGCCGGTCGAGCCTTCGAGGCTCGACGTCGATGCGACAGGACCGAAGCAGAGACCGCATCGCGTCGGAGCAGAGGATCAGGTCGATCCTGAGGCCCAGGTTGCGGCGAAAGGCCGCCGCCCGGTAATCCCACCAGCTGAAAGCGCGTTCCGGCTGCTCGAACTCGCGGAACGCGTCGTGGAGACCGAGCTCGAGGATGCGGCCGAGCGCCGCTCGCTCGGCGGGCGAGCAGTGGATCTTGCCCTCCCACGCGGCCGGGTCGTGCACGTCCCGGTCCTCGGGCGCGATGTTGAAATCGCCGACGACGACGAGGCGCTCGTGGCGATCGAGCTCGCGCGCGAGCTGCGTGCGAAGCGCCTCGAGCCATTGAAGCTTGTAGACGTATTTCTCCGACTCGAGGCTCTGACCGTTCGGCACGTAGAGCCCATAGATCCGCACGCCGCCCACGGTCGCGCCGAGCACGCGCCGTTGCGGGTCTTCGAAAGTATCGAGCTCGGTAACGATATCCTCGAGCGGCTCCCGCGAGAGGAGCGCGACGCCGTTGTAGGCGGGTTGGCCGTTCGAGACCGACCGGTAGCCGAGCTCGGCGAACACGTCGGCGGGGAACTGCTCGTCCGGGAGCTTCGTCTCCTGAAGCGCGAGCACGTCGGGCCGATGCTCGTTCAGCCAGGCGATCACGTGCTCGAGCCTGACGCGCAGGCTATTGACGTTCCAAGTCGCGATTCTCACGCGGCTGCCGTTTCCACCATGCCCGCTTGGCGGAGCAGTGCGTCGATGTCGGGCTCGCGCCCGCGGAACGCGACGAACGCGTCGAGCGCCGGCCGGCTGCCGCCCACGGCGAGAATCTCACGGCGGAACCGCTCCGCCGTCGCGGCGTCGAGCACGCCCGTCTCCTCGAACGCCGCGAAAGCGTCCGCCGCGAGCACTTCCGCCCACTTGTAGCTGTAGTAGCCGGCCGCGTAGCCGCCGCCGAAGATGTGCGAGAACGTGCACGGGAACCGGTTGTACTCGGGCGGCTTGACGACGGCGACCTCGCGCCGCACGTCGTCGAGGAGCGCATAGACCCCGGCGAGGTCCGGCGGCGCGTCGCGGCTGTGAAGCAGGAAATCGAACAGCGCGAACTCGAGCTGGCGCACCGTCGCGAGCCCTTCCATGAAGGTGCGCGATCCGTTGAGCTTCTCGATCTTCTCGTCCGGCAGCGGCTCTCCGGTTCGATATTCGCCGGAGATCGTCTTCAGCACCTCGGGCCGCCACGCGTAGTTCTCGAGGAACTGGCTCGGCAGCTCGACCGCGTCCCAAGCGACGCCGTTGATCCCCGCGAGCGACGGGTAATCGACCTCGGTCAGCAGGTGATGCAGGCCGTGGCCGAACTCGTGGAACAACGTGACGACCTCGCCGTGCGTCAGCAGAGACGGCGTATCGCCGGTCGGAGGCGCGAAATTGCAGACGAGATACGCGACCGGATCTTGACGGAGGCGCGAAAGCCGCGCGCGATCGCGGCAGCCGTCCATCCACGCGCCGCCGCGCTTCTGCGGCCGCGCATAGAGATCGGTGAAAAAACCGCCCGTCACCACGCCGCGGCGACGAACCTCGTAATACTCGACGCTCGGATGCCACACGGACTCGGCCGGCTTCCTCGCGATCTCGATCCCGAAGAGATTCTCGGCGAGCGAGAAGAGGCCGGCGAGCACCTTCGGCAGCGGGAAATAGCGTCTGAGCTCCTCGTCCGACAGTGCGAAACGCTGCTCGCGGAGCCGCTCGGAATAGAACGCGATGTCCCACGGCTCGAGCCGTCGTCCGGCATGCTCACCGAGCTCCGCGAGGTTGCGCTCGGCGTAGGGCTTGCTGCGCCGGGCGAGATCGCGCAGGAAGCCGATGACCTCGTCGACCGAGCCCGCCATCTTCGTCGCGAGCGAAAGCTCTGCGTAGTTCTTGAAGCCCAGTAGCTTCGCCGACTCGTGCCTGAGCGCGAGGATCTCGGTGATCAAAGGCCCGTTATCCCATCGCCCGGCCGAAGGGCCGCGGTCCGATGCGCGCGTCGTCCACGCCTCGTAGTAGAGCTTGCGTAGCGCTTCGGATCGCGCGTGGGTCATGACCGCGAGATAGGTCGGCGGGTCGAGCTTCAACAGCCATCCGTCGAGGCCCTTCTCGGCGGCCGCCGCGCGCGCCCGCTCCAGCGTCTCTTCGGGGAGACCCGCGAGCTGCTCCGCGCGCGTCTCGTGATGCTCGAACGCATCGGTCGCGTCCATCAGGTTCTGCTCGAACGTTGCCTGGAGCGCGGCGAGCTTCTGCATGACCTCGCGGTAGCGCGCCCGGTCTTCGCCTTCGAGCGCGACGCCGCCGAGGCGGAAGTCGCGCAACGTTTGCCGCACGAGCTCGCGCTCGACGCGCCGCTCCGCCGGCAGCGTCTCGTCGAGCCTGAGGAAGCGCTCGTAGAGCGCGCGATTCTGCCCGACCTCGGTGTGGAACTCGGTGACGAGCGGGAGGCACGCGTTGTAGGCGTCGCGAAGCGCCGGCGTCGACGCGACGGCATTCAAATGAGCGATCGGGCCCCACACGCGGCCGATCGCGTCGTGCACGCGCTCGAGATTCTCGAGCCAGCCGACGTCGGGCGCGTCGACCGCCTCGGCCTCGGCGATCGCGGCGCGCTGCGCGGCGAGCACGTGCCGGACCGCCGGCTCGACGTGCTCGGGCCGGATCGCGTCGAAGCGCGGCAGCCCGACAGATTCGAGGAGCGGGTTGTCGGTGGGCTCGGCCGTCCGGCGGTCGTCCGTGCCGGTCCCGGGTCCGGCTGTCGTCGATGTCATCGCTGACTCCGATCTCGACAAGGCTCGCCATTATGCAAACCCCGAGAGCCGAAAGCACGGCCATCAACCAGCGCTCGACGCTGCCGCGGCGGCCCGATGCGAGGCAGGCTAGACTTGCCATGCGGCCGGCGTCGCGTGAAGGGAACGGGTCCGGTCGATCAAACACGGAGAGGTCAAGCGTGCAGTCATTCGATCTGATCGTGCTCGGCGGCGGCAGCGGCGGGCTTGCGACCGCGCAGCGCGCGGCCGAGTACGGCGCGAAGGTCGCGCTATTCGAGCCGGGCCGCCTCGGCGGCACGTGCGTGAACGTCGGCTGCGTGCCGAAGAAGGTCATGTGGAACGCGGCCGAGATCGGTCACACGATGACCTACGCGGCCGATTACGGCTTCGACGTCCGCGTCGGGCGGCACGACTGGGCGAAGCTCAAGGCCGGCCGCGACGCGTACGTCGAGCGGCTGAACGGGATTTACCAGCGCAATCTCGAGCGGCGCAACATCGAGATCGTTCGCAGCGCCGGCCGATTCGAAGGCCCGCACGAGATCGTCGACGCCTCCGGCGGGCGGTACACGGCCCCGCATATCGTGATCGCGACCGGCGGCCACCCGATCGTGCCGAAATGCCCGGGGGCGGAGCACGGCATCACATCGGACGGCTTCTTCGAGCTCGACGCCCGCCCCGAGCGCGTCGCGATCGTCGGCAGCGGCTACGTCGCAGTCGAGCTCGGCGGCGTGCTGCGCGCGCTCGGAAGCCGTGTCACGCTGTTCGTTCGTTTCGACCGCGTGCTCCGCAGCTTCGACACCCTCCTGTCCGATCACCTGATGACGCACATGCGGGACGCCGGCATCGAGATCGTGACCGGCGCGGTTGCGCACGCGGTCCACGGCGAGAGTCCGCTGACGCTCGAGCTCGAGGACGGGCGCCGGCACGGCGAGTTCGACGCGCTGATCTGGGCGGTCGGCCGTGCGCCGAGCACGGCATCGCTCGGGCTCGACCGCGCTGGCATTCGCACGACGGATCTAGGACACATTCCCGTCGACGACTACCAGAACACCGAGGTCGACGGCGTCTATGCCGTCGGCGACGTCACCGGGCGCGTCGAGCTCACGCCGGTCGCGATCGCGGCCGGACGTAGGCTGGCCGACCGCGTCTTCGGCGGCATGAAGGACCGAAAGCTGAGCTACGAGGTCATTCCGACCGTCATCTTCTCGCACCCGCCGATCGGCACGATCGGCTTGTCCGAGGTCGAGGCGATGCGGCGGTTCCCCGATCAGAAAGTGCGCACGTACCAGACCGAGTTCGTGCCGATGTTCCACGCGCTGACGTCGGCGAAGCCGAAGACCGCCATGAAGCTCGTCGTCGTCGGCGACGACGAGCGGATCGTCGGGTGCCACGTGATCGGGCCCGGCGCGGACGAGATGACTCAGGGATTCGCGGTCGCGATCACGATGGGCGCGCGCAAGAAGGATTTCGACGACACGATCGCGATCCACCCGACGAGCGCGGAAGAGCTCGTGACGATGCGGTGAGCGGTTTTCGCCGTCAGCCGGCGACGAGAGCGCGGATCACAGACTGCGTATCCGGCCGAATGCCGCGCCATATGAAGAAGGACTCAGCGGCCTGCTCGACGAGCATGCCGAGCCCTTGCTCGGCTTGGGCGGCGCCGGCCGCGCGCGCCCACGCGACGAACGGCGTATCGCCGCCTCGCGAGTACGCGAGGTCGTAGCAGCGCGTCGACTTCCCGACGATCGATCTCGGGAACGGCGGTTGCTCTCCTTTCAGCCCCGCCGACGTCGCGTTCACGACGATATCGAAGGCGCCGACGTCGTCGAGCGCATCGAAGCTCACGGCATCGATCCTGCCGAGCGGGCGAAACCGTGCCTTGAGCTCCTCGGCGCGTTGCAGGGTCCGGTTCGCGAGCACGAGCTCGCGCGGCGCGCTTTGGAGGAGCTTCGGCAGGATGCCGCGCGCGGCGCCCCCGGCGCCGAGCACGAGCACGCGCCGGCCCTCGAGCGACCAGCCGAGATTGCGCGTGAGATCGCGCAGAAAGCCGATGCCGTCGGTGTTGTCGCCGCGGATCCCGCCGTCGGCTTCGAACGACAGCGTGTTCACGGCGCCGGCCTGCTCGGCGTCGGGGCCGCGTCGGTCGGCGAGCCGAAACGCCGCCTCCTTGTGCGGGACCGTGACGTTCATCCCGCGCCCGCCGTCCGCCGCGAAATCGCGCACTGCCTTCTCGAATTCCTCGGGCGAGGCTTCGATCAGCTCGTACGTGAGGTGCTGGTCGGTTTGCTTCGCGAACAGCGAGTGGATGACCGGCGAGCGGCTGTGATGCACGGGCTGACCGATGAGCGCGTAGCGGTCGGGGCGGGAGGCTTCGTTCATCCGGCGGATCATCGCGGAATCTCGAGGCCGAACGCAACCGTTGTGTCTTTGCGTGCCGAACCTCGACTATGCTTCGCTCTCGGCCGGGAGGATATCGGATGACGGAAATCGTTCGTTGCCCGTGGAGCGCGCACGGGGACCAGGACATGGTCGAGTATCACGACCGCGAGTGGGGCGTCCCCGTGCACGAGGATCGCGTGCATTTCGAGTTCCTCGTGCTCGAGGCCGCGCAGGCGGGCCTGAGCTGGCGCACGGTGCTCGGCAAGCGCGAAGGCTACCGCCGCGCGTTCGCGGATTTCGATCCCGCGCGCGTCGCGCGCTTCAATTCGCGGTCGGTCGAGAAGCTGCTTCGCGATCCGGGAATCGTTCGTAACCGGTTGAAGATCGAGTCGGCGATCGAGAACGCGAAGCGCTTCCTCGACGTTCAGGAAGAGTTCGGCAGCTTCGACGCCTACATCTGGCGCTTCGTCGACGGTCGACCGATCGTGAACGAGTGGCGGAAGCAATCGGACGTTCCCGCGACGAGCCGCGAATCCGATGCCCTCAGCAAGGATCTGAAGAAACGCGGCTTCAAGTTCGTCGGCTCGACGGTGGTATACGCTCACATGCAGGCGACCGGCCTCGTCAACGATCATCTCGTCGATTGTTTCCGCTACGAGCCGTGCTGCAAGCTCGCCGCGACGCGGGGCGCTTCGCGCAGGAAGTCGCCCCGCTCGTAGACCCCGCCCGACGCGGAAACGTTCGCGCGGCGTGCCGCTTCAGGGCGACGTGATCTCGATGACCGTCAACGAGTACGGCTCGAGCTCCGGATAGTGCGAGATCGCGCCGAGATAGCGCGTCGC
>Ga0207873_1003026_pt1 | contig 12824 bp, 15 predicted proteins | sample BGWIniCompost_FD_187373 | JGI IMG/M metagenome (GOLD analysis project Ga0207873, IMG submission 187373) | Cellulose adapted compost microbial communities from Newby Island Compost Facility, Milpitas, CA, USA - BGW Initial Compost (SPAdes)... ... | reverse complement strand
CACCGGATCGGTGTTGATCGAGCGCATGACGATCGCAGGGGAGTAGGGCGTTGGCGCCGCTTGTCTAGCTCGGGCGTCCTTGCGCTTCGACTAGATCTTTTACCGTTTTGCCCGCAAGGCTTTCTTTCAGCGCCGCCTCGGCCGCGCGCGCCGCGCTCACAGCGGGCGCGATATCTCGAATCTTTCCGAGCCGCGGGCCGGCAGTATCGTTGCGGACCGCATCCAGCACGTCCGTGAGCTGGATGAGCTCCGGATCGCGTCCGGGTACCCAGGTGTCGTCGTCCGCGAGCAGCAACAGGTTTTTGCGCTCGAGCGCGGTGACGATCGGGCCCACTGCGGCGCCCGGCAGGCCCAGGTGGTCGGCGAGCGCATTGATCGTCCAGCGCTTCTGCGCATCGCGATAGTCGCACACGATCAGATACATGATCGACAGCGCGACTCGCTCGCGCAGGCTCGAATTCAAACGGATCTCGCCGCGGCCGGGACGCAGGTATTGCGGGTTCTGCACGTAGAACGCGAGCTGCGCCCCGAGCAAGAGCACGAGCCACGATATGTACAGCCAGAAGAGGGTGACGATCACGATCGCGAAACCGGCGTAGATCACCATCGTGCGCGCCGAGCTGGCGACGAACGAAGTGAAGAGCGCGCCGCTCGCGGCCCACAGCGCGCCCGCGAACAAGCCGCCGATGAGCGCGGCACGAAAGCGTACCTGGCAGTTCGGAATGAAGCCGTACATGAACGTGAATACGCCGGTGACGAGCAGGTACGGCGTCAGATGCCCCACGATGACGATCATCGTCCCGAAGGGCTCGTACGCCCCGACACGCTGCATGAGCGCGCTGTTGCTGACCGTCGCCAACAGGCCGAAGGCCGCCACGATGAGCGCAGGCCCGACGACCATGACACTGAGGTACTCGCTGAAGCGCCTGGCGAAGCTGCGCGGTTGCTCCACGCGCCAGACGAAGTTGAAGCTCTCCTCGACCTTCTGAATCATCGAGATCGTCGTGTAGAGCAGGAAGATCAGACCGATCGAGCCGAGCACACCGCCGCGTACGTTATCGACGAAGCTCATCACTTGAGCGGTGAGCTCGTAGGCGCGATCGCCGAGCGGTTCGAGAAAGCTGTAGAGGACCGGCTCGAGATCGCGGTGATAGCCCAAGCCTTTCAGGACGGAAAACGACAGCGCCATCAGCGGGACGATGGACAGCAACGTCGTGTAGACGAGACTCATCGCCCGCAACGTCAGATCCCCTCGCAGCACGTCGCGAATCAACGCATACGGGTATCTGAGGACGCGGGCGAGCGTCCACAGGGGCTTGCCGATCAGCGATTCGGGCGGCTCGAAGAGCCACTGTTCGGCGCGCGAGAGAATCGGATGGATCATGCCGCGAAAGCCTGACACGCGTCTGTGGACCCGGCAAGATGCCGCCCATGCAAGCACGCTCTTCCAGCTACCCGCATCGCATCGTCTGCCTCACGGGCGAGACGACGGAGGCCCTTTACCTCCTCGAGGAGGACTGGCGCATCGTCGGCATATCCGGTTTCACGGTGCGTCCCGCGCGCGCCCGGCGCGAGAAGCGGCGCATCGCGGCGTTCACGAGCGCGAACCTGCCCGCCATCCTCGAGCTCGAGCCCGATCTCGTGCTCGGCTTCTCGGACCTGCAGGCGGACCTCGCCGCCGAGGTGATTCGCCGCGGCGTCGCGGTGCACGTGTTCAACCAACGATCCGTCGCGGGAATTCTGCAAATGGTGCGCGTGTTGGGTGGCATCGTCGGGTGCGCCGATCGAGCCGAGCGGCTCTGCGATCGGCTACACGCAAGCATCGAGCAGGTCCGCTCTTCGGCAGCCTCGCTGAAGCGTCGTCCGAAAGTGTATTTCGAGGAATGGGATCGGCCGCTGATCTCGGGCATTCGATGGGTGTCGGAGCTGGTCGAGATCGCGGGAGGCGAAGATGTGTTCGCGGACAACGCATGCGCCGCGCTCGCGCGCGATCGCATCATCTCTGATCCGCGGGAAGTCGTGCGTCGCGCGCCCGACATCATCGTCGGCTCCTGGTGCGGCAAGCGATTTCGCCCGCAGAAGGTGGTTGCTCGAGCGGGCTGGGAGGCGATTCCCGCGGTTCGCAACGGCGAGATGCACGAGATCAAGTCGCCGCTGATTCTGCAGCCCGGGCCCGCCGCGCTCACCGAAGGCTTGCAGGCGCTGCACGCGATCTTTGCGGCCTGGGACGCCAAGCAAGACTCATGAGTCGCGTGTGGGTCCGGCGTCAGCTGTGACCGATCGTGAAGTAGAACGTCGCGCCCTCGTTCTGTTTGGCATCGGCCCAGATGTGCCCACCGTGACGCGCGAGGATCCTTTGCACCGTCACCAGTCCGATCCCGGTGCCGGGAAACTGCGAGTCGGCGTGTAGGCGTTGAAACGGGGCGAACAGCTTGCCTGCGTATTGCATGTCGAAGCCCACACCATTGTCGCGCACGAAGTAGACGGGCCCGTGCTCGCCCGGTTGCGTTCCGATCTGAACTCGCGCGGTTTGTACCGTCGCAGTGTACTTCCATGCGTTGTCGAGCAGGTTCTCCATCGCCAGGCGCAGCAGGCGCGGATCGCCGTGCACGTGCATGTCGGGCTGGATCTGCAACTCGACTTCGCGGCCGGGGTATCGCTCGCGAATCGCAGCGGCGGCGTCCGCCGCGATCTGCGAGAGATTGGCGGGCCGCGCGGAAAGCTCGGCGCGGCTGATGCGCGAGAGGCTGAGCAGGTCCTCGATCAGGCTGGACATGCGCTGACTCGCCTCTTGGATGCGCTGCAAGTAGTGCTGCGATTTCTCGTCGAGGCCCGCCGGCGCGGTCTCGCGCAGGATTTGGCTGAACCCGGACAGGCTGCGCAGCGGAGCGCGCAGATCGTGCGAGACCGCATAGGCGAACGATTCGAGCTCGCGATTCGCGACTTCGAGCTGCTTCGTGCGCTCGCGTACGCGCGCTTCCAGGTCGACGTTCATGCGGCGCACTTCCTCCTGTGTCGCGATCAGTGCTTGCATCGCCGCCTCGTCCTGGCGCTGATAGCGCCTCAACAACAAGTAGAGCAGGGTTGCCGAGCCGATGACGAACAGCCAGCCCTTCGCCGTCTGCAGGCGCGTGAGGTGCTTGCCCGAGAACCCCAGGACTTGCAGCGCGCGATCGCTTACGAAGATCCAGGCGACGCCGACGAGCAGGTAAATGATCGCGATGCGCGAGGGGACGTGTTTGAGGCGTACCAGGGTGTCGGGCTGGCCGTCGCTTGTGTCCGCGGCGGGATTGCTCACCGAAGCGTCGTTGCGTTGCTCATCCACGTGTGATTTCTCCGCACTCCGTGTAGACAAGCGAACCGCGCGTGGCTCGCAAGCGCCGGGCGTCCCCGGGCGTGTTGTTCGTATGTCGCGGTCACTGTCGGGCCTGCCGTTAGCACGCCGCTAATCAAGCATATCGACGAGACTGCGCCAAGCGCGGTTGATACTCAGTGGTTTGCGCGGCGATTGGTCGCGGTTTCGAAGTTCCCGAACACGGATTGTATCGGCAGGCGCGCTTTGCGATCGACCCGCGCGATGTGCCTAGTCGGCAGTGAGCCGCTGCAGGGCCTCTGCGTACTTGGCCGAGGTTCGCTCGATGATGTCTTTGGGTAGTGGCGGGCCTGGCGGCTTCTTGTCCCACGCCAACGTTTCCAGGTAGTCGCGCACGAATTGTTTATCGAAGCTCGGCGGGCTCGTGCCGGGACGATAGGTATCGACGGGCCAGAAGCGCGAGGAATCGGGTGTCAACGCTTCGTCGATCAGCGTCAGGTGGCCGGCCTCGTCGAGACCGAACTCGAATTTCGTATCCGCGATGATGATGCCGCGAGCCAGGGCGTGCTCTGCGGCGAACGCATAGAGCGACAGCGCGGTCGCGCGCACCTGCTCTGCGACACCGCGCCCGACCAACTGGACGACGCGGTCATAGTCGATGTTCTCGTCATGAGCGCCGAGCTCGGCCTTCGTGGCCGGCGTGAAGATCGGTTCGGGAAGGCGATCAGCCTGTTGCAATCCCGGCGGAAGCTCGATTCCGCAGACGCGGCCGGTCTGTTGGTAGTCGCGCCAACCCGACCCGATGAGGTAGCCGCGCACGACCGCTTCGATCGGTAGCGCGCGCAGGCGCTTAACGATCATGCTGCGGTCCGCGATCGTGGCGCGTTCCGCGGCGTCCGGCACGGCGCGCTCGAGCGGGTAATCTGTCATGTGGTTCGGCACGATGTGTCGCGTCTTCTCGAACCAGAACTTCGAGATGCGCGTGAGGATGGCGCCCTTGCCCGGAATGGGATCGGGCAGCACGACGTCGAACGCGCTCAGGCGATCGGTCGTCACGATCAGCATGTGACGGTCGTCGACTTCGTAGATATCGCGGACCTTGCCTTGATGAATGCGCTTGAGCGACAGCCGCGATTCGAGCATCGGTGGGGAAGAGGGTATCGCGGACATGCGGGCGATCTCGCTACGTGTCTGTGGGCAGTGCGTCGCGCTCGGCGGGTGGCACAGTGTGTCGATGTCTTCGACGTTTTCGGCGCCGCGATTGTCGCAGCGGGGGGTGGGGGCTTCAAGAGAGCATGGGTTGACAGGTGAGAGTCGAGGGTTGAGAGTCGTACTGTCGATCGTCAACCGTCAATCGCCATGCCATCGCCCTGGATCGCTGCCTCCATCCTGTCGGCCGACTTCGCTCGCTTGGGTGAAGATGTACAGGCTGCCCTCGCTGCCGGCGCCGACGCGGTTCACTTCGACGTGATGGACAATCACTACGTGCCGAACCTGACGATCGGGCCGTTGGTGTGCGAGGCGCTGCGCAATTTCGGGGTAAAGGCGCCCATCGACGTGCACCTGATGATCAAGCCCGTCGACCGCATCGTTCCGGACTTCGCGAAGGCGGGCGCGAGCTACATCACCTTTCATCCCGAGGCGACCGAGCACGTCGATCGCACGCTCGAATTGATCCGCGAGCACGGCTGCAAAGCCGGTCTCGTGTTCAATCCGGCTACGCCGCTCAACTGGCTCGATCACGTCATGGACAAGGTCGACATGATCCTGATCATGTCCGTGAACCCGGGCTTCGCGGGGCAGAAATTCATTCCCTCGGCACTCGCAAAACTGCGCGAGGCGAGGGAGCGAATCCGCGCCTCGGGAGGTGACATCCGCCTGGAGATCGACGGCGGCGTGAAAGTCGACAATATCGGCGAGATCGCGCGTGCGGGCGCCGACACCTTCGTGTCGGGCTCGGGCATCTTCGGAACAAAGGATTACGCGGAGACGATTCGCGCGATGAAGCAGGAGATCGCGAAGGCGAGTGGGACGATCGTGTGAACCTGCAAGCGAAGCAGGGGCTTCCCGCGCACGCCTGCACGTTCACACGCCTACACGAGTCGATCCTCAATCCTCCTCGTCGTCGTCGAAATCGTCATCGTCGTCATCCGTGCGACGATTCTGTGGAGCGGCGCGTCCGGCCGCGGCGGCGAGCGGCGGCTTGGTCTTCATCTTCGGCCGCGCGCCGAATACGACGATCGTCTTACCGGTGGCGCGCAGCAGGCCCTGATCCTCGAGTACCTTGAGGACGCGCCCCGCCATTTCGCGCGAGCAGCCCACGAGTCGGGACAGCTCCTGGCGGCTGACCTTGATCTGCATGCCTTCCGGATGCGTCATCGCGTCGGGTTCGCTGCACAGATCCATGATCGCGTGCGCGACGCGGCCGGTGACGTCGACGAAGGCCAGATCGCCGAGCTTGCGATTGGTGCGGTCCAGACGCGTCGCGAGCTGGGTCGCGAGCTCGAACACCAAGCCCGGGCTTTCCGCCGCGAGTTGGCGAAAGCGCGGATACGTCATTTCGGCCAGCTCGCATTGCTGGCGAGTACGCACCCATGCACTGCGAGTGGGTTGCTCGTAGAACAGACCCATCTCGCCGAAGAACTGTCCCTTGTTGAGGTAGGCCAACACCATTTCGTTGCCTTCCTCATCCTCGATCATGACCTCGACCGAGCCGCTGACGATGTAATACAGAACGTCGGGGAGATCGCCGGCGTGAATGACCACCGTCTTCGACGGCACGGTGCGAATCCGGCAGTAGCTGAGAAACCGATTGATCGCCGGAATATCGCTCAACGGCCGTGCGCCCTCTTCCATACTCACCTCTAGTAATGTTGTGTAGTTTGTTGGCAGTGACTATATGGCGTGGTCAGCGTCTCTTCGCGCGCCATTTAATACAGGATATGCGCCGACCGCAAGCATTCGCGCGGGATCAGACCCAGTACGCGGTGCGTGTCATCACGCGAGCGGTCGCTTTCATCAAGGCGCGTGCGATAAACGGTAGCTCGCCGCCGCCTGCCAACAGCGCATTGCGACCGTGGCGCTCTTCATCTGCGCTCATCTGCTCGACGATCGCGCGCGTGCGCGCGTCGTGCTTCGAAAGCTGCTGCAAGTGGCCGTCGAGATGCTCGACCACTTGACGTTCGGTCTCCGCGACGAAGCCGAGACTGGTTCTGTCGCCTGCAAGTCCCGCGAGCGCGCCGATGAGGAAGGATCCGAGATACCACGCGGGATTCAGCGCGCTCAGTCGGCCGCCGAGCTCATGCACTCGTCGCGCACACCAGGCCAGATGATCGGTCTCTTCGCGAGCCGCTTCCATCAGTGATTCCCTGGTCGCGGGCGAGCGCGCGACGAAGGCTTGTCCCTGGTACAACGCCTGCGCCGCGATCTCTCCGCTGTGGTTGACGCGCATCAGCGCGGCGGCGTGGCGGCGCTCGGCGGGGTCTTCGACCGTTTCGGGGAGGCCCTCGGCGGGGTAGGGCCGGGCCGGATGGGACTCCGCGAATACCGTGCGGGCCGCCTGATCGAGAGCGATGAGGAGCCGGTCGCCGAGGCTGAACGAGCGTAGGGCGTGAGGGTTCGATGGGCTCATGGCGCGTACATTATATATATGTCCTATAGGGCCGTTCCTCAGGCCCGGCCTGGGCCCCGAAATGGGCCCCCTAGGTTTGCAAAGGCGGCGGTCGTCCTTTAGACTTGCCGGCCTTTTAGCCCCCCGGCTTAGCGAATTTCCCGGAGAATTCAATGAGAACCGTCTTCGCCAACGCGGCTACGGTGCGTCGTGATTGGTACGTCGTCGACGCGACGAACAAGACCCTCGGTCGTCTGGCCTCGCAGGTCGCTTCGCGCCTGCGCGGCAAGCACAAGGCGTCCTTCACGCCGAACGCCGACGCCGGCGATCACATCGTCATCATCAACGCGGGGAAGATCCGCGTGACCGGGCGCAAGCTGACGGACAAGTTCTACCACCATCACACCGGTTATCTGGGCAACCTCAAGACCACGAGCCTCGAGAAGCTGCTGGACAAGCACCCCGAGCGGGCCATCGAGTATGCGGTCAAGGGCATGTTGCCGAAGAACCCGCTGGGCCGGAAGATGTTCAAAAAGCTGCACGTGTTCGCCGGGTCCGAGCACCCGCACACGGCGCAGCAGCCCAAGCCGCTCGAGCTCTGACCGGATCATTGATACGCTTCTGAATACTGACAGGCATTTCCGACATGGCGATCGCGACTCACTACGGCACCGGCCGGCGCAAGACCTCCACCGCCCGCGTGTATCTGCGTCCGGGTTCCGGCAAGATCACGATCAACGAGCGTTCGCTCGACGAGTTCTTCGGTCGTAAGACCGCGCGTATGATCGTGCGCCAGCCCCTCGAGCTGGTGAATCTCGAGGGCAAGTTCGACGTGGACGTCACCGTGCACGGCGGCGGCATCACCGGCCAAGCCGGTGCGATTCGTCACGGTTTGACTCGCGCCTTGATCGAGTACGATGAGACCCTACGTAAGCCGTTGCGGGATGCGGGCTACGTGACGCGCGATGCCCGCGAAGTCGAGCGCAAGAAGGTCGGCTTCCGCAAGGCTCGTCGCGGAACGCAGTTCTCGAAGCGCTAATGCGCGTCGACGGTCGGGGAGAGCGATCTGCCGACCGTCGCTGCAACCGCCAACCCGATTTGGGGGATCGTCTAGCGGTAGGACTACGGACTCTGACTCCGTCAACCTAGGTTCGAATCCTAGTCCCCCAGCCAAAAAGAGAAGGCCCGGCAGATGCCGGGCCTTCTTTTTTCCGTGGCGAACTGGCCAGCGGGCAGTAGGCAGGACGAGCAGTCGCTCGCGCACTGATCTTCCGTAGTGACTGACACGTCGTCGTGCTCCCATGCGCGCGCCTTCGCGCGACCTCTTCCGCTGCGCAGGGAGGAGTCGTATCAAGCAGCTCGCGAGCCAATCAGCTGGTCACCACGCCGCAGCGTGACAGACGCCAGAGTTTGTTTTCAGGAGCCCTAAAAACAGGGACGTTTTGCGGCAGGCCTACACGGACGTACTCGTGGCCGGTCCTGAAAACAAATTGTGGCGGCAGGCACGCGGAAGGGTGGCACGACCTATTCTTCGTCAGGCTTTGATACACCGACGTGCCCCCACCGGCTCGCTTCGCGAGCGGCCTCCCCCGTAAACGAGTGAGGCGTTGATTCAAACCCGCGCGCATTCGCGCACGACCTCCCCCGCTGCGCAGGGGAGGTGTTGAAGAGCGATCGGCTTGATGCTTTCTGCTGTGAGGCAGGGTTTCGATTCGCAGTTCTCTGCTACGAGCCAGGGGAGTTTCGATTCGCAGGTGCGCCTTCCATCTTGCCAACTCGCCAGTTGGCCAGTTGGCCCACCATCTCACGTCCTTTCGATCTTATTGATCCCTTCGTCGGTTCCCACGAGCAACACGTCGGCGGGGCGCTTCGCGAACAATCCGACGGTGACGACGCCGGCGATCTGATTGATCGTGCTCTCCAGGCCGAGCGGGTCGGTGATGTGCAGCCCGTGCACGTCGATGATCTGGTTTCCGTTGTCCGTCACGACCCCTTCGCGCCAGATCGGGCGGCCGCCGAGTTGCACGATCTCGCGCGCGACGTAGGAGCGCGCCATCGGGATCACCTCGATCGGCAATGGGAAGCGGCCGAGAACGTCCACGACCTTGGAGTCGTCGACGATGCACACGAAGCGCGCGGATGCGGCCGCGACGATCTTCTCGCGGGTCAACGCGGCACCGCCGCCCTTGATCAACCGCAGGTGTCGATCCGCTTCGTCGGCCCCATCGACGTACACCGAAAGCGGGCCGGTTGCGTTCAGATCGAGCACGTCGATGCCGTGTCGCTTCAGCAACGCGCTGGAGACCTCCGAGCTCGAAACCGCGCCTCGAATGCGCACTTTGCGCGCGGCCATCGCCTCGATGAAGAGGTTCACCGTCGAGCCGGTGCCGACCCCGATGATCTCGTCGTCTTGTACGTAGGAGAGCGCCGCCTCGGCGGCGAGTTGCTTCTTGGCGGCGGCGTTCATGTCTCGTACTTCCGAGATAGAGAGTGCATGAAGTACCTATTTTTCCAGGGCCGGAAACGACTGTGCCCGCTTACGCGGGCACAGTCTTCATCAACATCATCCAGAAGAATTTTTACTTCTTCTTGGCGGCCTTCTTCTTGCCAGCCTTCTTCTTGGACGACTTCTTTGCCTTAGTTGCCATAGTAATGGATCTCCATGTCGAGTTAGTCCGGGCGCAGTATATACATAAATTGAAAATGGCAAGCAAGAGGCGTATGCGAATTTGTTGTTGGACTTCTCACTGCGCCGCACGCGCGAGTGCGTTGATGAACGTCCAATGCTCCTTCGTCACCGGTGTGATCGACAGTCGATTGCCCCTCTTCAACAACAACATCCCCTTCAATGCGCCGTCCGCATGCGAGCGCAGCGTCTCGAGCGTGATCACGTTCGCAAACTTCCTTTCGAGCTGCACGTCGACCGCATACCAGCGCGGATTCTTCGGATCGCTGTCGGGATCGTAGTGATCGTCCTTCGGATCGAACGCAGTGCGATCCGGATAACCCTCGCGTACGATCCTCACGATGCCGGCTATCCCCGGAACATCGCAGCTGGAGTGGTAAAAGAAGGCCAGATCGCCCTTCTTCATCTCGTCGCGCAGGAAGTTGCGCGCCTGATAGTTGCGCACGCCGTCCCATCCCGTGGTCTGCTTCTTGGCTCGAGCGAGATCATCGATGCTGAAGGTGGAGGGCTCGGACTTCATCAACCAGTACTTCATGGGACCTCTTGCTGCGTTGGCGAGCGGCGTGCTCGATACAGGGCCTTGTCGGTGAGGATCGCATCGAGCGGCACATCCCACGGCCGGCGGGGTATGCGCTCGACGAGTTGGAACTGGTACGCGAGACCGATCAGCTTCGGGCGTCGCCAGTGGCGCGCGCGGCACAAATGACGAAGCGCACGGTCGTAGAACCCCGCGCCGCTGCCCAGTCGCGTGCCGCACAGGTCCACCGCGACGAGCGGCACGATGATCACATCCAAGCTGCGCACCAGCGCGGGTGCACGCCGTGCGACCGGTTCGGGAATCCCGTATCGATTGGGAGCGAGTCGATCGCCGGGTTCGTACGGGACGAAGCCCATGCGGCAGTCGCGATGGCTCGCGATGACGGGCAAGTGCACGGTGCAATGCAGGGAGCGCGCCAGCTGCAGCAGCGCGCTCGGATCGGCTTCGCCGCCGTGCGCGACATAGAGAGCGATGCGCCGGCCCGGACGAAACAGACGCGTACTGCGCGCGACGCGCGCAAAGCGCGTGCACGCGAGCGATCGCTCTGCGGTGGACAGCTCGCGCCTGCGCGCGCGCAGCTCGCGCCGCATCAGGTCGCGCTCGAACGATGGGGTGGGCATTCGAGGGAAGGCGGCGCTACCCGCATGTGCCGTCGTGAGCCATTGCTCTCGACACGGAGCAATAGGTGGGGTGCAGCCACGGCAGTTAAGGCTTCCCGCTCGAGACGGACATGCACAATTCTGCCGCGAGACCGAACCCCTGGGGTGTTAACTTTAGGGTCGAGAGGTAACCCGACACACGTCGAACACCGCAGGCAGCGCCATATCGATTCTTTCCAGCCCGGTCGCTACCCGGACTCTACACCTCTAACGAACGGCCACCGTAAAAGTTCGAAGGCGGCGGCTCGCCAGACTCTGAAACCTCGAGCTCAGAGGTCGAGCTGCTGACCCCGGCTCAATGCCGACTCGACGCGCTCGCGCATCTGTCGGATTTTGTGACCGACGTCGCTCTCGACGAGCTCGCCGCGCCCGCGCACTTTCAGCAACTCGTGCGTAATGTTGAGCGCGGCCATCACGGCGATGCGGTCCAAGCCGACGATGTTGCCACCGTCGCGGATCTCGCGCATGCGCGCGTTCAGGTACTCGGCCGAGTCCAAGAGCTCCGAGCGCTCTTCGGGCAGACAGGCGACCTGATACTCCTTCTCCAGGATCCGCACGCTGACGCGCACCATCCGCTCGCTCATGCGCTGTGCTCCATCGCCTTGAGCCGGCCGATCATCGCCTCGACTCGGGCGCGCACCTGCTCGTTCTTCTGCAGCAGGGTCGCCCGTTCGGTCATCATCGAATCCATGCGCTGGCGAAGAGCACGATTTTCTTCCTGCAACTGCGCGACCATCGCGACCAGCGCATCGAGACGCGTCTCGAGCTGCTTCAGCTCCTCTTCGACGTTCGCTTTGGGCTTCGAATCGCTCATGAGCAAGCTCTTACTCGATCGGGGTGACCGGCGCCGCATGGCGCCGCTATTCGCCATCGGTGTGCGATGGGACACGTGCAGTTGATGTGGCCGAATTATGGGGCGGCCCCAGCACGCAAACAAGGGATTCGCACCCGGAGCGCGAGTAGGGGAGGCGAAGGAGGCGCACGCCAACCGGGCGCAGCATTCAAGTGCTAACATAACCCCCATGTTGCACGTCACATTTCCCGACATCGTGCGGGCGCTGGACGCGATTCGTTCCAAGGTTCCCGCGGCCGAGAGTCACGGGTGCCTGTGCGGCGCGTTGTGCGTGTCGAACCATTATCCCTTCGAGCGCTGGCTCGATGAGATCGTCCCCGAGGAGGCGGCGAGCGATCTCGAGGAGCGGCGCGCAGTGCTCAACGTGCTGTTCGAAGATACGGTGAGAGCGCTGCGCGGCGACGAAATGGAGTTCCAGCCTTTGCTTCCCGCCGACGAGGTCGGCTTGGAAGAGCGCGCGCAGGCACTGTCGCAATGGTGTCAGGGCTTCTTGTATGGCTTCGCGACGGGGCAGGTCGTCAACTCGGAGGAAATGCCCGCCAACGTGAACGAGATCTTGCGTGACCTGACCTACATCGGGCGGGCCAGCGTCGAGCTCGAAGAGGATCAGGAAGAGCAGGAGCAGGCGTACAGCGAGGTCGTCGAGTACGTGCGCGCCGGCGTGCAACTGATACACGACGAGCTGTACTCGGCACGAGAGAAGCCGCGCCCCGCCGCCAACTGACTGCATGCGCAAAGACGAATTCGATCGCCGCCGCCGGCGACTGATGAAGATGATGGGCCGCGGCGCCATCGCGATCCTTCCCGCGGCTCCCGAGAAGACGCGCAACAACGATGTGCTGTACCACTATCGTCCGGACAGCGACTTCTACTACCTGACCGGATTTTCCGAGCCCGAAGCGGTTGCCGTGCTCATCCCCGGGCGGGCGCAAGCGGAGTATGTGTTGTTCGTGCGCGAGCGCGATCCGGCGCGCGAGACCTGGGACGGCAAGCGCGCGGGCCCCGAAGGCGCGACCCGCGACTATGCGGCCGATGATGCGTTCCCGATCGGAGACATCGACGACATCCTGCCGGGGCTCATGGAGAACTGCTCGCGCGTTTACTACACGATGGGCTTGAATCCGGAATTCGATCACCGGCTCATCGGGTGGGTCAACGCCCTGAA
>Ga0207873_1003025_pt1 | contig 12825 bp, 10 predicted proteins | sample BGWIniCompost_FD_187373 | JGI IMG/M metagenome (GOLD analysis project Ga0207873, IMG submission 187373) | Cellulose adapted compost microbial communities from Newby Island Compost Facility, Milpitas, CA, USA - BGW Initial Compost (SPAdes)... ... | reverse complement strand
AAACCTTGCGGCTGGACAATCCGCAATTGTGCCGCAACCTGCTGGAGTGTCTGCAGGGCAAATTGCAGGGAGTCACGTTTCAGTCAACCGGAACGGCCATCGCACCCTTCAGCCGGGGAAAACGCATGTTGGTCTATCTGAACGGACATCAAGTACAAGACGACCTGGAGATGGCCGATATTTTCGAGAACAACGGAGTCATACCTACCGATGTATTACGGGTGCAGGTGGTGCGCACCAACCTGGCCCTGATGTCCCTATTTAGCAATGGGGAAGCGGGTGGCGCCCTGTTGATCACCACCCGGTCCGGTAACACTCGGCCCGCGCCCTATACGCCCGAACTGGCGCATTACGCGCCTCCCGGTTTTGACGTGACGCGGGAATTCTATTCACCTCGCTACGACAGAACGGCCCGGACCCGGCTCAGCGATTTCAGAACAACAATCCATTGGGAGTCCGGCCTGATTACCGACGACACCGGAAAAGCGGCTTTCGACTTTTACAATGCCGACCAGCCCGGCACCTACCGCATCGTAGTGGAAGGGATCAACGGCGCCGGAAATCTGGGCCGCGCGGTCCTGCGTTATCGGGTTGAATGAGGCCGGTCCGCTCAGGTGGTCATTCCCCCGCAGACCGAGATCACCTGGCCGTTGACGTAGGCGCTCAGATCGGAAGCGAGGAATACGGCCACGTTGGCCACGTCGCTTGTCTCGCCCATGCGTTTCAGCGGAATATTTTTAATCCATTCGGAAGTTACGTTTTCAGGCAATACATCGGTCATTTCGGTACTGATAAAGCCCGGGGCGATCGCGTTGGACCGGATATTTCTTGAGGCCAGTTCCTGCGCAATGGATTTGGTAAAACCAATGATCCCCGCTTTGGAGGCGGAATAATTGGATTGACCGGCATTGCCTTTTACGCCCACCACCGAACTCATGTTAATGAATACGCCGCTTTTCTGTTTCATCATTGGACGCGAAGCCGCTTTGGTCAAATTGAAGACCGATTTCAGGTTACTGTTCAGCACTTCATCCCATTGCTCCTCACTCATCCGCATCAACAGGCCGTCGCGGGTAATGCCGGCGTTATTCACCACGATATCCAGCGCGCCGAAATCAACCGTCACGGCCGAAACCAGTTCTTCCGCTGCAGCATAATCGGCCGCATTCGAGCGGTAGCCCTTCACTTTCGTCCCGAAACGCTGAAGCTCCTCTTCCAAAGCCTGTCCTTTCTCCACCGAAGACAGGTAGGTAAAGGCTACATTCGCTCCCTCTTCAGCAAAGCGTTCGACAATCCGGCGCCCGATTCCGCGCGATGCGCCGGTGATCAAGGCGGTTTTCCCCTGCAATAGTCTACTCATTACGCACCTACCTTTCCCAAGGCTTCCGCCATTGCTTCACCAATCCTTGCAGGCGATTCCACCACCGTAATACCGCATTCGGCCATGATCTTCATTTTTGCCGCGGCAGTATCTTCCGCTCCCCCTACGATCGCCCCCGCATGACCCATTCTGCGGCCCGGAGGCGCAGTCTGTCCGGCAATAAAACCGACCACCGGCTTGCCGGGGTTTTCCTTTATCCACCGTGCGGCTTCCGCTTCCATGCCGCCCCCGATTTCTCCGATCATGACAATTCCATCGGTTTCCGGGTCGTTCATCAGCAGTTCCACCGCCTCTTTGGTCGTGGTCCCGATGATGGGGTCGCCCCCGATTCCCACCGCCGTGGAAATTCCCAGGCCGGCTTTCACAACCTGGTCGGCCGCCTCGTAGGTTAGCGTACCGGATTTCGAAACAATGCCGATGCCGCCGGATTTAAATACAAAACCGGGCATGATGCCCACTTTGGCTTCCCCCGGGGTAATAACTCCAGGACAGTTCGGACCAATGAGCCTTGCTTTCCTGTCGGACAGATAGGACTTTACCTGGATCATATCCCGGGTGGGGATCCCTTCGGTAATGGCCACGATCAATTCCACTCCTTCGGCTGCGGCCTCCATGATCGCGTCCGCTGCGAATGCCGGAGGAACAAAAATAATGGAGACGTTTGCTCCGGTTTCCGCCACGGCCTCTGCTACGGTATTGAATACAGGCAGTTCCAGGTGGTAATTCCCCCCTTTTCCGGGCGTTACTCCCCCCACGACATTCGTTCCGTATTCGATCATCTGGGAAGCATGGAATGAACCCTCACTCCCTGTGAACCCCTGTACGATCACCTTGGAGTCCTTATTAACTAAAATGCTCATTGTCTAAAAAATTGTCTTGTGAATTTGTATCTGCAAAACTAATCTTATTTGCGTAATTCGAAAATTTTGTTCGGGAAACACATTCCCGGGCGGCTTAATTCAGAATCCGGAACACCAGCTCCTTCAGCAACTCGTCCTGGCCTGTATTCGCGGTATTCCCCACCCCTTTCAGGCGCATATCGTAACTCCGGAGCAGGGAGATAATCTCCCCGAGTTTCGGAAGCGGATAGTTACGGGCTGCCTGCTTGTATTTGTTCACAAAAAACGGATTAACCTTCAGGGCCGAAGCCACCGCCTGGGGCGAACGATCCTTCAGGGAATGGTATACGAACAGTTTCATGAAATAGCTTGCCAGGGTCCCCATCACCAGCACATGCGAATGGTCCTTCGGGTTTGCCGCAAAGTAATTCAGAATGCGGTTCGCCTTAAACACATCCCGCGCGCCCAGCGCATCGGTCAGTTCAAAAACGTTGAAGTCCTTGCTGATCCCGATGTTCTCGGCCACTTCCTTCATCCCGATCGCGGTTCCCTGTGGATAGTTCAGCAGGAGTTTGTCCAGCTCATTGGCGATCTTTTCCAGGTTGTTGCCCAGGTATTCCGCGATCAACGCGCTGGTGCGGGGGTCGGTGGAGTAACCCCGCTCGGAAAGATACTCGATAACCCAGGCTGGAACTTTATCGTCGTATAGTTTCTTGCTTTCGAAGACGACCCCGTTTTTCACCAGAGCCTTACTCACCTTCAGGCGTTTATCCAGGGTCCCGTATTTGTAGCAGAATACCAGGATGGTGGTGGGCAGCGGGTGTTCCGCATACGCGGTCAGCTCATCCCATTTTCTGATAGACTGGGCCTCCTTCACCAGAATCAGCTGATAATCCGACATCATGGGGTATCGCTTCGCCGCGCTTACGATGCTTACCATATCCGTTTCCTTGCCATAAAAGACGGTTTGATTAAACCCCTTTTCGGCATCACTCAAGATATGTTCTTCCATGTAATCGCTCAGTCGGTCGATGTAGTAAGGCTCCTCCCCCTGCAACAGGTAAACGGGTGCGAATTTCCGGGCCTTCAGGCTCCTTAAAAGTTCGGCATAGCTCATCGCGACGAATTTCGTGTTTCATTCCCGGATAAAAAAGGCATTTTTGCAGGAAAGTCTGGAACATGCAACAAGCGCCCCATCCGATATTAGTGCCGTTGAATTTTCCCTCCTATCCTTTCCGGCTTCAGGAGAAAGAGGGGAAACTATACATATTCGATGAATTACGGAAGAAACAATTGCTATGCACACCGGAAGAATGGGTCCGTCAGCACCTGGTACAGTACATGATCAGCCAGAAAGGCTATCCCCGTGGGTTGGTGCGGATCGAGGGCGGCCTTTCAGTCAACGAACGGACGCGTCGGAGCGACGTGGTCTTTTACGATTCACATGGAAAAGAGCAGCTGCTGGCCGAGTGCAAATCACCCCGTGTAGCGATCAACGACCGGGTTTTTGCACAGATCGCCATGTACAATCTTCAATACCGGGCTCGCTTTTTATTGGTTACCAACGGCCTGGACCACTATTGCTGTGAAATGGACTATCAGCGCCACACCTACCGGTTCCTCGATGACATCCCGCCGTTTGTTTCCGCGCAAGGGAATTTTTGATTATCTTGTGAACACGGATAACCAACAGCCGAATGAAATCGCTTGCCGTCGTTTTCTGGCTTTCTGTCGTTTTTACCCTTCCATGCGGGGCAAATGTTCCGCCGGCTGCCTCTGCCGCCGTCGACCCGGACATCGAATTGCTGCAGACCCGGCTCCGGCAAACCAGCACCGCTGTCCTTTCCTATTCGCTGAAGGCAGGAGAACTGCACGTGGAGGTAGTTACCGAACAGGATGCGCTTTCACTTTGCCTTCCGGCCGGCAGCGTCTTCTTCAGCCGGATCATGAAACTGAAAAACTCGCTGCATTCACAGGCACCATTCGACCGCCAGCTGGCCCATCAGCTTTACCTGAAATTGATCGGCCCGGTCACACGCTACCTGAGCGGTAAAACCCACCTGGTAATCATTCCCTGCCAAAAGACGGGATTGGTCCCGTTTGAGGTGCTTGTACCCGATACGGCAAACGCCAAACGCTATCTCCTGCATGATTTCGCCATCAGTTATTCCTACGGCTATGCCGCCCTGCTGAACCGGAGGCCCGCACTTTCGGATTACGAGCGACAGAAAGTGCTGGCTGTTGCACCCTTCAACGTTCCATCGGCTGAAAAGGAAGTAATGAACATCCGGGCAGACTACGTGCTAGGACAGGCAGCCAGTAAAAAACGGTTCATTGAAAAAGCAAGGAATTACTCCATCATCCATCTGGCAACCCATGCATCGCTGGCCGACCCGCCTCACTCCTTCATCGACTTCAGTCCGGAAGGAAACCCCCTGGGGGACGCCCGTTCACGGATGTCGGTACAGGACATTGCCCGAATGCGCCTGGAGAATGTAGACCTGGTCGTACTCAGTCCCTGTCTGCAGTTCAGGCAAGGAACCAGTCTCGCCGGCCTGTACACCATGGCCAAGGCGTTTGCACAGGCGGGTTGCCCCAATTTCATTACTACATTGTGGAAAACCGGACAGGGAAGCAACCACCGGATCTCCATGAAACTGCATCAGTATATCCACCAAGGGTATGATTATCCGCAAGCGCTCCGGAAGGCTCGGATCGATTACCTGGAAAACCCTTCGGTTGATGAAAACCTGAAATCACCGGCATACTGGGCAGGATTTGTTTTGCTGGGAGAAATCACCCCGGCGCGGCAAAGTCACAAAATATTTTATTACTTTGCACTCGCTTTTACCGCATTGGTAACCGGTTACATTTTACGCAGAAAAAAACATTATCGCTCCTGATGCTGATCGTCCGGAACATTCTGAAACAATACGCCAATCATGTTGCACTCGATCGGGTGAGCATGGAAATCCACCAAGGAAGTATTTTTGGCCTACTCGGACCCAACGGTGCCGGCAAGACCTCGCTCATCCGGATCATCAATCAGATAACCGCACCGGACGAGGGGGAAATCCTGCTTAATGGCAAACGCTTGCAGCCGGCGGATATTTCCAGGATCGGTTACCTCCCGGAAGAACGGGGCCTGTATAAAAAGATGGAGGTGGGAGAACACGTATTGTACCTTTCCAGGCTGAAAGGGCTCAGCCGGTCCGAAGCGATGGAACGGGTCAAATACTGGTTCCGAAAAATGGACATTGAAGCCTGGTGGAAGAAAAAGGTGGAAGAGCTTTCCAAGGGGATGCAGCAGAAGGTGCAATTCATCGCTACCGTACTTCATGAACCCGAACTTCTGATCCTGGACGAGCCCTTTACCGGATTCGACCCGGTGAACGCCGATCTGATCAAGCAGGAAATCCTCGAATTGAACAAGAAAGGAACAACCGTCATATTTTCCACCCACCGCATGGAAAGCGTGGAAGAGCTGTGCGACAGCATTGTGTTGATCAACAAAGCGAAAAAGATCCTGGAAGGCAGCCTGTCGGACATCAAAGCCCGCTACCGGAATAACACCTACCTCTTGACTTACCAGGGCGATGCCCGGAACGCGCTTTCAGCCCATCCGGAAAAATTCCGGCTCCTGTCCCACGAACACGATCCGCAGAACGGAAGCGGACAGCTGAAGGTTCAGCTGATGAACGGGGTCGGTTCCAATGAACTGCTGGAAATCCTGATCGCTTCGGTCCAGGTACAGGGAATGCACGAAGTCGTTCCCGGAATTCATGACATTTTTGTGAGAAGCGTAAAAGAATCCTGACACCCATGAATAAGACGTTGCTCATTATCGGCAGGGAATACCTGACACGGGTTCGCAAGAAATCCTTCATCGTACTTACCATCCTGGTTCCATTGCTTGTGGTGGGCATGTATGCATCCATTTTTTACTTCGCCATCGCCGGCAACCGGGAGGTCCGCTACGTGACGGTCCTGGATGAGAGCGAGGTGTTCGTTAACCAGTTCAGGGACAGCCACAACATCCAGTTTTCATACACGGGAAACAGCCTGCAGGAAGAGAAGCGGCGCATTCTGGAAGGGGACCAGGACAACGTGTTTCTGCTACACATCGCCCCTTTTGAGCAAATCCCAAAGCAGGTTGAGATTATCTCGTCCAAACAGGCCGGAATTGACCTTATTGAAGAAATTGACGGGCAAATGGAACAGGTCCTCCGGGACAAGAGGCTCACCGAGGCGGGTATCGACACGGCCGTCCTCAACAGACTGCATGTAAACGTCTCCCTGACCACCACCCGATTAACCCAGCAGGGCGAGTCCCAGACCAGCGCCGGCGCATCCTACGGGGTGGCACTGGCGGCGTGCATCCTCATTTACCTGTTTATTTTCCTGTATGGGGTCCAGGTGATGCGCGGAGTGATCGAAGAAAAGACCAGCCGCATCGTGGAAGTGATTATCTCCTCGGTCAAACCATACCAATTGATGCTGGGGAAAATCCTTGGTATCGCCCTGGTGGGCCTGACCCAGTTTTTGCTCTGGGTTGCGCTGAGCCTGGCGGCGATCGGGGTAATCAAGACCGTATTTGCAGACAATGCTGAATTATCGCGTCTGGAACAGGTATCGGCAATGCAACAGGGCCCCGATCCGGTGGCAGCGCAGGAGCTGAATCAGGACGCGGACCAGGCAGGTGCGACCAATCCGGCCATGGAAGTGCTGCGGGCGCTGGGGACCCTGAATATTCCGCTGATCCTGGCCTGCTTTGTGTTTTATTTTCTGGGTGGTTACCTGTTATACAGCGCCCTTTTCGCCGCCGTGGGCTCGGCGGTTGACAACGAAACGGAAACGCAGCAATTCATGTTTCCGGTGACGCTTCCGCTGCTGTTTGCCTACCTGTCTTCATTCGGGCTGATCACCAATCCAGACAGTTCCCTGCTCTTCTGGTTGTCGATGATCCCCTTCACCTCCCCGGTTTCGATGATGGTGCGGCTACCCTTCGGCGTGCCTGCCTGGGAAATTGCTCTTTCAATGGCGCTGCTGGTTGCCGGTTTCGTATTTACGGTCTGGCTCGCGGGACGGATTTATCGCACAGGGATCCTCATGTATGGCAAAAAGGTCACTTTCAAGGAACTTGGTAAATGGCTTTTTTACAAAAACTGATTTCCTGATGCAATAAAAACGTATACAATTTATTCTCATTTTACTTCCCAGTTTCGGTTTTTAATAGGAAATTATATTCATTTTCTTCTACAATCCATGTGAAAAACCATGCACGTGGCTGCTAACCAATCATTTATAAGTGTCATTTAGTTACATATCGGCTTGCTAAAAGCTTATTTTTGGAAAAGTTTACCACCGTAACAAGATAGCAGCGATGCAGAACTTTACCTTTACGATAAGGACTTTCAAAGCCGTTGACGATCCGGCGGCCTGTCAAAAATACATTGCGGGTCACTCCCGCATCCTTCAGGTATTCGGACTTTCGATGATTACCTCGGCAAATCCTACATGGGTAAATGATCCGGACACCCATGTAATCACGGTGGAATCCGCCGATGGAAGCCGCATTTACGGCGGCGGCCGGATACAGATCGCCTCGGGCAGACTTCCCCTTCCAATCCAGACAGCCATCGGGAACAAAGAACCGGCCATCCATGAAGTGATCCACCGGTTCGCCCAAAAAGGGACCGGCGAGATCTGCGGGCTATGGAATGCCCGGGAAATGGCGGCCAACGGCATCGGATCCCTTCACTTGGGCCGGGCCATTGTCGCGGTAGCCGGTCAGTTGAATCTAACCAGTCTTTTCGCGCTCTGCGCACCTGCCACCGTAAAAAACTGTCTGCAGGTGGGATTTGAGGTAGCCGGGTTTCTGGGACGGGGAGGGCAATTGATCTACCCGAAGGACCACCTGCTGGCCACCGCCATGCTGATCCGTGATCTGCAGCGGCTTCCGGCCGCATCGGCCCGCGACCGGGAGATTATCGCGGACCTGAGAAACAAACCCAGCCAGGAACGAACCGAGCCCGGTATAAAAGGACATTTACTGACCATCTCCTATCAGTTGAACGCCGATCCTGTTCCGGCATATTGTGTTGCCTGAGCCTTTACTTTTTCCATAAAAATTGTAATTTTAGGTAGTGAGCTTACAACATGGAAACAGGACGGGCGGACTTTATTATCATTGAGGATAACAAGGTCGATTGTTTTATTGCGGAGAAAACAATTCAAAATTCCGGAAAAGGAAACAGCTGCATTACATTTTCACACGCGGCGCTTGCCCTGGATTACATTGAAAAGCACGAGTCTGACGGCCAGGTAATCATCTTCGTGGACATTCAGATGCCTCGGATGAACGGCTTCGAATTCGTCGAGTCGTTTGAACGCCTTCCGCTTTCGAACCGGCACCTGTACCGGATTTACACCTTGACATCCTCCATCAACGAACGGGACCGGGAACGAATAAAAATGTTCCCCTCGGTGAAAGGATTCTTAAATAAACCCCTGACTGTTGACATCATCAACCAGGTGGTCCAAGTCAATTCGCCATGAATTTAGCTGCACACCGCGCGAAAACAGCTTCCCTTAACGCAGAATACCGTCCCGAGCTGCTTCGTCTGGATCGCCCCCGGGACAACCAGCGCTTCCTCACGTTACTCACCACGGGGCAGGTATTTCTTCACGATGAAATCGAAGCCCAGCTCATGGAACTCATCCGGGCCCGACACCCCTCCGTCCCCCTGGACGACCGGGAAAGCAGGCGCCTGGCGCGGGAGCATGCCGGTGAACGCCTGGAGGAGTACGGGGTTTGGGTATATTATCCGTGGAACGGCCGGCTTGTCCATTCACTGGATGAAAAGGAATTTGCCGAGGTCCGGACCGTGCGCAACAAATACAAGATCACCCAGGAAGAACAACAAACCCTTCTGGACAAGAAGGTGGGAGTCATTGGCTTGTCGGTAGGCCAGTCGGTAGCCCTTTGCATTGCGATGGAGCGTGCCGCGGGCGAACTTCGCCTGGCCGATTTTGATACCCTGGAACTGACCAACCTCAACCGGATCCGAACGGGAATCGCCAACCTGGGTCTGAAGAAAGCGGTAGCCACAGCCCGTGAGATCGCCGAACTGGACCCTTTCCTGAAGGTCCGCGTTTTTGATGAGGGTCTTAACGAAGAAAATCTGGACGCATTTTTCCTGGAGGGGGGAAAACTCGACGCCGTAATTGACGAATGCGACGGCATCGCCATAAAAATCAGCTGCCGTTCCAAAGCGAGGGAATTGCGGGTGCCCGTATTGATGGAAGCGAGCGACCGATGCACGATCGACATTGAACGATTCGACCTGGAACCCGACAGACCCTTGCTGCATGGATACATTGATCACCTGGATATATCCCGGGTAAAGAAGTTGAAATCCAATGAGGAAAAAATACCCTATCTGGCGCCTATGGTGGGGGTTGACACCATGTCACCCCGTCTGAAGGCCTCTGCGCTGGAGGTAGGGCACTCCATCACCACCTGGCCCCAACTGGCCTCGGCGGTCGTTATGGGAGGGGGCGCACTGGCCGATGTATGGAGAAGGATCGCGCTGAACCTGTTCCGGCAATCGGGCCGCTACTTTATCGATATGGAATCAATCGTCGGCGAGCCTCGCCGGCTGCGCACCCTCCCGCAAGAAGACATCCCCGAGCCAGTGGCTACCCACGAGGTTGATCTGCAAAAGGCACATGCCCTGGTAAACCGGTTTTTCAATCAGCCAAACCACACGGTCCCGACAAGGCAGCCCGGTGCGGATCTGGTGCGGGAGCTGGTCCGGGCGGCGACGACGGCCCCTTCGGGAGGAAACAGCCAACCCTGGCGATGGATTTACCGGCAGGGATGCCTGTTTCTGTTTCTGGACAGGCCGGCCGGTTACTCTTACATGAATTACCGGGACAGCGCTTCCTATATCGCCCTGGGCGCGGCCATTGAGAATCTGGTACTGGCTGCACATCAGCACCGGTTGCGTTTGCTGGCTACGTACTTCCCTCTTGCCGGGGAAGGGGACCTGGTGGCGGCCTTCCGGTTTCATGAAGCCGGTGAGGCGGCCATACCGGAGCAGGGGGAGTTGGAACAGGTGGTGGACGGGAGCCTGGCCGGGCTTATTGAAAAACGCCATACCAATCGGAAAGTACCACCCCGGACCCTTATTCCAGGGGAAATTCTTCATAGCCTGAAAGAGGTGGCCGAGCAGTCCCCCGGAATAGAAGTAAAATTTATTGATTCGGCCCATGAGCTGCTCGAGGCCGGAAAGATTATCGGTATCACCGACCGGTACCGAATACTCCATCCGGAAAGCAATTACGATTTTATTCACCGGGAAATCCGGTGGACCGAGGCGGACGCTGCCCGAAGCAGAACAGGGATTGAAGTAAGCACCCTGGAATTGAAGGAGTCCGAATTGCTGGGCCTCCGGTTCATCCGGGACCGGGAGGTGATCTCGTTTCTGTCCAAGATCAATGGAGGACAGTTGCTGAAAAACGCATCAGTTAAAAACGCGGCCGCCGCTTCGGCATTCACGCTTCTTACCGTCCCCGGTTTCAGCGCGGGCGATTTTTTGAATGGAGGGCGGGCCGGACAGCGGCTGTGGCTGAAAGCCACGCAACTGGGACTTGCTGTCCAGCCCATGAATGTACCGCTTGCCTATTTTACCCGCCTCAAACACGGCATAGAGGATCTCCCGCCGGGCACAGAGGATGAGTTACAGGACCTGTATGCACGGTTTACCCACCTGTTCGGATCCGGTCCGGCACGCGAGGAAGTTTATCTGTTCCGGCTGTTCAAAGCGGAAGAGCCCCAAAGCAGGTCGTACCGGCGCCGGGTAGACGACATTTTAAGCTGCGTCTGATGCATGGTTTACTTTTACTGATTGTAACATCGTTGATCCCTTTTCCGGGCGACCGCGTTTACGCCGGCGGCGACCCCTCACCCCAAGCTGTCCCGGGAACGCAGGTTTGGTACCTGGAAGATCCGGAGTCGGCTTACAGCGCCGAAGAGGTGTTGCGTTCCGGCGGATTCCGTCCGGGGAAAACCCAGATCCTGAACTTCGGCATATCGCCTTCCACCTGGTGGTTCCGGATGGATATCACCAATACCACCGGAAAAAGCCCCCTGTATCTCTCGGTGGAGCAGCCCCTGCTGGACCTGGTCCAGGTTTATCTGGTTTCCTCCCAGGGGACCGAAGCAAGCTTATTGGAAGAGATCAGCCGGAACTTGCCGTATTATTCCAGGGAGGTCCCGCAGCTTGACCCCGTTTTCCGGATTCCCGTGGACGCGTCGGAAACCGTTACGATTCTGCTGAAGGTTAAAAGTTCCACGCCCATCGTGCTGCCTCTGAAGGCCGGTACCGGCGAAGCGGTCACCCACGCCAATTTCAAAAAGGAGCAATGGCTCAGCATTTACATTGGAATAATGCTTACCACGTTCATATACAATCTGTTTATCTTTTTTTCCATCGGGGACCGGATTTACCTGTATTACGTCGTCTGCGTTCTGCTGGTGGCCCTTACCCAGACGGCCCTGACGGGGTTTACCTTCAAATACTTCTGGCCCGAAAACACGTTCATTGCCCATCATGGCCCGCTGCTGTTTTCCTGTCTGGCAGGAATTGCGGCACTGGAGTTTATCCGCGAATTCCTCCATGTTAAGGAATTTGCGCCCCGACTCGCCCTGGGCATCCCCATCTTCAATGCGGTGTTTATCTTAGCCATGATTCTGGGGCTCTCCGGGGCGAGAATGGAAGGATTTTTCCTCATGCAATGCGCCACCGTTTTCGCTGCCCTTTATTCGCTGTTCGTTTCCTACCGGATTTACCGTTATAACTACCGGGCTGCCCGGTTTTTCCTGCTGGCCTGGGCCATTTTGCTGATTGGCGCGGTTGTATTTGTGCTCAAGGATTTTAACCTCGTTCCCTATAATAACCTCAGTACTTCCGCGCTGCTGATCTCCTCGGCCTTGGAAGCGCTTTTGCTCTCCTTCGCCCTGGCCGACAAAATCAATATACTGAGAAAGGAAAAGCAGGAATCCCAGGAGCAGGCCATGGCAGCCATGGCCGAAATTGCAAAGATAGGCCGGGAACAGAATATCATTCTGGAAACCAAGGTGAATGAACGGACCCTTGCGCTGAAGGAATCCAACCGCGAATTGAGCAAGGCCATTGAAGAGCTGAAAGAAGCCGAATCGCAGTTGGTAGCGTCCGAAAAGATGGCGTCGCTGGGTCAACTGACAGCCGGCATCGCGCATGAGATCAATAATCCGATGAATTTTGTACGGTCCAATATCCGGCCGTTGGAACGGGATATCGGAATCATCATCGAGCTGCTTGAAAAGGTGGAAGGCGTGGCCCGGTCCGCCGCCTCCGATGAGGAGAAAAAAGCCCTCATCCAGCAGATTAAGGCCCAGGCCGATTACGACTACCTCAAATCGGAGATCAACGACCTGATGCGGGGTATCCTGGAAGGGTCCACCCGGACGGCTGAAATTGTCAGGGAATTGCGTAACTTCAGTCGGATTGACGAAGCGGAGCTGCAAAAGTCCTCCATTAACAACGGGATTGAGTCTAC
>Ga0207873_1003024_pt1 | contig 12828 bp, 19 predicted proteins | sample BGWIniCompost_FD_187373 | JGI IMG/M metagenome (GOLD analysis project Ga0207873, IMG submission 187373) | Cellulose adapted compost microbial communities from Newby Island Compost Facility, Milpitas, CA, USA - BGW Initial Compost (SPAdes)... ... | reverse complement strand
GCGGGCGAACGGGACGCCCTGGGCGGTGGCCTGGTCGATGATGTTCAGCGACAGCTCGGCGAGGCGGTGGACGTTGGCCTCACGGCTGCGGTAGTCCCCGCCCTTGATGGTGTCGTAGAAGAGCCGGTAGACCGAGTCGCCGTCGTTGTGATAGTTCTTGGCGGCGTTGATCCCGCCCTGGGCGGCGATGGAGTGGGCTCGCCGGGGGGAGTCGTGGAAGGTGAACACCTCCACCTCGTATCCGAGCTCGCCGAGGCTGGCCGCGGCCGACGCGCCGGCGAGGCCCGTGCCCACCACGATGATCTTGAACTTCCGCTTGTTGGCCGGGTTGACCAGACGCATGGAGAACTTGTGGTTCTCCCACTTGTCGGCGAGCGGCCCTGCGGGGACGCGGGGGTCGAGATTGATCGTCATTTCAGGTACCCGAAAGCGACGGCGAGCGGCGGGGCGATGAAGCCGATGACGATGACGCCCGAGATGATCGTGGCCGCGACGCGTCGGGCTGCGTTGAACTTCGGATGGTTCACCCCCATGCTCTGGAACATCGACCAAGCGCCGTGATACAGATGGATGCCCAGCAGGGAGACGGCGATCACGTAGAAGGCGGTGACGAGGGGGCGCTGGAACCCGGCCACGAAGTTGGCGTAGACCCTGCCGTGCTCCCAGGTCTCAGGTGCCGCCGGCTGGATGCCGAGGGTGAAGTCGGCCAGGTGGAAGGCGAGGAAGGCGAAGAAGATCACCCCGCTCCACCGCATCGTACGGCTGGCGTAGGTGGCGGCCACGTAGTTGCGTGGCGCCTGGTAGTCGGTCTGTCGGGCCCGCCGGTTCATGATCGTCAGTGCGTAGGCGGCGTGGACGTGGAGGAGGAAGGCAACGATCAGGCCGACCCGCAACAGCCACAGCATCACGTGCTCCGGGACGATGGGGGAGAAGAGGCTGCGGAGCGCCTCCGCATAGATGTCCATGTCCGGGATCCCGTTCACGTCCGGGAGGAACATCTTGAGGTTCCCGAGCATGTGGGCGATCGCGAAGCCGATGATGATGACTCCGGTCACCGCCATCACCCACTTCTTGCCGACCGCCGACCGGTAGAACTCCACCGGGAAAGGCGCCTTCTTGGGTCTCTGGCTCGTGGTGGTCACTGGACTCCCATTATGACAACTTTGCAGGGAGCGTCCGCCGTCCGGGGGAGGGTGGTGGTCACGGCGACGACGCGGTTGCCGTCGGGGCGTCGTCCCGGTGGGCTCCAACTCGCCCCGGAGAGGTGGGGCTCCTGGCGTTCGCGCCCGTCGTGATTGGGCGATCTGGGTCGATTGGCCCGGGGTCCCCTCTTGACGGCGCGCGCGGTCTCACATAATGTCACGCGTGTAATTACACGGTTGTTAGGAGACCTGATGCAGAGCAAGCTCGTTGAAGCGCTGGCCATAGGCGAGCTTTCCTGGCAGGACTACGCCAACTGCCGTGGTGCCGACGCAGACCTGTTCTTCCCTGAGCGCGGGGCGTCCACCCGCAAGGCGAAGTCGATCTGCGCGGAGTGCGAGGTGAAACAGCAGTGCCTGGACTACGCCATCGAGATGGGCGAGAAGTTCGGCATCTGGGGTGGTCTCTCCGAGCGCGAGCGCAGAAGGGTGCGTCGGGAGCGGGCCATCCGCGAGCGCAAGGTCGGTTGAGGGGTCCTTACAGGTAGAGCCCCGAGGGCTCGTCTTCACCGGAGGGATGACGAGGCCCGTCGATCTGTCGTCTCTGCATGTGCGCCAATTGCGCCTGCGCCGCCATCTGCTGGCTCCACAGGGTCGCCTGGATGCCGTGGAACAGCCCCTCCAGCCATCCGATGAGCTGGGCCTGTGCCACCCGCAGCTCCGACTCGGTGGCGCCGGACTTGTTCAGGGGCACCATGATCTCCTTGAACTCCTCCTGGAGGTCGGAGCTGAGGATCTCCTCCAGTTCCGACACCGACCTCGAGTGCACTTCGGCCATGCGCATGCGACCGCCCTCGTCCAGCGGCGCCTGACGCGCCTCGTCGAGCATGGCGCGGGTCATCGAGGCGATGCGCAGGAGCTTGGAGGGCTCGGCGATGAGCGGCTCTTCCTCCACGGCGGCCTGGACTTCCTGAGGTGTGTTGGGCTCCTGTGTCATCAGACATTGACCTTACCGGGACACTGTCCTTGCCCACGGTTGGGTACCTTGACACTCCTTCATGAGCCGGGTCGTCGTCTTCACCCTCGGGTACACCGCCGCCCTCCTTGCCTACGGCCTGGTGATGGACAGCCCGCTCACCCTCCTCTACACGTCGGTGAACCTCGGCCTCATGGGTCTCCTGGCACTGCTCAACCGGGGGATCGGCTGGTCTCTCGGCGCTCTCTGGCAGGCATCGTTCGTCGGTCTCGGGAACATGCTCGGCGGAGTGGTCCTCGTAGAAGGGCGGACGCTCTACCTCACCGACGTCATCGGTCCCATCGGCTACGACAAGATCTTCCATTTCGCCGCCGCGGCCGGTCTCAGCCTGCTGGCGTGGGAGGCGGTGGAGGGCATCGCCGGCCCGGGTGCCAGACGGGGCATCACGGGCCTGGCCATGGTGGTCTGGCTGGCCGTCATGGGCGGTGGTGCCGTCGTCGAGATCGCCGAGTTCATCGGGGCGAGCATCGGAGATGTGAATGTGGGTGACTACGCCAACAACGCCCTCGACCTGGTGGCCAACGGCCTCGGCGCCCTGCTCGGGGTGTCGCTGGTCGCAAACACCCGCCGCGATCCGGCGCGCGGCTGAGCCCGACCGTTAGCCTCCCGCCATGCGCTGGCCGTTTCGAGCACTCGTCCAGGCACCGATAGTCCAGCGCGTCACGTGGCACGTCCGCCGCATCACGTCCCGGCTCGAGGGTGGCTTCTTCCGGCCTCTCCTCCTCGCCCTGGCCATCACCCTCCTCCTCTCCAGCGCGATCGTTTGGTTCTTCGAGACCGACAGGACGATCCGGAGCCTCGGCCAGGCCATCTACTGGTCGTCGACCACCGTGCTCGGACAGGGCGACGCCGCCTTCGCCAGCGGCATCGTGGGCTGGGCGGTGGGCTGGCTCCTCAGCCTCTTCGGCGTCGGCATCGTCGCCACCATGACCGGCGTCCTCGTCGGCTTCGTCATCGAGTACCTACTCAAGGAGGGACAGGGAATGGGCGCATCCGGCTACCGGGACCACGTGGTGGTGTGCGGGTGGAACCCGACGGCCCGGGAGCTCGTCGACGAGTTGGTCGCCGACGAGAGCACCACCCGGATCGTGGTCATCCACGATGCGGAGAAGGCACCCACCGACAAGGCGTACTTCGTGAGGGGTGAGACCACCTCCGAGGAGGATCTGAAGCGGGCCGGGATCGAGCAGGCCCGAGCCGCCATCGTCTGCCCGTCCGACTCCTCGAACGAGGCCGACATCCACTCCATCCTCACCGTCCTCGCCATCGAGACGCTCGCCCCGCAGGTGCGGACGGTGGTCGAGGTGAACAACCCGGCCAACGTCCCCCACTTCCGCCGGGCCAACGTCGACGAGCTGCTGGTCACCTCGAAGCTGTCGTCCCGGCTCCTGGCCAGATCGGCGCTGTACCCGGGTCTGGCCGAACTGGTGACCGACATCGTCGGCGGTGCCGGCAACCCGGACGACCCGCAGCTCTATCGGGTGCGGATGCCGGAGGAAGCGGTGGGGATGTCGACCGCGGAGCTGGCCACCCTGATGCGCAGTGATCACCACGCCACCGTCATGGCGGTGGCCCGCGGCAACAGCACGGTGGCCAACCCGCCGCACGGATTCAGGATGGAGGCGGGCGACGAGCTCGTGGTCCTGGCCTACGAGCTGGGCTCGATGGAGCCGGTCGTGGAGGAGAAGAGGACTAGGGATGGGGCCGACCCCGTTCTCGGGATCGACCCCGCTCCTTCGCCGGCCTGATCAGTCGCCGGCTAGATCAGTCTTCTCCAGGACTTCTCCCCCATGCGACGCACGGGGGAGTGTCCAGAAGGGGTGAGGGGGCGCGTCGCAGGCGGCGGGATCAGTCGCCGGCGACGAAGTAGTGCCAGGTGCCGTCGGCGCGGATCCCCGTCCGCCACCCGGCGTATCCGTCGAAGTGCTGACGCATGTCGTCGAGTTCCTGCTGCGTGTGCAGCTGACGGATCTCGGCCATCTGCTCGTCGGTGATGTCGTCCCAGGTGTCGGCGGCGAATGCGCCCGGCCACACGTAGTAGGTGGCGCCGTCGCCGGTCTCCTGGACGCCGTGGGACATGCCGAGGATCTGGAGGAGGATCCCGAGCTTCCCTTCACCGTCGTTCTCCCACTCGACGAGCTGGTCGAACCGGCCACCACCGAAGTGGGTGATGAAGTTCTCCGGGGCCAGCGCCTCGAGAGCCCCGAAGTCGCACGCCACTGCGGCGTCGATGATCGCCTGGCGCTTGGCCGCGACGTTCTCGGGCAGACCTTCCTGGGCGCCCGGTGCCGGCACACCTGTCGCCGAGCACTCCGCGACGGGGGCGTCGGTGCTCGGGGGCTCCACCGGCACGGTGGTGGAAGGCGACGCCACGGGGGCGCCGGTTCCCCGGTCGAAGAGGGGGAGCACACCGATCGCCAGCGCCACCAGGGCGAAGGCGCCGGCGAACACCAGCCACCCCTTGGCGGCCGGCACGGCTCGGGGCCTGGTGCCCGGGGCCGGCGGCGGCGTGACGGTCCTGCTGGCCTGGCGGACTTCCTCCGCGGCCCTGGTCAATCTGTTCTCGAGTGCGTCGAAGTCACTCATGATCACTCCTGTTCCAATCGGCGAGTCGGTCCTTGAGCACCAGGCGGGCTCGGTGCAGGTGGCTCTTCACCGCCCCGGCTGAGCAGCCCATCGCGTCGGCGATCTCGTCGGTGGTCAATTGCCCCACGTAGTGGAGGACGACTGCTTGCTGCTGGCGACGGGGCAGGGCCCGCACCTCGTTCCACACCTCTTCGGTGGGGAGGCTCAGGTCGTTGACGACACCTCGTCGGGGGTCGTGTCCTGCCTTCTGGATCGCCCGTCTCTCGGCTCCGAGCCGACGACGTAGCGACGTCGCCTTGTTGATCAGTACCCGGCGCACCCAGGCGCGCGGGTCCTCGTATCGGGAGACCCGGTCCCAGTTCCGGTGAGCGGCCGCGAACGCCTCCTGAGCGAGGTCTTCGGCTGCCGACCGGTCCGGTGAGAACGCTCGCGCGACCGCCACGATGTGGTGATACTCCCTCCGGTAGAAGGGCTCGAAAGGGATCGCGCCTTGCCGTGTTCTCGGGATGACGGTTCTCCTCGTATGCGGTGGTGCTGTCATCTCGTACTTAACACGCACACGGCGCCGTTTCGGATTACAGGGGTTTCCCGGGGCGCCCCAGGCGGGTACACGCGGTTGTCTACCTACAGAAGGCTCTCAACCATGACACACGATCCTTATCAACCCGTGCCCGAGCCGCCGCCCCGGTCGCCGTACCTGGGCTATGTCATAACGGGCGTGCTCATCGTGCTCGTCATCGTGTTCATCGCCTGGGTGCTCAACCCGGACCGGAACTCGAGCGACACGACCACTCCCGGCGGGACGACGGAGACGACCCTGCCCGGCGGGGGCACCACCCTCCCGGATGCGACGACGACTCTGCCGGAGCCGACCTCGACAACGGTTCCCGAGACGACTTCCACGACCGGCGGGTGACCCGATCCGCAGGGAGATCCGGATGAGAGGTGGACGACAACCCTCTTCTACTACCGCTGAGAAAGCCTTACGATCGCGACACGAAAGAAGGATGACTCATGGCTGAGGACTACCCGCCGATTCTCGACGCAGCCCAGGTGGCAGAGCTTCTGGGCATGAACGTTCAGATGGTCCGGCGCTACGCCCGCGAGGGCAGGCTCCCCGCCTACAAGCTTCCGGGCGGTCGCACCTTCAAGTTCTTCCGCGACGAGATCTACGAGTTCATCCGGGCCCATCCTGCGGCGTCAGACGCCGAGGATGAGGTCATTGACTCTCAGACGACCTGACGATCGCCAGGATCAGCCCGGCCGGCACGTAGAGCGTCCGGTCGTCCGCATCGACCAACTCGACGTGGTCACTCGCGACCACGTCGACCCGGCCGATCACGATTTCCCCACCGGCCAGCGCCAGCCTGACCATGCCGCCCCGGTCGGCCGCCTCCGCAAGCCGCGCCGTCAGCGTCTCTTCGCCGGCGACGTTGCCCCCGCCCTCGTCGGCCCCGGGGAGGATCGACCAGAACCCGGCGTCGATGCGGATGTCGGCGATCTGACCGGCGCCCTGGACGGTGACGTGGTCCGGCCCGGCCCCGACCACCAGCCCGCTGAAGGTGTGACCCGAGAACACCACGGAGACCCGGGAGCCCCGGTTGACCATCTCCTTGGCCACCATCGCCAGGTCGAACCGGCGACGGTCGTAGGCGGCGGTCAGCCTCTCGTCCTCGGCGGCCTCCTCGGCCATCTCCCGGCCCAGGGAGTTACGGAGCTCGGTCAGATCAGGGTCTTGTTCGAAGGTCATCTTTTCGCGCTCTCGACATCCGTTGGACAACGTGAGATAGGTTCGAAGCGTTGAGCCAACGACCCTCACTCGTCACGAGGGAAGCGGGCACCTCGCCGCCGACGATCCGGCGCACTCGACGCCGGATCTCGGCCTCGCACGTACTCATTGCACTCGCCGTCGTCCTGGCGTTCGTCCTCAACATTCTCGCCCTGAGAGACCGCGGCGCAAGCACTTTGGTCGCAGTCGCCGATCGCCCCATCGCTGCCGGGTCGATCCTGGTTCCGGACGTGATCCGGTTGGTGTCGGCGGACGCCGACTTCCCGGGCCTGGCGACGCTCATCACCGAGGACGACCTCGATGCCAGCTTCGGTTCGGTGGTCACCCGCGCCCTTCCCGCCGGGTCGGTCGTAGATCGCGCATCCCTGGCGGCGCCGGACTCGGGATCGGGAATGCGGGTGATGAGTCTGGAGGTCGAGGAGTCGCGAGCCGCCGGCGGGACGCTCGCGGCAGGAGACCGCATCGATGTGATCGCGGTCCGTGACGGAGTCGCCACCTACGTGGTGTCCGATGCCGAGGTGGTGGCGGTGCCCGAGAAGGCCTCCGGGGCGCTGGGTAGCACCGGATACCACGTGGTGGTCGCCGTGGACGCCGACGAAGCCCTGGCCCTGGCGGAGGCGATGGCCGCCGGGAAGATCGATGTGGTGCGCTCCACCGGCGCGCCACCCGTGGGACGGGACACCGATGGGACAGGTCGTTGAGCTAGCGCTTGCAGCCTCGGCGAGGGACTGGCCCGACCGGTTGCACAGGCATGTGCTCGATCACGGTGGAGCGCGAATCGCCGGCCGCGTGCTCACCGCCACCCAGGCTCTGGAAGGCACCTACGACATCTTGCTGATCGACGACGTGTGCTCGTTCCTCAGCCCCGGACTGGTGACACGTCTGCGATGCAGCGGGAAGCAGGTGCTCGGTGTCTTCGACAGGGACGACGGGCCGGACGCCAAGAGACGACTCCTCGAGTGTGGTGTAGGCGACGTCATCGAGGCCGACGCCACAGGTGACGAATTCCTCGCGCAGTCGACGGCCATGGCGCAAGCCTCGGTATCAGCAGCCATCACGCCGTCCCGCCCTGGACGAACGATCGGGGTGATCGGTGTATCTGCCGGAGTGGGCGCGACCGAGGTGGCTGTAGGCCTCGCGTGGAGTCTCTCCAGAGCCGTGGAAGCTGTGTTGGTCGACCTGGATCCGGTCGCTCCAAGTGTGGCGCAACGTCTCGATGTTCCGCTGCACCCGAATCTCCTGACGCTCATCGACACGGTGGTCAACGGCTACTCCCACGAGCAGGTGGAGATCGCCCTCGACCGGCTGCGGGTGGTGCCCGGCCTGGCCCAACCGGGGCAGCAGACACTCCCCCCACACGAAATCGAGATGGCCCTCGAGACCCTGGCGTCACGGAACCGGGTGGTCGTCGCCGACCTCGGCGAGGCGAGCTCATGGGGCGACGGCCCGCTCGGGTGGTTCGACTCGCTGGTGTTGGTAGCCACCGGGGATCCGGTTGGCGTGACGAGGCTCGTCCGGCAGGCGCAACGGTGGTCATCCCTGGCCGAGAGCGTCTCGCTGGTGGTCGTGGTCAATCGATGCCCCCGGCGACGTTTTCACCGGGGCGAGCTCACGGACGAGATCGAGGGTGCCCTCGGACACCTGCCGCTGACCGTTGTCCCGCACGACGACCGGGTCATGGTCGGGTCTTGGGACGGCGTACCGGTTACTAGGGGACGGTTCGCGGCGGCGGTCGGTCGCATGGCCGGATTGGTGGCATCGGCGGTGACGGCATGACACAGGACGTGTACGAGGTGCTCCGCCGGGAGGCTCTGGAGAGAATCGACGGGACGGGAATCGATCCGACGCGCGATCCCGATGCTGCACGTGAGCTGCTGCGGCGCACCGTGGACGACTACCAGCGGAGGGCGCACCTGGGGGAGGTTCGACTCCTGGCCGACCCCGGGGCCACGCTGGAGCGGCTCGCCCGATCCGTGACAGGTCGGGGACCGCTCGTGGAGCTTCTCGAAGACCCCTCCATAGAGGAGGTCTTCGTAGAGGGCGACAAGATCACCTACCTCGAGGCGGGTGGGACGCTCCGCAGCGCGGAACTCCCCGTCACCGAGGAAGAGAACCGTCAGGTGATCCAGCGTCTCGTCTCCGAGACCGATCGTCGCCTGGACGCCTCGTCACCGATCGCCCAGGCCCGGGTCCTCGGTGGCTCGGCGCGCCTGACTGCCGTGATACCACCGGTCGCCGATCGCCTGTCCGCAACGGTCCGCAAGTACGCACTGAGACGCCAGACCCTCGATGAACTGGTGGCCCTGGGCTCCCTCACCCGCCCCGCCGCGGACTTCCTCGAAGCGGCGATGAGGGCCTCCGCCTCGGTGATCGTGTCAGGGCCACCGGGCTCGGGGAAGACATCGTTTCTCTCGGCATTGATGGCCGCCGTCCCGCCGGACCACTGCATCCGGGCCTGCGAGGAGGTGCGGGAACTCCACGTTCCTCTCGTGCACGGCTCCTATTACGAGGCGCGGCCTCCGGCCATGGGCGGCGGAAATGAGATCAGCCTGCGCGACCTCGTCAAGGTCACCCTGGCAATGCGGCCTGACCTGATCGTGGTCGGGGAGGTCCGGGGTTCGGAGGCGTTCGAGTTGACCCGCGCCGCCAACGCGGGGTGCGGGATGGCCTGCACCATCCACGCCAACTCGGCGACTGACGCCCTCGACGCTCTGGTCAACGCCGCGCTCATGGCGGGGGAGAACGTTCCGGAGCGAGTCGTCCGCAAGGTGTTCGCCTCCTCGATCGACCTGGTCGTCCATCTCGACCGGGCAACCGATCCGACAGGCACCAGGATCGTCAGGGAGACGGTGGAAGTCCGGGCGATGGTGCCGTCGCTCCACGACGACTTCTCGACCGAGCCGATCTTCGCGCGGGAGCGCATGGGGGCGCCGATGGTGTGGACGGGGGCGCTTCCGCCGGAGCGACTGATGCGGCGTCTCGAGCCTCACGTGTCGACGGGCCTGGCGCGCTTCCTCGAAGGAGGCTTGATGTGATCCCGGTTCTGGCAGCGTCGGCCACCGCTGTTGCCGTCGGCTGCGTGGGTGTGGCCTTGCTCAGGATGAGGAGGGTCTCCGCGCCCGCCCGGCGACCCAGAGTGGTCGATGGCCTGGATGTCACGCCCACTCAGTTCTGGGCGACGGTCATCGGTGCCGCCGGTGTCACGTTCGTCTTCGTATACGGCATCACCGGTCTGTTCGCGGTCGCCGCAGTTCCCGCGGTCGTCGTGGCCATGCTCCCCAAGGCCTACTACGCCCGCTCCAGGGCCAGGCGTGTCGCCTCGGTCCAGGACGCATGGCCGGACGGGATCCGGGACCTCCTGGCGTCGATCCGGTCGGGTGCCTCCCTCCCGATTGCCCTCGAGCATCTCGCTCGGCAAGGCCCGCGTCCGTTGCGGGAGGCGTTCCAGGGGTTCCCGGTGTATGCGCGCAGTCTCGGTGTGATCCCGGCACTGGACATGGTTCGTGCTGATCTCGCGGATCCGGTGACCGACCGGATCGTGGAGGTGCTGATCCTCGCCCACGAGCGCGGCGGCCCGGTGGTGGGTGAGATCCTCTCCGACCTGGCGGAGGCCGCCACAAGGGACAGTTGGGCCAACGAGCAGATACGAACCGAGATCCTCGAACACAAGATCAACTCGAGGGTCGTCTTCGTCCTCCCGTGGCTTGTGCTGGTGGCGATGACGGCGAGATCGGGCGCGTTTCGCGAGTTCTACTCGACGCCGGCCGGCGTCCTCGTGGTCCTGGTGGGCGGGGTGATGAGCCTGGTCGGGATCCTGATCGCGACACGGCTATCGGCGGTCTCGCCGGAGCCGCGGGTCTTCTCAGGGGACACCGCATGACCTGGCCAGAGCCGCTGGTGTTCGCCTCTGCTCTGGCCACGGCTCTGGTCGCCGGATTCCTGGTAGCCGCCGTGGCTCCGCCACCACGGAGGTTGAGGAGCAGGGTCTCTGCCTACGTGACGCCTCGTGCCCAGTTGCGTGATGGATTCGATGGAGTATTCGCCCGGGTTTTCGGGCCGCTGCTGGGCGAGATCGCCGAACGGCTCGGGGCGATCCTCGATCGGGGAGCTGCAGCGTCGATCGCGCTCAGACTCCGGCAGGCCGGGTGGTATCGGGGTCTCGATGAGCACGAGGCCGCGACGCGGTACCGGATGCGACAGCTCGGGTCGGTAGCCCTGGGCGGCGTGATCGGGCTGGCGGCGTCCCGCCTCGTCTCGGGGTCCCTCGGGCCGACGGTCACGCTGGCCATCCTCGGCGCCTTGGTTGGGGCGACCCGGCCCGGTGCGCGTCTGCAGACGGCCATCGACGCTCGGCGGGAACTGATGGGTGTCGAGATCTACACGATCAACCAGCTCCTGGCGATGAGGGTCCGCGTCGGAGGCGGGGTGATCGGGGCGGTGTCATCTCTCGTCTCCAGGGGCCGCGGCGAGGTGATAGCGGAGTTGGCCGAGGCCCTGAGACTTCATCGGGCGGGATGGCCCGGACCCGAGGCTTTCAGGAGGATCGCCGAGCTGACGCCCGAGCCGTTCTGCGCCAGGACCTATCGCCTGCTCGCCACCGCCGAAGAGCGGGGCGCCGATCTCGCCGGTGCACTGCTCGCCCTCTCCGAAGACGTTCGGGAATCGCGCCGCGAGGCCATGAAGAGGTCCGCCACAAAGAGACGGGCGGCGATGTTGGTGCCCACCATCACCATCCTCGCTCCCGTCCTGATCCTCTTCGTGGCGGCGCCGCTCCCGTACCTGATAACCAGCTGGCGATGAGAAGGGAGGCAGGAATGCTGCCAGCGTTGAGAGAATGGGCGCACGCCCTCCGTCACGACGAGAGGGGTCTGAACACCGCCGAACTGATGGGCAATGCCGCCCTGGCGATCGCGGCACTAGTTGTCATCTGGGGTGCCTTGCAGGCCCTGGGTGTCGACATCGTCGGATGGATAAGAGGGCAGTTGCTGGGCGGCTGAGCGACTCCGGCCTCACGTCGGTCCAGTTCGTCCTCGCCGCAGGGCTGAGCCTGCTGCTCTTCGTGGGCCTGGCCAACCTGGTGGTGGTCCAGTACGGGAGGGGAGCAATCCGATCGGCCCTCGAACAGGGTGTCCGCACGGGAAGCGTCACCCGTTCGACGGACGCCTGTCAGGAGACCGCTGCGGGTGTCGCTTCCCAGCTGCTCGGCGGCGCCATGTCCGACAGACTGGTGATCGCGTGCTCCACCGTCGGGGGCGGAATGGTTGCGAACGCGGACGCGGTGTTCCAGGCGTGGGTGCCCCTGACACCCGATTTCGTCGTCTCCCTCCGCGTGGAGGGCTTTCTCGAGCCCGAGCGATGAGAGATCGTGGTCACGCCGCCCTCGAGCTCGCGCTCGGTGTCGGGCTGCTCATGCTCCCGGTCGCGATCGTGGTGCTCGCGTTCGGCCCGTGGTCGGAGCGGAACGTCCTGGCCGAGGCTGCGGCCGCGGAAGGAGCCAGGGCGGTGGCGATCGATCTCGACCAGCGACAGGGCGAGGCTCTGGTCGCCAGGATGGCCGAAGGCCACGGCCTGGGGACGGATCGTGTCCGCGTTGGCTGGTGCGGCGCCCGACCGGCGTTCATCGGGGGCGCGACGGGCACCTGCAGCCTCGAGCGCGGGTCCCTGGTCACCCTCGAGGTGGAGATCTGGGTGCCTCTGGTCGTGACCCCCTGGGGATCGGTGGGCGGCCTGTGGCTCTCGGCCGACCACAGCGAGCCGATCGACCTGTACCGGAGCCTCCCGTGAGTCGGGAGCGGGGGACCATCACGATGTGGATGCTGGGCCTGTCCCTTCTGCTCCTGGCGTTCGGCGGGCTGGCGATCGATTACTGGCGGGCACTGGCCTACCAGCGGGAGCTGGCGGCGATCGCCGACTCCGCCGCGGTCGCCGGCGCCTCGGGGATCGACGAGTCCTTGTATCGGTCGACCGGCGAGTTGGCTCTCGATCCGGGCCGCACCGTGCAGCTGGTCACTCGATCCGTCGACTTCCAGGGCGTCGAACTGACGGATGTCGAAGTGACGCTGACGCCGGGCAATTCAGCGGTGACGGTCGTGGTGCGGGGCGCTGTGGACGTGGGGCTGCTCGGGCTCTTCATCGGTGACGACGAGCCGTTGCGGGTCTCTGCCACGGCGACGGCGTTCCCGTTGCGAGTCCCTTAGGGAGCGAGTCGGAACCGCTCCCAAACCCCCGCGGACTGCCGGTAACCGATCCGGTCGTGGAGACGGTTGCGACGGCCCTGC
>Ga0207873_1003023_pt1 | contig 12830 bp, 6 predicted proteins | sample BGWIniCompost_FD_187373 | JGI IMG/M metagenome (GOLD analysis project Ga0207873, IMG submission 187373) | Cellulose adapted compost microbial communities from Newby Island Compost Facility, Milpitas, CA, USA - BGW Initial Compost (SPAdes)... ... | reverse complement strand
ACCGCCCAGACTAACCAATGGATCCGGTTCGATCAGGAATATTTCAAAATCCCGACCGCCCAGGACGCTATTTACCGCCTCACTTATAGTGACCTCCAGAACGCCGGATTTCCTGTCAGTGCCGTAGACCCGCGCGCCCTCAAACTTTACCACCGGGGCACAGAAGTGGATATCCTGGTTACGGGTCAGGAGGATGGGAGCTTTGATCCCGGCGACTTCCTCGAATTCTTCGGTCGCCGTAATGATGGCACCCTCGATACGGAACTTTACTCCAGCCCTGCAGATCAACCGCATAAGTACCATAGCCTGTACTCCGACACCACGAGCTACTTCCTTACCTATGATCCGGCTATGACCCCATCACCACGACGTATGGCTGTGGTCCAGGAAGCTAACACCGACGGGCTTCCTGCCGAATCGTACCACTTCGACGAAAAGATGCTCGTCCTCATGGAGTCGTACTCCGCGGGCGAAAGTCTGGTGGACCTGATAACGGATACGAAGTTCATCAGGGGAGAAGGTTTCACGGGCATAGCCGTCAACCACGGACAATTTCGTGAGTACTCACTAACAGGAATATCCGACACGCACACTTCCGGACCCGCACCACGACTTGAAGTCCTCGTTGCCGGTCGCGGTCAGCAACCACACCGTTTCGAGGTGCTCGTAGGAGGCAACACTTCCTCCATGCGAAGCCTCGGTACATGGGATTTCAATGGTTACGACGTTTTCAAAGTCGAGATCGATATCAATTGGAGCGATATCGGCACCGACGGCACGCTCGTGATTCGCGTAGCGACCCTGGGTGATGCAGAGACCTTTGATCGCGTCAGCCTTTCGTATGCCAGGCTGCGCTATCCTCAGACAATCACCACTACCACCGAAAACAAGTTCATTAACCTGCGACCGAATGCTGGAGGCAAATCTTTTGTAACCATCCCCGGACTTCCGGCATCAGCACGGCTTTTTGATGTAACCGATCCGACACGCGTACGGCTCGTTGATGATCCGAGTGGAACGGTCATTAACAATACAACCAACGGACGACGTTTGCTGGTTGCCAGTGCACCAATCACACCGTCCATTCAAAGCGTCACGTTCCGCGAGTTTGAACCTTCCGACTACGACTACATTATTATTTCACACAAGTCGCTCATGAAACCCGCGATGGGATACAGCGATGTTGTACAGGCATATGCCGACTACCGTGCGAGCGCTGCGGGCGGTTCCTATCGACCCCTCGTGGTGGAAGTGTCCGAGCTCTACAACCAATTCAACTACGGCGAGATTTCTCCTCTGGCAATTCGAAAGTTCATGGAGTATCTCGCAGCTTCAAACCTTCCGAAGTACCTTCTTATCATAGGAGACGATCTCGACGTCTGGTACCTCTACTTCCGTCTGCAAAACAACTATCCGACCTACAAAAGCCTTGTGCCTACTGCGGGGTATCCCGGTTCAGATGCTTTTTACACGTTCAACTTGGCAGGCTTTACCAACGCACCAGCGGTTCCGACAGGAAGAATTGCCGCGATGAAGCCGGAAGAAGTGGCCGCCTACCTGAACAAGGTGAAGGAAATGGAGTCGCTTCCGCATGATGCCCTGTGGCGAAAGAACCTTCTTCACCTGAGTGGTGGAATTAACCCGGGAGAACCTGAACGATTCCGTGACTACCTGCAGGAATATCAGGCGACAGCCGAAGGATTGTATCTCGGCGGATCGGTTAAGTGGGCGGCGAAACAATCCACGAACCCCGTCGAATTTATCAACATCAACCAGGAGGTAAACCGAGGCCTGAACCTCATCACCTTCTTTGGACACTCCGCGTCGTCGGTTATCGACTTCGACATAGGCTTTGTTACAGATCCTAAGCTTGGGTACGATAATAAGGGGAAGTATCCCATGTTCCTCATTAACGGCTGTAATGCAGGATCTTTTTTCCTCAACGGTAAGCTGTTTGGTGAAGACTGGATTCTGGCCCCGGATCGTGGCGCGGTCGGATTCATTGCGCACACATCTTACGGTCTTGAGACGACGCTGCATCGCTATTCCAAAATTTTCTACGAGGTAGCTTTTGGTGACGAGAATTTCATTCACCGCGGTGTTGGCGACGTACAGCAGGAAGTCGCCATACGGTACATGCAGGGCCTCGCGCCGAATCTTGCCAACGTTGCCCAGGTGCAGCAGATGCTTCTGCTCGGTGACCCGGCCGTGTCGCTGTTCGGCACACGTCTGCCTGACTATGCCATCACGGAAGAAAATGTATTTATCGAAAGCTTCGATGGAGAACCGGTTACCGGGCAATCGGATTCTCTTGCACTGCAATTGATCGTTCCGAACTACGGTGCTGCAAAGAATGATACGCTTTGGATTCGCGTCACACGCACCCTTCCTGACGAAAGTACGGTCACGTATGATACCCTGTTCCCTGCGGTGCTGTACAGCGACACGCTCACGATAGTCGTTCGCAACAAAGACGTCTTTGCTGCGGGTCGCAATACGTTCACGATTGAGATCGATCCAGACAACACCATTGCCGAACTTAACGAGGACAACAACTCCTTCACGTTTGAATTTTTGCTCCCTCTGAACCGAACACGAAATCTTTTCCCTCATGATTTCGCGATCGTCAACGAAGTGGAGGTCGATCTCACATTTCAGGCTACTGATCCCCGTACTGTCGGGAGGAGCTTTTTCGTCGAGGTAGACACAACACATACTTTCAACAGCCCATACAAATCCTCCTTCACGATCAGCGGCGACGTGTTCAATCGCCAACACATTCAGTTGCTGACGAAGGATTCGCTCACGTACTATTGGCGTACCCGACTTGCTGACCCCACCCCTGAGGAAAGCAACGAGTGGGAGTTGAGTTCATTTACCTACATCGACGGAGGATCGGAAGGATGGGCACAGGTAGACTTCCCTCAATTTCTCGAGAACCGATCAGAAGGATTTGTGCTGGATACGCAAGCCGAGGAAATGGGATTCAGAGAAACTGTGACCGATGTATACATTAAAAATTACGGATCAGGCGTACCGGGTGTCACGCAACTCGACGTGTCGGTTAAACTTAACGGCACCGAGTATCAAATCAACACCCAGCAGAAAGCATGTCGCCTAAACACGATCAATCTTATTGCTTTCGACAAGAAAACAACAGTGCCGTATGCTCCTGTGCCTTTCATCTTCCAGGATTTTCGTACGTGCGGTCGACAGCCTCAGGTCATCAACAGCTGGCGCACCAATGAATTTTACGGCATAGAACCTACCACTGGTCTGCCGGGTGGCCCGGGCGGCGCCGTGGACCTCATTGCGTCTGGTGATTCGGTCGTGATTTTCTCGATCGGCAATGCGCTTTTTTCACTGTGGCCAGCGGACGTCAAGTCGAAACTTGGTGAACTGGGCATTTCAGTTGCCCAAATTGAATCGTTACAGGACGGACAACCGGTAGTAATCTTTGGAAAGAAGGGGACGCCACCCGGATCGGCACGCGTGTATGTAAACGGAACAACCCCGCTTATCCAGCAATCTCTTGAAGTGAGCGCCACGGTTACCGGTGGTTACGATTTCGGGACGATGACATCGGAGCGAATCGGGCCGGCTCTGGAGTGGCATGAAGCTTTTCAAAATACAGCGACGCCAGAACCTCAGGATGTCCTGTCGATCGATCTGATTGGGGAAGACCTGGAAGGTAACACATCGCTGTTGATTTCGGGACTAGATGCTACGACCGACCTGTCATTAGTTGATCCTGAGCAATGGCCATACCTGCGCCTGCGGTTCCACGCCGAAGATGAGCTGAACCTCACACCGGTTCAGTTGCAATCGTGGATCGTCACGTACACACCTGTGGCAGAAGGTATTGCGCTTTTTGTGGATGATGCCAGTCCGGAAACTTTACGCGAAGGACAGGTGTGGACAAAAACCTTTGGCTTTGCCAACATATCCTCGGGCACATTTTCAGATTCGCTCCAGGTTCAGTTCAGGATGACCAACAAGGTTACCCACCAGCAGCAGGTATCTACGTTTCGTATTAAAGCCCCCGCACCGGGAGACACGACTACATTCTCAATTCAAGCAGAGACCTTAGGCTTTACAGGCAAGAACGATCTCGAGGTGTTTGTCAATCGAAGGATTTTACCCGAACAGGTGTATGAGAACAATCAACTCTATATCCCGGACGGTCTCGAGGTCGAACCCGATGTCTTCAAGCCTGTGCTGGAAGTAACGTTTGATGGAAGGGCGCTTGCCGACGGCGACTTTGTGTCAGCAAACCCGACAATCGTCCTTCGGATGTGGGATGAGAATGATCATTTTCTCAAGAAGGATACCGTGGGTATTCGGATGTTCCTCGAATATCCGTGCCCGCCTTGCAGCGGCGACCCTTCTGTGTACTTCAGTCGCGCCGATGTTGAGTGGTTTCCGGCAACAGCGACCTCAGACTTCATTGTGAATTTCACGCCGTCCGACTTACCCGATGGTGAGTATCGTTTCAGCGTTTCGTTCGAGGACGCATCCGGCAATGCCATAGGTTCGGAACCCTATTCGATAACTTTCCGCGTACAACGTGAAGAATCTGTCCTCATGCTGGCGCCGTATCCAAATCCGTCTCCCGGCTTTGTAGTGTTTACCTTCATCGTGTCTGGTGAGGATGCTCCGGATGCAATGGATGTGACGGTTATAAGTCCGGACGGGCGTGAATTACGGCATCTTTCACCACGCCAGATTGTAGTCGGCACAAACGAGATCATCTGGGATGGCACATTGGATTCCGGACAGCCACTTCAGAACGGCCTTTACCTCTATCGTGTCAGGCTCTGGCGCAACGGCGTTCCGCAAATGATTAAGGTCCCCGTGCAGACTAAGTACCTACAGGGAGGTTACGGCAAGATCATGCTGCTCCGGTAATCAGCGCGAGTATTTCATCGCCCGAATGACGCGCTCTGCGCGACGATCCGCATACATGTTATGGACAGATGCGATTGCCCATATCGCCGCGGGCAGCCAGCCGATGATGGTGATTTGCAGAATTAGGCAGACAATACCGGCAAGTATCTTGCCCTGCAGTATCAGGGAAAGCCAGGGGAAGAAGAAGGCAATCAGATATCGCATAGTCAACTAAGATGTTCTATTCGTTACGCAGTGTTGTTGCGGGGTTGAGCAGCGCGGCGCGAATCGTCTGTGAGCTTACGGTAACTATCGCGAGCAGGATCGCCGCCACCGCAGCCAGCGCAAAGGTGACCGGACTTAGGGTAATGCGGTACGCGAATCCGGACAACCACTCATTCATAAGATACCAGGCTACAGGCCAGGCGATGATATTGGCGATCACGATCAGGATAATTACCTCGCGCGTGAGCAATTGAACAATGTTTGACACAGATGCTCCGAGTACTTTGCGTATGCTGATTTCGCGTGCGCGCTGTAGGGTATTGAATGTTGTCAGTCCGAACAATCCCAACGCTGCGATGAAGATCGCCAGCGCCGCAAAGATCAGGAACAATTCGCTTTCCTTCTGTTCGCTTTCGTAAAGTTGTCGGTAGGAGTCGCTGAGGAAGGTGTAGGCAAAAGGTACATCCTGTGCAAATGTCTTCCACACCTCTTCGATATGCTGAAGTCCCTGCTGCATATTCGTCGGATCAATAGCCACCGACATTATTGTACCGTTATAGTTCCGGCCCATGTGGAATACGATGGGTACAATGTTCTCGTGCAGCGATTCAAAGTGAAAGTCCTTAATCACGCCAATAATGCGCCCTTCGCGACTTCCATAGCGAAGCATTTTGCCGGGCGCTTCCTCAACATCCCAGCCAATCATGTGCACCGCCGCCTCATTGAGAATGTATGCGGCGGTATCGTCGCTCATTACATCCTTTGAAAAGGTGCGACCGCTGGCCAGGGAGATTCCATACGTGTCGAAGAACTCGTGATCTACCATCACATTCTTGATCACGACGTCGGTGGGCACGAGCGAATCACCCTTTTGTACCTGAGCGCCTTGTGTATCGAGGAGCCTGCGTGTCGGGATGCGGCTTGAGCGTGTGACGTTCCTGACGGCAGGATTTCGCAGCAATTCCGTCCGGAAGGCGTCGTAGTGTTCGTCAATCCCTTCGCCGCCAAAGGACAAAGCTACAATCTGATCTTTCCTGTAGCCGAGGTCGCGATTGTTCAGGAAACGCAGTTGGTCTGTCGTTACCAGGGTTGCGACGATAAGCACGATCGACACGGCGAACTGTGAAACCACAAGTACGCGGCGTACGGCTCCGCGACCCCCGGCCGATGTTTGGCCCTTGACGATCAACGCCGGTTTGAAGCCGGAGAGAATCAGGGCAGGGTAAAAGCCTGCTAGTACTCCAACAAGTACAGCAACAGTAACAGCAGTAACAATAAAATTGGCATGGGTGATAAGGTTTAATTGTAGGTTCTTACCGGTGAATTCATTGAGCCAGCCCAGTGAAACTGCCGTGAGGGCAACCGCCACAGCAAGCGCCAGCAAAGCGGTCAGGACTGATTCACTGAGAAATTGAGACACGAGTTGATGCTTGTAGGCGCCGACGACTTTTCGCAATCCTACCTCTTTCATGCGCTTGGTTGCCCTGGCAGTAGAGAGGTTCACGAAATTGAAGCAGGCGATGAGAATAATGAAGAGCGCGATGGCCCCCATCATATACACATTGTTGATATTACCGTTGGCTTCCAGCTCGGTATCGAGGTGGGAGCGAAGGTGAATGTCGGTGAGTCGTTGGACGAAAAGGTTGGTCCACGACGAAGGCGCGGGAGCGTCAGGTCCTTCCGCAGGACCCATGTGCTTGTCGATGAAAGCAGGAAACGCAGCTTCGGTACGCTCCGGATCGAAGTCATCATTTACGAGTATGTACGTCGCGAATGAGTTGTTGCTGAAGTCAGTTTCGAGCCGTCGCTTCCCGTACACGTTATCGTTTTCAAGCGTGCTGAAGGCAACGAGAATTTCCGGATGCCAGTGGGACTGAGCAGGGAATGATTCAAATACGCCGGTGATGGACAAAACTAACCCGCCGTCCACACGCAATTCTTTGCCGACGACGTCAGTGGTGCCGAAGAATCGTATCGCCGCTTTGTCTGATAACATCGCCGTAAACGGTTGAGTGAGTGCTGTCTGGGGATCTCCTGACAGGATCGGCACGGTAAATATTTTGAAGAGCGAAGGCTCTGCAGCAAAGGTGTTAGGCTCCTGGAAGCTCACCTTCCGCTCGCCGCCCTCTTCGATGGTGAAGGTGAGGTTAGTCCTTAGGATTCGAACGACTTCCTGAATGTCCGGAAAATCATTTTTCAAAAGCGGACCAAAGGGAGGAGCGAGGTGTCCGAGATGAAGGTTCACGCTGCCGTCATGTGAAAGGAAATTTCGCGTGACGCGATAAATCCTGTCTGCGTTTTCGTGATAGCGGTCGTAGCGCAGTTCATCCGAAATGTATGTGTAGATCAGGAGGCAGCAAGCCATGGCAAATGCCAGTCCTCCGATGTTGATGAGCGCGACGAGTTTACTTCGGAAGATTGATCGTAACGCAACGATGAAGTAATTATATAGCATGCGGCGCCGGTCGGGTTATAGTGATTAGACTGAATTTGAGCTTGCTATGTTACAGTTGATCGAGTGGGCCAAAAATCACGCCGGGAAAAAAATCCCCCATTTTGTATCGCTTTTGGGCTTTTACTGTTCGAAAGCGGGCACTGCCTTGTACGAATATGTTCAGGTCGGACGAAAGGAGGGCTTTAAACAGGGAGTTTATAATGTTGCTGCACTTTTTTACCTTGTCAGGCGCGGACAATTGATCCCATGGAAAGATCTGCTCGTAGATGCCTTCAAATAGGGATTCTGTTATCATGCATTCTGCTCGTGGCGGCGTGCAGCACTGAACGCGAAGCGGTGTATCGCTGGCGGGGAGAGGATGAAGGAAGGACGCTTACGCTTCGGCGTGACAAGACTTTCGTACTGGAAGTTGACGGTGGCTACTTCTACCGCGTCGACACCGGCCGTTACGCCATTAGGGGCGATACTTTGATACTCAACCCTGAGCGGGCCCTGACTTCCATCGATTCACTGATCGAAATGGACCAACGCTACGATGGCCGCCGGTACATGGAAGTAATGCAACCTGAAGTGACTTTTGATAAACAGAACCGGGTATCAGTAACTGAATATCGGGGTTTGATCTTCCCGAGCGTGACAGTCAATGGTGAGGTCGTGCTTCAAATCGACTCTACTGACACTTCATTTCGCAGACTCGTGATTCCGGATTCTGTGGAAGTGAGATCGCTGATGATCCGTGTGCCGGATGAGCGCACTTGCCCGCCGGAATTGACTTTCCGCGTCACGGTTCAGCCGCGAAATCCGCCAACAACCAGCTTCCGCATTGTCTTACGTTCGCCCGATATGCGGCACGAATACCTGGGAGGATTCCGTTGGTTAATCCGTGGAGATACCGTGTACGCCTCTTTCGTTGACGAACGTTGCGCGCCGGGCACAATCCGGTTAGTCAAGACTAGTGCTGAGAACCTTCCTTAGTCGAGGTGGGAGACACGCGCGTTTCCTACAACGAGACGGTGATTGACGTGGGCGTTGCCTGCATACATCACCTCGCCCTCTCCGAAGGTACTAATCTTTAGCTCGTCGTCAGTGTGCAACTGCAGGCTGCTTTCCCCGAAAATCGTAGCTGTGGCGTAATAGCTTTTGAGGGCGACGGTGTTGATGTCGTTGTTGCCATACAGGCTGTACTTTTGAAAATCAGCCTTGCCATTGTCTATCCTGAGCTTGTTTTCACCGTACATTCTCGTGACGAAATATTCAGTATTGACTGAAGCAAAGGTCATGTCGTTCTCGCCATAGGCACGCAGGGCGAAACGGTCCGAGCGTATGGGATCGAGACAAGCGAGCTCCTGGTTGCCCCTGATCTCAAGTTCTTCCAGCGACCGGTAGGTAACATACGCAGTGAGTCGGGCATCAGGGTACATGGGGGTGGTCGTATATCCGTATTTATGCTTTTTCTCGGCGTATTTCGCCTTATCCAGATATATGTGCAGCGTACGGCCCCGCTGCTTAACGTTGATCTTTTCAGCTGGAACGCCTTCGTATACCAGTCGGATGCTTTCCTGGTCACCCTGGGTTAGGACAAGGTTGATGTGCGGAGAGGCTATAATCTTGCTGAAGGGCTTTAATTGCGAGGTGATCTCCTGTGCCGCCGCGGATGTGATCAGGGCCAGCGACACAACAATGGTGAGGGTGACATTTTTCATGAAGATTTATGGGTTTGTCTGTACCGATACAGACTCATTTTCATTGCCCAAGGTTGCACGAGTCTAATCATTTCGCAAAGAATCTACCGGTTTTCCTACGGCAGCATTAAACGCCTGGAAGCTTACGGATAGCACGGCGATCCCGATCGTCAGTAAGCCGGCAACCGCGAATATCCACCATTCAATCGAAACGCGATAGGCAAACTGATCCAGCCATCGCCGCATAAACCACCAGGACACGGGCCAGGCCAGAAGGTTAGCAATGATCACCAGCCTCAGAAAGTCGGCATTCAGCAGAGCCAGGATCTGGTTTACACTTGCGCCCAGCGCCTTCCGTATGCCAATCTCCTTCGTGCGCTGTTCTACTGAAAACGCCGAGAGGCCGAGCAGTCCAAAACACGCAATGAAGATGGCGATGCATGTCAACAACGTAAAGAGCAGGCCCATCTTGCGCTCGGAACTGCTCTCGTGCGCAAAATTTTCCTCCACCAGGGAATACTCAAACGGAGCACCTCCCGAGTACTTGGTAAAGATTTCTCGAATCGTTTCAATCTTCCGCTCCGTCTCGCCGGGCGTGAGGCGGATAGCCATCTCCCAACCGGGTATATCACCGAGGAGGAAGGCGACGGGGCTAATGGAATCTTTGAGCGACTGAAAATTGAAGTCGCGCACAATTCCGATAATATTCCTCATTCTGATGCCCGGTCCTGCATCATAGGTGATGACGCTTTCCACGCCTTCAATGTTGAGATTCCGCGCGGCTGTCTCGTTGAGGATCACCGCCAGCGTATCGTAGGGTAGTTCCCTTGAGAAATAGCGTCCTCGCACGAGACTATATCCCATAGTCTCGAAATGATCGTGATCTACTTCGTATACATTGATCAGGAAGTCGCGTGTCGTTCCCTCCGGCCGGACAAGCGCCTGCCAGTCTACGTTAGGAGGAAGGCGGCTTGCATAGCTCGCCGACACGATGTCTGGATGCTGAAGTAATTCGTCCTTAAAGGCAGCTGCGTTTCCGCCAAGGTTTCGGGTGTGAAGAAGGTTGACGAGATTAGACTTGTCGAAACCTACATCGACGCGACGAAGGTAGGCCAGCTGATGGTACACAACGAGCGTGGCGACGATGAGTCCGGTCGAGATAAAGAACTGAAACACTACAAGTGCATTGCGAATTCCATAACTCCGCACACTCGCACGAAGTTTACCGCGAAGAGACTCTGCCGGACTGAACTGAACCAGATAGAATGCCGGATAACTTCCGGCGACAGCACCAGTTATGATGACAAACAACAACGCGCACAGTATGAATACCGGGCTTCCCATGATGGCCAGGGTCAATTGCTTCCCGGTGAAATAGTTGAATGGGCCGAGCAACACGATCACCAGCAGCAGCGACAAAACCAGGGCTACCAGCACATAGACATACGACTCCATCAGGAACTGTCCCATGAGGCGCGCGTTTTGCGCTCCCGCAGCTTTCCGTACTCCGATTTCCTTGTATCGACTTGCAGACCGGGCGGTGAACAGGTTCGTAAAGTTGATGCACGCTAAGGCGATGATGAAAAATCCGATAGTCGCGATAATGTACACATTACGGATATCGCTATTCTTTTCGATTTCGCCGTCCAGGGCAGAGTACAGGTGGATACGCGTGAGCGGCTGCAGAATAGGAGTTACGTCGTTTCCCTGTTCACGGAACTGGTCGATGTCGATTTGAGCCATTGTCCGCAATTGCTCGGCGAGGCTCTTTTTGTAAATCGACTCGATGTTTACACGAACTGAATCGGGGTTAACCCCTTCGCGCACCTTTATATATGCATATACTGCCCCGTCAGTCCAGTTGTTGGCATGATCCGTCCATGAATTGAGTGAGAGAATATGTGTGAAGTGAAAGTGTGATTGCAGTGGCGGATCTTCGGCGATGCCCGAAACGTTGGCATGGTAACCCTGGGCCAGCACCAGTGTCTTGCCCAGCGGCGAGGTATCATGTCGTCCCTGGTATCCAAAATATCTCCGTGCTGCCGACTCTGTAATCACAATCTTCCCTGGACTGCTGAGAACGGTGTCGGGATGTCCGGCGACCAATTTGAAATCCCAGAAGCGAAAGAAATTCGGATCCGCAAGAAGCAGATAGTTTTCTGTAAAGGCCTTGTCTTCGTAGCGGATGGGGAACGTCTCCCAGCTGGTCATGCGAAGGAAAGATTCGATGTCGGGGCAGCCGGCAGCGAATGTTGGTCCCACGGGAAACCCTACCTCCGACGAACGCAGCGACTTGCCTTCGAGAATGCCTGTGGCAGCTACTCGATAGATGCGATTCGCATCTGTATGAAATCGATCATAGGCGAGTTCGTCCTGCACATAAAGAACAATTAGGAGGCTGCAAGTGATGCCGAGGGTCAGGCCTGTAATGTTGATCAGGGTGAATACCTTGTGCCTTACGAAATATCGCAACGCGATCTTCAGGTAGTTCTTAAGCATGACTTGCGTTCACGATGGGTTCGGCTGGATGGGCTTTTTGAAGTTGAAAGTTAGTCGGATTTTCCAATATTTTCGATGCTTTCTTAAGCTCCTTCTTTTTGTCGCTTGATCTTGACTTTCGCAATCGGCCCCACGGAGATGGGCACTTTCTCTGTTTCCACGTTGGCTGCCTCGAGTCCATACATTTCTGCCGTCGAAAGGCTAAAACGTTTGATGATGCGGTACCCCTGGATGATCAGGCGCTCAAAGTTGGATATGTCGCTGTCGCTCGAGGCCCAGGAGTGTATGATGATAAATTTGAAATCGGAGAACATGCTGTACTTATGCAGCGACGGATAAGGGCTCACGAGGTCGATCTCCCCGTTGTCAGCCATCTCATGAATGATCTTGCTGAACAGCAGATTTACCCTGTGCGGTGTTTTGAATCCCAGTATCAGACGTACAAAGAAGCAACGCTTGGGGATAATGGTATCAACCGTGTACTTGCTCGTGTAGGGCGTGTCAACCGTGTCAACGTGAAGGAACCAATACACGTCGGCCCGCTTCGGCCTCTTCCTGAAAATCGAATAAATGATGTTTGAGTCGATATAGCGCATGCTATTCGCCATGGCGAGGTAGACCAGGTTCGTTGCTTCTTTCGGTACGGTCGTATCCTGCTGAAGGTCCTGCAGCATGCCAACATAGTGCTTGAGGTCGACAAACTCTGTATGCCGCTCACGCAGCCTGCGTGCGCGCATGAGCACATACATGATCAGATAAAAGAAGGAGGCAATAACGAACGTGAACCAGCCGCCGTGCGGAAATTTGTCGAGGTTGGATATGAGAAACATGCCTTCGACGGCAAAGAACGTAATGCCGATCATTGTCGATTTGACCACGGACTTCTTCGCCGTTGCAAAGTAGAAGACCAGCAACGACGTCGTCATCAGCATATCGACTGTGATAGCGAGCCCGTATGCCGATTGCATTTGTGTGGAGTACTGGAAGAACAGCACCACGACAACGCATCCTACCATCAGAATCCAGTTGATGGAAGGAATATAGATCTGCCCGCGAACCACGCTCGGATAACGCACACGGGT
>Ga0207873_1003022_pt1 | contig 12838 bp, 12 predicted proteins | sample BGWIniCompost_FD_187373 | JGI IMG/M metagenome (GOLD analysis project Ga0207873, IMG submission 187373) | Cellulose adapted compost microbial communities from Newby Island Compost Facility, Milpitas, CA, USA - BGW Initial Compost (SPAdes)... ... | reverse complement strand
ACGCCAGGGGACACCGGTCCGGATCCGGAACAGGATCCCGTTGACCACCGTGCGGTGGTCGTTCCACCGGCCGCCCCGGCCACCCGCAGGCGGCAGATGCGGCTCCAACTCCTCGAGTGCCCCGATCAACGAACCCATCCGGCGCCGCCTCCTCCAGGCCTTCGGGGTGGGCGTGATGCTTCAAGGCCAGACTGCACATCGGCAGACTGCACTTGAACTACTGGCCGCGAGGACGAACACCCCGAGGGCTCCTTGACCTGCGGCGAAAGCCAGGAGAAACAGCGCGAGACCCATGAAGACCCACAGTGTCCACCCAGTCTGGGGCCAGCGCGCCCCCTGCACCAACTGACGTGGGCCATCGCTCTGAAGGGTCTCCGCAGCGGCGGACTAGCCAGGGCGCACCGACCCGGGCCGCTCCGTCCCCCGCCTGCCCTTGGCGGCGTCGTCCGCCGGCTCCTCCTTCGGCAGCCGGCGCGCCAGCACCGCGTACCCCACGCCCGCGACGGTGCCGAGGCCCGCGCACGCGCCCCACAGCCATCCGGCACCCGCCCGGTCGATGACGAAGCCCGACATCAGCGGTGCCATCAGGGCCGCCACCGCCCAGGACATGGTGTACATCCCCTGATAGCGCCCGCGCCCGTGCACCGGGGACAACCGCACGACGAGTCCGGTCTGCGTGGGCGCGTTCACGATCTCGGCGAGCGTCCACACGCACACGGTGAGGGCGAAGACGCCGACCGACCCGGCGAAGGCGGTGAGGCCGAAGCCGTACCCGGCGAGCACCGAGGAGATCACCAGCAGCCGTGCGGGGTCGCGGTGCTGGATGAACCGGGTCACCGGGATCTGCAGCGCGACGATGAGCACGCCGTTGACCGCGATGGCGAACCCGTAGTCGGCCGGGGAGAACCCGGCCAGGCCCATCGCCACCGGCAGCCCCACGTACGCCTGCTGGAAGATCAGCGCGATGAGGAAGGACAGACCGACGACGCCCATGAACCGGTGGTCGCGCAGGACCGTGCCGAGCGAGACCGAGTCCTCCCGGGCGATGGTCTCGGCGCTGCGCACCGGCCGCGACTCGGGCAGCTTCACGAACACCACGACCGCGCACACCAGCGTCATCCCGGCCTCGATCAGGAACCCGGCGAGGTAGCTGTGCTCGGCGATGAAGCCGGCCGCCATCGAGGAGACGGCGAAGCCGAGGTTGATGGCCCAGTAGTTGAGGGAGAAGGCGCGGATGCGGTCCTCGGGCCGCACGATGTCGGCCATCATCGCCTGCACGGCCGGCCGGGAGGCGTTGGAGGCCATGCCGACGAGGAAGGCGACGGCGGCGATGGCGACCGGGTGGTGCACGAATCCCAGTGCGGCCACGGACACGGCGGTCGCCACCTGTGCCACCAGCAGCGTGGGCCGGCGCCCGAGCCGGTCCGTCATCACCCCGCCGCCGAGCGACGAGATCACGCCGCCCAGCCCGTGCAGCGCGGCGACCAGCCCCGCGTAGGTGGCCGAGTAGCCTCGGTCGAGCGTCAGGTACATCGCCAGGAAGGTGGCGACGAAGGCCCCGAGCCGGTTGACCAGCGTGCTGGTCCACAGCCACCAGAACGCCGGGGGCAGCCCCGCCACGGTCTCCCGTACCGCCCGCCTGGCACGCACGACGGCAGACATCAAACCCCCCGGCTGGACGGAAAGGCTCCCGAGGGATCCGCAACGGGGAACCCCGAAAGAGCCGTAAGTGGCATAAACAGCGGACACAACTTACAAACCCGCCCGCGGCCGGGACCACTCGATTAACGGATCCCGTCAACCGTCCGTCCAGCGGGCAGCCCGCGCGGGGGACACAGGCCGTGGATTACGCTCGGCCCCATGGCCGACGCACCGTACAAGCTGATCCTCCTCCGCCATGGCGAGAGCGAGTGGAACGAGAAGAACCTGTTCACCGGCTGGGTGGACGTCAACCTCACCCCGAAGGGCGAGAAGGAGGCGACGCGCGGCGGCGAGCTGCTCAAGGACGCCGGTCTGCTGCCCGACGTCGTGCACACCTCCCTCCAGAAGCGCGCCATCCGCACCGCGCAGCTCGCCCTGGAGGCGGCGGACCGCCACTGGATCCCGGTCCACCGCAGCTGGCGGCTGAACGAGCGCCACTACGGCGCCCTGCAGGGCAAGGACAAGGCGCAGACGCTCGCCGAGTTCGGCGAGGAGCAGTTCATGCTGTGGCGCCGCTCCTACGACACCCCGCCGCCGCCGCTCGACCGCGACGCCGAGTACTCCCAGTTCTCCGACCCGCGCTACGCGGCTCTCCCGCCGGAGCTGCGCCCGCAGACGGAGTGCCTCAAGGACGTCGTCGTCCGCATGCTCCCCTACTGGTTCGACTCGATCGTCCCCGACCTCCTCACCGGTCGCACGGTCCTGATCGCCGCCCACGGCAACAGCCTGCGCGCCCTGGTCAAGCACCTGGACGGCATCTCCGACGCCGACATCGCGGGCCTGAACATCCCCACCGGCATCCCCCTCTCCTACGAACTCGACGCCGACTTCAAGCCCCTCAACCCCGGCGGCACGTACCTCGACCCGGAGGCCGCGGCCGCGGCGATCGAGGCCGTGAAGAACCAGGGCAAGAAGAAGTAGCCCGTACCACCACCGGTACTGATCAAGCCCTCTGCCCACAGGGCCCCTGCGGGCAGAGGGCTTCCGCTGCGGCACGGCGGGACGGCCGTCGTCAGAGTGGGAAGCTGCGACGGCTCCCCACGGCCCCGCCACCGTGATCCGGTGATCTAGGGTGTGCCGATGCAGCCCTCCCCGTCGCCGCGGATACCGGCGAGCGAGCTGCGGCCCGGTCGTCACTGGTACGTGACGGCGGCCGTGAGCTCTGTCGTGTCGATCGTGCTGGGCATGGTCATCGCCGTCCACCAGTTCAAGAGCGTCATCGACGCCGTGGACACGGGCAACCGGTTCGCCGAAGGGAAGACCGTCACCCTGCGGCTCGATCCCGACGACGAGAAGGCGATCTGGCTCGAGGACAGGATCGGCCCGTCCCGCCCCACGTGTGAGATCTCCGGTCCGGGCGACCCCGCGCTCACCAGCCCCGGCATCGACGTGTTCCTCACCCGCGACGAGACCTGGAACCCGCTCTACACCATCGAGGTGTCGCAGGCCGGCGACTACCGCATCACCTGCGACTCCGAGAGGCCGTCGGAGTTCGCCATCGGGGACCTCGGCGGCCTGGTCGCCCTGGGAGGCCGGCTGGTACTGGCCGTTCTCCTCCCGCTGTTCGGCGTGGGCGCCGGCATCGCCGTCGTCCTGATCACCGCGTTCCGCCGCAGGGGTCACCACAAGCGGCTGCTGGCCGAGCGCTACGGCTCCGGCGCGATGTGAGACGTCGTCACCTCCGGTCCAGACGCCCGAGAAGCCTCGGCCGGTGGCCCGGCCGCGGTCCCGGGGACGCTCACGGGTGCATCCGTGCTCCCTTGAGCACCTTGTCGACCGCGTTCCGCGGCCCGTAGACCGCGAGTCCCACCAGGTCCAGGTCCTCCGTGCGCACCCCCTTCACCGCCGCGCGGTTGTCCGTGTCGTTGCCCGTGGTGAAGAGGTCGCCGGTGAAGACCGCGCGGGGCAGGGCGCGGGAGAGGGCCTTGGCGTGGGCGGACGCGAGGGTCTCCTTGGTGCCCTCGAAGACCAGCACCGGCTGGCGGAACATCGGCAGGTAGGGGACGCCGTCCGCGTCCTCGTAGGGTTCGCCGATCACCTCGGGGAGACGGGTGCCGAGGCCGCTGACCAGGAAGGCGGTGACGTTGAGGCGCTGCCAGGTCGCCAGGTCCTCACGCAGCAGTACGGCGATCTTGGTGTCGAAGCGCGTGCTCATGCCGTCGAGCCTGCCCGGCGGCCCTTGCGGCGGTCTTGTACGTTTTTTGCATGGGCGCGCAGACAGCCTCCCGGCCCAGCGAGCAGCCGGCCCCGCGGCAGACGGTCGCGGAGCAGGCGCCATGCGGACCAGGGGCTGCCCGGCAGCGGCAGCAGCAGGTCTCCGCCTGGCGGCCCCGTGTGCCCGGTGTCGCCGAGGTGTTCCACGCCCGCTTCACCGAGTACGCCTATCCGATGCATGTGCACGACGCCTGGACGCTGCTGATCGTCGACGACGGCGCCGTGCGGTACGACCTGGACCGGCACGAGCACGGCACCCCGCACGACACGGTGACGCTGCTGCCGCCGCACGTCCCGCACAACGGCGCGCCCGCCACGGCGGACGGCTTCCGCAAGCGGGTGCTGTATCTGGACGGCGGTGACGGCGGCCGGTTGGACGACCGGCTGATCGGGGCGGCGGTGGACCGGCCCGAGGTGCGGGATCCGCTGCTGCGGCAGCGGGTGGCGCAGGTGCACGCCGCGCTGGTGCATCCGGGCGACGAGCTGGAGGCGGAGAGCCGGCTGACGCTGATCGGGGAGCGGCTGCGTGCGCATCTGCTGTCGCAGCAGGACGCGCCGGCGCCCCGGCGGGATCCGGTGCTGGCGCGCCGGCTGCGGGAGTTGCTCGACGCGCAGGTGGTGGAGGGGCTGACCCTGGAGGAGGCCGCGCGGCAGCTGTCGGCCCATCCCGCCCATCTGGTGCGTGCGTTCAGCGGGGCGTACGGCATCGCCCCGCACCAGTACCTGATGTCCCGGCGGGTGGGGCTGGCCCGGCGGCTGCTGCTGGAGGGCGGTTCACCGGGCGAGGTGGCGGTGGCGGCCGGCTTCTACGACCAGGCACATCTCACCCGGCACTTCCGCAGGCTGGTGGGGGTCACTCCGGGGCGTTACCGCCGTCGCCCGCGGGGGCGCTGACGGACCGGCGTTCCGTGGCGCCCGCGCCGGCGCGGTTCCCCGGAGGCCGGCCGTCGCAGAGGCTAGTCCCCGGAAGCGGGGGCGCCCTCGGCGCCGGTGTCGTCCGAGCGCCGGGTGAGGTGGGCGAAGGCCTCCAGGTTGCGGGTCGGCTCGCCGCGCGAGACCCGCCACTCGTACTCCTTGCGGATGGCGGTGGCGAAGCCCAGCTCCAGGAGAGTGTTGAAGGCGCCGTCGGCCGCCTCCAGGACCTGGCCGAGCAGGCGGTCGATCTCCTCGGGGGTGACCGCGGCCAGCGGCAGCCTGGCGGTGACGTACACGTCGCCCATCGGATCCACGGCGTAACTGACGCCGTACAGCTTGAGGTTGCGCTCGAGCAGCCAGCGGTGGACGCCGGACTCGTTCTCGTCGGGGTGGCGGATGACGAAGGCGTTCAGCGACAGCGAGTGGCGTCCGACGATGAGGGAGACCGTCGTGGACAGCTTGCGGGTGCCGGGGAGGGTCACCACGAAGGAGCCGGGGGCCGTGGTCTCCCATTCGAGGCCGGCGTCCTTCAGGGCCGCCTCGATCACCTGCGCGGCTCGCTGATCGTCCTGGGCCGCTCTCCGGTCGTCCTTCTGATCGTCAGCCATGGTGCGAGCGTACGTGACGGCGGTGGGCCTGGGCCGCGGCCGTGTACACGTCGGCGGTGGCGGCGGCGGCCGTGTCCCAGCCGAAGGACTGGGCGTGCCGGGCGGCCGCGGCGCCCATGCGGGAGGACAGCTGGGGCTGGTCGGCGAACTCGCGCAGGACGCGGGCGTAGGCGGCGGGGTCGTGGCCCTGGATCAGGAAGCCGGTCTCTCCGTCCCGCACGGCGACCGGCAGGCCGCCGACGGCCGCGGCGAGCACCGGTGTTCCGGTGGCCTGGGCCTCTATGGCGACCAGGCCGAAGGACTCGCTGTAGGAGGGCATGACCAGCACGGAGGCGGCGCGGAACCAGTCCGCGAGCTGCTCCTGATCGACCGGCGGATGGAAGCGCACCACGTCGGCGATGCCCAGGCGGGCGGCCAGCTTCTGCAGCCCCTCCGGCTTGGCGAGTCCGCTGCCGCTGGGGCCGCCGACCACGGGCACGCACAGCCGGGAGCGCAGTTCGGGGCGCTCGGCGAGCAGCACGGCGACGGCGCGGAGCAGCACGTCGGGGGCCTTGAGGGGCTGGATGCGTCCTGCGAAGAGCGGGATCAGCGCGTGCTGGGGCAGGCCGAGGCGGGCGCGGGCGGCGGCGCGGCCGTCGGCGGGGCGGAAGCGGGCGAGGTTCACGCCGGGGTGGACGACGGCGACCTTGGCGGGGTCGGCGCCGTAGTGGTGGACGAGCTCGCCGGCCTCCTCGTCGGTGTTGGCGATCAGCCGGTCGGCGGCGGCGACGATCTGGGTCTCGCCGATGACGCGGGCGGCGGGCTCGGGGGTGTCGCCGTCGGCCAGGTTGGCGTTCTTGACCTTGGCCATGGTGTGCATGGCGTGCACCAGCGGCACGCCCCAGCGCTGGGCGGCGAGCCAGCCGACGTGGCCGGAGAGCCAGTAGTGGGAGTGGACCAGGTCGTAGTGGCCGGGGCGGTGGCCGGCCCAGGCCTGCATGACGCCGTGGGTGAAGGCGCACAGCTGGGCGGGCAGGTCCTCCTTGGCGAGTCCCTCGTAGGGACCGGCGTCGACGTGCCGGACGAGGACGCCGGGGGCGAGGTCCACGGTGGGCGGGAGGGCGGCGGCGGTGGCCCGGGTGAAGATCTCGACCTCGATGTTGATGGCGGCGAGGCGCTGCGCGAGTTCCACGATGTAGACGTTCATGCCGCCGGCGTCGCCGGTGCCGGGCTGGTGCAGCGGTGAGGTGTGCACCGAGAGCATCGCCACCCGGCGCGGCCTGCGGTGCAGGCGAAGCCGGTGGTGGGCGGTGGCGGAACGCCTGCCGAGCCTGGCGATGTACTGGCTCACGGGGCGTTCCTCCTCGCTGCGGGCAGGCGTGGCTGCGGAGGGGGCACGGCTCCTCCGGTGGGTGAACAGCGGAAGGGCACGCTCCCATTTCCGTGCAGCCACCACGGGACGCTTCTTTGCCGAATCATTACCGGCCATCGCTCAACCGTTCGAGATCGGGGTGCGTGGGCGCCGGGGCCGAGGGCGGGCGCTCCGCCGGGTCCGCGTACCCCCATACCCTCGTACGTATGACAGCCCGCGCCCTCCCCCTCCCCCATGCCCGGCCCCGGTCGCGCGGGAGGGCCCCCGTCGTGGGGAATGTGACGCGGGGAACCACCAACCCCAACCGGCTGCGCCGCATGGACCGCTGGATCACGGCCACGCACGGCGCCGAGCTGCGCCGCGCCGCCGATCCGGTCGCCGTGGACCTCGGCTACGGCGCGGCCCCCTGGACGGCGGTCGAACTGCTGCACCGGCTGCGCGGGACGGCACCCCGCACCCGTGTGGTGGGCGTCGAGATCGAACCGGCCCGGGTCGCCGCGGCCCTGCCCTACGAGCGCGAGGGCCTGCGCTTCCGGCACGGCGGCTTCGAGATCCCCGTCTCCGGCCGGCCGGTGCTGGTCCGGGCGGCGAACGTGCTGCGCCAGTACGAGGAGTCCGAGGTGGCCGGCGTCTGGCAGCGCCTGTGCGCGCGTCTCGCGCCCGCCGACCCGGCGACGGGCTCCCGCGGCGGACTGCTCGTCGAGGGGACCTGCGACGAGATCGGACGCCGGCACGTATGGGTGGCCCTCGGCCCCGAGGGGCCGCGCACGGTCACCTTCGCGACCCGGCTCGCCTCCCTCGACCGCCCCTCCGACCTGGCGGAACGCCTGCCGAAGGCGCTCATCCACCGCAATGTCCCGGGTGAGCCGGTGCACGCCTTCCTGCGCGACTTCGACCGCGCCTGGGCCGCCGCCGCGCCCTACGCCTCCTACGGCGCCCGCCAGCGCTGGATCCGTGCGGTCCACGCCCTCTCCGCCGACTGGCCGGTCACGGACCGCCCGGTGCGGTGGCGGCAGGGGGAGGTCACGGTGCGCTGGGAGGCACTGGCGCCGCGCACCTGAGCGCGTCCGGGGGCGGGTGACCCGGCTGAACCCTCCGAGGGGCGGGTGGCCCGGCGCGCAACACCCGTCGGCGGCAAGGGCCGCACACCTGCGGGTGAAGGGCGGGAACGATCTCTGTGAGTCGTTCGTCACACTCGCGGGGCGATCAGCGCTCACGGGTGTGCGAGAGGCGAACAGAGGGGCAGATACGGACGGCGGGACCGGAGATCCCGGCGAGCGGGCCGGAGGACGGCCCGGCCGCGGGCCCGGAGTGCGGGCCCGCGTGCGGGCCCGGAGTGCGGACTTGGGGTGCGGGTCCGGGGTGCGGGTCCGGACAGGATGTCCTCTGTACGCGGGGCGCATCCCGTGGCAGCATCCCCTCGGTGACCAGAAGTTACTGACGGTTAATCAGTTTGGGGGACTGAGGTCATGAGGACGGGCAAGACCAGCCTGCTCACCGCGGCGATCGGCGTGGTCTGCGCGATCACCGTACTGGCGGCACCGGGGACCGCGTTCGCGGACCCGGGCCCGTCCCCGAGCGCCACCGCGAGCCCGTCCGCGAGCGCATCATCCGACGCGCCCGTCACCAACGCCCAACTCGAGGCGGTACGCAAGCGGCTCGACCGGCTCTACCGCGCCGCGGCCCGGGCCACCGAGGAGTACAACGCGGCCGAGGAGAAGGCGAAGAAGCAGAACGCCGAGATCGTCCGGCTGGCCAAGAAGATCGTCAAGGGCGAGGAGAAGCTCGCGGAGCTGAAGAAGCGCGCCGGAGCGGCCGCGGCCGCCCAGTACCGCGGCGGCGGGCTGCCGCCGGAGGTGCATCTGATGCTGAGCGACGACCCGCAGGAGTTCCTCGAGGGCACCGACCGGGTGCGCCAGGGCCAGCACGCCGCCAAGGGCCTGCTCGGCGAGATGACCCGCACCCAGAAGGACTTGAAGCGCTACGCCGAGGACGCCCGGGATCGCTGGCGCAAGCTGGAGGCGGGCCGCAAGGCCAAGGCCAAGGCGCAGAAGAAGATCGAGAAGCAGATCGCCGCGGCGGAAAAGCTCGAGTCCACCCTGGAGAAGGAGGAGCGCGAACGCCTGGCCCGGCTCGAGAAGGAGGCCGCCCGGCGCGCCCAGAGCGCCTGGCTGAGCTCCGGCATCCTCGACGACATCAAGGGCGAGGCCAGCGCGCAGGGCAAGAAGGCCGTCGCCTACGCCACCGCCCAGATCGGCAAGCCCTACCAGTGGGGCGCCGAGGGCCCGAAGGCGTACGACTGCTCCGGACTCACCTCACAGGCCTGGCTGTCGGCGGGCCGGGGCATCCCGCGCACCTCGCAGGAGCAGTGGAAGCAGCTCGAGCGGGTGGACATCCGTCAGATGCGGCCCGGCGACCTGATCATCTACCACGACGATGCGAGCCATGTGGGGATGTATGTCGGGAAGGGCACCATTGTCCATGCCCCGCGTCCGGGGCGGACGGTGACGCTCGCGGGGGCCGGCTCGATGCCGATCCTCGGTGTGGTCCGGCCGGACGCGGACTGACCGGACCGATGCCCCGGGCACCGGCCGACCGATGTGCCGGGACGCAGACGGGCCGACCGCCCGGACGCGGCCAGCCGGCCGCCCGGACGCCGGCCGGCCGCCCGCCAACGCCCCGGTGACACGGGCCACGTGACGCAGTGCACGACGATCACACCCACGAACCGGTCGAGGACGTGACGTTCGTCATCCCCGGGACGGCTCCGGCCTGTCCAACTGCGGTAGCAAACGCGGCATATGACAGTGGCCGTTGGCCGGGCGGCGTGCCTCACACCATTCCGTTGCGGTGGCGACACCCGCTATGGTCCCCGTTCGAAGGGGCATCCCCTGGCCCGTACGAACCGCAGTCGCGGCGTACGCCCGGGGAAGGGCCGCGATCCCTCGCCCCCGCCATGCCCTCGGGGGGAGGGAAGGAACCCGGATCAATGCCCGTACCCGTACCGCGGCAGAGAGCGATCCCGGCCGCGGAAGGCGGTCAGGCGCACGCCGCATCCCACAACGGCGGCACCACCCAGGTCTCCGTGGAGACCGGGGCAGGCGCCCCGCGCACGGCAGGCCCGGCCGCGAGCGACACCGACCGGGCCGGGACCGCGCCGGGGAGGGCCGAGACGACCGCCCACACCAACCTCACACTGCTGCTGATCGAGGACGACCCGGCAGGGTCCCCGATCGTGCCCGACCTGCTCGACCAGGCCGGCAAGCCGATCCGCGTCCGCACGGCCCGCAACCTCACCGAGGCCGAGCGGCTGCTGACCGACGACGTGCACTGCATCCTGCTGGACCTCGCGCTGCCCGCACCGGGCCGCACCAGGAACACCGACACCGCCGCCGACGGCAGCGGTGAGGCGGACGACCACGACGAGCTCGCCGTCCTCAAGCACGTGCTGCAGCTCGCACCCCGGCACGCCGTGCTGGCGCTGACCGCGTCCGGCGACGCGGAGCGCGGCGCGGAGGCGGTGCGCGTCGGCGCCCAGGACTACCTCTTCCGCGACGAGCTGGACGGCCGGCTGCTCAGCCGCGCCATCCGCTACGCGGTGGAGCGCAAGCGCTCCGACTCCGCGGAGCGGCGACTGGCCGAGGGCCGGATGCGCGCACAGGAGAACCGGCGTCTGGAGCGCGGCCTGCTGCCGACTCCGCTGCTGGAGGGCTCCTCGCTGCGCTTCGCCGCCCGCTACCGCCCCGGCCGCTCCCGCGCGCTGCTCGGCGGCGACTTCTACGACGTGGTGCGCACCTCGGACGGCACCGTGCACGCCATGATCGGCGACGTCTGCGGGCACGGCCCCGACGAGGCCGCCCTCGGCGTGGAGCTGCGCATCGCCTGGCGGGCGCTGACGCTGGCGGGGCTGTGCGGCGACGAGCTGCTGGGGACGCTGCAGCAGGTGCTGGAGCACGAGCGGACCAACGACGAGATCTTCGCGACCCTGTGCACGGTGGACATCGAGCCGGACGGGCGCCGGGCCGGCCTGTGCCTGGCCGGTCACCCCTCCCCGCTGCTGGCCCGCCCCGGGCTGCCCGCGCAGCTGCTCCCCTACGACAACAACGGCCCCGCCCTCGGCCTGCTGCCGGGCGCCCGCTGGCCGCGGATGCAGGTGGAGCTGGGCTCCGAGTGGAGCCTGATGCTCTACACCGACGGCCTGATCGAGGGCCGCGTCGGGGACAGCGGTGAGCGGCTGGGCCAGGACGGGATGGTCGAGATGGTGCGCCGGCAGATCGACACCGGCCTGCGCGGCGAGCAGCTGCTCCAGGCCGCGGTCAACGAGGTCAGGGAGCTCAACGGGGGCGAGCTGACCGATGACGTGGCCGTACTGCTGCTGGACCGGGCGGACGCCCGCTGAGACCGGCCGCTCGCGAGGAGCGGCGCGTCCCTCTTTGGTGGACGACCGCGGACCGGTGGCTGACCGTGGCCGCGGGTCAGCGGCCGTTGTACGGCCCGTAGGGGCCGTCGCTGCTGGAGCCCCTGGTCCTGCGGCCGCCGCCGGGCAGGCCGCGGAGGGCCGGACGGACGTCGACCATGTAGACGATGATCGCGATCAGGCCGATGATCGGCAGGAGCGACAGGATCGGGAAGATCAGGTTCACCACGAAGGCGAGCCCGAGGATGATCAGCCAGAACGGCTTGGTCTGCTTGTCGGCCGCCCGGTAGGCGTCCTCACGCCGAGTGGCCGCGTCGATCAGCGCGAAGCCGCTGAAAACGATCAGGGCCATGCTCAGCAGCCACATCAACCCCGCGAAGCCCTGCATCAGCACAACATCCACCACCCGAGTCCGCTCGTCCTTACTCGGTCACCGTACCCGCAGACGCCGGCCGGCTACCCGAAGAACGGGCCGGGCACCGCGAGAGTGCCCGGCCCGTCGTCGTCATGAGCCCATCGTCACCATGGGCCTGTCCGTCCTCACGGGCTCGCCGTCCGCACGAACCCGTGATCGTCACTTGGCCGGCGGAGCGGTCTTCTTCGCGGCCGTGCTCTTGCGGGCCGGGGCCTTCTTGGCGGCCGGCTTCTTCGCGTCGCCGTCGGCCTCCGCCGCGGCGGGCTTGGCCTCGGCCCTGGCCGCCGGCTTCGCCTCCGCCTTGACCTCGGCCTTGGGCTCCGCCTTGGGCTCGACGGCCACGGCGATGTCCTCGATGTTCTCCGCGGCCTCGCCGCGCCAGGTCTTCACGGCCTGCTCGCCGTGCTCGGCGACCTTCTCGTAGGTCTCGCGCGCCTTCACCGCGTACTCGGCGGCCACACCCACGCCACGCAGGGCGAGGTCCTGGGCGGTCTCGCCGAGCTTCTTCAGGTCGGTGTCGAGGGTGCCCAGGATCTCCTGGAGCTTGGTCTGGAGGGTCTCCTGGGTCTCCTTCACCCGGGTGGTCGCCTTCTCCTGGACCACCTTCGGGTCGGTCTTGCGCACGGCCTCGAGCCGGGCCGGGGCCTCGGTGCGCAGCTGCTCGACCAGGGCCGGCACCTTCTTGGCCTGCTGCAGTGCCAGGTCGGCGGTGCCGGCGGCGAAGTAGAGCGGCTTGGGGTCGCTGAAGGTCTTGCGCAGGTCGTCGGTGATGGCCATGGTGATGGTCCTCCCGGATGTCGTTTCTTCGGCTGAGGGTCTGTGTGGTCCGTGGCGGGCGTCCGGCGCCCTGGCCGGCTCAGCCGGCCGTCCGCCGCGGACCGTTGTCGTCGCCGCCGGCCTCGTGGCCGGGGCGCTCGGCGGGTCTGCCGCCCTTGCTGATGGAGCCCTCCGTACCCGGCTCGGGCCCGACGGGATCCACCTCACCGTCCTCGGTGCCCCCGAATCCGTTCTCCTTGCGGAAGGACTCGTAGATCTGGAGGAGCACCTGCTTCTGGCGCTCGTTCAGCGTGGGGTCGGCGAGGATCACGGCGCGCGTCTCGACCTCGTCCCGGTCGCGCTCGGCGTCGAGGATCCCGGCGCGGACGTACAGCGTCTCGGCGGAGATGCGCAGCGCCTTGGCGACCTGCTGGAGCACCTCCGCGCTGGGCTTGCGCAGC
>Ga0207873_1003021_pt1 | contig 12838 bp, 7 predicted proteins | sample BGWIniCompost_FD_187373 | JGI IMG/M metagenome (GOLD analysis project Ga0207873, IMG submission 187373) | Cellulose adapted compost microbial communities from Newby Island Compost Facility, Milpitas, CA, USA - BGW Initial Compost (SPAdes)... ... | reverse complement strand
CTGCAGTCGGTGGTGCGCAATCCGGAGAAGTACCGCTGCACCATCGGTTACGTCGGCGTCTACAGCCTGCCGCTGATGTTCAAGGACGGCGACATCCCCGACTCCGAGGTCGGCCGCAATTACCTCAACCGTGTCCTGCCCGAGACCCTGGCCGAACAGCAGCGGCAGTCGCCGGCCTTCAACGTCGACAGGATCCGCATCCCGGTGATGCTGGTGCAGGGCGGCAAGGACCAGCGCGTGCCCATCTCCCAGTACGAGGCCCTCAAGGAGGCGCTGGAGAAGGCCGGCCGTCCGCCCGAGGTCACCATCGTCGAGGACAAGGAAGGCCACGGCTTCTACGACTTCGACAACCAGGTCGAGCTCTATACCGCCATGGAAGCCTTCCTGGACAAGCACATCGGCGACAAATCCAACTGACGAGCAACTCATGCCCAAGCGCACCGACCTCAAGTCCATCCTCATCATCGGCGCCGGCCCGATCGTCATCGGCCAGGCCTGCGAGTTCGACTATTCGGGCGCGCAGGCCTGCAAGGCGCTGCGCGAGGAGGGCTATCGGGTCATCCTGGTGAACTCCAATCCGGCGACGATCATGACCGACCCGGAGATGGCCGACGCGGTCTACATCGAGCCGATCAACGCCGCCACGGTCGAGCGGATCATCGCCAAGGAGAAGCCGGACGCGCTGCTGCCCACCATGGGCGGCCAGACCGCGCTCAACTGCGCCCTGGACCTGGCCGACAAGGGCGTGCTGGAGAAGTACGGCGTCGAGATGATCGGCGCCTCGCGCGAGGCCATCCGGATGGCCGAGGACCGCGAGCTGTTCCGCCAGGCCATGGCCGAGATCGGCCTGGAATGCCCGCGCGCCGAGATCGCCCGCAGCTTCGAGCAGGCCCTGGAGATCCAGGCCCGGGTCGGCTTCCCGACCATCATCCGGCCGAGCTTCACCCTCGGCGGTACCGGTGGCGGCATCGCCTACAACCGCGAGGAGTTCGAGGAGATCGTCAAGCGCGGCCTCGACCTGTCGCCGGTGCACGAGGTGCTGGTCGAGGAGTCGGTACTGGGCTGGAAGGAGTTCGAGATGGAGGTGGTCCGCGACCGTGCGGACAACTGCATCATCGTCTGCTCGATCGAGAACCTGGACCCGATGGGCGTGCACACCGGCGACTCGATCACCGTCGCCCCGGCCCAGACCCTGACCGACAAGGAATACCAGCGCCTGCGCGACGCCTCCATCGCCGTGCTGCGCAAGATCGGCGTCGATACCGGCGGCTCGAACGTGCAGTTCGGCGTCAACAGCCGCACCGGCCGCGTCGTGGTGATCGAGATGAACCCGCGCGTGTCGCGTTCCTCGGCGCTGGCCTCCAAGGCCACCGGCTTCCCGATCGCCAAGGTCGCGGCCAAGCTGGCCGTCGGCTACACCCTGGACGAGCTGCGCAACGAGATCACCGGCGGCCTGACCCCGGCCTCGTTCGAGCCGACCATCGACTACGTCGTCACCAAGATTCCGCGCTTCGCCTTCGAGAAGTTCCCGGCCACCGATCCGCGCCTGACCACCCAGATGAAGTCGGTGGGCGAGGTGATGGCGATCGGGCGCTGCTTCCAGGAATCGCTGCAGAAGGCCCTGCGCGGCCTGGAGACCGGCAAGACCGGCCTGGACCCGACCGGCTGCGCCGAGCAGGGCGAAGAAGGCCTGGTGCAGATCCGCCGCGAGCTGAAGGAACCCGGCCCGGAGCGTCTGTTCCAGGTGGCCGAGGCCTTCCGTGCCGGCCTGAGCGTCGAGGACGTGCATGGCCTGAGCTGGATCGACCCCTGGTTCCTCGACCAGATCGAGGAGCTGGTGGCGGTGGAGAAGGAGGTGGCCGCGGCCGGCCTGGCCGCCCTGGATGCCACCCGCCTGCGCCGCCTCAAGCGCATGGGTTTCTCCGATGCCCGCCTGGCCAGGCTGACCGGTACCGACGAATCCGCGATCCGCGCCCTGCGCCGCGCCTTCGGCGTGCGTCCGGTCTACAAGCGCGTGGACAGCTGCGCCGCCGAGTTCGCCACCAGCACCGCCTACCTGTACTCCTGCTACGAGGAGGAGTGCGAGGCGGCGCCGACCGACCGGCGCAAGATCATGGTGCTGGGCGGTGGTCCGAACCGCATCGGCCAGGGCATCGAGTTCGACTACTGCTGCGTGCACGCCGCCCTGGCACTGCGCGAGGACGGGTTCGAGACCATCATGGTCAACTGCAACCCGGAAACCGTCTCCACCGACTACGACACCTCCGACCGGCTCTACTTCGAGCCGCTGACCCTGGAGGACGTGCTGGAGATCGTCGAGCTGGAGAAGCCCGAGGGCGTGATCGTCCAGTACGGCGGCCAGACCCCGCTCAAGCTGGCGCGCGCCCTCGAGGCGGCCGGCGTGCCGATCATCGGCACCAGCCCCGACAGCATCGACCTGGCCGAGGACCGCGAGCGCTTCCAGAAGCTGGTCGAGCAGCTGGGCCTGACCCAGCCGCCCAACCGCACCGCCCGCAATGCCGAGCAGGCGGTGGCCCTGGCCAACGAGATCGGCTACCCGCTGGTGGTGCGCCCGAGCTACGTGCTGGGCGGCCGCGCCATGGAGATCGTCTACTCCGACGCCGACCTCTCGCGCTACATCCGCGATGCGGTGCAGGTCTCCAATGATTCGCCGGTGCTGCTGGACCGCTTCCTCGACAACGCCGTCGAGGTGGACGTGGACGTCATCGCCGACAAGGAAGGGCAGGTGCTGATCGGCGGCATCATGGAGCACATCGAGGAGGCCGGCGTGCATTCCGGCGACTCCTCCTGCTCGCTGCCGCCGTATTCGCTCTCCGCCAAGGTCCAGGACAGGCTGCGCGAGCAGGTGACCCAACTGGCCCGGGCCCTGAACGTGGTCGGCCTGATGAACACCCAGTTCGCCATCGTCTTCGACGAGCAGGGCAAGGAGACCATCTACCTGCTGGAGGTGAACCCGCGCGCCTCGCGCACGGTGCCCTTCGTCTCCAAGGCCACCGGCCGGCCGCTGGCCAAGATCGCCGCCCGCTGCATGGCCGGCCGCAGCCTGGCCGAGCAGGGCGCGACCAGGGAGATCGTGCCGGGCTACTACTCGGTGAAGGAGGCGGTGTTCCCCTTCGCCAAGTTCCAGAACGTGGACCCGATCCTGGGGCCGGAGATGCGTTCGACCGGCGAGGTCATGGGCGTCGGCCCCGGCTTCACCGAGGCCTTCGGCCGCGCCGAGGAAGCCGCCAACATCCGCGCGCCGCAGCCCGGCAAGGCCTTCCTGTCGGTGCGTGACCCGGACAAGAAGCGCCTGCTGCCGGTCGCCCGCGACCTGCTCAAGCGCGGCTTCAGCCTGGTGGCCACCGACGGCACCGCCCGTTTCCTGCGCGAGCATGGCGTCGACTGCGAGCGCATCAACAAGGTGATCGAGGGCCGCCCGCACATCGTCGACCTGATCAAGAACGGCGAGATCAGCTATATCGTCAACACCACCGAGGGCAAGCAGGCCATCGCCGACTCGTTCTCGATCCGCCGCGAGGCCCTGCAGCACCGGGTGACCTATTCGACCACCATCCCCGGCGCCCGGGCCCTGATCCGCGGACTGGATTGCCGGGACGATCCGCGGGTATGGTCGCTGCAGGAGATGCACAAGGAGCTTCACGGATGAGAGCCCCCCTGACCACCAAGGGCGCGGCCCGGCTGCGCCAGGAACTGGAACGGCTCAAGACGGTGGAACGCCCGGCCGTGATCAACGCCATCGCCGAGGCGCGCGCGCACGGCGACCTCAAGGAGAACGCCGAGTACCACGCCGCCCGCGAGCAGCAGGGTTTCATCGAGGGCCGGATCAAGGAGCTGGAGTACGTGCTCTCGCACGCCCAGCTGATCGATGTCGCCCACCTCAACGCCGGCAGCCGCGTGGTCTTCGGCGCCACCGTCGACCTGGTCGACTGCGAAACCGACGAGGAAGTGACCTACCAGATCGTCGGTGACCTGGAAGCCGACATCAAACAGGGCCTGATCTCGGTGTCCTCGCCGATTGCCCGCGCCCTGATCGGCAAGCACGAGGGCGACACCATCACCATCCAGGCGCCGGCCGGGCCGCGCGACTACGAGATCGTCGCGGTCCGCTACGTGCCCTGAGGCCGGGATGTCGGACCAGGCCAGCCTGAGCACCCTCCTGCTGCCGGCCCGGCAGCGGCTGGCGGGGCAGGCCCTGCCGCCGGCGCTGGCCCGCTGCCTGGGCCGTGGCCAGCGCCTGCCGGACCGCGAACCGGGTGGGGTGGCGCAGCTGCAGCGCCATTTCGAACTGCTGCCGCGCGGCTGGCCCATGGCCGCCATCACCCGTGCCCGCGATGCCGGTGACGCCGGCCAGCAGCGCTGGCTGCGTGCCGATCCCGCGCACGTGCGCCCGGACATGACCGGCGCCCGCGTGCTGGCCATCGGCGAGCTCGGCCTGTCGGCCGACGAAGCCGAAGCCCTGCTGCAGACGCTGCGTCCGCTGTTCGGCGATGCCGGCATGCAGCTTTCGGCGCCGACGCCCTCGCGCTGGTACCTGGCCCTGGCGGCCGAGGCGCCGCTGCCGGCCTTCCCGCACGCCGAGGACGTGCTCGGCGACGACCTGTTCAACCACCTGCCCGAAGGCCCGGAGGGGCGGCGCTGGCGCGCCCTGCTCAACGAGGCGCAGATCCTGCTGCACAACCACCCGGTGAACCAGGCCCGCGCCGACGCGGGCCGGCCGGTCGCCAACAGCCTGTGCTTCTGGGGCGGCGGCCGGCTGCCGGACCGGGTGGGCAGCCCGCATGCCGGGGTGGCCAGCCGCGAGGCCGAGCTGCTGTCGCTGGCGGCCCTGGCCGGCGTGCCCGTGCGCGAGGATGGCGAGGCCAGCCTGGTCGACCTGCGTGGGCTGCGCGAACCGGCGAGCCTGGCCGAGGTGGTCGAGGAACTGCTGGGGCAGGGCAGGCAGGTGCTCCTGGACTTCGCCGACGGCGCCGCCTGGCGGCTGGCGCCGGGCGGGGCCTGGCGCTTCTGGCGCCGCCCGGTGACGAGCCTGGCATGAGCCTGCCGCCGCTGCGCCTGCGCCGCCGCCCGGTGCCCGAGTCCGGCCCCTGGCCGGCGGCGGTGCCGCCGCTGCTGCGGCGGATCTATGCCGCCCGTGGCGTGCTGCGCCCTCAAGACGCGGAGCTGAAGCTGGCGCGGCTGGCGCCGCCGGTCGGCCTGGGCGGCCTGGAGGCGGCGGTGGAACTGCTGCGCGAGGCCATTGCCCGTGACCGGCACATCGTCGTGGTCGGCGATTTCGACTGCGACGGCGCCACCGGCACCGTCGTCGCCGTGCATGGCCTGCAACGGCTGGGCGCGCGGCGCGTGTCCTATCGCGTGCCGCACCGGCTGGCGCATGGCTACGGCCTGTCGCCGGCCCTGGTGGAGGACCTGCAGGCCCTGCAACCCGACCTGGTGCTGACGGTGGACAGCGGCATCGCCTGCCATGCCGGCGTGGCCGCGGCGCGGGCGCGGGGCTGGCGGGTGCTGGTCAGCGACCACCACCTGCCCGGACCCTCGCTGCCCGAGGCCGATGCCATCGTCAATCCGAACCTGCCCGGCGCCGGCTTCCCGAGCAAGGCGCTGGCCGGCGTCGGCGTGGTGTTCTACCTGCTGCTGGCCCTGCGCCAGCGCCTGCGCGCCGAAGGCGTGTTCGCGGCGCAGCCCGAACCCGACCTCGGCGAACTGCTGGATCTGGTGGCGGTCGGCACCGTCGCCGACCTGGTGCCGCTGGACTACAACAACCGCCTGCTGGTCGCCGCCGGCCTGCGCCGCCTGCGCGAGGGCCGGGCGCGGCCGGGACTGAAGGCGCTGGTCGAACTGTCCGGGCGCGAGCCGGCCATGCTCTCGACCAGCGACATCGGCTTCGGCCTGGCGCCACGCCTGAACGCCGCCGGTCGCCTGGAGGACATGGCCCTGGGCATCGAATGCCTGCTCTGCGAGGAGCCCGGCCGCGCCCGCGAACTGGCCGTGGTGCTCGACCGCATCAATGCCGAGCGGCGCGAGCTGCAGGCGCGCATGGTCGAACAGGCCGAGCAGCTGGCCGTGTCCGCGCTCGACGCCCGGGCCGGCCTGCCCGACCTGGTCTGCGTGCACGACCCGGACTGGCATGCCGGCGTGGTCGGCCTGGTGGCCTCGAAGCTGAAGGAGCGCTGGCACCGGCCGGTGATCGCCTTCGGCGGCGAGGAGGGCGGGGACGGGCGGCTGAAGGGCTCGGCGCGTTCGATTCCCGGCCTGCACATCCGCGACGCCCTGGCGGCGGTGGACGCGCGCCATCCCGGCCTGATCGAGCGCTTCGGCGGCCACGCCATGGCCGCCGGCCTGAGCCTGGCGCCGGAGCGCCTGGACGCCTTCGCCGAGGCCATGCGCCTGGAGGTCGGCCAGCGCCTGAGCGAGGAGCAGCGCCTGCGCGAACTCTGGACGGACGGCGAGCTGGCGCCGGACGAGATCAGTCGCGCCGTGGCCGAACAGCTGCGCCTGGCCGGGCCCTGGGGCCAGGGTTTTCCCGAGCCGGTGTTCGACGGCGAGTTCGAGGTGCTCGAGGCCCGCGAGGTCGGCCGCGGCCACCTTCGCCTGCGGCTGCGCCACCGTGCCGGTGGGTCGGTGCTGGCGGCCATCCATTTCGGCGGCTGGACCGGTGAGCCGCCGTCCGGACGCCTGCGCCTGGCCTACCAGCTGGACCTGGACGACTGGGGCGGCCGGCGCGGCGTGCAGCTGCTGGTGCGCCACCTGGAGCCGGCGCCGATGGTATGATTCGCGGCCTTTCGAGCCACTCATCACCGCGGATCAGCATGGAACTCAATCCCGTCCGCCAGCGGATCGCCGACCTCCGGGAACGGCTGGATTCGCTCAGGGGGTATCTTTGACTTCGACCAGAAGGTCGAACGTCTCGAGGAAGTGAACCGGGAGCTGGAAAGCCCCGACGTCTGGAACGATCCCGAACGCGCCCAGGGCCTGGGCCGGGAACGCGCCTCGCTGGAGAAGGTGGTGGTCGGCATCCGCAGCCTGACCGAGAACCTGACCGGCGCCACCGAACTGCTCGAACTGGCCGAGATGGAGGACGACGAGGACACCGCCGCCGCGGTGATCGCCGACGTCGACCGCTACGAGCGCGAGGTCGCCCAGCTGGAGTTCCGCCGGATGTTCTCCGGCAAGATGGACTCGGCCAATGCCTTCGTCGACATCCAGGCCGGCGCCGGTGGCACCGAGGCCCAGGACTGGGCCGAGATGCTGCTGCGCATGTACCTGCGCTGGTGCGAATCGCGCGGCTGGAAGACCGAGCTGCTTGAAGTCAGCGGCGGCGAAGTGGCCGGCATCAAGTCCGCCACCTTCCGCGTCGAGGGCGAGTACGCCTACGGCTGGCTGAAGACCGAGACCGGCGTGCACCGGCTGGTGCGCAAGTCGCCCTTCGACTCGGACAACCGCCGCCATACCAGCTTCACCTCGGTCTTCGTCAGTCCCGAGGTGGATGACGATATCGACATCGAGATCAACCCGGCCGACCTGAAGACCGACGTCTACCGCTCCTCCGGCGCCGGCGGCCAGCACGTGAACAAGACCGAGTCGGCCGTGCGCATCACCCATGTGCCCAGCGGCATCGTCGTGGCCTGCCAGACCGAGCGCAGCCAGCACGCCAACCGCGACCGCGCCATGAAGATGCTGGCGGCCAAGCTCTACGAGCTGGAGATGCAGAAGCGCAACGCCGAGCGCGATGCGGTGGAGGCGACCAAGTCGGACATCGGCTGGGGCAGCCAGATCCGCAACTACGTGCTCGACCAGAGCCGCATCAAGGACCTGCGCACCGGCATCGAGCGCAGCGACACCCAGAAGGTGCTCGACGGCGACCTGGACGAGTTCGTCGAGGCCGCCCTCAAGGCCGGCCTGGACGCCGGCGCCAAGCGCGCCGACGCTTCCTGAGCCTTCCCGCCATACTTCCCCCCAAGCCGCAGCACGCGAGCCCGCCATGACCGACACGCCCGCCGCACCGCCCGCCGACGAGAACATGCTCATCGCCGAACGCCGGTCGAAACTGGCGGCGCTGCGCAGCCAGGGCGTGGCCTTTCCGAACGACTTCCGCCGCTGCGACTACGCCGGCGACCTGCAGGCCGAGTATGCCGACGCGCAGCGCTGGGACGCCGCCGCGCTGGAGGCCTCCGGCCGGAAGGTGGCGGTGGCCGGCCGGCTGATGGCCAAGCGGGTGATGGGCAAGGCCGCCTTCGCCCACATCCAGGACATGAGCGGCCGCATCCAGGTCTTCCTGCAGTCCAACGTGCTGGGCGAGGCCTACGAGGCCTTCAAGGGCTGGGACATCGGCGACATCGTCGGCGTCACCGGCGGCATGACCCGTACCCGCACCGGCGAGCTTTCGGTCAAGGCCGAGGGCCTGCGCCTGCTGACCAAGTCGCTGCGGCCGCTGCCGGACAAGTTCCATGGCCTGGCCGACGTCGAGCAGCGCTACCGCATGCGCTACGTCGACCTGGTGATGAACCCGGAGGCGCGCGAGGTGTTCGTCAGGCGCTCGCGCATCGTCGCCGAGATCCGCCGCTGGCTGGATGCCAGGCGTTTCCTCGAGGTCGAGACGCCGATGATGCATTACATCCCCGGCGGCGCCACGGCCCGGCCCTTCGTCACCCACCATAACGCGCTGGACATCGACCTGTACCTGCGCGTCGCGCCCGAGCTCTACCTCAAGCGCCTGGTGGTCGGCGGCCTCGAGCGCGTCTACGAGATCAATCGCAATTTCCGCAACGAGGGCGTGTCCACCCGGCACAACCCCGAGTTCACCATGCTCGAGCTGTACGAGGCCTACGCCACCTACACCGAGGTGATGGACCTGACCGAGGGCATGATCCGCGACGTCGCGCAGGCGGTCTGCGGCGGCACGCTGATGCACTGGGAAGGCCGCGATATCGACCTCGGCCCGGCCTTCCGCCGCTGGCGCCTGGAAGAGGCGGTGCGCGAGCACAACCCGGAGATCAGCCAGGCCGATTGCCGCGACCGCGAGGCCCTGGCCGGGCATTGCGCCCGCCTGGGCATTCCGGTCAAGCCGGGTTACGGCTGGGGCAAGTTGCTGCTGGAGATCTTCGAGAAGACCGTCGAGGGCGATCTGGTGCAGCCCACCTTCATCACCCATTACCCGGTGGAAGTCTCGCCGCTGGCCCGCGAGTCCGATACCGAGCCGGGCATCACCGACCGCTTCGAGCTGTTCATCGGCGGCAAGGAGATGGCCAACGGCTTCTCCGAGCTCAACGATCCCGAGGACCAGAAGCAGCGCTTCCTGGCCCAGGTCGCGGCCAAGGAGGGTGGCGACGACGAGGCCATGCACTACGATGCCGACTACATCCGTGCGCTCGAGTATGGCCTGCCGCCGACCGGCGGCCTCGGCGTCGGCATCGATCGGCTGGTCATGTTGCTGACCGGGTCGGCCTCCATCCGCGACGTGCTGCTCTTCCCCTACATGCGGCCCGAAGCCTCCTGAGCGGGGCGTTCCGGCGGTTCAAGCCCCGTGCCAGAAAGCCGGGCTAACCGCTTGCCGGCAAAGGCGGGGCAGGGGTAGGCTCGGTCCATGGCCCACCCCCCGGGGCTGCGGGCGCACGCGCCGGAGAAGAACCGCATGAATGTCCTGATCGTCGATGACCAGCCGTCACAGCGGACCATGTTCCGCCACCTCCTGGAGGACATCAGTCCGGAGGTGAAGGTCACCGACTTCGGCGACCCGGTCGAGGCCCTGCTGTGGTCGCAGCGCAACCAGCCCGACCTGCTGCTGCTGGACTACCGCATGCCCAAGCTGGACGGGCTGGAATTCGCCCGCCGCTTCCGCCGGCCGCTCTCGCACCGGGACGTGCCGATCGTGCTGATCACCGTGGTCGGCGACGAGCCGATCCGCAATGCCGCCCTCGAGGCCGGTGTCATCGATTTCCTGGTCAAGCCGGTGCGCCCGCGCGAGCTGCGCTCGCGCTGCCGCAACCTGCTGGCCCTGCGGCAGCAGCAGCAGAACCTGAAGTCGCGGGCGCACGAGCTGGAGCGGCAGCTGCTGGCGCGCATGCACGAGCTGGACGAGCGCGAGCGCGAGATCCTCAGCCGCCTGGCCCGTGCCACCGGCCACCGCGACGGCAACGCACCGGGGCACCTGGAGCGGATCGGCCGCTACTCGGCCCTGATCGCCGAGGCCCTCGGCCTGGGCGAAGACGAAGTGAAGATGATCGAGCTGGCGGCGCCGCTGCACGACATCGGCAAGATCGGCATCTCCGACGCCATCCTGCTCAAGCCGGCGGCGCTGGATGAGGCCGAGCTGGCGGAAGTGCGCAAGCATCCGCGCCTGGGTTACGAGATCCTGCGCGACTCCAGCAGCAAGTTCGTCCAGGTCGGCGCCACCATCGCCCTGCGTCACCACGAGCGCTGGGATGGCAAGGGATATCCGGACGGCCAGGCCGGCGAGGACATCCCGCTGCCGGCGCGGATCGTGGCGGTGTCCGACGTGCTGGAGGCGCTGACCACCCGCCGTCCCTACCGCGAGCGCTGGACCATGCAGGCGGCCTTTGACTACCTGCGCGAACAGTCGGGCAAGCAGTTCGACCCGGCGGTGGTGGATGCGGCCTTCGGCCGACGCGAACGCATCGAGGAGGTTTACCGCTATTTCTCCCCGGACCACGACGCCCAGGTGCGGGCGCCGGCCTGAACCGGAACCGGGTCGACCGGCGTGATCCGCCGCGGCTGAACCGATGATCCGCGCCTTCAGCAACCGCCCCGACAGCGAACACAGCCAGGCCCTGGTCCGGCTGGCGATCGCGGCGGTGCTGCTGGCCTACCTGGCCGGCCTGGCGGCCGGCAATTCCGCCGACGTCGAACTGCAGTGGAGCCTGGCCATCCTGATGGCCGAAACGGTGCTGGGCCTGGGCATCGTGGTGGCGATCGCGCTGCGGCCGGGCGTGTCGCACCTGCGCCGCTGGGTCGGCATGTTCGGCGACTACGGCACCCTGGCCGCGCTGATGATCGTCAAGGGCGAGGTGCTGGCGCCGCTGTACGTCATCATTCTCTGGGTGACCGTGGGCAATGGCCTGCGCTACGGCACCGGCTACCTGTTCGCCGCCATGGGCCTGGCGGTGGCGACCTTCATGGCGGTGCTGCTGAACTCGCCCTACTGGCTGGCCAATCCCTGGATCGGCTGGGGCCTGCTGGTCGGCCTGGTGGCCATTCCCGCCTACCAGATCAGCCTGCTGCGCGACCTGCGCCGGGTCGGCGAGGAAGCCAAGCGCGCCAATGCCGCCAAGAGCCGCTTCCTCGCCAACATGAGCCACGAGTTCCGCTCGCCGCTCAACGGCATCATCGGCATGGCCGAGCTGCTTTCCAGCACCCGGCTCAGTCCCGAGCAGCGCGAGGCGGCTGACGTCATCCAGACCTCGGCGCAGAGCCTGCTGCTGCTGGTCGAGGACGTGCTGGACATCTCGGCCATCGAGGCCGGCAAGCTCAAGCGCCAGGACAGCGACTTCTCGCCGCGCGAGCTGGCGCGGCGGATCCGCACCATGCTGCAGCCGATGGCGGCCAACAGGAGCCTGCAGTTCGAGGTGGCGGTGGACGACGGCATCCCGGGCCGCCTGCACGGCGACGTCGGCCACCTGGGGCAGATCCTGCTCAACCTGACCCACAACGCCATCAAGTTCACCGAGTCCGGCAGCGTGCGCGTGGCCTTCATGCTGCGCGGCCGCGAGGGCGATCGCGTGAACCTGCGCTTCTCCGTGCGCGACACCGGCATCGGCGTGCCGGACGAGGCCAAGGCGCGCATCTTCAGCGCCTTCGAGCAGGTGGACAGCGGCCCGACCCGCCGTTTCGGCGGCACCGGCCTGGGCACCACCATCGCCAAGACCCTGACCGAACTGCTGGGCGGCCGGATCGGCCTGGAGGACAACCCCGGCGGCGGTACCCACTTCTGGGTGGACCTGGAGCTGCCGCTGGCCAAGGAGCCGGAGGCGCTGGCCGGCGAGGACGCCGGCGACGGCAAGGTCATCGCCTTCGACGACCCCTTCGTGCGGCACCGGGCCCGGGTGCGGCCGATGCGCATCCTGGTGGCCGACGACCAGGCCGCCAACCGCCTGGTGCTGCAGCGCATGCTGGAACGCGCCGGCCACCAGCCGGTGTTCGCCGAGGATGGCGAGCAGGCGCTGGAACGGCTGGAGCGGGAAAGCCTGGACGCCGCCATCGTCGACCTGCACATGCCGGTGCTGGACGGCATGGAAGTGCTGCGCCAGGCGCGGGTGATGCAGGCCGGCGGCACCCGCACGCCGATCGTGGTGCTGAGCGCCGACGCCACCGTGGACGCGGTGCGCGAGGCGGAAGCGGCGGGCGCCTACAGCTTCCTGACCAAGCCGGTGGTGGCCTCGCGCCTGCTGGAGACGCTGGCGGAGATCGCCGGCGGCGGCCAGGACGAGGCGCCGGCGCCGCGCAAGGAGGTCAGCACTGCCCTGCGCACCGACGTGCTCGAGGAGCTTGCCGGCCTTGGCCTGGGCCAGGGCTTTCTGCGCGATTTCTCCGAGCAGTGCCTGCGCGACGCCAGCCGATGCCTGGCGGAGGCGGAGCGGGCGGCATCGGCCGGCCAGTGGGAAGGCGTGCGCGAAGCCGCGCATGCGCTCAAGGGCGTTTCCGAGAACCTCGGCGCGCAGGCGCTGGTCGAGCGCAGCACCGAGATCATGCGGGCCAGCGATGCGGTGCTGGCCAGGGAGTGGCGTCGTTATCTGGGGGTGCTGGGGACCCAGCTGGAAGGCACGGCCGCGCAGGTGCGGCGGGAAGTGGCGCGCATCGCCAC
>Ga0207873_1003018_pt1 | contig 12848 bp, 9 predicted proteins | sample BGWIniCompost_FD_187373 | JGI IMG/M metagenome (GOLD analysis project Ga0207873, IMG submission 187373) | Cellulose adapted compost microbial communities from Newby Island Compost Facility, Milpitas, CA, USA - BGW Initial Compost (SPAdes)... ... | reverse complement strand
CCTGCGATCACCGTCAGCGCCGCCTCCAGCGTGAAGCGGCCTACCCAGGCCCGAAGACCGGACGAGGTCTCCAGGATGGCCACCGAGGGACGTCCGCCCGGGTACGGGCTCTTCCAAAGCTGGCCGTCCTTGACCACGAGGCCCACGGGGGCCCCCGAGGTGCCCAGGTGGAAGAAGTCGCCGTTGATAGCGCCCACCGCTCCGGCCTGCCGGGCCAGCTCGCTGGTGGGCCGGAGCTCCGTCAGCGTGGGACCCGTCAGGGCGTCGGCACGCACCCCGGCTGTGTCGAGGTCGGCGACCAGGGCGAAGAGGTCGATCCAGCCCTCGCCGTCGAGGCGCCGGACCACCACCAGGTCGATCCCGGGGGCGACCGGTGCCCGCCAGACCTGCTCGTCGATGGCCGAGGGGAGCGCGCCCGGTCCGCCGTCGTACGGCGACGACGCCAAGGCCAGGCCCTCGGAGGCCTTTGACAACAGGGGCGGCCCGGCCAGGGCCGCGGCCAGGGCGACCAGGAAGGTGGCGAATCGGGACAGGCGCATGGCCTACGGCTTCTCGGGGATTTCCACGAATTCCTGCGACGCCCAGAGCCTGCTGGGACGCCTGTCGATGCGGAGGGGAAGGCGGCTGGGGGCAAGAAAGTCGTGACCCGCACGTGAAGGGAGAGGATGGCACTGGCGGGCTGGATCCTGGATCTGGATGGGGTGGTCTATCGGGGCTCCGAGGCCCTGCCGGGAGCCGTGGACTTCTTCGAGCGAGCCCGACGGCGGGGCGACGCGGTGGTCGTGGTCTCCAACAACTCGCGCCCCACGGTGGACGACTACGTGCGCCGCCTGGCCCGCCTGGGGATCCGCATAGAGCCTGGCCAGGTCATCTCCTCGGCTACGGCGGCGGCAGACTACCTGGTGCGCCAGGGCATCCGGGGCCCCGTGATGGTGATAGGGGAGGAGGGCCTCTACCGGGCACTGGAAGAGGCCGGGCTGGCGACGGTGCCTGCAGGGCCCGACACGGCCCACGCCGACGTGACGGCCGTCGTGGTAGGGCTCGACGGGCGCTTCGACTACGCCAAGCTGGACGCGGCGTGCCAGGCCATCCGGCGCGGCGCTCGCTTCGTCGGCACCAATCCTGACGTCACGTTGCCGGCCGAGGGAGGGAGGCTACAGCCCGGTTGCGGGTCGCTGCTGGCCGCCATCGCCGCCTGCAGCGGCGTGCAGCCCGTGGTGGTGGGCAAGCCACATCGCCCCATCATGGATCTGGCCATCCAGCGACTCGCCGCCCACGGCGTGGCCGCGACCGATCCCATCGTCGTGGTGGGCGACCGCCTCGACACGGACGTGGCGGCTGCCAGGGCCCTGGGCCTCTCCAGCGCCCTGGTGCTGACGGGCGTCAGCTCACGGGAGGACGTGGACCGAGCCGACGTCAAGCCCGACTGGGTCTTCGAGGACCTGGCCCACCTGGCGAGCGTGCTGATGTCATGACCACCCTTGCCCTAACGGCCCGGCGCGCCGATGAGAGGGCCGCCCGGCAGGGCGGGCTGCGGCACCTCGGGTGGGGACGTGGGCGGCGGCAGCCGGCGCATCACCCGCAGCATCCACTCCCAGGCCAGGTCGGGGATCGGCGTCTGGCTCGAGATGACCAGCGCGCCCCGGGTGAAGGGGTGCGGCAGCCCCCAGAGGCGCCCGTCGACGAGGGTCTCGTCGAGGCGATGACTCCACGGCGCCTCCCGCAGATCAGCGGGCGCCTGCTCCCACCGGGCCGTCAGGTCGAGGAGCGCGCCCTGCCGGGCGAAAAGCTCGACCCGATCGGGGGCCAGCGCGTACACGTCGGGGGCGTCGCGAGCCGCGATGAGGATGATGAGCTTCTGTTCGTAGGCCAGGCTCGGCGTCAGATCCAGCCGGACGTCGACGCCCGGATGGTCGGCCTCGAACTCGGCCGCCAGCTCCTCCAGCGCCTCGGCCTCCTCGAGGCCGGCCCAGGTCATGACGCGCAGCGTCGCCACCGGCGCGGTGGCGGGCCGAGCGGCGGTGACGACGAGCCACAGGCCCACGGCCAGGACGAGCCCGATGCCGCCGATGACGGCGGGCTGTCGCCACCAGGGCAGGGCAGGCGGCGAAGCCGGGCGCGGCCGCTCGCTGGCGGGCAGCACGACCGCGACGGCCACCTGGCGGCAGCCCGTGCGGCCGCATCCGCCGTTTTGCATCCAGCATCGGGAGTGGTGGGGTGCCCGGCATCGCGGGCAGACGACGGCCCGGTCCCCCTCGGCCAGGGCCTGGCCGCAGCGGGTGCAAGGGGTGCCCGCCCATGGTGAATCGGCGCCGATGACGATCTCGGTCTCCGCGCGCACGATCCGGACGAGGGCCCCTTTCCGTCGTGAAGCGTATCACATGGCGAGGCTCGTGTCCAAGCCGTCGAGGGAGGCGTGCTCGGGTGGCTGAAGTGGTGCTGGCTCCGGGCCGGGAAGGCCGGATCCTGAGCGGTCACGTGTGGGTCTACGACAACCAGATCCAGGACGTCGAGGGTGACGTCGCGCCGGGCGACATCGTCGACGTGGTGACGGCATCGGGCCGGCACCTGGGCCGCGGCTACTACAACCCCCACTCCCGCATCCGGGTGAGGCTGCTCACCTTCGAAGACGAGGAGATCGACCGGACCTTCTTCGCACAGCGGCTCGACGACGCGCTGGCGTTGCGCCGGCGCTTCTATCCCATGGCCCAGGGGGTGCGCCTCGTCTTCTCGGAGGGGGACCGGTTGCCGGGGCTCATCGTGGATCGCTTCGGCGACGTGGTCGTGGTGCAGTTCCTGACCATGGGGATGGACGTGCGTCGTAAGATGTGGACCGAACTGCTCATCGAGCGCCTGGAGCCCAGGGCCATCGTAGAACGCAGCGACGTCCCCAGTCGGCGCCTGGAGGGGCTCGACCTGCGAAAGGGCGTGCTCTTCGGCTCCCTGTCGGGCCCCGTGCTCTTCGAGGAGAACGGCCTCGTCTTCGAGGCGGACGTGCTGGAGGGCCAGAAGACGGGGTTCTTCCTGGACCAGCGCGAGAACCGCCAGATGCTCCGGCCCTTGGCACCGGGCGCCAGGGTGCTCGAGGCCTTCTGCTACACGGGCAGCTTCGCCCTGTTCGCCCGGGCCTTCGGTGCCGAGCGCGTGGTGGCCATCGAGCAGAGTCACGCCGCCTTGCAGCAGGCGCGGCGCAACGAGGCGGCCAACCGCCTGTCGGGCATCGAGTGGGTGGAGGCCAACGCCTTCGACGAACTACGCAGGCTCGACCAGCAGCACGAGCGCTTCGACCTGATTATCTTGGATCCGCCGGCCTTCGCTCGCACCCGGCGCAGTGTGGAGGCGGCACTGAGAGGTTATAAGGAGATCAACCTGCGGGCATGGCGGATGCTACGACCCGGTGGCTTCCTGATCAGCTGCTCGTGCTCCCAGCACGTGGCGCCCGACCAGTTCTTCGGTGTGGTGGCCGAGGCTGCCGACGACGCGCGCCGCGTCTGGCGTCTCATCGACAGCCGGACGCAGGCGTACGACCACCCCATCCTGCCGGCGGTGCCCGAGACCCTTTATCTGAAGTGCCTGGTAGCGCAAGCCCTGTGAGGCCGCGGAGGCCCCTGGCGTGGGCGGCGTAGGGGGAAGAGGGTTGGCATCGGCTTACCGGGAGCTGCTGAGCAGGCTGGAAGCGACGAGCAGCTACGATGGGTTCGTCACGACCCTGCTGGACATCCGGGACAGCATGCTCTTCTACGACCGCGACCTGATGCTGGCCGGATACGCCGGGACGCTGGAGGGGCTCATCGTCTCGACTCTGGCCGCGGCCTGCCTCGAGGGTGACACGGCCGCCGAGGAGGCCTTCGCCTCGGTGCGCGAGGTGGTCGACGAGTTTCCTCGGCGGCTGGCCGATCCGTCGGCGCCAGCCGACGTGCAGGCCGTGGCCGAGGCCTTCCTGCGGGTCAGGTGCTGGATGCTGCGCGAGCGGGTCTCGGCCTACCTCCTGGCCTTCTCCCGCTACCTGCACGGCGACTACGACCTGGAGACCTCCATCGACCAACTGGTGGCCGCCTGCCACGAGCTGGTCGACCGGGACCCGCAGGCCGCCCTCGACCGCATCGGCGAGGCAGGCGCGCTCATGATGCGGGGCCGCACCCTGCGGCCCCGCTGGGCCGAGCTCGTGGATGGCCGCCTTCAACTGTGGGTGACGGCACTACGCTACATGGTCGCCCACCTGGCCTCGACGGTGCCGTCGTTTCCCTGGGCTCCCATCGAGGAGGAGCGACGCCGGTCTGCGCCGGTGCGCGCCGTGGTCGACCTGGATGCGTTTCGCCGCCGACGCTCCGTCTTGCGCGACGCCTGGCACCCACCGACCGGCGGCCCGACGGATCCTGTCGACGCCCTGGTGGAGCGGATCTTCGACGGGCCGGGTGCCCTGGACCCGCCCACCCTGGCCTTGCTCGAACGGATGAGCGAGCAGGTGCTGCCCCTCCTGGCGGTGACCGTGAGGGCACGCCACCTGCTCGACGGGCCGAGTGCCCATCCGGCAGCCGTAGCCGGCGCCATCCGCGCCCTGGCCCATCTCCGTCGGCACGAGGTGATGGCCCGGCTGGTGGAACTGGCCACGGATCCAGGGGTGCCCGCCTCGGTGGCCGTCGAGGCGCGGGCGGCGCTGGAGTGCATGGGGCATCTGGCCATCGACGCCGTGCGGCAATACGTGCAGCGCACGCCCAGCCTCCCGGCCGGCTCCGCCCTGGTGAGGTTGCTGGTGCGCATGCCGAGGAGCGACCAGACCTTCCACGCGCTGGTGGAGCTCTTCCAGCGGCTGCGCTGGGACGACGAGGGAAAGCTGGAGGTGGCCTCCGCCCTGGCCGAGTACGGCGACCGCAGGGCGGTGGCCGTCCTGCGGCAGGCGCTGGATGACCCTCGCCTGCCGTCGGACCAAGCCCGGCGCACGCTGCAATCGGCGGTACGGCGGCTCACGGCCGCCAACGGTGGCCAGCGCTCGCCGCGCCGGGGCCGCCTGGCCCGGTAGGGCGCCTAGGGTCCTGTCACGGGGTAACGGCGGCACGTGATGCGGCCTGCAGCGCCTCGTAGACCTCCAACAGACGTCGGCTCGTGGCCTCCACGTCGAAGACGTCGGCCCGCTCGCGCGCCCGGCGCGCCATCGCCTCTCGGCTGCGGGCGTCGGTAAGCAGGCGGAGAGCGGCGCGGGCCAGAGGAGCCGGGGACGGCTCCGTCAGCAACCCCTGTTGCCCGTCGGTGACGACGTCCGGCAGGCCGCCGGCGCGCGGCGCCACCACCGGCAGCCCGGCCGCCATCGCCTCGACGGCCACCAGCCCCTGTGTCTCGGTGGTGGAGGCGGTCAGGAAGAGGCTGGCCCCCGCCATGTAGCGCGGCACCGCATGGGGCGGCACCGGACCGACCAGATGGAGTCGGCCGGCGAAGGGCGCCTCGCTGGCTGCCCGGTGTAGCTGGGCCAGGAAGGGTCCCCCTCCCACCACGACCGCGTGAGCGGATCTCATCTCGTCGAGGATGTGGCGCAGGGCCTGCATCAGCACCAGGATGTTCTTCTCTCGTGCCAGGCGGCCGACGTGCAGGACCACCGGAGCGTCCCCCGGGATGCCCAGGGTCTGACGCAACCACGTGGGGTCCGCCTCGCGGAAGGCCCGCAGCTCCAGGCCCGTCGGGATGACCTCCACGGGGGCCGTCGAGCCGTAGAGACGGGGCAGCAGCGCCGCGATGGAGGCGGTAGGGGCGACGACGCAGTCGACGGCTCGGCAAAATGCGCCCACCCGCCGCAGGATGGCCGGCACCAGCGCCCAGGCGGGCAGCAGGCCGTAGTGAGCGTACTCGTGGTAGAGCGTATGGTGAGTGAAGACCAGGGGAGCACGATGCCGCCGCGCCACCCACCGGGCCAGGCCGCCGCTGAGAAACGGGCTGTGCGCATGCACCACGTCGAGGCGCTGCCCGGACAGCGGGCGCAGCGCGCGCCGCCAGGGCAACGGGATGCGGAAGACGGGCTGCCCCGGCGCCGGTATCGAGGGCAACCGGATGACGAGGGCACCGGTATCGTCGGGCTCGTTGGCGTCGTGGGCCGGATAGGCCGGCGCCACGACGATGACCTGATGCCCGAGGCGGGTCAAGGCCCTGGCCGTTAACCGGATGGACTGCACCACACCGGAGACGTAGGGCGTGTAGCTGTCGGAGAAGAACGCGATAGTCATGGTTGCCCTTTCTTAGACCAGCCTCGTTCAGTTTTGAGATCGGCTGTGCTAATATAGCGTAGAAGTCCGGCGCTGCATAGGTGGGGTGCGCGATGCCCGTCAAGACGCCATCGCCCGCTCACGCGCCGGACCACGGGGACAACGCGCAGGGGGGCGCCAGCTATCATGAGATTCGCCTCAGGGGCATGGCCTGCGTCGGGGCCCCGGAGGGGAGGCGTCGAGCGTGGCTGAAGCCGTGAAAGCGCTCACCATCGCTCGCCGCCGCGGGATGACCATCCGGGTGGCCGGCGAATCGGGCGAGGGGGTCATCACGGCAGGGGAGATGCTGACCTGGGCGCTGGCCCGGGCCGGCTTGTGGGTCACCACGTTTCGCACCTACCCTGCCGAGATCAAGGGCGGGCCCTGCATGTTCCAGGTGCGCTTCGACCGCAAGCCCCTGGACTCTCCGACGGGGCCGGCCGACGTCCTCATCGCCTTCAACGACGAGGCCATCGCCCTGCACCAGCACGCGGTGCGTCCGGGAGGCGTCATCCTCTACGACCGCCACGACGACGGCAGCGAGCCGGCCGGGCTCAGGCCCGACGTGACCGCCCGGGCGGTCCCCTTCGGCAAGGTGGCGCTGGAGAGCCTACAAAACCGCCTCGCCAAAAACATGGTGGCCCTGGGCGCGACCTACGCCGCCATGGATCTGCCGCTGGACTCGGCCAAGGAGTTCGTCGCACGCCGGTTTGGCTCCAAGGGCGAGAGCGTGGTCTCGGTCAACGTCCGCGCCCTGGAGCTCGGCTACGAGCTTGCCCGTGAGCAGCTCGCGGGGCTCGGTCGGCTGGCCGAGCTCTCCGAGGAGGATGACACGACGGCCGGCGCTTCCGACGGCGCCACCGGCCGCATGGTCATCTCGGGCAACCAGGCCCTGAGCATCGGGGCCATCGCAGGCGGCTGCCGCTACTACGCCGGGTACCCCATCACCCCCGCCAGCGATATCCTGGAGTTCATGGCGGCGCAGTTGCCCGCTTTCGGCGGGGTGACGGTCCAGACCGAGGACGAGATGGCGGCCCTGGCCTCGGCGCTGGGCGCCTCCTTCGGCGGCGTGCCGTCGATGACCGCCACGTCCGGACCCGGCCTCTCGCTGATGGTGGAGCTCATCGGGCTGGGGGTCATGAGCGAGCTGCCGGTGGTCATCGTGGACGTGCAGCGAGCCGGCCCCAGCACGGGCATGCCCACCAAGACCGAGCAGGGTGACCTCAATCTGGCCGTCTACGGCGGTCACGGCGATGCGCCCCGCATCGTGGTGGCCCCCGTCAGCGTGGCCGACTGCCTGGACGTGGGGCGCCGGGCCTTCCAGCTGGCCGGCCGCTACCAGACGCCGGTCATCGTGCTGAGCGAGCTGGTGCTCGCCCAGCGGACCGAGAGCCTGCCCGTGCCCCGCGGGGCTGACCTGGTGCTGGATGTCGAGTGGGGCGGGGCCGACGCCGATGGCAAGGCCAACGGCAGGCTCGACGGGTACTATCCCCGCTACGTGGATGCAGGAGACGGGGTCTCGATGCGCCCGTTGCCGGGCGATCCGGCCGGGCTGCACGTCATCACGGGCCTGGAGCACGACGAGTATGGCCACCCCAACTACGAGCCCGAGATGCACCGGCGCATGTCAGACAAGCGCCGGCGCAAGCTCGAGGCGCTTCAGCGGGAGGTAGAGGCCAACCCCGGCACCTGGGTGGAGCGCTTCGGCCGCGAGGGAGCCCGCATCGGCCTCTTGGGGTGGGGGGCGACCTACGGCGCGGCCAAGGAGGCGGCCGAGCTGGCGGAGCAGCTGGGGATCGCCGTGCGGGGCCTTTGGATCAAGATGCTCTCGCCCTTGCCGACCCGCACGGTGGAGGCGTTCGTGCGGGACCTGGACGTGGTCATCGTCCCGGAGGTCAACGCGAGCGGGCAGTTGGCCCGTTACCTGGAGGCCAACGGCATCCGCGGCAACATCGTGTCGATGGTCAAGTACGAGGGGCTGCCCTTCTCGGCCGACGAGATCCTGGCCCGCATCGTGGAGGTGGCCAAGGGCTCATGAGCATGGTCAAGACGTCGGCCCTACCCCGGCTCCAAGACGGCGTCGCCATGACGCCGGCGGACTACAAGGGCATCAAGCCCATCTGGTGCCCGGGTTGCGGCGACTACGGCATCCTCAACGCGCTGATCCAGGTGCTGACGCGCAATCAGGTGGACCCGGCCCGGCTGGCCATCGTCTCGGGCATCGGCTGCTCCGGGCGCTTCCCGGCCTTCGTCAAGAGCTACGGCTTTCACGGGGTGCACGGTCGGGTGCTGCCCGTGGCCACCGGGCTCAAGCTGGCCCGTCCCGACCTGACGGTCGTCGCGGTCGGGGGCGACGGCGACGGGCTGGCCATCGGCATGGGCCACCTGCCCCATGCCATCCGGCGCAACGTCGACATCACCTACCTGCTCTTCGACAACCACATCTACGGCCTGACCAAGGGCCAGCCGTCTCCCACCACCGAGGTGGGGCACAAGACCCACGCCTCCCCCTACGGCGTCTCGGAGTACCCCATCAACCCGCTGGCCATGGCGCTGGTGGCGGGGGCCACCTTCGTGGCGAGGGGCTTCTCCAGCCACACCCGGCACCTGGCCGACCTCATCGAGGCGGCCCTGGCCCACCGGGGCTTCAGCTTCGTGCAGATCATGACGCCTTGCGTCACCTTCTACGACACGTACAAGCAGTGGAAGCAGCAGGCGTGGGAGCTGGGAGAGGATCACGATCCGTCGGACTTTCAGGCCGCGCTGCGGCTGGCCACCGAGGCGGAGGGGATGCCCATCGGCATCTTCTACCGGGTGGAGCGGCCGACGCTGATGGACCGCCTGGTGGCCGGCGCGAAGGATGCCGCGCGGCTCCAGAGCGGCACGCGCTACGACCGGGAGGCGGACGCTCGACAGATCGACGCCCTGCTGCAGCGCTACCGGTGAGGGGCGTCGTCGCCCGCGAGGCAGATGCTGAAGGAGGCGGCCACCTGACGGTGGCCGCCTCTCCGTCTCGGCACGACGTCGGAGGGTCAGTGGGTCACGATGCGCAACAGGAATCCCAGCAGGCTCAGCGCCGCTACGACGCCCAGCACGTAGCCGAGCGGCAAGCTGGACGAAGAGGTGCGCGACGAAGGTGACTGTCTGGCCACGGCCGACTCCCTCCTACCGTCATCTTCCCATTATAGTCCTAGGGGCCGCCTTGACACGAGGCTAGGCCGGATGTTAGCCTTTAACCAGGTTAACATTAGGGAAAGGGTCGCCAGAGTCCATGTGGCGATTGACCCTCGAGCCGCAACGGCCCCTCCAGTTGGAGATGCTGGCTGACTTCTTCGTGGAGCTCGTCTTCGACGTCGTCACCACCCGGACGCTCTCCGATGCCGGATCGGACATCACCGTCTCCCAACTGGAGTGTCTCAAGTACCTGCAGCGCCACGGCGCCTGCTCGGCCGCCGAGCTGGCCGAGGGGTTGCACATGAGCCCGCCGGCCATCACCAAGCTGGTGGACCGGCTGGTGCGCAAGGGGCTCGTCATGCGGCGCGACCGACCCGACGACCGGCGCTCGGTGGAGATATCGCTGACGGAGGCCGGCCAGCAGGCGGTGGAGGCCATCCGTCGCCGGCGCACCCAGGTCTTCGAGATGATCCTCAGCCGCATGACCCCGGAGGAGCAGGAGATGCTGGAGCGCTCCCTGCGGGCCTTCGTAGCGGCGGGCCTCAACGACCCCGGGGTGGTCGAGGCGCTGTGCCTGCGCTGTGGAGACGAGAGCACCCCGGAGTGCCCGCTCATCGATGCCTACCGCGTCCTGACCGGCAATCCGTTGCAGTGCCGTTGAGCTCCCCTCCCGCGGTGCACGAAAGGGAAGGATTTCCCAGGGCCCTTGCCTAATCCGGTAAGGGCTTCCTGCGCGCTGGAAAGGGAGATCCGTGGCGACGCGGTCCATCGGGAGGGGCGCTTCAGCCTTTGGGCACCATCCGGCCGGCGTCGAGCCGCGCCTGGCCCGCAGCCTGGATCGCCTGACCCAGTACGGCCAGCAGGCCGCGGCCGCCTGCGATGCCGCGGCGGTCCTCCGCCTCACAGCCGACGCGGCCGTCGGCGTCCTGCACGCGCAGGCGGCGGCCGTCCTCACGTTCGACGCTCGGGAGGATCGCTGGGATGTGGCGGCGTGCTCGGGCGTCTCGCCGGAGGCCGTGCGTCGTTGGTTGCAAGGGGTCGACGGCGGCCGCCTGGCCGAGGCCCTGAGGCAGTCGCGCCCGATCGAGTTGCCCGTGTCGGTGGGTGCCCGCGGCGAGGATCTCGCGGGGGATGGGCCCACCTCGTGGCCGGGACGGCGACTGATCGGTGTCCCCATGGTAGGGCGCGGGCCGCGCCTCATCGGCGTCCTGGTGGCGAGCGTGCGACCGGGCCGCGGGCTTCGGCAGGCCATGAGGGGCCGACTGGCGGGGCTGTTGGCCCAGATGGCCTCGGCGGCGTGCGACAGGGCGACGCTGGCCTCGGAGGGACGCGAGCTCTACCTCTCGAGCATCCGATCCCTGGTAGCAGCCATCGATGCGAGGGACCCTTCGGCTCGTGGCCATAGCCAGCGGGTGGCCTTCTACAGCCGGCGCATCGCCGAGGTACTCGGCATGTCACCGGAGTGGGTCGAGCGGGTGGAGCTGGCGGCCTTGCTCCATGACGTCGGCAAGATCGGCGTCGCCGACTCCGTGCTGCGCAAGCCCGGGCCCCTGGATCCGGCAGAGCGAGCGGTGATGATGGCCCACGCCGAGCTGGGGGCCCGGATCGTCGGGGCCAACCCGGCCCTGGCCGAGCTGGTGCCGCTGGTGCGGCATCATCACGAGTGGTACTCGGGGCGGGGTTACCCCGACGGCCTCAAGGGGGAGGCGATCCCGCTGGGAGCTGCCATCATCTCGGTGGCCGACGCCTTCGACACCATGACCACGGGGCGTCCATACCGCAAGGCCTCCCCCCTGGAGGAGGCCATGGCAGAGCTCCGACGCTGCGCCGGCACCCAGTTCCACCCGCGGGTGGTAGAGGCGCTCGCGCAGGCGCTGGCCGAGGACGAGGCGGCGGGAGCGGCCTACGTCTTTCAGTTGCGGGGTTGGATACAGGAGGGCGGCGAGGCCGCGGCGCCAGCTGAGGGAGTCGTGCCAGCGGCGGAGCCGGTGCACGAGACCCAGGAGGCGACGAGCGGCGAGTGGCCCGCCCTGGAGGGCGCCCGGGTCGTGCCGCCGCCCTCGGATCGCCAGGCGGGGCGCATCACGTCGGCTCACACCAAGCAGCTGGCGGCCCTCTACCGACTGGCCCAGGCCCTCCCCGACATCCTCGACCTGCCGTCGCTGCTGCAGCACGTGCTGCGCATCATCCAGACCGAGCTGGGCTTCAAGGATTGCGCCCTCTTCCTGGTGGACCGCCAGTCGGATGACCTGGTGCTGGTGGCGGCGTCGGGGGTCTTCGCCGGGCTCGAGGGGCTCCGGCTCACCAAGGAGCAGGGCGTCAACGGGTGGGTTGCGACGCACGGCCTGCCGGTGCTGGTCCCCGACGTCAGCCGGGAGCCCCGCTATCACCCCGGGCCGCCTACCACCCGCAGCGAGGTGGTCGTGCCCATGGTAGCCGGTTCCCGGGTGATCGGGACGCTCACCGTCGACTCCAGTCGCCTCGACGCGTTCAGCGTGGAAGAGGTCCAGATCTTGGCCACCATCGCCCAGCAGGCGGCCGTCGCCGTCGAGGTGGCCCAGATGCACGAGCAGTCGCGCCGCGAGGCCGTGCGTGACGGCCTTACGCAACTCTACAACCACCGTCACTTCTACGAGCGGCTCGAGGCCGAGGTGGACCGCGCCGCCCGCTTCGGACATGGGTTGCAGGTGGCCCTGGGCGACGTCGACCGCCTCAAGGAGGTCAACGACAACTTCGGTCACCTGGCCGGCGATGCCGTGCTGGCGACGCTGGCCCGCGTCCTTCGCGAAAACGCTCGGCGCTACGACACCGTGGCCCGCTACGGCGGGGATGAGTTTGCCATCATCATGCCACAGACCGACCGCCAGGGCGCCCTGACCGCCATCGCCCGGCTCGAGCGGGCCATCCGCGAGGCCACCGTCGACTGGCAGGGTACCCGACTGGCGCTGCCCGGGGTCAGCTGGGGCGTGGCCGGCTTCCCCGAGGACGGTACCCGGCCCTCGGAGCTGGTCGCGGCCGCCGACGTCCGCATGTACGAGGCGAAGCGCCGGCGCATGCAGGACCAGGGGGGCGGGTCGCGGTGACGCTCCGTCGTCGTGACGCCGGTGGCGTGCGGGTCGCGGGGCCCGCCGTCACCTTGCGACCCGTCGAGGCCGGCGGCGAGCGGCTGGTGGTGGCACGCCCATCGCCTGCTCGGCGCCGCTCGCCCCTCGTGTTGCTCCTGCCCGGCCTCTTCCAGGAGCCGGGCGCCCTCTATGGGGCCATGTATCGGCTGGCCTCTGGTGGCGCGGTGGCGGCCACCTTCGAGCGGACGCATCCTCTTGGTGCCGCGGGGCCGGAGGACCTGGCCGGCCGCCTCGAGGCCTGGCTGGAGGAGGGCCTCCGGCGGGCCCGGCAGGTGGTGGACGCGCTGGCGGGCGTGCCAGGGGTCGACTCCGGTCGCAT